>ERZ773149.411-NODE-411-length-42445-cov-8.961194_pt1 | contig 42445 bp, 37 predicted proteins | sample MGYA00511081_ERZ773149 | MGnify/ENA primary metagenome ERZ773149 (study PRJEB29015, sample SAMEA2737846) | human gut metagenome | biome: human gut; feature: human-associated habitat; material: faeces | place: China | collected 2012 ...
CAAGAAATACAATGGTAAGACAGCCTTCTCCGCCAGGTTCTACCACTGTATCCCTAAAACAGGCTCTTGCGCTGCCTCCTGCGCTCCGTATGATCTTCGCCCACTCATTGCGGATGAGATTTAAGTCCTCTAACTGGGCCGGTGGGAGGCTGACCTGATTTGGCGGAGCAATGGCTGCTCCTGCTGCCTCAGATACATTTCCTCCAGGAATGCCCTGAGCACCTGCTGCCGCCTGTACCGAAGTGCCTGCCATCTGAGACTGTACACCCTGCATACCTGTATTTGCCGGTGCCATGCCCATCTGTACCGGGACGCCTGTCTTTGGCATAAATCCCCCTGCTTCTAGATCTTCTACCGCTGCCTCCAGCTGTTTTAACCGCTGGAGAATGGAATCCAGATCCGGTTCCATAGATGGTCTGGTCAGCTTGATCAGGGCAACTTCTACCATAACACGTTTCTGACTGGCATATCGCAGCTGATTGGAAAGTTCAGAAAGCACACGGATATAACGCATCAATGTATTTCCATCTGTTTTTGTGGAATCTTCTTTTAACTGTTTTAAATTTTCTTCTGACATATCCAGAAGGCCTTCTGCATCATCTGCACTCTGGATCAATAGCAGATTCCGCAGATACCAGATAAAGTCCGTGACAAACTGGCCTAATTCACGCCCCTGAATCACGATCTCTTCTAACTGGGTAATACAGTCTTTCGTTCGTCCTTCGATCACTGCATTAAACATGCTGCTGAATACACCGGAATCTACTGCTCCAAGGACATCCAGGACATTTTCATAAGTCAGTAATTTTCCATAGTGGAAGGCCACGCACTGATCTAAAAGACTTAATGCATCTCGCAGGGAACCGTCTGCCGCTTTAGCAATATACATAAGAGCCTTATCTTCAGTCTCAATATTCTCTGCCTCTGTCAGCTGACGCAGTCTTCCTGCAATGGTCTCCAGGGAAATACGCTTAAAATCATATCTCTGACATCGTGAAAGAATGGTGATGGGTATTTTATGCACTTCTGTAGTCGCCAGAATAAATATTACATAAGATGGCGGCTCTTCCAGTGTTTTTAACAGAGCGTTAAATGCACCGATGGATAACATATGAACCTCATCGATAATATAAACTCTGTATTTTCCCTCTGTAGGCGGATACTGGACCTGTTCCCTGATATCACGGATATTTTCCACACCGTTATTAGATGCCGCATCGATCTCCACTACATTCATGGATGTGCCTGCTAAAATAGATTTACAGGAAGCACACTCATTGCATGGACTTCCATCAACGGGATGTTCGCAGTTTACCGCTCTTGCATATATTTTTGCAATACTGGTCTTACCAGTACCTCTTGTTCCGCAAAATAAATATGCATGTCCAATACGTTCGGATGTGATCTGATTTTTTAAGGTTTGGACAATAGGGTCCTGTCCCTTTACATCTTCAAAAGAGACAGGACGCCATTTTCGATATAATGCCGTATACGACATTTTCTTACTCCTTATTTTTACTCATCACCAAAGCTGATGCCGATCCTCTTTGCTTCTTTGATCATAGAGCATTTTGGATCTACCATTTTTAATTTTCCGGCCACTTCGGATAATGGTACTTTGGTGATCTCATTATTTTTTAAAGCTGCCATATAACCATATTCTTCGCTTATAATAAGCTCTGCCGCTGCTGCTCCCAGTCTGGTTGCCAGCACACGGTCATATGGACACGGCTCTCCGCCACGCTGCATATGGCCTGGAACCGTAACTCTTACCTCACTGCCTGTAACTTCCTGAATGCGGGCACCGATCTCATATGCTACAGATGGATAAACAACGCCATTTTTCTTCTTCTCTTTTAATTCTTTCTTGGACATGGAAGCATCTTCTTTTGAAACAGCTCCCTCAGCCACTGCAAGGATCGAGAAACGTTTTCCGGCTTTTGTCCGTTTGGTAATAGCATCGCAGACTGCCTTGATATCGTATGGGATCTCCGGAAGAAGAATGATATCCGCGCCGCCTGCAAGCCCCGCATATAAGGTAAGCCAGCCAACTTTGTGGCCCATAACTTCTACAATAAAGACTCTTCCATGGGAAGCCGCTGTTGTATGGATACAGTCAATAGCATTGGTAGCTACCTCCACTGCGCTCTGGAATCCAAATGTCATATCTGTTCCCCACAGATCATTGTCAATGGTCTTTGGAAGAGATACTACATTCAAACCTTCTTCGCTGAGCATATTGGCAGTTTTCTGGCTTCCGTTTCCGCCTAAAACTACCAGACAGCTTAATTTCAGTTTTTTATAGGTATGTTTCATTGCTTCTACCTTATCAAGGCCATTTTCATCCGGGACCCGCATCTGCTTAAATGGCTGACGGGATGTTCCAAGAATGGTTCCGCCCTGAGTAAGAATACCTGAAAAATCCGCTGGCTTCATAATCTGATAATCTGCATACATCAGGCCTTTATATCCGTCTTCAAATCCGATGATTTCTACATCATCCAACATGTTGTACAGAGCTTTCGCTACACCGCGCATGGTTGCGTTTAATGCCTGGCAGTCACCGCCGCTTGTCAAGATACCAATTCTTCTCATATTGCATTTCCTCCATAGTCAGAAATCAGTGAATGCTTCTATTATACCCATTATGTAATTATAGCGCAAAGGTTTTCAAGGGGCAAGCGCATTTTCCCCAAAGGCCAGCCGCTGAATTTGGACATAAAAAACCTGCAGACACTGGATTTCTCCAAAGCCTGCAGGTTTAATATTTTATAAATAGAAATCCACGCGCCTTGCTTTGTACCGTCATCACAAACGTTACTCATGCAGTTAACTCAGTCCAGGCTGCCTTACGGCACACGAAAGGTCCTGCTTAGTGCTGCTGCATTCCTGCCCTGACACGGTTCACAGGTTTCCGTTGCGTAAGACCCAAACGTCAACGCCACTTACACAAGGCAGCTTTGCAATGGTCGATCCGGGGCAAGGCATCACCTCTGCTGGAGCGGATTGCAGATACAGGGCACCGCTATCTCCCCGGCTGCGTGGAAACTTTATAACAATTTTATGCCTATCTAGTATACCTGTGGGGCGTGTTTTTGTCAAGTGATTCATCGAGAAGATGCACCCAAGTGCGTCTTGTTATCCCGTTTTTCCTCTGCTATAATAAAATTTGCAGCCTTTAGGCTGTTTTATAAATACACAAAAAATAAGGAGCATTTTCATGAACCATACACAAGAAAAACACGACCAGTATTATGAAATGGCCAATTCGCCCATCAGCCATATTATCCCCAAACTTGCTGCGCCTACCATTGTCAGCATGCTGATCAGTTCTATTTACAACATGGCTGATACATTTTTTGTAAGTCAGCTGGGCACCAGTGCTTCCGGTGCTGTAGGCGTTATTTTTTCTGCCATGTCCATTATCCAGGCATTGGCATTTATGATCGGAATGGGTGGCGGCAATTTTATGACCCGTTCATTAGGAGCCGGTAAACGGGAACAGGCAGAACATATCGTTTCCATTGCTTTTTTTACCGGTATCATCATGGGGCTGGTGATCACAGTTCTGGCCACCTTTAATATTCACAGGGTTGTCCTGCTTTTAGGCGCTACAGAGACCATTGCTCCTTATGCAGAAGCCTATGCGCGCTATATTTTTATTGCAGCTCCATTTATGATCTGTTCTTTTATTATGAACAACCTGCTGCGTTTCCAGGGAAAGGCCTCCTACGCAATGGTAGGCATTACCATCGGCGGTCTTTTAAATATTGCCCTGGATCCTCTTTTTATCTTTTCAATGGGAATGGGAACAGCCGGCGCTGCTTTAGCTACAGGACTTTCTCAGTTTATCAGTTTCTGTATTCTTTTGTGGATGTGCAATCATCAGGAAAGCTGTATTTCTATCAGCATCCGAAACTTTCAGCCAAAACTGGCTATTTACCGTGAGATCATCTATGGTGGTATTCCCTCTCTGGGACGTCAGGGAATTGCCAGTGTAGCAACGATCCTGATGAATTTTATGTGCCAGCCTTATGGTGATGCTGCCATTGCGGCTATGTCCATTGTCAGCCGCTTTATGTTTTTTATCAACTCCGCTATTATCGGTTTTGGTCAGGGCTTCCAGCCTGTATGCAGTTACTGCTTTGGTGCCGGACTTTATGATCGCATAAAGAAAGCCTGCTGGTTCTGTATCCGTATAAGCACCATCGTTCTCCTGGCACTTAGCATCATCTGTTTTCCTACAGCCCGTTCCATTATTACGCTTTTCCGACGCAGTGACCCCACTGTTATTGAGATCGGCACGCTGGCTCTCCGGCTGCAGCTTATCACTCTTCCTCTTCAGGGAACTGTTATCATGGGAAATATGATGCCACAGTCTATTGGATATGGATTCAGAGCTACTTTGGTATCTACTGCCCGTCAGGGAATCTTTTTGATCCCTCTTCTTACGATCCTGACTTTCACGTTAGGGCTTTTTGGTATCCAGTGTGCCCAGCCCATCGCGGATATTGCCACTTCCTTACTTGCGCTGTTTGTGATCCGTGGTATTTTTAGGGAGTTTCCAAAAGATGCTTCTTCTTCCTTAACTCACTAAAAAATCCTGACATCATTTCAGAACATTCTTCTTCCAATATACCTGTAACAACCTGAGCCTGGTGATTAAAACCAGGCTCTCTTAATAAGTTGAGAACGGAACCAGCACAGCCTGCTTTGCTGTTCATGGATCCAATAACAACTCTGGGGATTCTGGCCTGGACAATGGCACCTGCACACATGGGACATGGCTCTAAAGTCACATAAAGTGTACAATCTTCCAGACGCCAGTCTCCTTCTTTTTTACAGGCTTTTTTAATAGATGTCACTTCCGCATGGGAAAGCACCGTTTTATCCGCATTTCTCCGGTTATAACCTCTTGCAATGACCTGTCCATCTTTTACAAGAACACAGCCAATAGGAACATCTCCTATTTTGGCTGCTTTTTTTGCCTGTTTAATCGCTTCTTTCATGTATTTCTCGTCTTCTGCTTTGATCTTAGCGGCTTTCGCCTCTTCTTCTAATGCCTTCAGACGGCGTTTTTCATTTCTTGCTTCCCAGCGCCGCTGCCTGGTAGCAAGTCCTTTCTTGGCGGCTTCATCCATAGGTATATCTGCCTTTCTTTCTGGTTTGTCTGTTGATTATAACATATTTACTCCACATTCTCCATCTTTACATCTGCATACCAGTAGCCAAAGCGGCCATCCTGAGACGGCTGTGTTTTTGCAAGGACAAAATGGGGGAAGCCGAACATAGACGCCATGTATTTTTCGTTGCTGTAATAATGACCGGGAACACCTAATATGTACCTGCTCTTAGTATGTTTTTCATCACCCACTCTGGCCAGAATAAGATAACGATAATTATAATAACCATGAAGTAAAAAACTGTTGTTGCCATATCCCCAGTTTTCCCTTGGTAAAAGGCCAATATCCTGGGGACGTATGGTAAGTATTTCAGCAGTTCCCTGACTGTCAAAGGCCTGCATTTTGGGATAATGTTTCCAGAAACGGGCCCAAAGCACCTCCGGTCCCCATTTTTCCTCTTCCGCATCCAGACGTTCTAACTCCTTTGGATTGCCAAGAGGAATTTCTTCCTGCTGTAAAACCTTCGCTGCTTCTGCTGTCGTTTCACTTGCTGCGTCTTCCAAAGGTTCTGCATTTTCTTCCTCATCAGCAGTATTTTCAGATGTATGATCTGCTGCCACACATTCCTGCCGTATTTCCGGTTTCACCGTCTCATCGATCTCCCTGTTCAGTTCTTCAATCTGCTTTTTCAGCTGCTCATCCCTTTTTTCTGTGTCTTCCTGCTTTTTTTCTGTAATTTCTGCAAATTCCAGCTCTGCCGCCTGAGCCACTGCATCTTCCCAGACAGTTTTATATACACGCCATTCTTCTCCTTTTTCATGAATGGCAAGACCGATGCAGCTGTCCATAGAATTGCCAGTTCCCATTATATTTTCCACATTTATAATGGTGCGGAACTCGCCGCAGCCATTTCTTATAAAAATATTTCCCAGAAATATCTCCTGTCCCGATGACAGCAGATAAACACCTATATCATTTCCGCCTACATACACCTTTTTTACATTTACGCTAAGGCGACACTGGCCATTCCTGGACTCTAATTTTACAAAGCCGATATTTTTCCCTTTTTCTTCCCCCTCATAAGCATAAATATACGATATTAATCTGCGATAACCTGCCATATCCTCACTCCTTGCTTTTAATAACCTTTACGCTTCATATAAATCAGGGATCTACCCGCAGATCCCCTCAATAGTAATTGTATGCAAGATAAGTGAAATTCTATGTGTTTTATTTTAGGTATTTATAATATGGGATCATCACAACTGGAAGCGTAACAATCCATGCCAGGATCGTTGCCACATAATATCCGTATTCTCCAATAAACATTGGCAGGACAGAAACAGAAAATACTCTTGCCAAAAGCTGTAAAAATCCTGCATACATTGGATATTTTGGATGTCCCAATGTCTGAATGGCAATCCTGTATAAATACATAGGTGCCATGATAAACATTCCCAGAGTAATCACCCGCACATCTGCCACCGCTACATGAAGTGTCTGCGCATAAAGAGGATCTGAAGCAGATAAAAATATTCCTACAAGAACAGGTGCCAGACTCTGAACTACAATATTTAAGAAAAATGATAATACCAGGCTAAAAAGCACTACCTGATGCTGCCCTTTTCTTACCCGTTCTCTTAATCCGGCTCCCAGATTTTGTCCAATGAATACAGAAAGTCCCGTCTGGATAGCCATGATCAAAGATTCCAACATAGTAAATATCTTGGTTCCGGAGGAAATTCCCGCTGTAAAATACGGGCCAATGGCATTGACATTCCGGGATACATAACTTCCTCCAATCGTAATTACCGCGCTGTTTACAAACATAGGCAGCCACAGGCTTACCATCTGCTTTAACAGACTTACATCCAGTTTCCAATAAGACAGATCCTTCGTGAACATTTTGCTTTTTAACAGCGGAACCAGAGCTATGACCATGGATACAAACTGCGCGATCACTGTAGCTGCCGCGCCGCCTTTTACTCCCCATCCAAAATGTACAATAAATAAAACATCCAGAACAATATTGATCACTGTAGCCACGGCTACGGAATGAAACGTAACCTGACTGTTTCCCTCTGCTCTTAAAAGAGCTGCTGCTGCATTATAGATCAGGACAAAGGGAATTCCCAAAAGTACAATGGAAAAATACTCCCCCGTCATCTGGATCACCTCTGCCTGCACTTTAAACAAGCGGAAAAACAGATCCAGATTCGTTTCTGCAAAAACAAGAAGGAACAGAGAAAGAAGCAGTGTAATGGTTCCTGCATTTCCAACAATTTTTTTAACTTTTTCCTGATCTCCTTCTCCTACACTGTAGGAAGCCAGAATACTTAAGGTATTGGAAAAATCCCTGGCAATGGCGTTTAAAAGCCAGGTGATCCAGGTACAGCTGTTTACAGCTGCCAGTGCCTGAATACTAATATATTTACCTACAATCACAGCATCTGTAATATAGTATAATTGTTGAAATATGTTCCCAAAGATCAGTGGAATGGAAAACAGAACCACCAGACGCACCGGGCTTCCTGCTGTCATGTTTATATTCCTGCTTTTTGCTTTTTTTACTGTACCTGTCATATATGTTCCCTCTTAACAGCCTTATTCTGTAAACAGATAAGGCTGCTGCAGTTTTATTTGCAGCAGCCCCAGGCTTGTTTTTATATTTTATTATTTTATTTACATTTTAGCCATTGCCTGTTCATCTGTGTAATGCTCAAACCAGATATAATATACTTCCTTACCAGGATCAGAAACAAGGTCATGGTCTGCACCTGCAGGAATGAAGCTCCAGTCACCAGCGTGATGCTGAACAGTTTCCATATTGTTTTCTGCCTTGTAACCTACGCTCATGTGGAAATCAGAATCACCTAAGCAGTAATTCCACTGATGAACCTTTGGGTGTCCCTTTTCTACGGTGCCTTCACCGACAGCTCTGGTTGTTCCCAGAATGATTCTTCCATGCCACTTCGGGCAAAGGATCATTCTTGCCTCTGTATTTGGTCCCTTGCAGTCCTGGATGTACTGAACACACTCGCTGTGAAGACGGAAATACGGGAGACGGATATGCCATCTGTCAAATGCAGCTCTATCCCACTGATTCATTTCAATTACATTGTAGACAAATTCCATATCTTCAATTGCATGGATCTCATATTTTTCCTTATCCATAAATGGAACATAGAAAGCAACTTCTGTAATCTTATGTACTCCGTCACAGTCTGTCAGTTCACCTTCGCCTTTTCCGAAAAAAATAACCACTGATTTATCTGCAAAAAGCTCTGGAGATACCTTATGTCCAGCTTTCAAAAAGCATTTGAAGCTCTGAATTCCACCATGATATACACCTGGCAGTAATTCTACTTTTGCAAATCCATTGTCATCATACTGTGCTCTCGCAGCAATGTCTGATGCTTTCTCTACATAGAAATTTTTCTCGTATTCTCTCTCCATTTTTTAATCTGCTCCTTTTATATATTCATATAATAGCTACATCTTTATTAATGTTTCAGTTTATCTTCCAGCTTATCGCCCTTTGCAAGAGTGACCATAAAATCACGCTCTCTTGTATAATGCTCATACCATACATAGAATACTTCTTTGCCTGGTCTTGCAATTAGACTATGATCCGGTCCTGCCGGAACGAAGCTGAAATCTCCGCCTCTTTGAATGACAGGCTCCTGATGATCCACACTCAGTTCAAATTCTGCATTGTCAATGCTATAATTCCACTGTGCAACGGTAGGATGTCCTTTTTCATCAGTTCCTTCTCCTACAGCCCGTACAACACCCATTAAGATTCTTCCCATCTGTCCTGGGCCTACAACCAACCAGGAAGTGGTATTGGGCCCCTTGCAATCCTGGTCATAAACCTGTCCATCTGTGTACTTTAAGAAGAATGGCAGATGAATATGGCTGTGATCAAAACGTTCCTTATCCCACTGGTTCATATCTACCACGCTCATGATAAATTCCATATCATCTATTGCATGGATCTCAAAAGGAGAATGATCAAAATCAGGAAGATAAAATGATAATTCTGTAATGTTGTGGGCCTCTTTCGTATCTGTTACGTAGCCCCGGCCCTTTCCAAACATGTATACAACGGTTTTATCTTTATACAATGCCGGTTTTACTTCGCATCCTGCTTTTAGGAAACATTTATAATTTCTGATGCCTCCGTCATAACTGCCTGCCAGCACCTCTGTCTGAAAAAATCCATTTTCATCATATTGAATGCGGATGTCTTCATTTCTTACGATATAATAACCTTCCATAAACGCTACCTCTATTCCATTTCACCTTTCGCCAGCTTCACAATATAATCACGACTGCCTCTGGTAAACTGCTCATACCATACATAGAATACTTCCTTACCCGGCTGTGCAATCAGGCTGTGATCCGGTCCTGCTGGAATAAAGCTGAAATCGCCTGCCTTTGTATGAGTAGTCTCTCCGTCAACAGTAATATCAAAATCTGCGTTTCCAAGGCAGTAATTCCACTGATGAACAGCTGGATGTCCCTTTTCATCAGTTCCTTCTCCTACGGCCCTTACAACACCAAGGATCACATGACCTAACTGCTTTGGATTTAATACATGCCAGGATGTGGTATGAGGACCTTTGCAGTCCTGATCATAACGCGGGCATTTGCTTAATGGTCTGAAATACGGCAGTCTCACATGGGACTTGCTGTAATCTTCCCAGTCATAGTCATCCATTGTTACAATGGACTTGATAAACTCCATATCTTCAAAAGCGTGGATCCTGTATGGATTTTTGTCAAATGCTGGGAAGTAAAAGCTGATCTCTTCTTCAATGGAATTGACACCATTTTGATCCGCCACATATCCCTTTCCTTTGCCAAACATATAGATGACTACTTTATCCTTGTACAGCTCCGGAACGATCTCTGCTCCTGCTTTTAAAAAGCCTTTGTAATTATGGATACTGCCATCATGGCTGCCCTCCAGAAGTTCTGTAAGGGCAAAGCCATGTTCATTGTAATCTGCTTTTATTTCTTCCGCTCTCGCAATATAAAATTTATTCATTTTCCTACCTCACACTACAGACCAGAGATTTAGCCGTAAATACCATCTTTTAAATCTTTAAAGATCTGCTGATATCTCTCAAGAAACTGCTCTCTAGTTTCTACGCCAGCAACATATTTTGCCCAGTTCTCCTGCATATCTGTATAAATAGATGATGGCATGTATACGAAAACATTCTCTGTTGCTTTTCCTGCATCGATGGTATCAATTACATCTTTTGCAATAACAGGAAGTTTATCGGATACCTCCAGTCCCTGAATAGATGTTGGACTTCCCATAGTTTCCTGATGCCATAATCTTGCAGTATCAGAGGATACTAACCAGCTTGCAAAATCCTTTGCACATGCAACTACATTTGGATCGTCATTTTTTGTAACACTAATACTAATTGTTGCAATTGCCATCTTATTCTTAGATGCGTCATTTGAAATCGGAAGGATTCCCTGTTTTACATGATCAAGCAGTGCCGGATTCGCATTCTGGATATTTGGTGTTTCGTAAGATCCTTCACCGATCAGCATTGCACACTCTTCTGCAAAGAATGCATTACGGCAGGTCCATTTATCTGCTGAAACAGCGCCTTCCTGTGCATAAGGCATTAATATCTGTTCATATGTATCTAACAGTTCCGTCATCTCTGGATCATTGGCAAGATCTACGTCTTCTCCGTTCATCAGTTTAGCTAACGTTTCTTTTCCGCCATCTGGCTTATCCAACAGCCAGTAATTTCCTACATTATTAAATAAATTCAGATAAGTCTCTGCCCATGGAAGCATAAATGGCTGAATGCCTTTTTCCTTCAGATCCTTGCAGTACTGCAACAGTTCATCTCTTGTTTCCGGCATATGATCCCAGCCAGTCTCTTCCAGGATCTTAGTATTATAAAGAATTCCTGTTCCTTCCATTGTCATAGGCAGAACCAACATTCCGTAATCGCCATCTGTACCATTTTCAATCTGAGCATCTGTCAGCATTTCGTATGCTGGACAGCCAGTGCTTAAATCTTCACAGTACTGCCACCAATCCTGTCTTCTTACACCATAGCCAAGGTTAATGATGTTTGGCAGCTCTCCTGCTGAAAGAGCAGATACTAATAAATCATCATATTTATCAGAACCTGGGAATGTAGCTGTAATCTCACCGATTTCCGGATGCTCTGCTTTATATGCATCAATCAACATATTAAAATTATCCGTCCACTGCCCCAGTGGAAGCATAATGGAAAGATCGACTGAACCGGCAGGAAGACTCTTTACATCAATCGTTTTCTCTTTCGCTGCCTCTGTTTCTTCCTTTGAAACTGCCTCTGAACCAGCTTCTGTTTTAGCTGCCTCTGTTGTTGCGGTATCTGAAGAACCACATCCTGTCATTCCTGTTACTGCCATGGCTGCTGCCATAAATAACGCTGCTACTCTTCTTTTCTTCATAAACTGCTTCCCCTTTCGTTTATTAAAATTATTAAAATTTAAGTGATGAAACTTACAACTTTCCGGACAGTTGTAAGCTCTAGCCTTTCACTGCTCCTACTGTTGCCCCACTCATTACCTGTTTCTGTGAAATCACAAAGAAAACAAACAAAGGAAGGATTGACAAAGTTACTGCTGCTACTGCTACATCCCAGGAGAACAATGCCTCGTTAAATAAGGACATCATTGCAATCTGAATCGTACGCAGCTGTGGCTTTGTAAGAATAAACTGTGTCATCAGGTAATTATTCCAATATTTTAACACTTCCAGACATACGATCGTAAACATGGTTCCTTTTGTCAGTGGAAATACGATTCGCCAGTAAAGAGACATCGGAGAACAGCCATCAATAACTGCTGACTCTTCAATTTCTAATGGAAGTGCCTTTACCGCCCCTGTTACCAGAAAAACCGACATAGGCATGGAAAATGTCCAATTACTTAAAATAACGCCCAGATAATGATTTCCAAGTTTTAATAAACCAATCATTTTTGCAAATGTGATCATAATACATTGAAAAGGAACACTCATTCCACAAAGGATCAATACAAAACAGAGTTTTGTAAACCAATTGTTATGACGTGTGATCCAATAGCCGGTCATTCCGCTTAAAATCACAGTACCAATAGCAGAAAATACAGTAACGATCAATGTATTTCCCAAAACTCTCAGGAAATCCAATCTTCTCCACGCTTCTTTAAAATTGCTTAACGTTGGGTTGTGTGGAAATGCTGCAATATTTGCTGCAATCTCTGAGTATGGTTTAAAAGAATTCAGTACCGTAAAATATAAAGGTATGATTACGAGACAGCAGCTAAAAATGATAAATACAAGCGCCAGAAACAAGTACAATCTTTTCGCCTTTTTCATTATAAAGTCACCTCATTTCTGGATGTCAGTTTCATCTGTCCAAAGGAAACTACTAACAATACAATGATAAATAAAATGGACTTTGCTGCACCAAAAGCGATCTGGTTACTTCTAAATGCTGTTGCATATATATTCATCATAACACCTTCTGAAGTTCTGTAAGGATTACCATTTGTAAGAGAAATATTCGTATCATATAAAAGCATTGCCCAGTTAATAGCAATAAACAGACACCTTGTTGTTGTTCCCTTTAAAAGCGGGAGAGTAATAGATTTGAGGATCGTAAGCTTAGATGCACCATCTACAGTAGCTGCTTCATAGTAATCTTTTGAAATCGCTGCCAGACCAGAATTGTAAATGATCATCAGATACCCTGAAAGAGACCAGGTCATAACGATTACCAGTGCCCAGAAAGAAGATTCCGGAGTTGTAAACCACTGCTGGGCAAACCACTTAATGCCAGTCCAGTTACCAAACTGGACAAATACATTCTGGAAAATGAATCTCCACAAAAATCCAAGTACAACACCACCAATAATACGTGGCGCATAGATCAGCGCTCTCCAGAAATTTTTATAAGGGATATCCCCTGAAAGCACATATGCCCAGAAAAATCCAATCAGATTGGATATCACTACAACAAAAATGGAAAACTTAATAGTAAACCAGAAAGATGTCCAGTACGTAGCATCTTTTACGGTTCTCAGATAATTTTTTAATCCGATAAACTTAAAAGTAGGGTCAATACCATTCCAGTTTGTAAATGAATAAAATATCTCACTGACTAAAGGGATCAGAAACAGCAAAGTAAACAGCAGCATCGTCGGCCCCAGGAATATAGCACTTCCTTTAATTTCCGTTAAAACATTTTTTGTTTTTACAACACTTTTACTATTCAACAAAAATCATCCCCCTTTAAATCATAAATCATGTACATCTAACAGTCATTTTTCTCACTTGTTATGGTAATATGTTACCATTCCTGTTTTTATTTTAGTACATACATTTTTGACTTAAAGGAGGACTTTTTTGACCTCTATTTCTAAATTTTCTGCCGATATTGGGCCGGTGTCATAGAGCAGGCTAATTTAAACTGCCGTGAAAAATACTTGGCATCAAAATACCCCACCTGGTCTGCAATCTCTGCAACTGTCAAATTCGAAGAACTAAGCAATTCTCTGGCATTTTCTATCCGTATATTGTTTAGATATTTTGCCATTCCAATTCCCGTATGTTTTTTAAATGCCCTGCTCAAATAATCCTTGTTTACATGAAAATAATCTGCAATCTCCTGCTGTGATATTTTTTTCATATAATTCAGTTCCAGAAAATCTTCTATTTTAGCCATCAGTCCTGAAATGTTCTGGGTGTGTTTACGGCACTCTATCAATTTGGCTGCACACAAAATAAAATATCTTGTCATACATACAGGAATCTCTTTCCAGGAACAGGAAAGAATATCTCCAAAATTCTTTACCGGTATTTCTGAGAATAACTCCTCCTCTAAAACATCGGATTCACTGACCCATTTTTTATATACTGCAAGAAAGCCATCCCATACATTTCTGTAAATTCCCAAAGTGATCTTCTGGTTTTCTATTAAAGCCGCAGTCCACAGGTTCAGCTGCTCTTCAAATGTTATAATATTACCCAGTATAATAGAAGAATACATAGCTCTTTCTAATTTCAGATTTTCTTTTAAGCGGATATGGGACATACCCTTCCTGTATAGTTCTGTAATAAAAATTCCTGTCCCAGAAATATGATCTGCCGCTGTTTTGGCTTCTTCCCATGTGTTTTCCAATTCTGAAGGAAATGGACGCACACTGCTTACTCCCAAATGGATCACACAGTTTTCACTTACTGCAATTTTTTTTAATTCCAGGATCTGGGCAGAAAAATCTGTTTTTTCTGTCCCATAGATCAAGATTACAATATCCATAGAGGGTTTCATGTTTTGAAATACAGCCCCTTTTCCTTCTGATTCCAACATATCCTGTATTCTGTTCACAAAACGACTCAGCTTAAGAAGATAACCTTCTTCATGTATTGGAAGCGTGCTGCCACTGCAATGCAGGATGCAGCTGCGATCTGCATTTTTCAGCTGCTGTGATATTTTTACAAGTTCTTCATATGCCTTGTCTGCAAGTTCAGGACGAAATAATTTACGTAAAAGACCATGCTGATAATCCGGTGACATACGTTTAAATTGCTTATCTACAGTGAATTTTTCCTCTTCCTCTATTATCTTCATTTGTGAAACTGCTTTTAATACTGCTTCCTCCAGCTTGTCCTGTTCAATTGGTTTTAGCAGGTATTCCACTGCTCCTAGTATGAACATAGCCCTTACATATTGAAAATCATCGTGGCCGGAAATGACCACTGCTTTTGTATTAAGATTCTGGTCATTAATATAATTCATAATATCCATGCCAAAAACATCCTCGATCACTACATCTACAATAAGCAATTCTGGTCTTTCAGCTTGTAAAATATTGATAGCATCTTCTACATTGTCCGCAGTCAATACTGTATCAAACCCATATTTTTCCCATTCCAGAAGCAGTTGTATGGCATCTCTTACATGACTTTCATCATCTACGATCAAAACTTTCATCCTTCTACCTCCTTAAATGGTCTGACATGCGCCGGAACAACAAATTCTACGCTGGTACCATTAAGATTATTCCCATAAATCAAAAAATCGCACTCTCCAAAACTCAGTATAAGCCTCGAAAATACATTTTCAATCCCAATAAAATGGTGATGATCATTTCCTTCTTTTGCAAAATAAGATAATGCTGTCGTCTGCTGTACTTCCTTTGAAGCCACTCCCTCCTGCAGCTTGCTGCGTATCTGTCTTATGGTATCGTAAATCTGACAGACTCTGTCATCTGTCACTGCTATCCCGTTGTCTTTTATTAGTACATGAAGCATCCCATCTGTAAGTCCGATTTTTAGCTGAATGGCACCATCTGATTTCTTCAACAGATTTCCGTGTGTGATCGCATTTTCAATCAATGGCTGAATTGTCATCTTGGGAATCCTGATATCAGCTGCTCCTGGATCCATTTCACAGTCCAAAATCAGCTGCTGCTCAAAACGCATCTGCTGAAGCGCCACATATCTTTTTACATAATCCAATTCCTTTTCAATAGGAACCATACTTGGTTCCAACACCATGGCATAATGGAGCATCTGTCCAAAAGAAGAGATCATCTGGTACTGCTTTACATTTTTATCTTTTAATGCATTGGTTGCAAAACACTGAATCACATTATAAATAAAATGAGGATTTATTTGTGCCTGCATTGTACGCAGTTCTGCTTTTGTATACGCCAGTTTCAATTCATATTTTTGAATTGCATGTTCTTTTAAGGAATCCATCAGCTTTTCAAAAGAATCAATCAGCGAACTTATTTCATCATTTTCACCATAAATGATACATTCACCGATCTTTTTTCCTTTGTCCCAGCTTTTCATTTCCCGTTCTCGTTCCATATATGTAGTAATCTGACGCAGTGACACCGTATACTTTAATATTCTGAAAGAAGTAATACACCATAAAAGTACTACCAATATTCCAAATATTCCCAGTATGGAAAGCATCTGGGTAAGAGTTAATGCATATACACTGTCTGGATCAATGGCTGTTATGATCTTCCAGTTAAAATACTTGGAAACAATATCAACCTCTGACAGAAATTCAGCACCATACCTGGTGAAGATCCCTGCTTGCTCTAATTCAGAATAAGAAGGATAATACTCCAGGAAGCTTTTCATCTGGGCCTGCGTATCGCTGGAAGCCACAATAATATTATTTTCATCTACCACATACATAGCTTCCGATTGATTGTATACAACCCTGCAGTTATCCGTAATAAAAGAAATAGGAAGATCAATTGCAATATAAGCAATTGGTTTTGTCCTTGCCGGAAGATCTGAAATTGGGAGCCAGACTGTAAATACCTGTTCCTGAGGTGGATAACTGTCAATAGTCGATACATTATGTCCATAGCTTGTCTTTACATGAGTAGGTTCAATATAAATATCCTTGTAACTTTCCATAGCAGGAAATGTCAAATCTTCTTTGGATTCCTGAGCAAAAAATTTAAGGATCCTCGGAATATATAACATGGAAAAGTTCTTTTCTCCCCCTGTACCCGGTATGACCAAATATATTTGTGATGCCACTGTAGATGCATAATATACAGATTTAAAATACTCTATAATCAGCTTTTCATTTTCTTCCAGTGCTTCGTCACTGTGATTATTTTTCAAAAACCGCATAAGCTGATGATTAATATAAACCGATCTTATTGCTTTAATCATACTGCTTATATAATGATCAATATTCTTTCCAGACACTTCTGCATTGGTTATTATCTGATTTTCATAACGTTTGACTGCATTTTTCTGCATGGAAGAATAAATATAAGTAGAAAATATGATTGCAACAATAACCGTTATAATCGTTATATTCCATATGATTTTTTTTCCAATACTAACAAATTTTCTGTCCTTTTTCCCTGCCATAAACCTCCTCCAAAATAAATCTCAGATACTCCCTGGATTTTCGGGCACAGAGCCTTGCTTCTGGTTTAGAAAAAATTTCCAGTGCTAAAGTCCCGTCATACTCTATGTCCTTTAATGCCTGGATAATCTCCCTGAAATTTATATGTCCATGCCCTGGATAATAGCGATCATTATCCGCTATGTGAATATGATTTATCAGCTTTCCCGCCTTACGGATTGCTGCTCCCATATCACTTTCATCCACATTCATATGGACTGTATCAATGTGAATACCTGTTCTCTTGTAGGAATGCTCATTTAAAAAACGAATTCCATCTTCTATACGAAACAAGAAATCACTTTCATAATGATTCATCAGTTCATATCCTATATAAACTCCATATTCCTGAGCCATACGGTCTAAAATGTCCAGACTTTCTTCTACATTATTCACAAACTCTTCCGGTGAGCCTGCATCTTTAAATCTCCCCTGCATAGAACCAATGATGATCACCCCTCCATAAGGAGATGCCGTGATCATGTGTTCTTTCAAACACTCTATTGCTTTTTTTCTTATATCCTTATCATGATCTGCAATATTTAAATGCCAGGTGCCATATGCTCCCCCTGTACCAATAGATGTAAGCGTAAGACTGTTTTTTTTCAGTTCATTATCCAGTTTTTTTCTGTCGATCTCCCTGGAATCCCAAAGATGCAATTCCACCGCTCCAAAACCGTCTTCCCTCATCATAGGAAAAATGGTTTCAAAATTCCCCCGGTAAATAATAGGCGCATTCTCTCCTGCTTTTAAGCTTCCAGTAACAGCAACTTTCATGTGTATAATCCCCCTTTTTATGTTGTCGTAGATTCTTTCTATTTTCCTATTATCGAAAATTTCTTTAGTACAGTTAACCGAAAATATCGGGAAAAAGGTGGATTTTATTGACATTTGCTGCATAGTCTCCAGTATAACGCAAAAAAATGTTCCGGAAAACACTTTTATGTCCTTCGGAACATTTTCGTTCTGTTATTCATTCAATTTTAATCTGCGTTATGATCAGTCTACATTCTCATAATCAGCTACATAGGAAAGGTCAGCAGCACCTGCTAAATCTTTTCCATTTACCTGAAGGGACAGCTTGGATAATTCAAAATTTTCGATAAAGGTATTTCCAATTTCTACCAGAAATGCATTGTCAGAAACGCCTTCATTGTTTTCTGCCTGATTCAGGTTTAAAACAGCTGTCTTATCGTCATCTTCACCGGCGATATTGAAATCTAAAACTTCGGTTCCTTCTGTAAAGATACCGTACTCGATCATCTTATTTACCAGAGCCTGGGGATCCAGCTCATCACTATCCAGGGAATCCATATCCTGAACAAGGCTGTCGCCGTCACCCTTGTGATATACAGAAATAATAGCAACCGGAGCTACGTTTGGATCCGGTACCTTGTCGCTGGCGCCGCCAGTAGTCTGCGCCTCGATCTGTGCCTGCACTTCTTCTGCAGATTTTGTTTCTTTCTGTTTGTCAGTAGTCGGTGTACATGCAGCCAGTGAAACTGCCACCATAGCTGTCAGCAAACCTAATAACCATTTTTTCATTGTAATGTTGCCTCCTTATTCGTCCTCGCCAAAGCTTCTGAACCAGGAATTTAACTTTGTCAGGGCTTTGATCAGCGCCTGAAGTTCTTCTTCTGTCAACACACCAATCACTCCCTGGATCATCTGTTCATGGAAATGTTTATGGTGATAATATGCTTTGACACCTTTTTCCGAAAGAGAGATATGAACTACCCGTCGATCCTGTGTACTGCGGCAGCGGGTCACATAGCCTTTTTTTACAAGGCTGTTCATAGAAATAGTCAGTGTACCAACTGTCACTGACAATTCCTTTGCAATGGATGACATATTTTTAGTTGTACCGACCCCAATAACATTGATCACATGCATATCATTATTGGTCAGATCCTGATATTCCTGACTGGTTATCGCTTTCTCTTCTATACTGTTGATATCGCGAAACAGGTTCACAAGTACATCATTCAGCGTATCGTAGGTTCCCACATTCTTCCCTTTCACGTTTCTAAAAAGCTTCTTACAGATTGTATCGTATTTTATTCAGGTACACAAGCCCCTAAATCCTTATAAAATTCTTAAAAACCTGTGTTTTTTCTATGTTTTTACATTAACTTGTCTGATCCGGACACCAGGCGGGCAAAAACCTCACCCCGCTCTTCAAAGTTTTTAAAAATACCATAGCTGGCTGCTGCCGGTGACATAAGACAGCTGTGCCCTGATCTGGTCAGTTCCTTTGCTTTTGCCACTGCATCCTCCAGATGATCTGTCAGGATCAGACGTTCCTTACCCTGAAAATCCGGATATCCTTTCAGGATCTCCTCTAAAATACGCTTTCCGGTAGCTTCCATCAGGATAATATGGGGAACCTTATGCCCGGAAAGGAAGCGGATCAGTTCGCTGTAATCGATTCCCCGGTCCATGCCGCCTATGAGGACTGTATCCACATCCTTCAGTGTATTTAACGCCTGAATGGTAGTCTCACAGATAGTAGAAATAGAGTCGTCATAATATTTGATGCCGTCTTTTTCTCCTAATGGCTGTAAGCGGTGGGGCAGCGGCTGATAGGACTTAAGACCATTGATAAATACTGTATCTTCTATTTTTAAAAGGCTGCACACTGCATAGGCAATACCGATATCAAAGTAGTTGTGCTGTCCTAAAAGCCGGATCTGGTCTGTTGGGATCTTTATAAAATGACCGTCATAGCTGGCTTTTGTTACATCATTTTCCTGTATGATCTCCATTTTTTTCCAGATATCGATCTGTTCCGGAAGGACTGCCTCCTGTCCTGAAACACCTGGAATTTCAAATAATGTTTCCTCAAAAGAAGGCTTGGCTGCGATCAGCTTAGAGGCACAGGTTCCCTTCTTTGGCAGACACTGCACATTGCATACGATAACGTCCCCCTTCTTCTGGTTTGAATAGATATGACGCTTTGCCTGCACATATTTTTCCAAAGTGCCATAGTGGTCTAAATGCTCCTCATGGAGATTGGTGAGAATAGCAATATGGGGGGAAACAGTCATGTATTCCAGCTGATGACAGGAAAGCTCGCATACGATCCTGGTATCCGGTCCCACTTCTTCCATATGGTCAAATACCGGGATACCGATATTTCCAACCAGAATGGTATCCATTCCCGCTTCTTTTAACAGATGATAGATCAAAGTGGTAATGGTGCTTTTTCCCTTCGTTCCGGTAATTCCGATGATCTGGTCCCTGAAGCACTGGAAAAACAGCTCTGTCTGGGATAATATCTGGCTGGTATACTCCTTAACCGGCTTTTCAAGGACTACACCCGGACTTTTAAATACCACATCATAGTCGTTTAAGCATTTCTGATAGTCCTCACCTGCAGTCCATTTGCCAATACCTTCCGGCTTTTCTTTAGGATGTGCCATATCTGCCACATCTACAAGGGCACAGCAATCCAGCTTTTTTAACACATTCCAGGTCGATTTACCTTCACGTCCAAACCCCAGTATCAGTACCTTTTTTCCCTTTACCCAGGGAATTATTCTTTCGATCATCATAGTTTTATGCCTCTTCTTTGCACTCTTGTGATTTGCAGTTCTTACGTACTAATTCCTCCCAGGCTGTTGGAACCAGGTTCTGCTCATCAAAATATCCGGAGAAATGATCTCCTTTGGCCTTGTATTCTTCATACAGGCCGGTAGTCTTATAATATTTTAAAAGATAAGGCAGTTTTTCCCTATCTTTTTCCAAACGGTCAATTGTCTTAACAAGAGCTGTGTTGATCTCATCCCTGCTTCCCACACACTCAAATGGCTTTTCTTCCTGGATGCCGACCAGCTGTTCCATAGTAGACTGCATGGTCTCATCTTCTAACATATCCGTTCCAAAAATCTCTTTCACTTCTTCCCTGGAAAGGAAAGGAGAAAGAATAAAGTATACAAATAAGCACTTCGGACAATGACCGCACCAGCTGTCTGTTTTACTTCCCGCATTACAGCTTCTGAAGATAGCGTGATACTGCTTCTGTTTTGCGAAATATTTTGCGATCTGGAATTCGCTTAATGGGCGCAGCATACTGAAATAGTAGGCACTTCCCGGCAGATAGTCAGTCTGATAACGATGAAAATCTGTCTCAAATTTAAAGCTCTTGGAATACTGGTGGTTTACCGTACTTCCCTGGACTGTGCTTTCATTTGCACTGGATTCATTGGACAGCGCAATATAAGAAAGACCTGCCATCCTTGCTGCGATCACAGTAGAAAATGCCACCAATGCTGAAAACGGGGTATGGCCGTTTAAAAAGCCTTCTTTATTTAACTGGAGCATGCGCTTATCCAGTGTACGATGTACGCTGATCACATGGTCTGCGTCCAGATCTGCAGACTCTGTAGTATGGATAGTCGCACCTCTCGGGTTGATAATATAGGCGAAAACAGGCACATCTGCACTTTTTAACAGCTCCAGCGTGACCGCAGAATCTTTACCACCGCCTACAGGAACTAATACGCCTTTTTCAGAGCCTGCTGTATCCTGTTTCTTTGCATAGTCATGGTGTTCTTTTACTTCTTCACCCAATGCACAGACCATCTCCATAAAGCCTTCCTGATCTGCTTCTGTAATCTTATTTACATAGAAAAATTCCCCAAGACCATTAAAATACAGATCTTTCCACCAGAGGATCTGATCTTCGTTTAAAGTGCCTGCTTCAATCACTACCTGTGGTGAACAGGTGATCTTCCAGTAGCTGACCAGTTCTACCATTCCCAGGGAAAAGATCATTTTCTTCATCAATGGGTCTTCACTCCATTTTACCTGTGTATTTCCTTTTTTTGGAAATGTCCAGGTTGGAGTAAATTCTGAAAGGCCTTCTATTTCAAAGGTGTATGTGAGCTTTAACTCGTTTAATGTTTCTTCTGTGCTGTAACCTCTGTAGAAGAAATGGGGATATTTTTTTCTGAATTTCAGGTAACGTTCCATTTTGTACCTCTTTCTCTATTATATACGCAGCCGCTTATTTTGCCATACATATAAAAACGGGGCTGTGACACGTTTGAAGTTCTCTCTGTACGCATTACATTGTCTTCCATTTTCCTGTGCGGTACTCTGCATAGGAAATGGCCCAGTTTGCAAACCAGCCTACAGGAACTGCGCACCAGACCATGGCAATGCCGAATCTTGGGGCACATGTAATGGCAATGATCACACGGATCCCTAAATTTACCAGATTGGCAACGGTAAACATTTTCATATCACCGGCACCGCGCAGCAGTCCATCCACTGCCATTTTAAAACCAATGAAGCAGAAAAACCAGCCCATAAAGGTAAGATAACCGATTCCTGTGGAAAGTGCAACTGCCGTTCCTTCATTTCCAATGAACAGTCCGATCATACCCCGGTTAAATACCTCTAAAAAGACGCAGATAACTGCCGCACAGACAATGACCATTTTGCTGGCTGCATGAAGTCCCTGAACGACACGGTCTTTCTGCTGTGCTCCGATATTTTGTGCTGTATAGGATGAAACGGCATTTCCTATAGCAGACATTGGCACAACACAGATGGACTCAATACGCATGGCTGCTGAAAAACCTGCCAGTGCCTCGGAACCAAAGCCATTAACTACAGACTGTACCAGCATCATACCAATGGATACGGTAGACTGCTGGAGAATCGATGGAATAGCTATACGGGTCATTTCTGACAGCTCCATTGTATCAAACAGTGTTTTCTGCTTTCCTTCCAGATCGTTCAGGTTTTTAATAAGAACCGCAAAGGAAAGGACAGCGGAAATTCCCTGTGCGATCAAAGTGGCCCATGCAACACCGGCTACTCCCATATCCATTTTTGTGACCATGATAATATCAAGGGCTACATTAAATACAGAAGAGAATATCAGGAAATACAGTGGAATCCTGGATTTTCCCAGTGCGTTGAACATAGCAGAAAGCACATTGTACATAAAAAGGAAGGGCAGTCCCAAAAAATAGATCTGCAGATACTGTGCTGCCATATCTAGGCAATCCTGCGGGGTGTTTAACCAGATCATGATCTGTTTTCCAAGGACCAGACCTGCCACACCAAGACATAAGCTGATACCAAGGAAGGATAAAAGAGCTGTAAATACAGCTGTTTTCATTCTCCCGTATTCTTTTGCACCAAAACAGCGGCTTACGATCACCGATGCACCGATACCGCCACCAATGGCTACACAAATAAAGATGTTGGTCAGTGCATAGGAAGCACCTACCGCTGCCAGAGCCTGCTCACTGACATAACGGCCTACAATGGCAGAGTCTACCATGGTATAAGTCTGCTGGAACAGGTTTCCTATGATCATTGGCAGTGAAAATAAAAATAACGCCTGTAAGGGCGGTTTTTTTATCAGATAATCATTATCCATTTCTATTACAGCCTCCTGTGTGTCTAATGTACTCTCGGAATCTTTTTGTACTTGATTTTGCGAGAAAAGACTCTGAAAATCCATTTCCTGTATTAGTATATCGGAGAATGAGGATTTATTCAATAGAATATACTTGCCGTATTTAAATGTGAAAAAACAGAGTTACAGTACACGGGCTCTCCATGCCCGCGCACTGTAACAGGATTTTGCCGATGCTCCGCATTCCGAATCGGCAAAATCCGCGGTCACAACTGTATCATACGGAATTTTCAGTTCAGAAAATTCCTACCCGTAAAAAGTAACAAAACAGATCCTATAAAACCACCAGCCGGTCAGCCAGAAATACACCCACTGCCAGACTGACAAGCGCAGCCAAAAGTCCCCCTGCAAGCGTATACCGGGTACGGCTGATACCAACAAAACCAAAATATACACTCATGCAATAAAGTACAGTTTCTGTACTTCCCATAAGAATGGAGGCCATAAGGCCGATCCGGGAGTCCGGGCCATAATTTTTAAACAAGTCCAATAACAGACCCACAGCGGCGGAGTTGGAGATCAGACGCACAAATGCAATAGGGATAATTTGCCCCGGAAGACCAAGGGAAGTGGCCGGTGCTTCTAAAATCTGACTTAAAAATTCTAAAAATCCAGAAGCCCGAAGTACGCCTACCGCGGTCATCAGCCCCACCAGAGAAGGTACTACCTGAACTACAGTGCCCATCCCTTCTTTTGCGCCCCACAGAAAATCATCAAATACCTGACGTTTTCCAAGGATTCCAAAGCCAACAATATAAAAAATAATAAGTGGAACCATAAGATCTGATAAAAACAAAAGAAAACCCATAAAAAATACCCATCCCCACATACGCTTTGTTTTTACAGCATACGTGGAAATGGGTATTTTTATGAATATGGGGGATGAGAGTATATGATACCCAAAATTATGCCTCAGTAAATAATGGTGTGGAGTAATATCTGTCACCACTGTCCGGAAGAAGAGCTACAATGGTCTTTCCTTCGTTTTCAGGACGTTTTGCAAGCTGGATGGCTGCATATAATGCTGCACCAGAGGAAATACCGGTTAAGATACCTTCTGTCTTTGCAAGGAGCTTGGAAGCTTCAAATGGATGTTCATTGTCAATCGGCAGTACTTCATCATAGATCTTAGTATCCAGTACCTCTGGGATAAATCCAGCACCGATTCCCTGGATCTTGTGAGCACCGCCATGTCCTTCAGACAGAACAGGAGATGTTGCAGGCTCTACTGCTACTACCTTCACATTTGGGTTCTGCTCTTTTAAGTATGTGCCAACACCGGTAATAGTACCACCTGTACCGACACCAGCTACAAAGATATCTACCTGTCCTTCTGTATCTCTCCAGATCTCAGGACCTGTAGTCTCCTTGTGGATCTTCGGGTTTACAGGATTTACGAACTGTCCCGGGATAAAGCTGTCCGGGATCTCCTTTGCCAGCTCATCTGCCTTTGCGATAGCTCCGCTCATCCCTTTATCCCCAGGTGTAAGGACGATCTCAGCGCCATATGCCTTTAAAATGTTGCGGCGCTCTACACTCATGGTCTCCGGCATAGTTAAGATCACACGGTATCCCTTGGATGCTGCTACAGATGCAAGTCCGATACCTGTATTTCCGGAAGTAGGTTCAATGATAACAGAACCTGGCTTTAAAACACCTCTTGCCTCTGCATCTTCGATCATTGCCTTTCCTACACGGTCCTTTACGCTTCCTGCCGGGTTAAAATATTCCAGCTTCAGTAAAATCCTTGCCTTTAATCCTTCCTTTTTCTCCAGATTTACCGGCTCTAAAAGTGGTGTATTTCCTACTAATCCCGCTGCTCCCTTAACAATTCCTGCCATAATAAGCTCCTTTCCATGCATAGCACATATGCCTATCTGTTCACTGGGTTTTGATTTATGGGTATTATAAAACCTATAAACCTACTTGTCAATAGGTTTATAGGTTTTTATCTCAATACATCATAGCTCCATTTGCAGCGAACCGGTAAGTCCTGCCATCAATGACCATTTCCGTATTGCTGACCATGGCTCCATTTGCATCCATATAATACCAGTTATCTCCCACCTGTACCCAGCCGGTCTGCTTCACATAATCTTTCATGTAATACCATCTGCCATCAATCTTCTTCCAGCTATTTGCAGGGATTTTAGAACTATAGTCTGTAAACGACAGTTCAATGGTCACATGATCATTAATCCCATCTACATTTCCTTCCTGGGTGCACTGCCAGATAGTGCGGTTTGGATAACTGTTTACTGTGCCATAACGTGCATACCAGATATCATATGGGATATCTGCTGTATTTAAGTGATTGGTAAGCCAGTCATTATTTGCATACACAATAGGGCAATAACCTGCATCTGCGATCACCTTGCAGAAGGCATTTACATTTTCCGTGATCTGGGCTGCACTTAAACCCTGTTCCAACAGGTAATTAGACTCCACATCATAAGCTACCGGATAGGAAACCGGAAAATCCTTAATAACCTGGAGCACATACTCTGCCTCATCTGCTGCCGTCTGTGCATCCAGCGCCTGCGTATAGAAGAACACGCCTGTTTTTATGCCATGGGCTGCTGCTTCTGTTATATTCCGTTCAAAATACGGATCCCTGTCTTTATAATAGCCAATGCGAATCATGGCAAAACCAACGCCATCTGCAGCCACTTTTCCCCAATCAATACCATTTTCCTTATTTGCACGGTTCTGGTATTTTGTCACGGTAATACCTTTTGCCACTGCCCCCTCAACAGGCGCACCTGAAGCATCTACATAACTGCCATTTTCAAAATCCCATGCTTTTGCCTGGGCTGCCATAGGAAAAGCCAGCGAAACTGCAAGCACTGCTGCTGCCAATTTCAGAGAACCCTTATATTTCATATACCGGATTTTATTCCCATTCTGTTTCATTTATTCCCGTCCTTTCTGTTTTTCACAAATCATTCATGAGAGTTTCCGCCTGGGATAACAGGCAGCTAAGCAGGCATGTGGAGAACCTGAATATAAGGTATTATAACTCTGTTTCAGCAAATAAGTATTAATATTTGTCGAAGAAAGTCTAAAAATTCTCCTACCATTTTTCAAAACAGTCGGATATAATAAATACAGTTATGCATTAGGAGATGTTTTTTATGTCTAAAGTTTGGGAGTTTTTTGAAAATATGAATGAAGCTGTTTATGCTTCTGATGTAGATACATATGAACTGATCTATTTAAACAAAGCAGCCAGAAATCTGTTCCATTTTAAGGATAAGGCTGCTTATAAAGGTAAAAAATGCTACGAAGCCCTGCAGCAATGCTCCTCTCCCTGCGCAATGTGTACCAATAACCGCTTAAAACCAGATGAATTTTACGAATGGTCCCGTTTTAACCCGCTGGTGCGTCGTTCTTTTCTGCTGAAAGATACTATGGTCATTGATGACGGACGCAGGATCCGGATTGAAATAGCGATCGATCTGGATATCCGGGAAATGGCAAAGAAAACTTTCTCCCAGTTTACAGACAATGAAGCTCTGATCAATGAAGGGCTTCGCTGTGCTCTGGCAGAAGAAACACCTGAACAGTCTATTAATACATTATTGCAGTATCTGGGACAGATGTCCCACAGCGACCGGGTATATATTTTCGAGAAAAATAAACATGGCAACTTTGATAATACCTTTGAATGGTGCGCCTGTGATATTTCTCCCCAGATAAATATACTGCGCAATATCCCGCCGGAAGAACTGGGAACATGGCTTTCCACTTTCCAGAAAGGAGAAAGCGTGATCATCCAGAATGTGGATGATATTATGTCTTATGATCCTGCTGTGTATGAAACACTTATGCCCCAGAATATTAAACGGCTGATCGCCAGCCCTATTTCCCGCGATCAGGATGTGATCGCTTTCTATGGTATCGACAATCCTCCCCTTGATCGTATAGATCATATTGCTTTTATACTTCAGCTACTTGGACATTTTATCGATTCCATGCTGCGACGCAGAGATCTGGTTAAAAAGCTGGAAAACTTAAGCTATTATGACCAGCTGACCGGTGTGAAAAACCGCCATGCCCTGAATGAACAGCTGGCTTCCCTTACCAAGGGCCAAAGTCTGGGCGTACTTTACAGTGATGTTATGGGATTAAAACAGATCAATGATACTTTTGGACATCAGGCTGGCGATAAAGCCCTTCTTTATGCCTGCGAAAACCTGAAATCCCATTTCCCGGCAGAATGTGTATACCGTATTGGCGGTGATGAGTTTCTTGTACTTATACCGGGCATTACAGAAAATCTGTTCCAATCCATGATCCGTTCTATACAGGCAGATATGGCAGAAGGCTCCGTTCACCTGGCTCTTGGCTCTGTGTGGGTGGATTGTACTGACAATGCCGAAAAGACTCTGTCTGAAGCAGATGCCAGAATGTATGAAGATAAACGGGCCTATTATGCAAAGAACAGGCAGTTAGACAGAAGGAGACGTTAAAGTATGTCTCCTTTTTTATTGGAACGATCCATGATCCTGCAAAAAAATACCGCTGCCAGCGTACTTACCATAGTTGCCACAAGGCATGGACCTGTAACAGCTGCCGCAGATACACTGTGATACTGGCTTCTGTAAGCAATGATATTCACCGGGATCAGCTGAAGGGATGAAATGTTCATAACCAGAAACGTACACATTTCATTGCTGGCAGTGCCTTTGGGAGCTGCCCCAACTGTGCTTTTCTCTTTTCTGCGCATCTCTTCTATTTTTTCCAGTTCTTTCATGGCCTTAAGTCCCGCAGGGGTTGCGGCCCAGCCAAGCCCTAAAATATTTGCAATAAAATTTACTGAAATCTGCCTGGCGGCTTCGCAGTCCGTTGGCAGATCCGGAAACAAAAACTTTAATATGGGGCTCATTTTCCCTGAAAGCTGCTCTACCAGCCCGGCCCTGCTTCCAATCTCCAGGATCCCGTTCCAGAAAGCTACGATCCCCACCATGGTAAGACTTAATGTTACTGCTTCCCCGGCTGCGCTTAAAGCTCCTTCTGTTACCTGAGCCAGTCTTCCATGAAATGCTCCCCATATGATCCCCAGAAAAAGCATTCCGCTCCAGATATAATTTAACATATGACTTTTTCTGCGTTCCTTACACACCCATTTATACACATTTTATGATCTGGTGTACAGGAAAATACACCTTCCTGTAGTGCAAAAGTTATCCACAATCTAAATCTTGTATTTCCCCTTTTTTTTACCACATATCTTGTGTTTGTCGGTGGATAATGTGGATAACTTTGGGGATAACTCTGTTTATAGTGTGTGTAAACCATGGGGAAACTGTGGGGAAATATGTATTTTTATGTGGAAATAGAAAATTTTGTGGATTTTTTATCCACATTTTCACAGATTTTGGAAATCTGCTTTTGAACTTTCCCGGCTTATCCTGTTTTACTGCTCTCTTTTCACCGGCATATATAACTCCATAAAGTGAATATTTCTTTCCTCTCCCAAAAATGTTGTCATATTATTGGCATAAAAAACCTGTTCCGGCTCTGCACCCTGAGATTTTCCCCAGTTATACATTTTCCAGGCAACCTCTTCATCCAGATAAATGCTTTCTGATTTCACAATGGTATAAATACAGGGAACCGGTTCTGTCAATTTATACTGCTCCGGCTGAAATCCTTTTCCGATCCACTGCTCTACTCCTTTATAAAGAAGCAGATTGGTTTCCCTCTCCTGCAGACCGTCTTTCCCCATTGAAAATAATGTATAAAAATATGTCATGTCCAGACCTTCTATCGTCAAAGACATGGCAAACCACTGCTTCAGACCCTCAAGAAGGCTTTCGCAGACCCCTAATTTATAAGCTGTGGGGAAATTTTTAAAAGTATATTTTCCCTCATATTTCTCGGCCTGGTCCATATCCCGTTCAGCAAGCTGCATACGTGCGATCGCCTGCTGGTGATACTGTATGCTGGCTTCCTCCTGTTTTATACGCATTGCTAAATGGTCTTTCATACATTCTAAGGAATTCTCTTCCTTTATATATCTTTCAATTTCTTCCAGACTCTGGTTCATCTTCCGCCTGTATACAATAAACATAAGCCGAAGGATATCTTCTTCCAGGTAATAACGATATCCATTTTCCTTTTTTCTTGATTTTATGATCCCTTTTTTCTCATAAAAACGGAGAGTATCCCGGCTTATGCCCACGATCTCGGACATATCGCCTATAAGATACTCTCGACGTTTCATTTCTGTTCTGTTTTCCGTCATACCTTTCTTTTCTCCTGTTTTCCCATTTTCTCATGATCGATATTTCTTCCGGATGTGCCCTTAAAGAATATCTTATATAGATTTTGTGATTTGGTCAATGATGACCAGGAAAATAGAAAGAGAACCGGTACATTATTTCGTTAATGATGTACCGGTTACATTTTATCTTACCCCGAACTTAGCTCCACGTTTAATGGTGCCGTTGCTGTTCCATTCATTGTACACGTATGGACCGCCGTCTGTGGTTCCATTTTCTGTAAACTCATGGTTTCCGCCATTATAGTTATAGTTGCCAGTTACCATCTTGCAGCTGCTGGTGTCGAAATAATAAACATTTCCATTGATCTTCATAATACCGCCCTGAAGTTCGCCGGTATCAGCTGCATAGTACCAGGTGCCATCTCTCTGGATCCATCCGGTTCTCATTAACTGGTCATCACCAAAATAGAACCAGTGATTTCTGTACTGTACCCAGTTGTTGGTGCAGTAAGATCCGTCACCCCACTGATACTTTACTCCCTTTCCTGTACCTGTAAAACCTGCTGCAAAAGATGTCATCGCACTACCTGCAGTCAAAGCCAGTGCCAGCGCTGTAATAGCAAAACGTTTCTTCATACTTATCAATGCCTCCTGCATTTTTATATCTGTTTTATGCAGAAAGCATACACCTTGGAGTTGCTCCAAGGTCAAGGCATGTAAGCGTTTTGTAATGTTTTGCAGCAGTTTGTAAGATTTAATGTTCTCTGCCCGGTAGTATTTTACAGTACCATCGCCAGCTTCGTTGCCTCATATATTCCCTTTTTGGCATCTCCTGCTGTCAGACAGTCTCCTACACTGTGAATACGGTGATCACCTTCATACTCTGTTTCCAGTGCCTTATCTGAACGGGAACCGAAAGCAAGGACAATACTGTCAAATCCAGTCATCTCTTTTGTTTCTCCGTTCTGCTCATACCTGATACCATCCGGACGGATCTCACATACGCGGCTGTTTAAATAAAATCCCACACCAGCTTTATCCAAACGGCTTAAAAGGTTCTCTCTTGGTCTGAGAGGCGCTAATGGTGCTGCTTTATCCAGCATATCTACAACAGTGACTTTATTGCCGTAGGTACTTAAGACCTCTGCTGCTTCTGCGCCTACTAATCCTGCTCCCAGTACCAGGATCTTCTGACCACTTAAGCGCACATCAAAAGAAAGCACCTGATTTGCCAGATATACATTTTCACCGTCAATTCCCGGAATACGTGGAACTAAAGGCTGTGCACCACAGGCAAGGATGATCTCATCAAAGCCTTCCTGTTCTAACATTTCTTTTGTGGCTTTTACCCCGTAAATGACCTCTGCCCCATATTTCTTACAGAAAGTAAGGTAAGTACTGATAGTCTTGGCCAGCTCCTGTTTCATAGCCGGAACTGCTGCCAGGCGGTACTGCCCCCCTGCTGTAATTTCTTTTTCATATACCTTTACTTCATGACCCCGTTTTGCCAGGATCCATGCTGCCTGCAGCCCCACAGGACCTGCTCCTACAACGGCGATCTTCTTTTTCTTTTCTGCCGGTGTGATCTCCCATATATGCTCTTTTCCACTAAATGGATTAATCATACAGGAAATGCCAAAGCCCTCTTCAAAGGAATTCGGATACAGACATCTCTGCATACATCCGGTACAGGTAAGGATCTCATCCAGTCTTCCTTCTTTGATCTTTTCCGGTAAATGAGGATCGCAGACAGATTCTCTGCCTAAAGCCACAAAATCCATTGCGCCTGTCCTGAGAGCAGATAACATCAGCGCCGGATCATTCATTCTTCCTACTCCGATCACAGGAACAGAAACTACATCTTTTACTATTTTCACGTTCTGGATGTTAAATGGAAGGCTTTCTGCATAGATCTTATCTGTATGGATCGGGTTATTATCGCCGGTAATACCTGCAAATAAAACTACGTCTGTTTCTGTAACAGTACGGGAAAGAGTGGTAAATTTATCTCCCACATGAAATTCACTTAAATATAAATAAGAACGCTTCATGTTCAAAACCTCCTGTTTTCTAAAATGGATCTATTTTTCCTGCAATCTTTTGTATTTTCGTATTAATGTTTATTATTAATGCTTTTTATTAATACTCTTTTAATACAAATCTTCCAACTACCATACGGCAGATCTCAGAAGTTCCTTCACCGATGGTTAAAAGCTTTGCGTCGCGGTACATACGCTCTACCTGATATTCGTCACAAAGGCCATATCCGCCCATGATCTGAAGACCCATATCACATACACGTACACACATTTCAGAACAGAACATCTTTGTCATGGTTGCTTCTTTGCTGAATGGAAGTCCGTTGTCGCTCATACGTGCTGTATTATAAAGCATTGCCCGGGCTACATCGATCTCTGTTGCCATTTCTGCTAATTTGAATGCGATCGCCTGGTTTTCGCAGATTGGCTTTCCAAAAGTAACTCTTTCCTTGGAGTATTTAGCTGCACGCTCTAAAACGCCCTGTGCCATACCAACTGCTACTGCGGAAATTGCTACACGGCCATCATCTACGCACTTCATAAACAGTGGGAAGCCTCTGTTTAATTCACCTAACAGATTCTCTTTTGGAATACGGACATCTGTAAAGGTCAGTGGGCATGAATAGGAGCTTCTGTTGCTCATCTTCTGCTCTGGCTTTCCAACCTCCAGACCAGGAATTCCTGCTGGCACGATAAATACGTAAATGCCTCTGCTTCCTTTTGCTTCTGCCAAAGAGATCCACACCCGCATTATCTGCACTTCCGGACAGGATCTGCAGGAAATGATCAAAGCCGGAACCTTCCGTTCAGATCTCTACTACAGGATCCGGGTAGCCAATATCCATATACCTCCTTTAAGAAAGCGAAAAGATGAAATTCCTTTATTTCTACGCTTTTTTATAGAACACTATTCGAAAGAATATGATTGTCCTTTGGAAAACCAGCCAATTTCTGAAAACCAGATGACTGCATTAAGCGGGCTTGAGTGGAAAGGAAATATCAGAGAGATCTCCAATCTGTCCCAGCAGATCTGTCTGTCGGAAAACAGGAAAGAACTGATCGACTCATTTATCCATGCCCGCTGCACACCTCTGCATACACCAAAATCCTCGTCCGTTTTTCGCCCTATAAGTAATGCTGCCGCTTATGGGACACAGCCGGCTGATCCCAAAAATCCGGTGCTTTTGCTGCATGGAGATTTAATGCCGCTAAAAGAAGCTCTTCGCCAATTTGAGACTGCTTATATACAACGGGCTTTGGACCAGACCGGAACGCTTAAGGAAGCGGCAGACGTCCTTGGTATCAGTTTCAGTTCTCTTTGCAGGAAAAAGGCAGAGCTTGGCATATCCAAAGCTGCAGGTTCCGGCAAAAAAAATACCGGCAATACCCTTTAAAAAATTTAAAAGGTATGACCGGTTTTTTTGATGATCGCACTGCTTATTATTCCCCTACCAGTTCTTTCATCACATCATCTACTTTTTCGATTTTTTCTGCCCTGTAAGCATTGCTACCACAGAAAAGAAGGGCATTATTTTCATCCCCTTCCGCTGCATTTACCAATGCCTGTGTAATGCAGTAAGGAATAGTCCTGATATCGCAGTGTTCCAGACACTGGAAGCAGCTTTTGATAGCCGGGCGGACTCCCTCTTTGATCTGCTGCAAAAATGGATTTAAAATAGCCCGTCCCGGCATTCCTACCGGGCTCTGGGTAATGATGATATCTTCTTTTTTTGCGTTGATATAGGCCTGCTTGTAAGCATCCGGAGCATCACATTCTTCGGTAGTAACGAAACGGGTGCCTACCTGCACTCCTTCTGCCCCCAGTTCAAACTGATGCATTACATCTTCATGGGTATAAATGCCCCCGGCAGTTACTACCGGGATATGCTTCTGGTACTTTTCTTCGTAAGTCTTTATTACTTCCATAATGGAGCGGACTTCTTTATCGTAAGCTTTCTGGTTGTAGGTATTTGGCACATCTTTTGTATCTGCACCGTACTCTGTCAGCTCTTCCCTGGAAAATCCCAGATGACCACCAGCTAACGGTCCTTCCACTACCACAAAGTCCGGAACCTGCTTATACTTTCTGTCCCAAAGTCTGCATATGACCTGTGCAGATTTGGCAGAAGACACAATAGGAGCCAGCTTTACTTTCTTTACTGCCTGTTTGCAGATTTCTCCGCAGGTTTCCTTTGCATCTGCAATCCCTGCTTTCATTTCCTCATATGCAGCCTGTGCATACTCTGGAAGGCGCACAGGAAGACCTGCGCCGGATACAATGGCATCTGCACCGCATTTAATGGCTTCTTTGACCCACAGGTCATAATGTTTGGTAGCTACCATAATGTTAAAGCCAATAGCACCATTTGGTGCGATCTCCCTGGCTTTTTGCATTTCCCGTCTGATAGCACGCAGATTAGCTTCTACAAAATTGGTCTTAAAATCAGGTTCCCTGAATCCGATCTGTGCTGTGGAGATAAGTCCCATGCCGCCACAGGCTGCTACAGCTCCTGCCAGCCTATGAAGGCTGATGCCTACACCCATACCGCCCTGGATCACCGGTCTTTTAAGGACCAGATCTCCTATTGTTAATGCTTTGATCCCTCTCATTTCTCACATTCTCCTAAATCTTTCGTATCTGTGTTCTGCCAGCTCTTCTCCGGACAGTTTCAAATACTTTTCAAAAAATCCGATTATAGACCGATCCATATAGCCTGCAATGCGGTACAAAGTATCTGTATTTGCCGGTTCTTCCTCTGGAATGATCCCCTCGATCAGTCCCAGTTCCTTTAAGTCAGCTGCTGTTACCTTCATCACTCTGGCTGCCTCCGGGGCTTTTTTGCTGTCTTTATAAAGGATAGAAGCAAAACCTTCCGGTGATAAAATGGAATAAATGGCATTTTCCATCATCCATACTTCATTTGCTACTGCCATAGCTAATGCACCTCCGCTTCCTCCTTCGCCGATGACAATGGAAAGCACCGGAACCTTTAAGGAAGACATTTCAAACAGGTTCTTTGCAATGGCTTCGCCCTGACCTCTTTCCTCTGCCTCCAGTCCGCAGAAAGCTCCTGGCGTGTCTACAAAACAGATGATGGGGCGTCCAAAGGTTTCCGCCTGCTTCATTAAACGCAGCGCCTTGCGATAACCATCAGGGGATGGCATACCAAAATTACGGCGGATATTATCCTTGGTGTTCTTTCCCTTCTGCTGTCCGATAACTGTAACCGGCATGCCATGGAACATGGCAATACCGCCTACAATAGCACCATCGTCTTTAAAGCAGCGGTCGCCATGAAATTCTATAAATTCATCAAAAACAGCATTAATATAGTCAAGAGCAGTAGGTCTGTCCGCTTTTCTGGAAAGAAGGACTGTATCCCAGGCGCTTTTTTCTCCATGAGCCTTAACATGGTCACGGCCAGAAAATCCATTTGCCAATGGTTCTGCCTTTTCTGCATCTGCTTCCACAACCATATCATGTTTTCTGTGCATATAAAGGATCTGGCCGATCACTTTTTTCTGGTCATGGCGCGGAACGATCATGTCTACAAAACCATGGTCTAACAGGAATTCAGCTCTCTGGAAACCTTCCGGCAGCTTCTGGCCAATGGTCTGCTCAATAACTCTTGGACCGGCAAAACCGATCAGTGCACCTGGTTCTGCAATGATAATATCACCTAACATTGCAAAACTTGCAGTCACGCCGCCTGTTGTAGGATCTGTTAAAACACTGATAAACAGCTGTCCTGCTTCATGGTGGCGTTTTAAGGCTGCAGAAGTCTTTGCCATCTGCATCAGGGAAACAATACCTTCCTGCATTCTGGCACCGCCGGAGCAGGCAAACAGGATCACCGGAAGCTTTTCCTTTGTAGCACGTTCTACTGCCTCTGTGATCTTCTCTCCCACTACATGCCCCATACTGCTCATAATAAAGCGGGCATCGCACACACCTACAACAGCAGGATTTCCGTCGATCTTTGCCTTGCCGATCACGATTGCCTCGTTCAGCTTTGATTTTTCTCTGGCTGCTTCTACCTTTTTCTCATAGTTAGGAAAGTCTAATGGATTGGAAAAAGGCATTTCTTTGTTCCATTCCTCAAAGGTTCCCACATCTGTAAGCATTTCGATCCTGCGGTAAGCATGAACACGGAAGTAGCCGCCGCATTTGGGGCATACATAATAATTGTTCTTTACGTCTTCCACATAGATCGGCTGTCCACATTTATTACATTTACGCCATAAACCTTCCGGGATCGATGGCTCTTCCCCTTCACTGTTTACCGGTCTGTATTTGGTATCTATTTTTGTATACGTTTTTCTGAACATATTGCGCAGCATACGACAACTTCCTTTCTGCATTTATCCTTATTCAGGACCAGACATTCTTCCCTGCGGCTTTGACCAGGGATATTTTTAATTTTATTTCAGTTCAGCCTTGCATCTTTCATTTTACATAGTCCGGAAAATACTTCTCAATAAAACCGGTATCGGTATCGCCTTTCTGAAAAGCTTCATTTTCCAGAATCTCATACTGAAAATCTATATTTGTTTCAATACCTTCTATGATAACTTCGCCTAACGCACTGCGCATTTTCGCAATAGCAGATGCGCGGTCTTTATCATAAACGATCAGCTTCATAAGCATGGAATCATAGTTGGCTGGTACTTTATAACCGTTGTAAATGTGTGTATCCACACGGACGCCATTTCCACCTGGGATATGCACATTGGTAATACGGCCCGGACATGGCATAAAGTGCTTCTTCGGGTTCTCCGCATTAATACGGCATTCAATGGCATGACCCTTGATCTGGATATCTTCCTGGGATACGCTTAACGGTTCTCCCGCAGCAACCCGGATCTGTTCTTTGATCAGGTCAATCCCAGAAACCAGCTCTGTAACAGGATGCTCTACCTGGATGCGGGTGTTCATTTCCATAAAATAGAAATTTTTGTCTTTATCTAATAAAAACTCTATAGTTCCTGCATTCTCATAGTTTACGGCTTTGGCTGCTTTTACAGCAACCTCACCCATTTTCTTACGAAGCTCAGGAGAGATGACTTCACATGGGGACTCTTCCATTACCTTCTGGTGACGACGCTGGATGGAACAGTCACGTTCTCCCAAGTGAACAACATGTCCAAACTTGTCACCCATGATCTGAAATTCCACGTGGCGTGGTTTTTCAATATATTTTTCAATATACATAGTATCATCGGAAAAACCTTTTACAGACTCCAGCTGAGCCGCATTAAAATGCTCTGTAAAGTCTTCTTCACTTCTGGAAATACGCATTCCTTTTCCACCGCCGCCAGAAGAAGCCTTGATCATAACAGGAAAACCAATTTCTTTTGCCATGGCAAGTCCGTCTTCCGCTGTGTACACAGGTTCCTTACTTCCTGGAACAACGGGAACTCCCGCCTGCATCATGGTATTTCTTGCTTCTGACTTATTTCCCATACGGTTGATGATCTCAGCAGACGGTCCGATAAATGTAATGTTGCACTGCTGGCAAAGCTTTGCAAAACGGGCATTTTCAGATAAAAATCCAAATCCCGGATGAATGGCATCTGCCTTCATTGCAACGGTTGCTGAGAGAATACGCTCCATATTCAGATAGCTCTGGCTGGAAGGAGCCGGGCCGATACAGATGGCTTCATCTGCCAGAAGAGTGTGAAGGCAGTCTTTATCTGCCTCAGAGTAAACTGCAACGGTACGGATTCCCATTTCGCGGCAGGCTCTGATAATACGGACTGCGATCTCACCTCTGTTTGCGATCAATATCTTATTAAACATTCCACATCTCCTATCAGCCGGTCTTATCCGATCATAAAGGTCAGTTCGCCAACAACTGCGATCTTTCCGTCTACAGTGGCAGTTGCCTTACCTACGCCAACCGGGCCTTTCTGCTTGATGATCTCACATTCCAGTCTTAAGCGGTCACCTGGAACTACTTTGTGCTTGAATTTTACGTTATTTAAGCCGCCGAAGTATGCTGTTTTTCCCTTGAAATTTTCCTGGGAAAGGATCGCTACAGCACCAGTCTGAGCCAGTGCTTCCACAATAAGTACACCTGGCATAACCGGTTCCTGTGGGAAATGGCCTCTGAAATATGGCTCATCATAAGTAACAGATTTGTAGCCAACAGCCTTTACGCCTGGCTCTAATTCTTCAATACAGTCTACCAGGAGAAACGGATGTCTGTGCGGAATGATCTCCTGGATTTCTTTAATACCCATTAACATGTTTATTTCCTCCTAGTCTTATTTTATGCGGAATAATGGCTGTCCGTACTCTACTACCTCTTCATTGTTTACAAGGATTGCTTCGATGACGCCGTCATATTCACTTTCAATCTCATTCATCAGCTTCATGGCTTCGATGATGCCAAGTACCTGTCCTTTTTTAACAGTATCTCCTACTTTTACAAAGCTTTCTGCATCAGGAGATGAAGAACTATAGAAAGTTCCCACTAATGGAGAGGTGATCACCTTGTCGGAATCAATGTCATGGCTTTCTGCTGCTTCTGGTGAAGCCGCCGGTGCTGCTGTCTCTGCGTTTACACCGGTAGAAGCTGCTGTAAGTACTGGTGCAGCGGCAGAAGCCGGAACAGCTGCTACAGCGCCAGGTGCGCTGACTGTGATGATCTTTGCTTCTTCTTTCTCTTTCTTCAGGGAAATGTGCATATCGCCCTGATCCAGTTTAAAGCTGGTCAGCTTTGAATCAGATACAGCCTGGACCAGTGTCAGGATTTCATCTATATTCATGTTCCCGTTCTCCTTCCTTATGCTGTGAATTTCTTCACGATCAGGCTGGCATTATGTCCGCCAAAACCTAATGAATTGCTGATAGCATAATTTACATCCATAGATACACCTTCATGCATGGTGTAATCCAGATCACAGCCTTCGCCTGGATTTTCCAGACCTACAGTTGGATGTACATAACCGTCCTCAATGCTCTTTACACAGGTGATAAACTCTACACCGCCTGCTGCGCCTAATAAATGTCCGATCATGGACTTTGTAGAATTGATCTTTACCTTGTTTGCATGATCGCCTAAAGCCAGCTTGATGGCCTTGGTCTCAAATAAATCATTGTGGTGGGTGCTGGTTCCATGAGCATTGATATAATCAAGCTGCTCTGGTGTAATTCCTGCATCCTTCATAGCAAATTCCATTGCCTTTGCAGCACCGCTTCCGTCTTCTGCCGGGGAAGTAATATGGTATGCGTCACAGGTTGCACCATATCCCACTACCTCAGCTAAGATTTTGGCACCTCTTGCCTGTGCATGCTCTAAGGACTCTAACACAACAATACCTGCGCCTTCACCCATAACGAAACCATTGCGGTCCTGATCAAATGGGATAGAAGCTTTTTTTACATCATCTGTAGTATTTAATGCAGTTAAAGAAGTAAATCCAGCTACACCAATTGGGGTAATGCTTGCTTCTGTACCACCTGCTACCATTACATCTGCTTCGCCGTGCTGAATGGAACGGAATGCTTCGCCGATGGAATGTGTACCGGTTGCACATGCAGTTACCACATTGATGCACTTGCCCTTAAGACCAAACTGAATGGATACATTTCCTGCTGCCATGTTGCTGATCATTAAAGGTACTAATAATGGCTCTACTCTGCCTGGTCCCTTTTCTAACAGTCTCTTTTCGTTGCGCTCTAATGCCTGTAAGGAACCGATGCCGGAACCTACACTTACACCAACCCGGAATGGATCTTCTTTTTCCATATCAATGCCGGAGTTTTCCAGTGCTTCCTTTGCTGCTGCTACTGCAAACTGGCAGAATGGCTCCATACGGCGTGCAGTCTTTGGATCCATATACTGTTTTGGATCAAAATCCTTTACTTCTGCAGCCAGTTTGCACTTAAAATCAGCTGTATCGAAATGTGTGATCGGTGCGATACCTACTGTATTTGACTTGATCGCAGACCAAAAACTTTCTACATCATTACCAATTGGGGTAATAGCTCCCATACCTGTTACTACTACTCTTGTATTCATATTTTGACTCCTGTTCTATTTTTAGGCCATTCCGCCATCTACGGAGATTACCTGGCCGGTGATGTATCTTGCTTCATCGGATGCTAAAAATGCAACTGCATTGGCAATATCTTCTGTCTCACCAAAAGCCTTCATTGGAATATGCTCTAAGATAGAGTTTTTAATCTCTTCTTTTAACACATCCGTCATTTCTGTCTTAATAAATCCTGGTGCAACTGCATTTACGGTGATGCCCCGGCTTGCCAGTTCTTTTGCCGCACTCTTGGTCAGACCGATCACACCGGCTTTTGCTGCACAGTAGTTTGCCTGTCCTGCATTTCCTAATACACCGGATACAGAAGAAATATTGATGATACGTCCGCTTTTCTGCTTTAACATCTGTCTTGCAATGTGACGGGTACAGTTGAATACACCCTTTAAGTTAGTCTGGATCACTGCATCAAAATCTTCCTCTGACATCTTCATTAACAGATTATCTCTTGTGATACCTGCATTATTTACCAGGATGTCCAGATGTCCATGCTCTTTTACCACTGCATCTAACATTTCCTTGCAGCTTTCAAAATCGGAAACATTGCACTGAACTGCCTGCGCGTTTCCTCCGGCTGCCTGGATTTCCTTTACTACTTCCTCTGCCTTTGCAGCAGAACCATTATAATTTACGATCACATATGCGCCCTTCGCTGCTAATGTTTTAGCGATCTGGCGTCCAATTCCGCGGCTTGCACCTGTAACCAGTGCAATCTTTCCTTCCAGCATGTTTTTCTCCTTTTCATAAGGCTTTAAATGGCTTTTTAAGCCTCTTTTAAAGCTTCTACTACTTTTTCTATATCTTCTAACTTTTCTACGTTTAATGTTTTTACACTGCGGTCGATCTTTCTCATAAAACCAGCCAGTGTTTTTCCTGGTCCGATCTCAATGAAAGTATCTACACCGTCTGCCAGCATGGTCTCTACACACTGCTGCCATTTTACAGAAGAGGAAACCTGCTTTACCAAAAGATCTTTAACAGGTTCTGCTTCTGTTACGTACTGAGCGGTCACATTGGCTGCATATGGGATAACCGGCTTGTGGATCTTAACATTTTCAAGAACCTTGCCCAGCTTTTCACCGGCGCCAACTAACATTCCAGAGTGGAATGGACCGCTTACATTTAACATAATGGCGCGTTTTGCACCTGCTGCCTTTAATTTTTCACAAGCTTCTTCTACCGCTGCTTTTTTTCCGGAAATAACAATCTGTCCCGGACAGTTATAATTTGCGATCCATACACCGTCCATATCAGATGTTACTTCTTCTATCACTGCTGCATCCAAAGCTAAGATCGCTGCCATGGCGCCTTCTCCTGCCGGAACCTCTTCCTGCATAAAGATACCTCTCTGGCGGACAGTGGTAATCGCGTCTTCTTCGCTCATAACGCCTGCCGCTGCCAGTGCACAGTACTCGCCAAGGCTTAAACCTGCTGCAACGTCTGGTTTTACGCCATTTTCTTCTAAAACCTTCATCATAGCGATACTGGTTGTAACCATAGCTGCCTGTGTATATTCTGTAATATCCAGTCTGTCATTTGGCTCGAAGCAAAGCTCTGGAACAGAGAAGCCTAAAAGTTCAGTTGCCTTATCAAATACCTTGCGGCCAGTTTCTGTCTGCTCATAAAAATCTTTTCCCATTCCGCAGGTCTGTGCTCCCTGACCTGGGAAGATAAATGCCATCTTACTCATGTTTATTACTCCCTGTTTAAAAGCTTCTTTGCCTGATCCATCATCTCTTCGATCATTTCTTTACAGGTCTGCTCCTTGGAAATAAGACCTGCGATCTGACCTGCCATAACAGTTCCGTTCTTTACATCGCCTTCCTGAACTGCCTTGCGTAAAGTTCCCAGTGTGAGATATTCCAGTTCCTCAAAGGATTTTCCTTCCTGCTCTAACTTAAGGTACTCTCTGGTCATCTGGTTCCTCAGACAGCGTACCGGATGTCCATGGGTTCTTCCGGTAACAGTAGAATCAATATCTTTTGCCTTGATGATACGTTCCTTGTAATTTTCATGTACAATAGACTCTTTGGAAACAACGAAGCGGGTACCGATCTGTACTGCTTCTGCGCCTAACATAAATACTGCCGCAATTCCTCTTCCATCACCAATACCGCCTGCTGCGATCACAGGAATAGATACAGCATCAACAACCTGAGGCACCAGAGTCATCGTAGTCTCTTCACCAATGTGTCCGCCAGACTCCATTCCCTCTGCAACAACTGCATCTGCGCCATATTTTTCCATACGGCGTGCCAGAGCAACAGAAGCAACAACAGGAATGACCTTAATGCCTGCAGCCTTCCACATTTCCATATATTTTTCAGGATTTCCGGCTCCTGTAGTAACTACCTTGATGCCTTCTTCCACAACTACCTTTGCTACATCGTCAGCATGTGGGCTTAACAGCATAACATTGACACCAAAAGGCTTCTTGGTCAGTTCTCTTGCCTTACGGATCTCTTCGCGAACTACTTCGCCAGGAGCATTTGCACCGCCGATCAGTCCCAGACCTCCTGCTTCTGATACTGCTGCAGCCAGATTGTGCTCTGCCACCCATGCCATTCCTCCCTGAATGATGGGATATTCGATTCCTA
>ERZ773149.425-NODE-425-length-41805-cov-6.377868_pt1 | contig 41805 bp, 33 predicted proteins | sample MGYA00511081_ERZ773149 | MGnify/ENA primary metagenome ERZ773149 (study PRJEB29015, sample SAMEA2737846) | human gut metagenome | biome: human gut; feature: human-associated habitat; material: faeces | place: China | collected 2012 ...
ATTTGTTGTGATTTCTGTTAATTTACTATTGACAAAGGTCATTACATATCAGTTTCTGTAGAAGCAGAACTTGGACATGTTGGACAGGGATTTGAATACGAACAGACCAGAGATTCCGGTCTTACAAGGAAAGAAGAAGCGATTGATTTTGTAAAACAGACGAATGTAGATGCGTTGGCAGTATCTGTTGGAACTTCTCACGGAACTTACCATGGAACTCCAAAACTGGAATTTGAACTATTAGCAGACTTGCATCAGATGGTCGAAGTGCCATTAGTTCTTCATGGAGGATCAGGAACAGGAGATGATAACCTGAAGAAAGCAGTGCAGACAGGAATTCAGAAAGTTAATTTGTGCACAGACTTAAGTAACGCAGGGTTAGAAACATTAAAAGGATACTTACAGATTAACTATGATCATATGAAGAAAGATGGAAGTCTTGGAGAATTTGGAAATAAAACAGCGAATATGTTTGATCTTTCTAATGAGATGAGGATAGGATACAAAGAAGCATTAAAACACTACATCACACTATTCGGCAGTGTAAACAAAGCATAGCAATGGAGTAGTCTAGGTACGGTACATCAATATATGAAAAAATAAAGATAAGAAGGATGAATTTTGAAAGGAAGTGCAGTGTCATGGGAAGGAAAATGAAGTTTGGGTGTTTGGTAAAAAAAGGTGTTGCAGAGGTCAGAGAACGTGATCTTCCAGAAGTAGGGCCATATGATGTATTACTTCATATGAAAGTATGTAATATCTGCACGACAGATTATGGACAGTGGTTAGGATTACGAGAACATCAGGGATATCCTATGGCAGGAGGACATGAAGCAGCAGGGATCGTTGAACAGGTTGGAGAAAAAGTAACAGATCTCAAAGTAGGAGATATGGTAGCAACTGGATACGAAGGATGCGGACATTGTCCTGCTTGTCGTGAAGGACATATCGATCAGTGTGAAGAAATTCGCAATGATACAGAAGATGGATATAAATGGGGATTCTTTGGTTTTTCAAATTATTGTGTAAAGAATTCAAGTGGAGTTTATAAAGTGGCGAATGACCTAAATCCATCGGAAGCAGGATTTATGGAACCACTTGCAACAGTCATTCACGGAGCAAAGAAATTAAGATTAAAGCCATTTGAAACAGTTGTAGTCATTGGTGCAGGAACTATGGGATTAATTAACGCCCAGACAGCGAAAGCTTACGGATGTCGTGTGATCGTATCAGAGATGATTCCTAAGAAGATTGAGACAGCCAAAGCGATGGGATTTGAAGTGATAGACTGTAATGAAAGTGATCCTGTAGAAAAGGTAAAAGAGTTAACGGAAGGAATTGGAGCAGATGCTGTGATCGTAGCTGTTGGAGCAACCAGTGCCAACAGTCAGGGACTTGAGATGTTAAAACAAAATGATGGAAGAATGTTATTATTTGCGGCAGGATATCCAGTTCCAGAGTTGAAAGTTGACTCAAATATGTTACACTATAGAAAGATGGAACTGATCGGGACATTCGGGGCAGATCATGAAGACTTCAAAGAAGCTGCCAAAGCATTAAGTACCAAGGTTGTGGATGTGTCTAAATTGGTAGAAGAGAAGAAATTTCCACTAAGCAGACTGCAGGAAGCTTATGAAGAGGCAAGCAAACCTGGAATGTACAGGGTCAGTGTTATGTTAGACGAAGAATAAATGAAACACTAAAAACAGGAGGTAGCCATGAACAATTTTACGTATTCTATTCCAACAAAGATTCATTTTGGAAAAGGACAGATTTCTCATCTTAGTGAACTTTCAGAGAGCGGTAACAAAGTTTTACTATGCTATGGCGGTGGAAGTATCAAAAAAGCAGGAATTTATGACGAAGCAGTCAAGATTTTAAAAGAAGAAGATATGGAAATCTTTGAATTATCAGGAATCGCGCCAAATCCAAAGATTGAATCTGTTAGAGAAGGTGTAAAACTTTGTAAAGAAAACAGCATCGATATGGTACTTGCTATTGGAGGAGGATCTGTCATTGACTGTGCAAAGGTTGTAGCGGCAGGAGCTTGCTATGATGGGGATCCATGGGATCTGGTTATTACACCAAGATGGATCAAGAAAGCATTGCCAATTTACAGTGTCCTGACATTATCAGCCACAGGATCAGAGATGGATAAATTTGCGGTTATCTCCGATATGTCAAAGAATGAAAAATGGGGAACTGCAAGTGATCATATGAAACCAAAGATGTCAATCCTTGATCCGGAATATACCTATTCTGTATCAAAAAAACAGACAGCGGCTGGAACAGCAGATATCATCAGTCATATTTGCGAGAATTACTTTACCAATGTGAAGAATGCAGACGTTCAAGCAAGATTTGCGGAAGGACTGTTAAAGAACTGTTTTAAATATGGTCCTGTTGCTTTAGAAGAACCAGACAATTATGATGCAAGAGCTAATCTGATGTGGACAGCAAGTATGGCAATTAACGGAATGATTCAATATGGAGCTGAAGTCGCATGGTGTGTACATCCAATGGAACATGAATTAAGCGCATTCTACGATATCACACATGGAGAAGGATTAGCGATCTTAACACCTCACTGGATGGAATTTGCATTGAATGATGATACAGCATATAAATTTGCAGACTATGCAAGAAATGTCTGGGATGTTGTAAATGACGATGACATGGCAGCAGCCAAAGAAGGAATTGCATATACGAGAGAGTACTTTAAGAAGATGGGACTTCCACAGACGTTAACAGATGTTGGAATTGATAAAGAATATTTTGACATTATGGCACAGAAGGCGGCTGATGGATGCAAGGGATCTTTTGTACCATTGAGTAAAGAAGATATTGTAAGTATTTACGAAGCAGCTCTATAATAATGTAGAAAGTAAGTAGCATGGCAGCAAAGAAAGCAGTTATGCTGCTTTTTACATAAAAAATAAATAAAAAAATACTTTCTTATTGTGCAGATTCCATGTATAATAAAAAGAAGATATTTTAAGAAAGAGGTGTACGTGGTGTATAAGATTGTCAAGAAGCAGACACTCAACCAGGCAGTTGAGTTAATGGAGATTCATGCTCCTTATGTGGCAAGAAAATGTGAACCGGGACAGTTCATCATTATCCGAGTAGATGAAGATGGAGAAAGGGTTCCTTTAACGATCGCAGATTATGATCGTGAGAAAGAGACAGTAACGATCATTTATCAGGTTGTAGGATATACAACAGAATTGTTAAGCAAGAAAGCAGAAGGAGATTATGTACAGGATTTCGTGGGACCATTAGGTCAGCCAGCTCCTTTGCACAAGTGTGACCGTGTCATCGGTGTAGCCGGTGGTGTAGGTGCAGCCCCATTATATCCACAGCTTCGTAAGTTAGCGAAGATGGGAGTACCAGTTGATGTGATCATTGGTGGTAAGAGTGCAGAATTTGTTATTCTTAAGGAATTATTCGAAGAATTCTGCGATAATGTATATATTGCAACGGATGACGGAAGTCTTGGAACCAAAGGTTTCGTTACAACAGTATTAGAAGACCAGATCAAAGCTGGAGTAAAATACGATGAAGTTATCGCAATCGGGCCACTTATCATGATGAAGAATGTGGTTAAGATCACAAAAGAATATGACATCCCAACTATGGTATCTTTAAATCCGATCATGATCGACGGAACAGGAATGTGCGGTGGATGCCGTGTCAACATCGGTGGAGAAACAAAATTCGCATGTGTTGACGGACCAGATTTTGATGGATTTAAAGTAAACTTTGACGAATGTATGCAGCGTCAGGGTATGTTCAGAGAAGAAGAACATGAATGTAGAATTGGAAGGGGGATGTAAACGATGGCAAATATGAGTCTTAAGAAGGTAGCTATGCCAGAACAGGACCCAAATGTCCGTAATAAGAACTTTGAAGAAGTTGCTCTTGGATATACAAAAGAGATGGCAATGGAAGAAGCAGCTCGTTGCTTAAACTGTAAGAATAAACCTTGTGTTGGAGGATGTCCGGTTAACGTACCAATTCCAGCATTTATCGAGAAAGTAGCAGCAGGAGATTTTGAAGGTGCATACGAAGTGATCACAACAGAGAATGCATTACCTGCAATCTGCGGACGAGTATGTCCACAGGAGAACCAGTGTGAAGGAAAATGTGTCCGTGGTATCAAGGGAGAGCCTGTTGGTATTGGACGTATGGAACGTTTCGTCGCAGACTGGCATATGGCAAACGCCAAAGAAACAGAAGTTAATATTGAGAAGAACGGAATGAAAGTAGCAGTTGTCGGATGTGGACCTGCTGGTATCACATGTGCTGGAGAACTGATCAAGAAAGGTTATGATGTAACAGTCTTTGAAGCATTACATAAACCAGGTGGAGTATTAAGTTATGGTATTCCAGAATTCCGTCTGCCAAAAGATCTGGTGGCAAAAGAGATCGAAAGCGTTCAGAAGTTAGGTGTAGATATTGAAACAAACGTTATCGTTGGACGTTCTATCACAATTGATGAATTAATGGAAGATGGATACAAAGCAGTCTTCGTAGGAAGTGGAGCAGGACTTCCAAGATTTTTAAATATTCCTGGAGAAAACCACTTAGGAGTATATTCTGCAAATGAATTCTTGACTCGTGTAAACTTAATGAAGGGATACAAATTCCCAGAGTGCCCAACTCCAGTCAAAGTTGGTAAGAAAGTAGCAGTCGTAGGTGCTGGTAACGTAGCAATGGATGCTGCCAGAACAGCAAAACGATTAGGTGCAGAAGAAGTTTATATCGTATACCGTCGTAGCGAGGAAGAAGCACCAGCACGTTTAGAAGAATTACATCATGCAAAAGAAGAAGGAATTATCTTCAAATTCTTAAATAACCCAGCTGCGATTAAAGCAGATGAAAACGGATGGGTAAGCAGCATGGAGATCATTAAACAGGAACTGGGTGAACCAGATGCATCTGGAAGACGTTCTCCACAGCCAATCGAAGGATCTAACTATGATCTTGATGTTGATACAGTCATCATTGCGATCGGACAGAGCCCTAACCCACTGATCCGTCACACAACACCAGGACTAGACACTCAGAAGTGGGGTGGAATCATTGTCAATGAAGAGACAATGGAGACAAGCAAAGATGGTGTGTACGCAGGTGGAGATACAGTAACTGGAGCAGCAACAGTTATCCTTGCCATGGGAGCAGGAAAGAAAGCAGCAGCAGCAATCGATCAGAAATTACAGGGTAAATAAAAGGAGGATTCCAAATGGGAAAAGCAATATTTCAGACTGAGATTATCGAACTGGGAGAACAGGTAGATGCTTTTTTTGAGGAAGGTATGTTTGTATTATTCGGAGACAATGTACCAGATACATTAAAAGATTTCTGTCATTTCATCGATCAGAAGAAGGTAGACGGAACAATCAAAAAAGGAGATAAACTGGTTGTGGATCAGAAAGAATATCTCATCACTGCCGTAGGAGATATTGCCCAGTCTAATTTGGAGACACTGGGACATTTAACCGTTGTCTTCAGTGGAGCGAAAGAAGCAGGTCTTCCTGGAAGTATTTGTGTTGAGGCAAAGCCAATGCCAAAACTTGCGATTGGAAGTAAAATTTCTATCGTAGAAGAGTAGAGATTACAAGAGATATCAAGCGGATTGATATCAAGATCATAGAAAAGGAGTTATTGTGAAAGCAGTAATTCCTTTTCTTGTACTTAAAAAGATGTAAAGTGTGGATTGTTATATTTAGAATATTCAGACAATTCTATACATGTACAGAAAATAATCCATACGTTTAAAAAAAAGTATAAAATAATCTGTTGACATCAAAGAAACTATTTGTTAACATATCTAACAATACAAATCAGATATTAAAATACAAGAAAGCGAGGAAAACAAGAAAATGGGTAAGTTAATTGGTGAAGGAATTACATTTGATGATGTTTTATTAGTACCAGCATTTTCAGAAGTAATTGCGAATGATGTGGATACACGTACACGATTGACAAACAAGATTCAGTTAAATATTCCACTGATGAGTGCCAGTATGGATACTGTTACAGAACACCGTATGGCAATCGCAATGGCAAGACAGGGTGGAATTGGTATTATACATAAGAACATGTCAATTGAAGAACAGGCAGAAGAAGTGGATAAGGTAAAACGTTCTGAAAACGGGGTTATCACAGATCCATTTTCATTATCACCAGAACATACCATTCAGGATGCTGACGACTTAATGGCGAAGTATCGTATTTCCGGTGTACCAATTACAGAAGGTACAAAGCTTGTTGGTATTATCACAAACCGTGACTTAAAGTTCGAGACAGATTTCTCTAAGAAGATCAAAGAATCTATGACTTCTGAAGGACTAGTAACAGCTAAAGAAGGAATTACATTAGAAGAAGCAAAACAGATTTTAGGAAAAGCAAGAAAAGAAAAATTACCAATCGTTGATGATGACTTTAATTTAAAAGGATTGATCACGATCAAAGATATTGAGAAACAGATCAAATATCCAAATGCAGCGAAAGATGATCAGGGAAGATTATTATGTGGAGCTGGTGTTGGTATCACAGCAGACGTTTTAGATCGTGTACAGGCATTAGTGAATGCTCATGTTGACGTTATCGTTGTTGACTCAGCACATGGACATTCTGCAAACGTATTAAGAGTCGTAAGAATGGTCAAAGACAAATTCCCAGATCTTCAGGTGATCGCAGGTAACGTTGCAACAGGAGCAGGAGCAAAAGCACTGATCGAAGCAGGAGCTGACTGTGTGAAGATCGGTATTGGACCTGGATCTATCTGTACAACTCGTGTCGTAGCTGGTATCGGTGTACCACAGATCACAGCGATCATGAGTGCATATGAAGAAGCTAAGAAAGCAGGAATTCCAATTATTGCCGATGGTGGTATCAAATATTCAGGAGAACTTACAAAAGCGATCGCAGCTGGAGCTGATGTATGTATGTTAGGAAGTATGCTTGCAGGATGTGACGAAAGCCCTGGAGACTTTGAATTATACCAGGGAAGAAAATACAAAGTATATCGTGGAATGGGATCATTAGCAGCTATGGAGAATGGTAGTAAAGACCGTTACTTCCAGACAAACGCTAAGAAGTTAGTTCCAGAAGGTGTCGAAGGACGTGTTGCATATAAAGGAACTGTTGAAGACACAATCTTCCAGATGATGGGTGGTCTTCGTTCTGGAATGGGATATTGTGGAGCAAAAGATATCAAGACATTACAGGAGACAGGAGAATTTGTTAAGATTTCTGCTGCATCCTTAAAAGAAAGTCATCCACATGACATCCATATCACAAAAGAAGCACCAAACTACAGTGTAGAATAAGAGATCAAGAATATACAGAAGCCAGAGTACATAAGAAGATGTATTCTGGTTTCTTTTTGTTGTGTGAAAAAAAGTTCACAATCCGATACATTAATTGACAATTATCAATAAAAGTGATTGACTTCTTTAAGAAACAGGAATATCATTAAATTACTTTGGTTATCAAAAGAGACAAATAAGGAATAAGAAAAGAAATATGAGAAAGGTAAGAAAATGATCTCAAAATTCAGCGTAAAGAAACCGTATACAGTCATTGTAGCGGTTGTACTAGTTATCATTTTAGGAATCGTGTCATTTACAAAGATGACAACAGACTTGCTTCCAAGTATGGAACTGCCATATGCAATCGTTATGACGACATATCAGGGAGCATCTCCGGAGACTGTGGAAACGACAGTTACAAAACCAGTGGAACAATCAATGGCAACGATTTCAAATATCAAAGAAGTTAATTCAATTTCCAGTGAGAATATGTCAATGGTCATTTTGGAATTTGAAGGTGACACGGATATGAATGCAGTATCTCTTGATATGAGAGAGAAGCTTGACATGATCAAAGGCTACTGGCCAGACGAAGTAGGCAATCCAACGATCATGAAATTAAATCCAGATATGATGCCGGTTATGGTAACAGCTATGGATTCTGATAAGTTAAGTAATACGGAATTATCAGAGTTGATCAATGATAAGATTGCACCATCTTTAGAAGCTGTTGACGGAGTCGCATCTGTAAGTAGTACAGGACTTGTAACAGAACAGATCAATGCGATCATCAGCGAGAAGAAGATCAATAAATTAAATGAGAAGATCGAGAAGGCATTGAATGGTCAGTTTGATGAAGCTCAAAATAAGATTGATCAGGCAAGAGCCCAGATGGAATCTGGAAAGAACACATTAGATGCACAGAGAACAAAGGCTAATACTCAGCTTGCGAAAGCTCAGACTGCACTTACGGATGGACAGTTAAGTCTTGCTCAGAAAGAGGTGCAGGTAACGAGTTCAATCACGAATTTGAAGGTGCAGAAACAATCGTTGCAGACATCCCTCAAGACATTAAAAACACAGATCGCCAAGATGGAAGAACAGGCAAAACAAGTTCCGGATGCAGCAACAAAGATGCAGCTTGCGGCTCAGATCGAAGAACTGAAAAAGCAGGAGACAACAGCAAAAAGTTCGATCAAAGCATTGGATAAGAATTTAAAAACATTAAACAATGCATTAAAACAGATCAAAAAAGGAAAGAAAACGATCAATTCTAAACTGACACAGTTTAATGTACAATCAGCAACGGCAACCCAGAAGATGAATGATGGGGAGATCAAACTGGCACAGGGAGAAGCACAGTTGAATTCCAGCCAGCAGCAACTTGATTCCAGTAAAGAGCAGGCAAAAGAAGCTGCAAATATTAAGAATAAGCTGACAGTTGCGAATGTCAAAGCACTGTTAACAGCACAGAACTTTGAGATGCCGGCAGGATATATCAGTGAAGGGAATACACAGTATCTGGTACGTGTTGGAGATAAGGTGACGAATCAAAAAGATCTTGCCAATATGGAATTATTAGATCTTGGAATCAAAGGAATCCCACCGGTCAAACTTTGTGATGTAGCAGACGTAGCGATTGTAGATAACTCAGCAGATACATATTGTCGTGTGAATGGAAATAACGGTGTTGTATTAACAGTCCAGAAACAGAATAATTATTCTACAGCTGATGTAGCAGACAAAGTTGCAGCGAAGATGAAGACACTTACCAAAGAAAATAAAGGATTCCATTATGTTAATATTATGGATCAGGGTGTATACATTGATATGGTGACAGGTTCTGTCATCCAGAATCTGTTAATGGGAGCAATCCTTGCAGTCTTTATCCTATTATTATTTTTGAAAGACGTCAGACCGACGATCGTTATTGCATGCTCCATTCCATTAAGTGTCATTTTTGCGGTGGTGTTGATGTACTTTACAGGAATTACGCTAAATGTAATCTCCTTGTCGGGACTCGCACTTGGAGTGGGAATGCTTGTGGACAACTCGATTGTAGTTATTGAGAATATCTATCGATTAAGAAAAGAAGGAGTTCCAGTTAAAGAAGCAGCGATCACAGGAGCAAGAGGGGTTGCAGGAGCGATTACATCTTCGACACTAACAACAATTTCTGTATTCCTGCCGATCGTATTCACGACAGGGCTTACAAAACAACTCTTTGTGGATATGGGACTAACCATCGGTTACTCTCTGGTAGCCAGCCTGATCGTAGCGGTGACATTTGTGCCAATGATGTCAGCTGGAGTACTCAACAAAGTCACACAAAAAGATAGTAAAGTGATCAATAAACTGCAGACATTATACCGTAAAGTTATGACAAGGTTGTTAAATCGTAAGATCATTGTAGTAGCTGTAACACTCGCACTGTTCGCGGGAAGTATTTTTGGGGCAATGAATATTGGAAGTTCTTTAATGCCAAGCATGGACAGCACACAGATGACGATGACGATCAAAATGCCACAGGGATCTTCAATGGAAGAAACAGCATCAATGACAGATACAGTAATGAAGAAAGTAAAAGAGATCAAAGATGTTGATAGTGTAGCAGGAATGATATCCTCTGGCTCTTCCGGAATCTCTTCAATGACATCAGGAGGATCTTCAAATGAAGACCAATCCAGTATGTATGTTTTATTAAAAGAAAAGAAGAAACATACAAACAAAGAGATCAAGAAAGAAATCCTAAAGAAAACAAAGAAATTTGATTGTGAGGTTGAAGTGCAGGAATCCAGTATGGATATGAGTGCACTTGGTGGAAGCGGTATTTCCGTACAGATCAAAGGAAATGATTTAAATAAACTAAGATCTATTGGAAAAGATATTGCCCAGATCGTAGAGGATACGAAAGGAACACAGAACATCTCGAATGGAAGTGAAGAGACAACACCAGATCTTCATGTTGTGGTAGACAAGAAAAAGGCAGTAAAAAATGGTTTAACAGTTGCAACGATCTATCAACAGTTAAGTGAGAAATTAAAAGATGCCAGTGAAGCAACAACGATCACGATCAATGAAAAAGAGTATAGTGTCAATGTTGGAAATAGTGCAAAGAATACACTGACAAGAGATGATCTTAAGAAAGTGAAACTTACAGGAACAGTAAGTGGAAAAGAAAAAGAAGTTACATTGGATCAGGTAGCGAACTTCAGAAATAGTGACAGTTTATCTTCTATTAATAGAAACCAGCAGGAAAGAACATTGAGTGTAACATCAGAGATCAAAGATGGCTACAATGTAGGAAAAGTCAGCAGTGCTGTATAAAAGAAGATTAAGAAATACAATGCACCAAAAGGATACAGTATTACAATGAAAGGTGAGATGGAATCCATTCAGGAAACAACAGGACAGATTGGCCTGATGTTATTGCTGGCAGTAGCATTTATGTATTTGATCATGGTAGCACAGTTCCAGTCACTGAAATCGCCATTTATCATTTTATTTACGATTCCAATGGCATTTACAGGAGGATTCTTAGGACTGCTGATCACTGGAAAAGACTTAAGTGCGATCGCAATGATCGGATTTGTTATGCTTGCAGGTATCATTGTAAATAATGGTATCGTGCTGGTAGATACGATCAATCAGTTAAGAGAATCGGGATACGAATTTGAAGAAGCAATCCTGACAGCAGGTACGATGCGTGTACGCCCGATCTTGATGACAGCCCTTACAACGATCCTTGGATTATCTACAATGGCGATTGGTTTAGGGCAAGGTGCCGAGATGATGCAGCCGATGGCAATCGTTACGATCGGTGGTTTGATTTATGGAACTTTACTAACATTATTAGTGGTTCCATGTATTTATGGACTCTTCAATAGAAGAAAAAAGAAAGCAGAGTAAATCTTACAAAACTATTAAATATGACCGCTTTCCTTTACTTTTAAAAAGAGAAAAGATATAATAGTACAAGAATCATGTCAGAATTGACATGATTCTTTGATATATGGAAGAATCATAAGAGAGAAAAGAAAGAGGATAGATCATTGGAAGGAGCAGACATATGAATCAGAAAAAAGATTATGTTCTGAGATGGATTCCGAAGTATTCTATCATTCCGCTGATTACAGCGTTAGTACTGAATACGTTGGTTTACAGTGGAACAATGGTGCTTTGTAAAGGATTATATCATCATGATTTTACAACAGCATTTGACCGGATGGTACCGGTGATCCCAGAATTTACAAGTATTTATTTGATATGTTATGTGTTTTGGGTTGTGAATTACATTATGACTGCGAGAATCAGTAGAGAACATATGTATAGATTTTTGACAGCAGATTATCTGTCAAGGATCGTATGTGGGATTTTCTTTGTCTTTTTGCCAACAACACTGGTAAGACCAGAAATCACAGGAACAGGATTTTGGGATCAGGCATTACGATTTGTGTATTCGATCGATCAATCGGCAAACTTATTTCCATCGATTCACTGTTTGGTAAGTTGGTTTTGTTATATTGGGATCAGGCATCAGAAGAAGATTCCAGTGTGGTATCAGAGATTTTCACTTGTTTTTGCAATTTTAGTCTGTATTTCCACGCAGGTAACCAAGCAGCATTATATCATAGATGTGTTTGGCGGGATCATTTTAAGTGAAGTTTGTTATCTGATCGGAAGAAAGACCAATTTGTATCAAGGACTCTGGAAGGTGTTTGAGAAGATCAACCAACGAGTTGGTTTAGAGAGAAGATCTGTGAAATACAAAGGAAAATTATCGGAGATCAAAGGGTAGGAAAGATGAAGAATAAGAAAAAAGTCATCGGTAATACAGTCTTTTTCTTTGCATTATTTGGATTGACTGCATATGCCGTATTGAAAGGAAAGGAACTTTCTGAGCTGGCGGAAGTTCTAAAATCAGTAAAACCTGCATATTATATTGCGGGATTGGTTATGATCGTTGTGTTTGTGTGCTGCGAGTCGTATATTATTTATCGCATGCTACGGCTGCTTCATTACAATGACGTGCCGAAGAGAAATTGCGTCAAATATTCGTTTGTAGGTTTCTTTTTCAGTTGTATTACACCGTCTGCAACTGGCGGACAGCCAATGCAGCTTTACTACATGAACCGCGATAAAGTTGACATATCCGTGGGAACCGTCATTTTGATGATCGTTACCATTTTATATAAATTTGTTCTGGTATTTTTAGGAGCACTGATCTTTTTATTCCGTCATTTTCTTGTGGCAGAATATATTGGGAAGGCAGCATTCTTCTTTTACCTTGGAATGGCATTGAATGTGTTTTGTGTTGCGTTCATGCTGATTCTTGTATTTGAGCCAACGTTAGCATCCAAAATCGTGCTGTGGCTGTTTCAGAAATTAGAAAAGTTCCATATTTTAAAGAAAAAAGAAGAACGTCTTGAAAAACTTCAGAATTCTATGATCGAGTATCATAAAGCAGCAGCAATCATTCAAGGACATCGGATTTTTATTTTTCGGATGTTCGTTGTCACATTGATTCAGAGACTGATCCATTTTTCAATTACATATCTTGTATACAGAGCAATGGGACTTTCTGCATTAGGATTTATTGATGTAGTTGCTTTACAGAGTGTTATTTCAATTTCTGTGGATATGCTTCCGTTGCCAGGCGGAATGGGAATCAGTGAAGGCTTATTTTTAAATATCTTTAAGAAGATTTTTGTTGGCGGATTATTATATCCGGCAATGCTGTTAAGCCGAGGAATCAGTTATTATGCACTGGTATTGATCAGTGCAGTGATGACAGGAGTCGCACATGTTACGATAAAGCGTAAAGAATAGAGGGAAAAAGGTATGATAGGATTTTATAATGCATCTGTAATACTGACATATTTAGGAGTTGTCAGTGCAGTATTTGGAATGTCACAGGCATTCAATGGAAACTTTAAGATCGCAATTTTATGTTTGATGATCTCAGGATTAACAGATATGTATGATGGAACGATCGCAAAGATGATCAAGAGAAGTGAAGACGCCAAGAAGTTTGGAATCGAGATTGATTCTTTATGTGATCTTGTCTGTTTTGGAGTGTATCCGGTTGTGATCGGTTACTGCCTTGGAATGGACCAATGGTATGCAAGGATCATTTATATGTGTTATGTTTTAGGCGGAGTTATTCGTCTGGCATATTTTAATGTTACAGAAGAACAGCGTCAGGCACACAGCAGTTCCAGAAGAAAACATTATCAGGGACTGCCAATTACATCGGTTGCACTGATCATTCCGATCGTATATCAGCTTCGAAGATTCTTTCCAGAAGAATTTCCATACATATATGTTGCAATGTTAGCAGTGATCGCTTTCTTATTTGTATTTGATTTTAAAGTCTTTAAACCAGATAAGAAATGTATGCTTGCATTTGTAGTTATTGGAGCATTGATCGCAGTAAAGATGTTCTTACTGTAAGATGATAGGAGAATCGTAGATGAGATATGCCGATAGAGATGGGAATATTTACGAAGAAGAGAATGGGCAAGATCGTTTGCTTCATTGGATGTATACAACTATGGCAGGACGAGCCAGTCTAAAAATATTAATCAGACCTTGGGTATCCAAACTAGGGGGAGCTTTCTTAAGTTCTCCCATCTCCAAATGTCTGATCAAAGGATTTGTCAAGAATAATCATATTGATATGAGTGAATATGAGAAGAAAAATTACAAATCTTATAATGAATTCTTCTCAAGAAAGATCAAAGAAGGAAAACGTCCATTTCCGGAAGATAAAACAATCTTAGGAAGTCCTTGCGACTGTAAGGTAAGTGTGTATCCGATCGAAGAGAAGACATCTTTTGTTGTAAAGGATACAAGATATACGTTGGATTCATTGATCAGAAACCGCAAGATCGCAAGACATTTTCAGGGCGGTTATGCCGTGATCTTACGCCTGACAGTAGATGATTATCATAGATACTGCTATTTTGATGATGGAATTAAGAGTGAGAATCATAGGATTGATGGAGTTTATCATACCGTCAATCCGATCGCAAATGATCATGTGAAAATCTATAAAGAGAATACCAGAGAATATACATTGATGAAGACAAAACACTTTGGAGATGCACTCCAGATGGAAGTTGGAGCATTGATGGTTGGAAAGATTGTTAATCACGATGGAGCCGGATCTATGAGGCGCGGGATTGAGAAAGGATATTTTCAGTTTGGAGGTTCAACGATCATTTTATTATTAGAAAAGGATAAGGTTGAGATCAGAGAAGAACTGTTAGAACGTACCAAGAACCAGTGTGAGACAAAGATCAGGCAGGGTGAGATGATCGGGAAAGCATTGGTATGACCTTAAAATAAATATTGACATAGTGGTCATATATGGCTATACTAAGTTCATAAGTTGAAGGAGCAACGAATTTTCGTTGCTCCTTTTTTGCATTTTAGAAATGAAAATAAGATCAGAGAGGAGAGATAGTATATGTTAAGTAAGATCATATCTGATGTGGATGCTTTTGTATGGGGACCAGTGATGCTAGTGCTTCTCGTGGGAACAGGAATCCTTTTAACAATTCGATGCAATTTCCTAACCTGGAGAAATCTTCCTTGGGCGATTAAAAAGACATTAAGTAAAGAATCCAGAACAAAAAACAGAGGAGAGGGTGATGTATCACCATTTTCAGCATTGACAACAGCACTGGCGGCAACGATTGGAACTGGAAATATTGTAGGAGTAGCGACAGCAATGGTTTCAGGAGGTGCTGGAGCATTGGTGTGGATGTGGATTTCTGCATGTTTTGGATTATCATCTAAATTTTCAGAATGTATGTTGGCGATCAAATACAGAGAAGTTAATGAAAAGGGCGAGATGTCCGGTGGACCAATGTATACAATGAAAAAGGCACTCAAGAACAAAAAGCTTGGAGCCGTACTTGGATGGCTGTTTGCTTTATTTGCCGTGATCGCATCCTTCGGAATTGGAAATATGACACAGGGAAATTCAATTTCAACAGCAGTTCATGAGACATTTGGAGTATCGGTTAGTACTGTTGGAGCAGTGATCACTATTTTAGCCTTACTGATCATCATCGGTGGAATAAAAACGATATCAAAAGTATCTTCTGTCGTAGTTCCAGTGATGGCAATCTTTTATGTGATCGCAGGAGTCATCGTCATTCTTGGGAATATCAGTAATCTTCCAGCAGGACTTTCTATGATCTTTCATATGGCATTTAGTGTGAAAGCAGTAGGTGGGGCTCTTTGTGGAAATATCGTCGCATCTATGATGAATGCAGCACGTTACGGAGTTGCCAGAGGATGTTTTTCAAATGAAGCTGGAATGGGATCAGCAGCGATCACAGCGGCAGCAGCAACAACAGATCATCCGGTTCGGCAGGCATATATCAATATGACAGGAACTTTCTGGGATACGATCGTTGTCTGTACGATCACAGGTCTTGCGATCGCAAGCTCCGGAGTGCTCGGACAGATCGATCCGGCAACAGGAGAGATGTACATAGGTTCTGCATTAACGATTGCGGCATTTTCCACAGTTCTTGGAAAAGTTGGAGGATATCTGGTAACGATCGGAATTGCACTTTTTGCATTTTCCACAATTCTTGGATGGGAGTATCATGGAGAAAAGGCGTTTGAGTATCTGATGGGAACTCATAAGTTCAACATGATCTACCGAATTATCTTTTCTCTGGTAGCTTATGTCGGGGCAACACAGACATTGGAGCTTGTATGGAACTTCTCAGATATTGCAAATGCATTGATGGCAATCCCAAATCTGATCTGTATGCTGTTATTAAGCGGTGAGATCGCAAAAGATGTGAAAGAATTTCAGAAGACTATAGAAGAAGAGAAAGCGGGAAAATAGATATAAGATAACTTAGAAAAAGAGATCATCCAAGCAAAATCTCTTTTATTCAGAGTGAAAATAGATTATGATAAGATTAAGTACTTGATCAAAGAAAGTAATTGGAGGATGTAAAAATGTCATATGAAATGAAGCTGGAACAAGGCTTGTCACAGCAATTAAATCAGTTTCAGGTACAATCATTAAAGATCTTATCGTTTGATAATTATGAACTTGAGAAGTTTTTGCAGGATGAATATGCAGAGAATCCATTGATGGAACATAAGGAATCTGGAAAAGAATTCTTTACATTGCATGGAAATGCAGACGGATATCAGGATATTGAGCAAAGTGATATTGAAGATAAGAAAATCGAAGATCCCGAAGCCTTCTTTATGGAACAGTTAAATGCAAAAGATTATACAAAGAAAGAGTGGAATGTTATGAAATACATGGCACAATGCCTAGAGGAATCCGGGCTTTTGCTTGTTTCCACAAAAGAGATCAGTCACAAGCTTGGAATTGAAGAAAAAGATTGTGAAAGGCTTTTAGATCATCTCAAGCAATTAGAACCAGCAGGTGTATTTGCAGAAAGTGTATCGGAATGTCTCCTTCTTCAGCTTGAAAGAGAAGGAATATTAAATGATGACCTGCGATATATCGTAGAAAATCACCTGGAAGATATCGCAATGGGACATTTATCGACTGTTTCAAGAGCACTTGATATTAAGACATCACAGGTAAGAAAGTATATTTTTAAAATTCAAGAATTAAATCCAAGACCGTTAAGTGGATATACAGGGGGAACCGATCAGTATATCGTCCCAGACATTTTAATGGAAAAAGATGGAGAAGAACTAAAGATTCGTTTAAATGATGACTGGATCGGTGATTATTCAATCAATGATTATTATGTCAAAATGATGGAACAGGCAGAAGACTCTGAGTTAAAAGAATATTTTCGAAAGAAATATGAGAGATGTCGTTTTATCATTACAAGTATTGAACAAAGAAGAGAGACGATGCTTAAGATTTCAAATGCAATCCTAGATTGTCAGAGAGAATATTTTATGAACCATAAGCAGTTGAAACCAATGACTATGCAAAATATAGCAGATGATATTGAAATGCATGTATCAACGGTAAGTCGCGCAGTCAAAGGAAAGTATATTCAATATCCAGGTGGAACGATCGGAATGAGAGACATTTTTAATAATACACAGACATTTGGAGACCAAGATTCGACGACAGAAGAGATTAAGGAAGAAATCAGACGGCTTGTGAAAGAAGAAGATAAGAAAAAACCATTAAGTGACAGTAAGATCGTAAGTTTGTTAGAACAAAAGAATATGAAGATTTCAAGAAGAACTGTAGCAAAATATCGTGCACAGCTTGGAATTGCAGGAACGACACAGCGAAAAATTCATGAATAAATGCAGCGACATTTATCATCTTTTGGCAAAAAAATGAAAAAATGTAAATAAGATTTAATAAAAATTTAACAATTGAAACACTTGATTAACAAACTACCCTCTGTTATAATTAATAACTGATGTATTATGTCAAAAGCAGAAGTTATCTGGAGGGTACTATGAGATTGAACAAGATGACTGGCAGAGTGATCGCAACGATGGGGATCGCAGCAATGATGATGACACAGACAGCAGGGGTTATGGCTGCAGAGCAGACAGAGAACAAGCAATTAAAAGTTGTTTATTATAATCAGGCAGATTATCCGGGAAAGAAGATCGGCGGAAGTACGATTCAGGCAGCAGGATGCGGACCAACCGCAGTTGCTGTATGCTACAGTTCTTTAACTGGAAAGAAAGCTGATGTTCCAAAGATGTGCAAACAGGCATATAAACATGGATGGTATTACACAGGACAGGGATGTTCTCACAGCGTAGTTCCAGGATTATCCAAATTATACGGAATGGAGTGTAAAGGTCTCGGAATGGATAAAGATGCTGTAGAGAAAGCATTAAGAGCAGGACATCCAGTCGTGGCACTGATGGGGCCTGGAGATTTCACAAAGAATGGACATTTTGTTGTATTAACAAGAATGGTCGGCAAAGATAAAGTAAAGATCGCCGATGTAGGAAGCAGAGCCAGAACAGCTGAGACGTGGTCGCTTAAGAAAGTGATCCGACAAGGCAAAGAAGGTGCTAATGCAGGGGGACCATTCTGGGAGATCAGTGTGAAAGAAGAGAAGCAGGAAGAACCAGATTATAAACAAAAGATGTTAGATGGTCACAAAAACATAGATGCTGTGACAAATGCGATCGATAAGATTGCGGATTAGAATTAAAAATAAAAAAGAACATTTCATAAATGAGATATTTTGTGGAATGTTCTTTTTTATATCATAGGAAATTCCGATGGAATCCCTTATGATATGAAAAAGCCCTCCGGGCAGGATCGCCCTGCGGCGGAAGGGTAATATGTCGCAGAAGCGACCCGCCGCAGGCGGAGAATCCTGTAAAGCAGGATTCTTTCTTGTACATTTATAGAGATACAAAAAATGATGAAAAACTTAGATAAAATTAGAGGAGAGGATGAACGTGAAAATAATCAGAGTTCTGAATACAAATGCTGTTGTCAGTGTAGATTCACAAGGAATGGAATTGATCATGACAGGTCAGGGAATTGGATTTAAAAAAAGAAAAGGTGAAAATATTGATCAGTCTCTGGTAGATAAGACATATCATCTAGAGAATAAAGAAGAAAGCAAGAGACTACAGGAAGTAGTAAAAGAGATTTCGGAAGAATACCTTGGAATTGCGGATCGTGTAGTAAAAGAGGCAAAAAAAGAAAAATTAGAAATAAGAGATTCCTTATATGTGACACTGACGGATCATATCAATTCAGCAGTCGCTCGTTATCGAGAAGGAATCGCATTAAAGAATATGATGAAAATCGATATTCGTAAGTTTTATCCAAAGGAATATCAGGTTGGTATGCATGCGATTGAATGGATTAAAGAACAGACAGGAGAGGATTTGGGAGATGATGAAGCTGCATTTATTGCAATGCATATCGTGTCTGCAGAATTAAATGCACAGAATATAACCGATGTGAATCAGATTACAGAGTTGATCAATACAGTCTTACAGATTGTAAGGATTCATTTTAAGATAGATTTAAATGAAGAATCTATTTCGTATGAGAGATTTTTAACACATTTAAAGTTTTTTGCGGCAAGAGTCTTTGACCATATGGAATATGAAGATACGATGCAAGAAATTTATAAAGTGATGGTAGAACAGAATGAAAATGCTTTTTCAGGAGTAAAAAAAATTGCAGAATATATTAAAAAGCAATATAACTATAAATTAACAATTGATGAACAATTATATTTATTAATTCATATCAAACGAATTTTAGATGAACAAACAAAATAATCATAGGTTTGTTATTATTAAGTTAAGCAAGACCTGACAATAGATGGAATAACCCCGGGAATTATTTTATCTATTGTCAGGTCTTTGTTATATAAAGAAAAATGAAAATTTTTAAATCCAGAAAAAAAGGAGGAAAACAAAATGGATTATGAAAATACAGCAAAAAAGATCCTTCAAAGAGTTGGAGGAAAAGATAATGTCATCAATCTGGTACATTGTATGACAAGACTTCGTTTCACATTAAAAGATGAATCCATCGTTGATGATGAAGCAGTAAAGAAAACAAAAGGTGTTATGGGAATCATGAAAAAGGGCGGACAATATCAGATCATTATTGGAAATGATGTTGGAAACGTATTTAACGAATTAAATAAACTTGGGAATTTTTCTAATGAAGTAAAAGAAGTACCAGCAAAATCGAATGAAAAGAAAAATATCTTTACAATGCTGATGGATACGATTTCAGGTATCATGGCACCTGTTATTCCAGCAATCATTGGTGCAGCTATGATCAAAGTATTGCTTACATTACTTCCTATGATCGGTGTGTTAAGCACAAATGGGCAAACATATCAGTTATTAAGTGTTATAGGAGATGGTGCGTTTTTCTTCATGCCAGTACTGATTGCAATTTCAGCATCCAAAAAGTTTGGAACAAATATGTATTATGCAGCAAGTATTGCACTGATCATGTTACATCCAAACTTGATCACACTGATGAATACAGCACATGATGCGGGACAGACTGTGAAATTTTTGAAATATATTCCGGTAACTTATGCATCCTATTCTTATTCGGTTATCCCAATCATTTTGGCAGTATATTCTCTAAGATATGTAGAACGTTTTGTAGATAAAATCACGCCAGTTGTCACAAAGAACTTCTTAAAACCAATGTTAGTTGTTTTAATTGAAGCACCGATCGCATTGATCATTCTTGGACCTTTAGGAGCTATTTGCGGTAATGGATTATCAACAGTAGTTTATGCAATTCATGATAAATTAGGATTTATTGCCATTGGTCTTGTGGCTGGCGTTTATCCATTCGTTGTTATGGCAGGTATGCATCATGCATTTACACCGATTAAATTAGGGATGATCGCAACAACAGGATATGAGAACTTTATCTGTATCGGAGAATTATGTTCTAATATGGCACAGGGTGCAGCCTCCCTTGCAGTTGCACTTCGAAGCAAAAACAAAGACTTTAAACAGATCGCAGGATCTTCTGCGTTTTCAGCATTATTTGCTGGTATCACAGAACCTGCACTTTATGGTGTAACACTTCGTTTAAAACGACCAATGTTAGGAGCATGTATTGGTGGTGCTGTTGGTGGATTAGTCGGTGGATTTTTCCAAATGAAATGTTTTGGAATTGCAACACTGATTATTGGCTTTGAAGATATTGTAGATGAAGATGATGATTTAGATTTTGTAGAAGAATCTAATGCACAGTTATTAGATAATGAGATCAGCATTACAAGTCCAGTTGAAGGGAAAGTGATTCCTTTAACAGAAGTGAAAGATCCAACATTTTCGCAAGAAATCTTAGGAAAAGGAGCAGCGATCATTCCTGAAAAAGGAGTTGTCTATGCACCATTTGACGGAAAAGTAGATGCTGTTTTTGAAACAGGACATGCATTAGGATTAGTAAGTGAAGATGGAGTAGAACTTTTGGTACATGTAGGAATCGATACAGTAAATTTAAAAGGAAAACATTTTACTCCAAAGAAAAAATCTGGAGATACAATGAAAAAAGGGGATATCTTACTAGAATTTGATATTGACAAGATTAAAGCAGATGGATACGATGTAACAACACCGATCATTATTTCCAATACAGAACAATTTGCAAAAGTTAAAGCATGTGAAGATAAAGTAGTAACAAAGGAAAGTAAATTATTAAGTGTACAGTAGCAGAAAGGAAGCGTAACATTTATGGAAGAAATGAAAGTTACAAAATTTCCAGAAGGATTTTTGTGGGGAAGTGCTTCAGCTGCCTATCAGATTGAAGGCGGCTGGAGAGAAGATGGAAAAGGGATCACAAACTGGGATCAATTTGTAAGGATTCCAGGAAAAACATATAAAGCGACAACCGGAGATGTTGCAGTTGACCATTATCATCGCTACAAAGAAGATATCGCGTTGATGGCGGAAATGGGATTAAAAACTTATCGTTTTTCTGTTTCATGGGCAAGAATCTATCCGGAAGGAAGAGGAGAGGTCAATCCCAAAGGAATTGAGTTTTATGAAAATATTATTGATGAATGTTTAAAATATGGGATTGAACCAATGGTGACAATCTATCATTGGGATCTTCCTCAGGCATTAGTGGATCTCTATGGAGGATGGGAATCTGAGGAGATCATTGAGGATTATGTAAATTATGCTAAGACTTTATTTAAGGCATATGGAAGTAAGGTAAAATACTGGATTACATTTAATGAACAAAATATTTTTACATCACTTGGATGGCTGACAGCACAGCATCCTCCAGGAAAGTTTGACGATCAGAAAACATTTTATCAAGTGAACCATCACGTCTTTATGGCACATGCAAAGGCTGTTTTGGCATATCGCGAGATGGGCGGAACAGGAAAGATTGGTGCAAGCTTTGCTTATACACCATCTTATGCACTTGATTGTAAACCTGAAAATGTTATGTCAAAACATGATTATGATGAACTGAAGAATTTCTGGTGGATGGATGTTTATGCATATGGAAGATATCCCAAAGCAGCCATGAATTATTTAAGAAAAAAAGGATTTGCACCAGTTGTCACAAAAGACGATCAGAAAATTTTAAAGGCAGCAGCGGCAGAGATTGATTTTATGGGAGTTAATTATTATCAAAGTTGTGTATGCGAGTATAATCCGATGGATGGAGTAACACCATATGGTACAATGAATACAACAGGAGTGAAAGGTTCTGCGCAGGTACTTGGAGTTCCTGGAATTTATAAAAATCCAGGCAATCCATATTTGATGACAACAGACTGGGATTGGAGTATTGATCCAGTTGGGCTTCGCTATTGTTGTCGTGAGATCACAAGTCGTTATGATCTGCCAATCATCATTTCGGAAAATGGACTTGGAGCATTTGATAAGAAGACGGAAGATCATAAGATTCATGATGAATATCGAATTGATTATCTAAGAGAACATTTAAAAGAATTAGGAAAAGCCATCGAGGAAGGCTGTGAAGTGCTTGCATATTGTACATGGTCTTTTACGGATTTGTTAAGCTGGCTGAATGGATATCAAAAACGATATGGATTTGTGTATGTAGATCGCGAAGAAGAAGAGGGCGCTACATTAGATCGATATAAGAAAGATAGTTTTTATTGGTATCAAGATGTGATCAAACAGGATGGAGAGAATCTGTTTAAAGAATAAATAATTAGAAATTTTGGATAAAGAAAAAAAGAAGCAGCAAAAACCAGACTATAAAAAGAAAACATTCTTAAAAAACTGAATAATTTTGATATAAAAATGAAATCCTAGGGTCTTTTCAGTGAAAAGACTCTGGGATTTTTGTGTATTGTATACAAAAAAGAAAACGCAAAAATCGTTGTAATAAGACAAAAATAACAGCGAGAAATGCATCGAAAATCGTGTAAATGTGCAGTTTTTATAAGAAAAAGATAAGAAAAAAGAAAAAATTATGAAAAATACACAAAAAAGTTTTGCAAAATTAGAATTTTGTGGTACAATAAGTTCAATGACATATGAATGTGACATAACTTAATTTTAGGAGGTATTGACATGGCAACAAAATGGGTCTACAAATTTAGTGAAGGAAATGCCGAGATGCGTAACCTTCTTGGAGGAAAAGGTGCAAACTTAGCAGAGATGACAGGATTGAACTTACCAATTCCTCAGGGATTCACAGTTACAACAGAAGCGTGCACAAACTATTATGACTGCGGTGGAAAGATCAGTGATGAAGTAGCATCACAGGTAATTGAAGCAATGAAAGACTTGGAAGAGATTCAGGGAAAGAAGTTCGGAGACCTTGAAGATCCTCTATTAGTATCAGTAAGATCAGGAGCAAGAGTATCCATGCCGGGTATGATGGATACGATCCTTAACTTAGGATTGAATGATGAAGCTGTCGAAGGATTTGCGAAGAAGACAGGCAATCCTCGTTTTGCATATGATTCTTATCGTCGTTTTATCCAGATGTTCTCAGACGTTGTAAAAGAAGTGGATAAAGCGAAATTCGAAGATGTCTTAGATGACATCAAAGCAGAGAAAGGTGTGAAGTTTGATACAGACTTAGATGCCGATGATCTGAAAGAAGTGATCAAGAGATACAAAGGTATCTATCGCAAAGCTTTGAATGAAGAATTCCCTCAGGATCCAAAGGACCAGTTATTTGAAGCAATCAAAGCGGTATTCCGCTCTTGGGACAACCCACGTGCTATCTATTATCGTCGAATGAACGACATTCCAGGAGACTGGGGAACAGCTGTTAACGTTCAGACAATGGTATTTGGTAACATGGGAGATACATCAGGAACAGGTGTGGCATTTACAAGAAACCCATCTACAGGTGAGAAACAGATCTACGGAGAATACCTGATCAATGCACAGGGTGAAGACGTAGTAGCTGGTGTTCGTACACCACAGCCAATTACTAAACTGGCAGAAGACTTACCAGATTGTTATAAACAGTTTATGGACATTGCTCATACACTGGAAGAACATTATCGTGATATGCAGGATATGGAATTTACGATTCAGGAAGGAAAACTGTACTTCTTACAGACAAGAAATGGTAAGAGAACAGCCCCAGCTGCACTCCGTATCGCCTGTGAATTAGTAGATGAAGGAAAAATCACAAAAGAAGAAGCAGTTTCAAGAATCGATGCGAAAGCATTAGATCAGTTACTGCATCCAAACTTTGACCAGGCAGCATTGAAAGCCGCTCTTCCAATCGGAGAAGCACTTCCAGCATCTCCAGGAGCTGCTGCTGGTAAAGTATATTTTGACGCTGAGATGGCGAAACTGCATCATGAAGCAGGACTGAAAGTTATCTTAGTTCGTTTAGAAACATCACCAGAAGATATCGAAGGAATGCATGCAGCAGAAGGTATCTTAACAGCTCGTGGTGGTATGACATCTCACGCAGCCGTTGTAGCACGTGGTATGGGAACAGCGTGTGTAGCAGGATGCGGAGATATCAAGTTTGCTGAAGATGGCAAATCTTTCACATTAGGTGGAAAGACAGTACAGGAAGGAGATTATATTTCCTTAGATGGATCCACAGGTAAGATTTATCTAGGTGAGATTCGTACAGTACCTGCAAGTATCAGTGGTAATTTCGACCGTATCATGACATGGGCCGATGAGATCCGTACATTACAGGTAAGAACAAATGCAGATACACCTGCCGATGCATTGAATGCAGTAAAATTCGGAGCACAGGGTATTGGACTTTGCCGTACAGAGCATATGTTTTTTGATGCAGAGAGAATTCCAAAGATCCGTCGTATGATTCTCTCTACAACAAAAGAAGCAAGAGAAATCGCATTAAATCAGTTAATTCCTTATCAGAAGAAAGACTTTAAAGACTTATATGAGGTTATGGAAGGAAGACCGGTCACAATCCGTTTCTTAGATCCACCTCTTCATGAGTTCCTTCCAAATACAATGGAAGAGATCACAGCTCTTGCCAAAGATATGGGAGTTACAGTAGAAGAGATCAATATGAGACGTGCAGCTCTTCATGAATTTAACCCTATGATGGGACATCGTGGATGTCGTCTGGCAGTTACTTATCCAGAAATTGCCAAGATGCAGACAAGAGCCGTTATGGAAGCAGCAATCGAAGTAAAACAGGAAAAAGGATATGATATCGTTCCTGAGATCATGATTCCATTAGTAGGAGAGAAGAAAGAGTTAGCATATGTTAAAGAAGTTGTTGTACAGACAGCTGAGAAAGTAAAAGCTTACTATGAATCAGACATTAAGTACAAAGTTGGTACAATGATCGAGATTCCTCGTGCAGCATTATTGGCAGATGAGATTGCTGAAGAAGCAGAATTCTTCTCCTTCGGAACAAATGACTTAACACAGATGACATTTGGATTCTCTCGTGATGATGCAGGTAAGTTCTTAGAGTCTTACTATGAGAACAAGATTTACGAATCTGATCCATTTGCTAAATTAGATCAGAAAGGTGTTGGACAGCTGATTGAGATGGCAGCTAAGAAAGGAAAAGCAACTCGTCCAGATATCCATTTAGGAATCTGTGGAGAACATGGTGGAGATCCATCATCTGTAGAATTCTGCTACAGAGCCGGATTAGACTATGTATCCTGCTCACCATTCCGTGTACCAATTGCAAGATTAGCAGCAGCTCAGGCAGTATTGAAAGACAAATAAGTCGATCATTATTCATATAATCTATAACAATTCATTCTAACGAAAAGAGATTCATCAATTATGATGAATCTCTTTTTGGATATATGTGCAAGAACAAATATAATTTATACTTTTGATACTTACATCATGTTATAATATCACTATATATTAAAAGGGAGATTGATTTATGATCGATACATTATTATTTGATTTAGACAATACATTACTGGATTTTGATAAAGCAGAAGCCAATGCAATTACAAGGGCATTAGGTGATGTAGGAATTTCTGTGACGAATGAGATGCGTGATTGCTATCATAAGATTAATCTTGCTCAATGGAAATTGTTGGAACAAGGGAAAATGACAAGAGAAGAAGTAAAAATGCGCAGATTTAAGCTTTTATTTCAAGAATTTGATATAAAAGCATCACCACAGGAAGTGGCAAAACATTATCAGGACTATTTAGGACAGGGACACTATTTTATCGAAGGAGCCGAAGAAGTTTTACAGGAATTATCAAAGAGATTTCGTATCTATCTTGTAACGAATGGAACATTGTCTGTACAAAGAGGAAGATTAAAAAGTTCAGGAATTGAGAAGTATCTGCAAGGTGTTTTTATTTCCGAGGAAATTGGATATAACAAACCAAGCATTGAATATTTTGAGAAATGTTTTTCTAAGATTCCAGATTTTAAGAAGGAGAACACAGCGATCATTGGAGACAGCTTGAGTTCTGATATTCAAGGCGGGATCAATGCAGGGATCAAGACAATCTGGTTTCACAGAGCACAAGATCTGACAGAAGATCCACAACCAAAACCCGATTATGAAATCAATAGTTTAAAATCTTTATTAAAGATGTTAAAATAAAGACAGTAAAATTATTTATCTAAATTAAAATAAGGATTTTAGAACAATGAAAAAATTAAAAATAGCAGGAATCGTTCTGACTTTGTTTATTTTGTATGTGATCATTGGAATGCTTGTACCATTTGTACATATGCAATCGGTAAGCAAAACAAATAAGTCAAAGATTCATACGGAAACGTTTTATTCAACATCAAACGAAAATGGATCAGACCGAGCAAAGATCATCAGTGATAATCAGGAAGCACTTGATCTGCGGTTGGATATGATACGAAAAGCAAAGAAAGAGATCATTCTATCAACTTTTGATATCCGTGAAGGAAGCAGCAGTGATGATATTTTTTCAGAATTACTCAAAGCATCCAGACGAGGCGTCAAGATAAAGATTCTGGTTGATGGGCTTTATGGAACGATCCATATGACAGGAAAGGATATTTTTGCGGCAGTTGGAAGTGAGCCAAATGTTGAAATTCGTTTTTATAACACGCCAAATCTTTTGAAACCATGGACGATCAATGGATGTCTGCATGACAAATATATTGTGGCAGATCATAAGTATCTCTTAATGGGTGGCAGAAATATGTTTGATTATTTCCTTGGAACACACAAAGGAAAAAGCAAAGGTATAGACAGGGAGATTCTGATCGTCAATCAAGGATTAAAAGATCAAGGTGCAGTCGGACAGATCAGAAGATATTTTCAAAAAGTCTGGAACTTAGAAGTCTGCAAAACAAAATTTAGTACATGCTCAAAGAATAAAAAAGAGAAGGAAGTTAAGCGCCTTTTATTCCATGCAGAGAAAGTGAAAGTTCCAGATTATGATTATCAAAAGATTACAGTTCCAACGAAGAAAACAACACTGGTAACCAATCCGACAACAATTTATGGAAAAGAACCAGTTGTATTTGAAACGCTGAAGCAGTTGATGTTACAGGCAAAAAGCAAAGTTATCATTCATACACCATATGCAGTGTTTTCCAAAGAAATGTACGAAGGGATCGCACAGGTGAAACAACAGGTTCCGAACACAACAATGATCTTGAATTCAATCGCATCAGGAGATAATATTTGTGCATCAGCAGATTATCAAAAGAACCGATCAAAGATTTTAGGTACAGGAGTGTCACTGTATGAATATATGGGCAGACATTCCACACACGGAAAATCTCTGATCATTGATGATGATATAGCAGTGGTTGGTTCTTACAACTTTGATTGCAGAAGTACCTATGTAGACACAGAAACGATGCTTGTTGTACAAGGAAAAGAGATCACAAAACAGCTGGAAGAAGATTTTAGCAGATTAAAAAGCGGATCTTTGAAAGTGAATCAAGATGGAAGTTATCAAAATGACAAGGATGTAGCAGAACGCACGATGGATAGCAAAAAGCAGGGTATGATCAAGATTTTGTCTTATATCATACAGGCATTTCGTTATTTAGCGTAAACTCACATCATAATATAGAAGGAAAAGAAAGACATGAAAGATATTAAAATCATATTTTTTGACATTGATGGTACATTAATCGCTATGGATCAAGATACGATTTCAGAAAAAACATTAGAAGCATTAAAGCGACTACAGGAAAAAGGAGTCAAACTTTGTTTGGCAACAGGAAGAGGACCGATGCTTGTCCCACATTTTGAAGGAGTTGAGTTTGATGCATTTCTTACATACAATGGGTCTTATTGCTATGATCACAGTGGAACACTCTATAGCAATTGTATTCCATTAAAAGATATTGAAAGGATCATTAAAAATGCAGACAAAATGGGAAAGCCAGTTGCATTAGCAACGAAAGACCGTATGGCTGCAAATGGAAAAGATCAGGACTTGATCGATTACTATGCATTTGGGAATGCCGAAGTTGATGTAGCAGAAGATTTCGAAGATATAAAAAAAGAAAAAGTTTATCAAGTGTTGATGGGTGCAAGAGTAGAAGAGTATCAAGAGATCTTAAAAGGTGTCCAGGGAGCTGAGATTACGGCATGGTGGGATCGAGCAGTTGACATCATACCGGTCAATGCAGGAAAAGGAGCAGGGATTGAGAAAATGTTAAAACATTATGGCATAGATAAATCTCAGGCTATGGCATTTGGGGATGGCAATAACGATATCGAAATGTTAAAAGCAGTTGGCAATGGAATTGCAATGGCAAATGCATCCGATGATCTGAAAGCAGTGGCAGATGAAATCTGTGGAGATGTTTCGGAGGATGGAATTTATCATTATTGTTTGGAGAAGAGACTGATTTGAGCAGCAGATGAGGGCGATGAATTCTGTCCTCATCGTAGCAGTGAACCACAGAAAATATGATCTGGGCGATATTGATGAAATACTGGAAAATCAAGGGTTGACGAAATTATCAAAAGGAATGGAATAATGGACTTATTACATCCTCACCATTATGGTGGGGATTTCTTTTTATTCAGAAGTGTACAATTGTAACCAAACAAAAGAAGGAGAAATGAATATGAAGAAGAAAATATTGTTAGGATTAGTGCTTATTTTATGTTGTTTTACCGGATGCAGCAGCAATGGTAGTAGTGAAAAAGACGATAATAATCCGCCAGAGATCAAAATGTCAGATATTGATTGGAGTGTGAAAAGAGGAATCATTGATGATGAACGCAAGCTGGCTTTTTCTTGTAAAAATAATACTGATTATACTATAATGTATATTAAACTGACATTTACAAGGAAAGATTCTGTAAGTGATCAAGAGATGTTAAATGGTTTTAAACAATATGAAAATGATGATTATTCTAAGAATGATATTAAAAAAATAAATATTGTAACGGAAAGTTATAGATTTGTAAAATCAGGTCAAAAATCAAATAATATATCTTGTGGCGCAGATGATGGATTATGGACGGATGTTACGCAAGATCAATACACTTTAATGACACCAGATAATGCTATCATCAAAGTGATTAAAAATCGAAAGTTTTATATGTTTAATTATGATTTCAAAAACAAAGATATGGTGCTAGATGATTCAAACAGTGATATCAATGGTCATCAAATGATATGGCGAAAAAAACTGCAAAACCAAATTTCGATTGTGTTGTGGTTAATAGCGATGATAATGCTTATTTTTCGTTTAATGGATATGGGAGTAGTCGTAGACAATTTGAAGCATATGTAGAAAAAGCAACAACAACTGCTGCTAAAAAAGTAACGACAACAGTGAAAAAGAAAGATACACAGACAAGTGGAATCAGGCCAAGGATCAAAAAAGCAATTGACAGTTACGAAAAAGTTATGGATTCTTATTGTGAATTTATGAAAAAATACAACAAATCCAGTGATACATCTTCTATGATAAAAGATTATGCGGATTACATGGAAAAATATAGTGATGCTGTGGAGAAATTTCAGAAAATCAAAAATGATAATCTAAATAGTGATGAATTATCATACTATACGGAAATTCAGGTTAGGGTTACAAAGAAATTAGCGGATATTCAATAAATACATAGGAAAATATTTTACAAAAAAATTTCACAAGAGTATAATTAAAGAAATTTAAATTTACGGAGGAAGACCATGAGCAAACTTACAGATTTTATAAAGTTAATGACTGGTCATTTTGACAACAAAGAACAATTTGACAAAATGCAGGCAGAAGGAAAAACATATCCATATGCAAAACACATCAATACAGTATGTAACGATAAAATCAAAAATCTCCCAGAAAACTTCAATGGTACATTTGTTGTAGAAGAAAGTTATTACGAAACAGATGGAAAAAGCCACGCATCACCACATCTTTTCCTTATTTCAGAAAATAATGAAGGAATTGTGCTTTCTTCTTACGATATTCCGAATGGAGAAGATAAGAATACATTTTCTTATGATTCTATGAAAGCAGTAGATTACAGTGAACTGAACGAATCAAAAAAATTCACACCAGCACTTTATCGCGAGAAGGATGGTGTCTGGGAAGGCGGCAGTACAAGTCAGTTTTCACCAGTTATGATATTTAAGTTATGGGAAAGATTTTCAGAGGACAGTTTGGAGGTATCAGAGATCATAGAAGTAAATGGAAGAAGAACATTTGGATATGATGATCCAATCGTGTATAAACGGAAGATTTTTGTTTGATTGTATCTCACTACGCATCATGTTATAATGTTTAGTAAATTATAGCATAAAAGAAAGATTTCCATGGGCGAGCATAGTGGAGATGTATATGGCAGACAATTTGAAATTACCAGTAGGTGTTGATAGTTTCGAAAAAATCAGAAGAAACAGATTTTATTATATAGACAAGACAAAGCTGATAGAACAACTTGTAGAAATGGGTGGGGAGGTAACACTATTTACGCGTCCTCGTCGTTTTGGAAAGACATTAAATATGAGTATGTTGCGTTCCTTTTTTGAGATAGGTGCGGATGCCCTATTGTTTGAAGGGTTGTATATTGCTAAAAACAAATCCCTTTGTGAAGCACAAATGGGAAAATATCCAGTCATTTTTCTTTCGCTCAAGAGCGTGGAAGGATTAACTTTCGAAAGTGCAAAGTACCGATGAACAGAACTGGGATTATAATCGAACTTAAATATGCAGAAGATGGGAATCTGGATGCTGCGTGTGATGAAGCATTAAGACAGATTGAGGAAAAAGATTATACAGCGAAACTAAAGCAGGATGGAATGATAAATTTCATCAAGTACGGGATTGCATGTTATAAGAAATTTTCTAAAGTAGTGATAGGGGAATAAAAGTTTATGTCTGATACGACAAAAAGAAAAAAACCAAATATGATCCATATCGGCATCGGTATTCTGACGGTACTTTTAGTGGTCTTTATCGTCATCCTGATGCAGTTGGTCTCGAACATTCAGGGAACAGCCCGCGTTGTAAATTATGCGGGGTTAATAAGGGGAGAAACACAAAGGATCATTAAGCTAGAGAATTCTGGACAGCGAGAAGATGAGCTGATCAAGGAAGTGCAGTCCTTTATCGAAGGCCTGCGTCATGGCAATGACAAATTAAAACTCGTACGGTTAAAGGATGATGATTTTCAGGATAAGATGAAGGAACTGGATGAATATTTTATTTCCTTACACAAAGAAATTTATCGTGTGCGGACGGTCGGCTATGAGCATACAGATATCATTTCAAAGAGCGAGAGATTCTTTAAGATCTGTGATGAGGCAACAGGTCTTGCGGAAGTATATGCACAGAGAAAAGCAACGTCATTAGCAACTCTTGAGAAATTCATCACAGCAGATATCGTTGTATTGATGCTGCTGATCGGATATGAGTTTATCAAAGCGGTCCGTTTTGCGGCGATGAACCGTATATTGCGGCATAAAGCTTATTTAGATAATGCAACAGGACTTCCGAATAAGAATAAATGTGAAGAGATATTAGGTGAACTGAATCCACCAGAGGATATTACCGTATGCAGTTTTGACCTTAATAATCTCCGCCGGATCAACGATAGTATGGGACATGATGCAGGAGATGCGTATATTTATCGGTTTGCTGTTTGTCTGCGATCTTCCATACCATCGGAACATTTTGTCGGAAGACTTGGGGGAGACGAATTTATCGCAGTGCTGCAGGGGCTTGATAAACAAGCGGTGAGAAAGCTATTTGAAGATCTTCGCAAAGATATAGCAGCAGAATCCAAAGAACATCGAGAGATTCCGTTAAGTTATGCAGCAGGTTTTGCTATGGCAAGTGATTATCCTGGCAAAACAATGAGAGAATTATTCAATGATGCAGATAAAAATATGTACATCAATAAAAACCATGTGAAACGAGAAGAAGCACTTGAAGAGAAGCGGTTGAATTATCAATTATTAAAACTGCTGAATCAACATGGAAAGAACTTTTTAGACTGTTTATATTGTGATGCTAAGCTGGATACATATCGTGTGATCCGTTCTAGCGAAAACTTTTTCTTAGCTTTAGATGGTGCGTATTCTAGTGCAGTAGAGCAGATCATACAGGAAAAGATTGGGAAAGATGAGCAGAAGAATATTCGGGAAAGTCTTCAGATCACAAGGCTTCAAGAGAAGATGAAGGAGAAACAGGATGTACAGGAATATCAATATGATATGCAGGAAGAAGGATTCTATAAGCGTATGACATTGATCCCAGTTGACTGGGATGAAGATAAGAAATTACATCATTTTCTTCTGGCATTTGAAATCATCCGAAAAGGAGCTGACAATCAGACAGGGGCCAGAGAACAGTTACAGGTTTATTATGAACAGCTAAAACAATCAATCATTGAAAATGACAGTTATGTCGATGCACTTTTGGAATTATCCGATGTGATCTATACGGTCAATCTAAAGACAGATATTCTGGAGAGAAATATTATTTTAAAGGGAAAAGAGCAAAAGAACAAAGAGCTGTTTCTTGATTATCCATTACCATGTAATTATCAGGATTACTGCGCAGAATATGAGAAAAAAGTCACGAAGGAGACAAAAGCAGAGTATAATATGACAAATGATACGAAAAAACTGCTAGAGAGATACAAAAATGGTGATACAAATATTTCTGTGGAATATTGCTTTCATGAAGATGATGGAAGCGTTCGCTGGGTACAAAAAACAATCCTTATGACACAGATCGTGGTATACGATGAAGAGACAATGAGTGAGATTCCGACAGTTTATGCGATCACGCTCTTACAGGATACATCACAAAGACATAAACAAGAAGAATTAGAACACGCACGTTTACAGGCAGCATTTGACGAAATGCGTACAGCAAGTCAGGCGAAGACCGATTTCTTAAGCCGCATGAGTCATGATATCAGAACACCATTAAATGGAATCATTGGACTTCTAAATATCAATGAAAAACATTTCGATGATCAGAAACTGGTATTAGAGAATCATAAGAAAATGGAAACTGCTGCCAAACATCTGCTTTCTCTGATCAACGATGTATTGCAGATGAGTAAGATCGAGGAAGGTCAGATCACACTGGCACACCAAGAGATTACTGTGAAGAAACTGATGCGGGAAGTTGAGACGATGATCAGAGAGCGGGTTCTAGAGGCAGGAATCCGATGGAACTATGAAGAAGATAACATAGATGACAGATATCTATATGTATATGCAAGCCCATTGCATCTTCGTCAGATCTTATTGAATATTTATGGAAACTGTATTAAATATAATCATCCGGGTGGAACTATTTCTACAAAGATGGAACAAATGGATGTTCATGATAAGATCTGTACGTATCGTTGGACGATCAAAGACACGGGAATTGGTATCAGTAAAGACTATATCGATCATATTTTTGAGCCATTTTCACAGGAAAAGACGGATGCCCGAAGTGTATATCAGGGGACTGGGCTTGGAATGTCGATCGTCAAGGGACTGGTAGAACAGATGCATGGAGAGATCAAAGTGACAAGCGAGAAAGGAATGGGATCTACCTTTGTGATCACGATTCCATTTGAAATCGCACAGAAGAAAGAACAGCCAGTGGCTGAGAAGATAGTGGAGCAAGCAGATATTCGTGGTTTAAACTTATTAGTTGCCGAGGATAATCAATTGAATGCAGAAATCATACAGACACTTCTGACGGATGATGGAGCCAATGTCACTGTTGTGGAAGATGGGCAACGGGCAGTGGATCAATTTAAGAATGCTCCACAAGGAACATTTGATGCGATATTAATGGATATTATGATGCCGGTTATGGATGGATTGACAGCGACCAAGGAGATTCGATCCATCAAACGAGACGATGCAGCACAGATACCGATCATCGCTATGACAGCAAATGCATTTGAAGAAGATGCAAAGAAATGTTTTGCAGCAGGGATGAATGCACACTTAGCGAAACCATTTCAGATTGATAAGGTTGAAAAAACATTAGTACAATGTATTCACAAGAGTATATAATAAACAATATAGTAAAAATCTTTTTGCATGAATTGATATAATGGAATTGGGTGATAATATTGTCATTCTAAAAAATGTAAAAGGAGACCCAATAATGAGTAAAGGAATAAACAGCAGAAAAGTAGCAGTGATCGGAACAGGATTTGTAGGTTCATCTTCTGCATTTGCATTAATGGAAAGTGGATTATTTACTGAAATGGTGTTGATCGATGCTGATAAGAATCGTGCAGAAGGAGAGGCATTAGATATTGCCCATGGACTCCCATTTGCCAGACCAATGAAGATCACAGCAGGCGATTATGATGATATCGTGGATGCAGCGATCATTGTTGTGACAGCGGGTGCAGGACAGAAACCAGGAGAGACAAGACTTGATCTTGTCAAGAAAAATGTAGCAATCTTTCAATCAATCATTCCAGAGATTGCACAGAGAAAATGTGAAGGGATTCTTTTGATCGTAGCCAATCCAGTAGATATTTTGACACAAGTTGCAGTAAAACTATCAGGATTTCCTGAAAACAGAGTCTTTGGTTCTGGTACAACCCTAGATTCTGCCAGATTAAAATATCTACTTGGAGAACATTTACAGGTAGATGCAAGATCTGTTCATGCATGGATCATCGGAGAACATGGAGATTCTGAAATCGTAGCATGGTCAAGTGCCAATGTATCAGGCGTACCAATTTCAGAATTTTGCGAGATGAGAGGTTACACAGAACACGACGAGCATATGGAGGAGATTGCACAGGGAGTCAAAAACAGTGCATATAAGATCATTGAAAAGAAAAAAGCAACATATTATGGAGTTGCAATGGCTGTCAGAAGAATCTGCGAAGCAATCATCCGAGATGAAAAATCTGTATTACCAGTATCTTCTATCCAACATGATACCTATGGAATTGAAGGTGTTACATTAAGTATGCCAGCGATCGTAGGAAAAAATGGTATTGAGAAACAACTGGCGATTAAGCTGAATGAAAAAGAACAGGAAGCATTGAAGAAATCAGCAGAAGCCTTGAAAGAAGTGTTAGAAGATCTGGATATTTAAAAATTTATTTTTGGCCAGGAGGATTCGTATGTGGTTTATGATCAGGAAATTACAGAAAACAGATATAAATAGAGTTGCAGATATATGGTTAGATACAAATTTAAAAGCACATGATTTTATTCCTGCCAAGTATTGGAAGAACAATTTTCAATTAGTAAAAGAATATGTAATGATATGGTCACAAAAATAAATTCACAGGAGAGAAAAGTAATTGGAAGGAAATTTAACAAAAGGACCAATTTTAAAAACACTAACGAAACTTGCGGTGCCGATCATGGCATCGTCATTTTTAGGAACATTATACAACATTACAGACATGGCATGGATTGGACTTCTTGGATCAAAAGCAGTTGCTGGAGTTGGTGTCGGAGGCATGTTTACGTGGTTTTCACAAGGATTAGCTTCGATGTCGAGAATGGGAGGACAGGTACAGGTAGCACAATGCATTGGACGTGGAGACAGAGAAGAAGCCCATAAGTATGCACAGACAGCAGTTCAGCTGGCAACGCTTATGGGACTTTTATTTGCAGCAGTGATGTTGCTGTTTTTGCATCCTCTGGTAGGATTCTTTCAGTTACAAGATCCAGAGGCATTGCAGGCAGCATTGTCTTACACAAAAATAGCCTGTGGATTGATCGTGTTTTCATTTTTGACACTCACTTTAACTGGAATCTATACAGCACAAGGAGATTCAAAGACGCCATTTATAGCCAATTTCATAGGACTTGTAACGAATATGATCTTGGATCCATTGCTGATCCTGGGGCTTGGACCAGTAAACAAGTTTGGGGTAAATGGAGCTGCGATTGCAACAGTAAGTGCACAGGCAATCGTTATGACTATTTTGATCCTTGGAATTATCCGACAGAAAAAACGAAATGTATTAAAAGGAATCAAATTATTTACAAAAATTCCATTCAAATATCTAAGTGGAATCTGCAAGATTGGTATTCCGACAGCGATTCAGGGAATGGTTTACTGTGGAATTTCCATGGTATTAACTCGTATGGTTTCAGGGTTTGGAGCAGAAGCAGTTGCAGTCCAGAGAGTCGGAGGGCAGATTGAATCTGTTTCATGGAATACAGCCGATGGATTTGGGACAGCTCTAAATGCATTTATCGGGCAAAATTATGGAGCAGGAAAGATGGATCGTGTCAAAAAAGGATACAAAGCCTCTTTGTGCAGCGTTGGAATATGGGGAATCTTTATTACGATCATGTTTGTTTTTCAACCAAAGGCAATCGCAGAGATTTTCTTCCATGAATCAAAGGCAATTATGATCGCGATCGGATATTTGACGATCATTGGGGTGAGTGAAGCGTTTATGGCTGTAGAACTGATGACAGTAGGTGCGTTATCAGGATTAGGAAAAACACATTTATGCAGTGTGATCAGCATTCTATTTACCAGTGCAAGAATTCCACTTGCGATCATTTTAGGTGGAGCATTGCTTGGGCTGGAAGGTATCTGGTGGGCATTCTCTGTGACATCAATTGTAAAAGGAATTATCTTTGTATGTACATTTTGCTGGATCACGAGAGGCAAAGATGCGGCAAAAATGATAAAACTCAATAAGGGATAATAGAATTATTGCCGATAATGTAGTTTGATCATGTTTAACGGAATGTCTAAAATATATATATATGTAGACTGGAAAGGATGTAATGATGAAAATATATATAGACTTTGATGATGTTATTTGTGAAACAGCGAAGTATTTCACCAAAATTGCAAAAGAATTATTTAATATTGATGTGCCATATAGGGAAGTACAGTTCTTTAATCTTCAGAAATCATTTGATTTAAGTGGAGAACAGTATGATGAATTGATGAAGGTAGGGCATATTCCAGAAAATTTACTAGATTATGAAGAAACACCGGGAGCTTCAGAAGTGATCAACAAGTGGGTTGATGAAGGACATGAGGTTTTTGTTGTCACAGGAAGACCATTTGATTCTTATGAACCATCTAGAAGATGGTTGGATGAACATCACTTAAATAGGATTCCTATTTATTTTGTTGATAAATATGGACGAGAAATGTTCAAACAGGATCATACATATAATCTGACATTAGAAGAACTTTATTGCATGCATTTTGATTTTGCAATCGAAGATTCACCAGCTGCATTTGAACATGTGCAGCATTTTAAAGATTGTAAAGTAGCTGTGTATGATCGTCCGTGGAACAAGCAGGTGGAATTTCCAGATGAAAGCTTTGTGAGATGCCTGGATTGGCAGGAAATAGATAGATTATGGCAACAGCAGGCTGCTTTTCAGATTGCAGATTTATCTATATGATAAAGATGACGGATAGGAAACAGTAAGGTTTTTCTTGTGTACAGTAGAGCACTATAGTATAATAAAAGCAGTTTTTTGCATAAGTGTAAAAGTTATAATAAGGAAATTGGCAAACCAGATGAAAGTCTGGGACGCAAAGCTATAGGGCCTGTAAAATGGCAGCCAGTTGCAGAAATAGTAGGCACTGTCTGTTTGGCAGTGTTTTTTTGTTTTGAAACAACTTAAATTAGGATACAAACTTGCTAGATGGGCAATCAGGCATTTTAGTGTAATTATAATACCATGTAAGGGAATAAAAGTGAAAATGAATAAATCAGTATTGCAAAAGAGTATCATTTTAATATTATGCAGCTGCATCCTTTTTTCAATCTGTCCGGTTTATGCTTTTGCAGCAGAAAATCAGAAAGAGAGAGTTGTCAGGATTGGTGTACCGGATGATACATATGATAAGATAAATGGAAATGGAAAAAGAAGCGGATATGGCTATGAATATCTGCAGAAAATCGCAGGTTATACCGGGTGGAACTATGAATATGTAGATTGTACATGGGAAAATTGTTTTGACAAATTAAAAAATGATGAGCTGGATATTATAGAAGGAATCTCTTATACGGAGGAACGGGCAGAGACTATGCTTTTTTCCGCTATTCCAATGGGAGACGAAAGATATTATGTCTATGTAAAACCCGATCATACAGACATCTCATCCTCTGACACTGCATCTTTCAATGGGAAAAAGATAGGGGTGCTTATGGATTACCTGCCGGAAATGGTATTGAACGAGTGGGAAAAGAAATATGATCTGCATACACAGCATGTCAATGTTTCAAATAATGAAGATGCTTTGAAGAAAATTGCAGACGGAGAAATTGACGTTTTTGTATCGTTAGAGGATTCCCGTCTGGGTGGGTACGGAATGGTGGCCTTAACGAATATCGGCAGTTCAAAAATATATTTTGCGATTGGCCAGAGTCATTCTGATTTAAAGACAAAACTGGATAATGCTATGAGAAGGATCACAGATGATAATCCTTATTATGCAGATGAACTGCATAAGCAGTTTCTGTCAGTGGACAGTGTATATTTTCTGACGGGAGAAGAACAAAAATGGCTGTCAGAGCATGGAGCAATCAAAATCGGTTATTTGATAAACGATGGCGGGGTCAGTACTCTTGATACAGAAACCGGAAAAGTGAGCGGACTGATCATGGATTACACCCAACTTGCACAAAACTGCCTGGAAGTATAATATGGCGGCTGCAACGGTTAAAAATAGTTTTGATGAAAATGCTGAAAATACGGTTGCGATACCAAGAGAAGACAGTGATTTGAAGTCTTATGTTTCCTACAATTATCCACAGTGGCATGTGAAGGAATATGCTACATGGAAGGATGCAAAGAAGGCTGTTTATAATGGAAAAGCAGACTGCATGATTATGGACTCAGGCAAGTTGGAACAATATTCTGATGATAATAAACTGCATAGTGTTTTTCTGGAAAAGTACGGTATGGTGTCATTTGCAGTCAGACGTGGAAATAGCATGCTGCTGTCTGTCCTGAATAAGACTATAAAAACAATGTCTGCTTCAAAATTCTCCAATGCTGTGTATATGTATGACAGTAATCTGAAGAAAGTTACGGTAAGGGAGTTTATAAGGGACAATTTCTGGGGCTTTACGGTGCTTGTTGTATCTGTTTTTTTGATCGTGCTGATACTGATACTTGGATTACTCCAAAAAGCCAGAATTGCAGAGAAAAAGGCAAAAAAGGCGAACAGTGCAAAGACAGATTTTTTGAGACATATGAGCCACGATATCCGGACACCATTAAATGGAATTATTGGGATGATCAATATATCAGAGCGTTATTATGGCGATAAAGAAAGATTATATGAATGTAAAGCAAAGGTAATGGAATCCATGGACTATCTGCAGTCCCTTCTGAATAATGTTCTGGATATCGGAAAAGTAGAATCTGGAACATTACAGTTGGTAAACAAGCCATTTGATCTGGTTGCAATGCTCGTAAAACAGATTTCGATTATTGAGACAAATGCAAAGGAGTATGGTATCAGTTTTGAAGGCGGAGCTTCCATGAGTACTTTTCATCACAGATATGTTATTGGCAGTGAGGAATATCTAAACCGCCTTCTTATGAATTTTGCTGGAAATGCCGTTAAATATAACCGAAGCGGTGGTAAAGTAAGCCTGTATTTCAATGAGATTTCAAGCGATGACAAGACGGCGGTTTTTGAATTTGTATGTTCTGATACGGGACTTGGTATGAGCGAAGAATTTCAGAAACATGCATTTGAATCCTATGCCAGGGAAGGAAAAGAAACAACGAATGGATATAGTGGTGCCGGACTTGGACTTTCTATTGTAAAAGATATTGTGGACATGATGAACGGAACAATCAAACTGGAAAGTAAAGAAAATGTAGGTACAACGTTTACCGTCACGATACCACTTGAGATTGATCATAATGCGGAGAAAGAACAGCAAAAAAAAGTGGAAAAGCCTGATCTGTCCGGTAAGAGTGTATTAGTAGTTGAGGATAATGAGCTAAATCTGGAAATTGCAAAAATGCTGCTGGAAGATGAAAAGATGGTTGTGACTACGGCAGAAAATGGCGAGGAGGCTGTGGATATTGTTTCCCAATCAGTTCCAGGCAGATTTGATTTTATTTTTATGGATATCATGATGCCGGTAATGGATGGATTAGAAGCAGCCAGACAGATAAGGACATTGAACCGTAAAGATACAAAAGAGATACCCATCATTGCGATGACAGCGAATGCATTTCAGGATGATATCAGGGACTGCATAGATGCCGGAATGAATGCACATATTGCAAAACCCATTGACAGTAAAAAAATAGAGGATACTTTGCAATTGGTTTTAAAACAAAAAATGCAGTAAGACAATTCTTTGTGTTGTGTTTCTGGCAGCCCCGGTCAGGGCGGCAGATTCAGACGAAGATATTGATGCGGCAGTGTAATTTTATTAAACCAGGGAGTTGACAAGGAGATGTATAGAGAAATATATTTGACAGACAGGAGATTTAATATGATTTCGAGAGCAAAGAAATATGTGGCAGTGTTACTGGTTTTTGTATGCGTGTGTATGATATTTTCTCCCCAGACTGCATATGCAGCCGAGGACAGTTCGCAGCATGAAACTGTCAAAGTCGGTTTCTTTGCCATGGATGGTTATCATGTGATGGATGAAGAAGGCAACCGCAGTGGGTATGGCTATGATTTTCTTCGGCTGATGGCCCGTTATTGGGATGTAGATTACGAATATGTCGGATATGATAAGAGCTGGGATGATATGCAGCAGATGCTTGAAGATGGCGAGATTGATATGGTAACATCTCCCCGCAAAACACCGGAAAGAGAAGAAAAGTTTGATTTTTCACGTCCGATCGGAACCAATAATGGGATTCTGACCGTCCGCAGTGACAACAGCACGATTGTGGATGGCAATTACAGTACTTACAACGGTATGCGTGTGGCATTTTTGAACGGAAGCTCACGAGATAAAGAGTTTGCGGATTTTGCAGGCAATAAAGGATTTACATATGATCCATTTTATTTTGATACGACAGCAGAGATGGAGGAAGCTCTTCAGAGCGGAAATGTTGATGCTATTGCTGCCACTTCTATGAGAAAAACAAACAATGAGCGTATCGTGGATAAATTTGACAGCAGCGATTTCTATGTCATTGTTAAAAAAGGTAATACAGAATTGCTGAATGAG
>ERZ773149.427-NODE-427-length-41748-cov-11.562948_pt1 | contig 41748 bp, 36 predicted proteins | sample MGYA00511081_ERZ773149 | MGnify/ENA primary metagenome ERZ773149 (study PRJEB29015, sample SAMEA2737846) | human gut metagenome | biome: human gut; feature: human-associated habitat; material: faeces | place: China | collected 2012 ...
CACCGATCAGTCCATAACAGTTGCCTTCTGTAAACTTGATATTTACATCTTCAAATAATGCCTTTTTGCCTACACGAAGGGAAATATTATTTGCACTTATCATGTTTTTTACCTTTCTTATAAATAAATCTGTTGTCTTCGTTTCCGCTAAAAGAGGGGGCATTTGCTGTCCCCTCTTTTCTGTCCTATGTATTTACAGGATACCCTGAAAAATACATTCTTCGCTCAATATCAGATTGTACAGGGAAAACCCGCATTTTGCAAGGCTTTTTTCAAATGATGCCCATGTTTCATGTTACCGGAAGGCGATGAAGGTCTTCATTGCCAAAGACATTTTCTTTTTCTCTTTCATTTTCTCATATTCCCTCTTTCTTTTGTGCTGTCTGGAAAGCCCCAGTATCTCCTTTGCCACAACTGTTATCCGCTGATCCCCGTGATCCGCTCATCTGCTGCCAGTTTTAAAAGCATGGCATTTTTATCATACAGCGGCGGATATACCACTTCCAGTTCTACTTTGGTTCCGTTTTTGCCCTTTCCTACTTTCAGATTGGATATTTTTATCTTTTCTTCTGCAAAATGGGTCTGGATATCCGCGATCACATTTTCATAATCTGTACAGGTCATTTTAAGGAAACCCCGGATCGGTTCTGCAGTAAGGAAAGAGGTTCTGTGAAGAAGCTCCTGGATCGCCACGACCAAAATACCTGCACTGACACCAATACCGTATTTTCCGGCTCCTACTGCCATTCCCACACCGGCTGTAGTCCACAGTCCTGCTGCTGTAGTCAGTCCGCTGACTGTATTATTACGGACAAAGATCACGCCTGCACCAAGAAAACCCACACCGGATACGATCTGGGCTGCCACACGGGATGAATCTACTTTTTCCACATCATAGAAACCATATTTAGATACTACCATCATCAGCGCTGCTCCCAGGGCTACAATAGCATGTGTACGCATGCCTGCGCTTTTATCCCTGTTTTTTCGTTCATAACCGATCATATACCCCAATATACTGGCTACAATTACACGAAAAAATAATTCCGCATCTGACGGTATGCCCATTTTTGTGATCATTTCTACTATCATTTTTATGTCCCTCCACTTCCGTCTGTCAAAATGTCACTTTTTATAATGTTTTCCTGTTAAAATAATGTTATATTATAACATAAGACAACTGTATTTTAAAGTAAAATGATAGTAGAATTTTACATTTTCTTTACATAATTTCAGAGGATAAAAACTTTAAAAGAATCTTAATTGAATTTTCCTTACCAGAATGTTACCATCAACTATAGGAACAACTACATCATCTGTTTTGGAACTATTCTGAAACACTCTGAGATATAAAGCCATAAAAAGGAGACTATTACAATTATGAAAAAAAGACATGTATATAATCTTGCGATCCTGCTTGCAGCCGGTACTATTATGATGTCCGCCTGCGGCAAGAAAGCAGATGGTCCTGCAGATACCACTGCACAGACACAGACAGAAAGCCAGACAGAAGCTTCTGCCAAAGAAACAACTGCAGGTGAAACTCCATCTGAAACACAGGTTCCAGAAGATACCGAAAGTTCTAAATTTTACATGCTTCAGGGAACCATTACAAAAACAGAAAAAGATGGCTCTGCATTTACCTTACAGGCCGATGACGGAAAAGAATATAATATCTCTCTTTCTGACATTACCGATGTAGAAACAGAGATTGAAAAAAACACTCAGATCGCCATTGCATGTATGAAGGATGCTTCTGGAGATCCTGAAAAAGCCTCTTACATCGCAGCTTTCCCGGAACAGGAAGAGTGGACTATTTCCACAGCGGAAGGAGTCACCACAAGCAATGCCATGAGTACCTTTATGATCCAGACGGCAGACGGCAGAGAACTGGGATTTATCAAGGATGGATGCCCTTCCGACGAAGATGCTCTCACCAGTGACAGCGGGGATTCTGTGATCGTTACTTATGTTACTTCGGATAATGCTAATTTTCCATTGGAAATCCGCAAGGGGAAGTAATTTAATCTATCCAATAAAATCCAATTTTGCGTATATTGTAAAAACGGAACAGGTTTTATGGCCTGTTCCGCTTTTTTGCTTTTAACTAAAGTAATATTGTTGCCAGTATACTCTGGATGACCAATACGATGGCTCCGCCTAATCGGGAAGAGATCTGTGAGAATGGCATCAGGTCCATACGATTGGCACTGGTTAAAACGTAAACATCTCCATTTCCGCCACTGTTGCTCATGCAAAGTCCTGCTGTAATCGCTGATTCTACAGGATAGAATCCTACAAGTTTTCCAAAAATCCATGCACCGATAATACCGCCAATAACTACGATGGTGCAGATCAGTAAATTCATTGGTGTAAGGGCACCGATCAGAGCCTTTAAATCAAACATGGCAATTCCAAGTCCACCCATTAAGATAACCATGCATTTTTTACCTACCAGCTGATATAACATATGAGAGCAGTATTCCCATTTCTTAGGTACGACATTTAATACCTTACACAGCACTACGATTCCAATGGAAAATGCATATGCATGAACAGCTGGAACAAACTTTGAGCAAATACGTCCAAACAGCAGAACACCGGCTGCAATTGCTGCTCCTGTTAAAAGATCAGAAAAGTCAAACTTATAATCGTATTCCAGTTTACCCGCTTTTACCTCAAGTCCCTTCATGATCTCACCATTACCAGTTGTTTCCGGTCTCTTTTGTCCAACCACATTTAAGATGATTGCAAAGAAGATAGAAACCCAGTTTCCAAGAGTCGTCATTGCATGCAATTCTGAATAGATCACTGCCTTATCCACACCATTTACACTGGAATAGATCTCAGACATAGGAACCGCTCCTGCTCCATTTCCACCGCCCATAATTGGTCCAGCAATGTACATAATAGCATGTTTCCATCCAATACCAAGTACTTGTCCTGCTAAAGCTCCCAGACCATAAGCAAAAATCAGACCACCAAAGATGGGAACAAAATACCGGATTCCTACTTTGATTAGCACTTTTCTGTCCATTGTTAAGATCGTTCCACAGATCAAAGTGATCACATAGCAAGTAAGAAAGTCAATATCTCCATCAATAAAGATCTTACAAGCCTCGACCCAGTCTTCTGGAACCAGATTAAAATAAACAAATGTTGCACAGGACAATGCCACAAAAGCTCCGCCAATGGTTTTTTCTATGATTGACACATGATCTACAACGAAACGCATGGCACAGCCAAATAATGCACATACCAACGCACCGGTATAAAGGTTTACAGTCATTTTCCCGGTCAGTTCAGCTGCAACCAATATAATCGCTAATATTACAAACAATGGCAATGGCAAAAATCCCAGTTTTATGTCTTCTAATTTTTTCTCCATATTTAATCCCCCTTGCATCATTCTGTTTTCAGTATCCTGCTGCAAAATTCACACTGCTTTTCAAACCCTTCTCTCACTGTAAATGCGTGTTCCATTCCCGGTATAATAAAAAACTCTGTAGAAATCCCATTTTCTTCAAAATTTTTCTTTAATGAAGCCATTCTCTCCCTTCGGTTAGAACCATAGGGAGACTCCCCTATATATTTCTGATCCAGTTCACCTACTGCAAGCATGACGGGAACCTTTCTCAATGCTTCCATACATATTTCTTTTTCAAAAACATCGGCCCAGTTTCTTATTCCCCAGTAAAAATCCTTGTTTTTGTCAAGATACGTTGGTCGTCCCGGTGCACTGATCACAGTTCCTAAGATCCGGTCTGGATGCAGATACAGAAAACGGTTTACGAACTGTCCACCTCCTGAATGTCCCACTAAGAAAAACTTATCTGTGTCTATATTTCCATACCTTTTTGCAATCTCATCTATCATTGCTAATAAAAGTTCATCATAATGGAATCCGCTGCTTACGATCAGCTTATAGTCATTATAATTATTTTCCTCTACCGCACCTCCGGGAAATACTGGAAATAAGATCACACAATTGTTAACTTCCGCAAAATTGCAATACACCTGATATTGCTCTGTTTCATATCTGCGGGCTGTTCCATGGATGCACACAAAGACTTTACTTGGCTTGGATGCATTCACTCTGCTTGCAGGAACATACACGTAATAGCAAAATCTGTTATCCCATTTGCACTGCCAGAGCATCCTGCGTTCTGACAATCCAAACAGGTTCTGCATAGCCCGGTCGTCCAGTCCTGCTTTCAGTAAATCTTCCATCGCATTCCTCCTGTTTGTTTTAATGTTTTCTCGCGATCTTTTATTAAAACCGGTTTTTCATGCTTAAAGATTACATGTTTTTCCCAGTGTTATCAATCCTTTAGGCCATTTATGCCATTTCAAAATAATATAGGCTATTTACCAGAAAAAATAGGCCATAGCAAATTGCTATAGCCCACTGAACTGCCATTATCTATGTTAAAATTTTACATTTGTTACCACATTCCATACAGCCTGTGCCGCCTCTGAAAATTGTGATTTCTTATTTTTAGCAATTACCGCATACCGACACATTTCCGCATTTTTCAGCGTCGCATAGACAATCTCTTCTTTTCCGCTGACATTTTTCCTTATACCACTTTTCGGCAAAAGGATAATACCGCCGCCTCCTGATGCCATATGAAAACCTGCAGAGACCGTACTCAATTGTATAATCCTTCCCGGCTTAATATGATGTGCCTCTAAAAATTTCTTCGTGAAGCGATACAGGCCTGTTTTCTGGGATGTTACGATAAAAGTCTGTCCATTTAAAACTTCTGCATTTAATACATAGGGATGTTCAAAAGAATTATTCTGGATATGGCTTCCCCGGATCAGCGGATAATCTTTTGCTATAACAAATACCATAGGAATCTGGTATAATTCATAGGTCTCTAACTCCTCTGACAAATCCCCCGATGTCATAAACGCAAGTTCTGCTGCATTTTCCACTAGCTGTTCCTCACAATCCTGGAGCGATAATTCAGAAATATTCAGTCGTACATTTGGAAGCTGTGTATGGATATCAGAAAGACAGCGGGATAACGCAGCCATCCCCGCAGATGTAAGGACAATACGTGCTTCATTTCCATTCTCATCATGGGCACTGTCCAAATCTTCCCTCATTTTCAGATCCTGTTCTGCAATAACTTTTGCATATTTTAAAAAGATCTGTCCATACTTTGTAAAAGCAACCGGTGTCGTCCCCCTCTGGATCAGCGGAACCCCCAATTCCTGCCCCATTCTCTTAATATAATTCGTCAAAGCCGGCTGTGTCATAAAAAGTTTCCGTGCTGTGGCTGATACGGTTTTATACTTTTCCAGTGCAACAAAATAGCGATATCCATTTATGTCCATAACCTGCCCCCTGCTATTACTTAAAATTCCAAACTATCTGCATTCAAAAGAAAATATTTCATTCCCATAATAACAAAACCTTCATCATTTCTCCAAGGTTTCTTACTACCATTCACAATGACGATTTTTTTGAAGGAGTCTGGTATATTACGCAAAGAATTAAATTCCTGAGTCTGCTTTTCTTCTGAAGCCATATCGTATGCAACCTGAATATAGTATCTTTGACTGCCTTGATTTACCACAAAATCAACTTCTAACTGTTTGCGAATCCTTTTACCTTCTTTATCTTTATCAGATGTTTCAACAACGCCCACATCAACATTGTAACCACGGATCAGCAGTTCATTATACACAATATTTTCCATAATGTGTGTAGGCTCCTGTTGTCTGAAATTAAGACGAGCATTTCTCAACCCTAAATCTGTAAAATAATATTTCAAATTAGCACCAATATATTTTCTTCCTTTAATATCATACCGGTTTGCCTTAGAAATCAAAAACGACTCTGCTAAATAGTCGATATGGCTGGAAATTGTTTTGTTACTATAGGTCATCTGACGCTCACTGGCAAAAGTATTCGCTATCTTTGAAGGGTTTGTCTGTGTCCCAATGGCAGATGCAAGTACGTCAACCAAAATACCAATCTCATCCACACTTTGTATCTTGTTTCTTTCAATAACATCTTTCAGATAAACATTCGCAAAAATATTCTTTAAATAATCCGCTTTCTGCCGTTCGCTCTTAAAAGCTACAACCTGTGGAAGCCCTCCGTAAACCATGTAGTCATCCCAGGCATCATCATATTCTCCATCATAAACAGAATAAAATTCTGCAAAGGAAAGCGGATAGATTCTTATCTCATCACCTCTGCCACGAAATTCTGTCACAATATCGCTGGAAAGAAATTTAGAGTTACTGCCAGTTACATACACATCTATATTATTCATCCGAAGTAAACTATTAAGCACTTCCTCAAATCGTGGCATAAACTGTACCTCATCCAAAAGAAGATAATACTTTTCATTGTCTTTCATAGCACTTCTGATATATTTAAAACATACTTTAGGATCTCTTAAATCTTCATTCTCAATCCCATCTAATGCAATTTCAATAATATGATCCGCATCAACTCCATTTTCTAATAAATATCTTTTAAATATAGTAAACAGTAAAAAAGACTTACCACATCTGCGGATCCCGGTGATCACTTTTATCATTCCATTATCTTTTCGCTCTATCAACTGCTGCAAATAAATGTCTCTTTTAATCTCCATTAAACCGCTCCCTATTTTTGTACATTTACACATTTTTTAGTAATAATATTTTATTACAGAACTACCTGGTTTGCAATATCCATTCCCATTTTATGTACATATTCACATTTTTATGTAATACTATCAAGCAAATATACACGCAATAAAAAACTGACACATCAGCAAATATTCTTTACCAATGCGTCAGTTCCATAAACTGCTATGATCTTACAGCAGATTTCCATATCTTCCCAGGAAATTCCGGGTTCTTTCATTATCAGAAGCAAACACCTTCTCCGGTGTTCCTTCTTCTACAATCACGCCGTCAGCCATAAAGATAACTCTGTGGGAAATATCTTTTGCAAAGGCCATTTCGTGGGTTACAATGACCATGGCGATATGCAGGTCTGCTAAAGACTTAATGACCTTTAATACTTCTCCAGTCAGCTCCGGGTCCAGCGCTGATGTAGGCTCATCAAAAAAGAGGATTTTAGGATTTAAGGCTAACGCTCTCGCAATGGCCACACGCTGGCACTGGCCGCCGGACAGCTGGCATGGATAGGCATCTTCTTTGTCTTCCAGCCCCATTTTCTTTAAAAGTTCTCTTGCCGCTTTGTATACCTCTTCTTTATTGCGTTTCTGCACACGGATGGGCGCATCGGTAATGTTATTAAGCACACTTAAGTGTGGAAACAGGTTAAAGTTCTGGAACACCAGGCCATACTGGCTCTGGATCTCTTTTAACTCTTTTTTATCTGCATAATTCAGCTTTCCGCTTTCATCACTCCACACTGCTTTTTTTCCCAGATAAAGGATCTCTCCACTGTCCATAGTTTCCAGCATGGTAGCACAGCGCAGCAGTGTCGATTTACCAGAACCAGATGGGCCGATGATGGAAACGATCTCTCCGTCTTCTACGCTTAATGATATATCCTTAAGAACCGTCAGGTTATCAAAGGACTTTTCCACATGATTGATCTCTAATAATTTCATTATCCACATTCCTCCTGTACAACATTGTGCATAAGCACCCTAACGGTAATAATCCAGTTTCTTTTCCAGCCATTCAAGGAACATGGCAACGATCAGATTAAATACATAGTAGAAAATACCGGCTGCCACAAAAGGCATCATACTAACCTGAGAAGAAGCCAGTGCTTTTGCTGTAGTAAACATTTCCATAACACTTAAGGTAAATGCCAGGGAAGTGTCCTTTACCAGAGTGATCACTTCATTTGTGACCGATGGAAGGATACGCTTGATCACCTGGGGAAGGATAATGGTGATAAATGTCTGTGACTTGCTGTAGCCTAACAGCTTTGCAGCCTCATACTGTCCTACGGGCATGGACTGGATACCGCTCCGGTAGATCTCTGCAAAATAAGCTGCATAATTGATCACGAATCCGATAAATACAGCCCAGAGACGATAGCTGTTGCTGACACGCATGCCGAACATATAGTAAGGGCCAAAATAAACCACCAGCAGCTGCAGCATCAAAGGCGTGCCGCGCATAACAGAGATATAAACTTTAATGATCATCTGAAGGAGCTTATTTTTTGACATACGTCCCAAAGCCACAAAAAGGCCTAAAGGCAGTGAAAAAATAAGTGTCACTGCAAAGATCTGTATACTGGTTCCCATACCTCCTGCAAGCTGCATAAGGATCTGCTGGAGTGTCATTTTACCCATATCTGTACCTGCTTTCCAATCATTGTGTGTCCGCTGGCAGCGGACGTTTTCACGGAAATTCTATCATAGAACAAGGGGGCACAGTTGTCAACTGCACTCCCTCATTTTTTCTATCTTTTTTACTGTTCAGCCCTCTATCTTATAACGGCTGTGTAAATGCATCCCGTTTTTTGATCCGATTACTTTCCAATGGTAGTTACATCTTCACCAAACCACTTTTCAGAGATCTCTTTCATGGTTCCGTCTTTTGCCATATCTTCCAGGGTTGCCTGAACTTTATCTCTTAATTCTGTGTTGCCTTTCTTAAAGCCTACGCCATATTCTTCTGCGGAAAGAGAATCATCTAAGATGATGAAGTCCGCGTTTCTCTGCTGGATCTGATATCCTGCTACGATCACGTCCATGGCAATGGCATCTACTGCACCCTGCTGCAGATCCATAAATGCGGAGTTGTAATCAGCAGTTGTTAAAAGCTGTGCAAAAGTTGCAGTCAGATCTGGATCTTCTTTTAATGCTGCTTCTGCGGAAGAATCTGCCTGGCACTCTACTACTTTGCCTGCAAGATCATCTTTTCCGGCAATACCAGAATCATTTCTTACTACAAATACCTGGGTATTTGCCATATATGGTTCAGTCCAGGTGTAATCATCTTCACGGCCTGTTATGGTAAATCCGTTCCAGATACAGTCAATGTTTCCAGATTCCAGCTCCATATCCTTTGCATCCCATGCAATCGGCTGTGCCTTGTATTCCAGGCCCAGGCGCTTTGCAACTTCCTGCGCCAGTTCCAGGTCAAAACCGGTGTACTCACCGTTATCTCCTAAAAATCCCATTGGCGGGAAGTCCTGGTCAAAACCAACGATCAGTGTGCCGCCTTCTGTGCCTGCTGCTGTGGTTTCCTCTGCTTTTTCAGAAGAAGCTTCTTCTGTAGTTGTCTCTGTCTCAGATGCCTTTGTTTCAGCTGCCGTGGTAGCGGTGCTGCCTGATGAGCAGGCTGTCATGGATAATGCCATCATAGATGCAAGTGCTGCACATAATACTCTTTTCTTCATAATAATTCTCCTCCTCTTAGAACTCACGAACCCCGCACTTACGTGCTCTACTGCCTGCTGACGCAGGCGGTTCGTTCGTTAATGGCCCAAGAAAAACAAATGCCACCTTCGGTGTCGCTTGTTTTTCTTTTGGGCACATTATATCGTTTTGACACGCTATCATGGTAGCACACTAAAGTGCTTTTGTAAAGAGAAATATATAAAAATCTCCGGTCATGCAATTTTTGACCGGAGATTTTCGCAGTATTTTAGAGATTGACTCTGAATAGTTATCATTTTTTACAGACTGTATACAATCTTTCCACCACAGATCGTATATCTCACTCTGCCAGTCAGCTCTGCGCCTAAAAATGGACTGTTGGCAGCCTTAGATGCAAATCCGTCTACCACCCACTTCTCATTTTCATCAAAGATCACAAGATCTGCTTCTGCGCCTTCTTCTAAACGGCCGCAGTCTAATTTGTAAAGCTTTGCAGGATTCAAACTCATTTTTTCCATTAATTCCATCAATGTCAGATGTCCCGGCTTTACAAGACTTGTAATGCCAAGAGCCAGAGAGGTTTCCAGGCCTGTGATACCGCTTGGTGCCTCTGTAAGCGGCTTTTCTTTTTCTTCTTTACTGTGAGGTGCGTGATCCGTAGCGATCATATCGATGGTGCCGTCCTTTAAGCCTTCGATCAGCATCTGGCGGTCCCACTCTGTACGCAGAGGCGGATTCATTTTGGCCAGTGTACCGTATTCTAATACAGCATCCTCTGTAAGTGTAAAATGGTGAGGTGTTACTTCGGCCCATACATTTGCGCCCATCTTCTTTGCCAGACGCACCATTTCTACAGAATGGCCGGAACTGATATGCTGGATATCGATCTTAGCGCCGGTAGCCAGTGCGATCATACAGTCTCTTGCTACCAGAGAATCCTCTGCCAGCGCCGGAGAACCATAAATTCCCAGCTTTTCTGATACCTTACCGTGATTGATACCATTCTGTTTGATAAAGGTTTTGTCCTCCTCATGGAAGCTTAAAACTGTATCCAGTCTTGCTGCCTCTTCCATTGCTTCTTTTACAAAAGGCCCATCCATTAACGGGATACCGTCATCTGTAAATCCCGCTGCACCCGCCTTTAACAGTCCTTCCATATCTGTTCTTTCTTTTCCTTCAAAGCCCTTGGAGATCGCCCCGCAGCTGAGCACATGAATGCCCGTTTTCTTTCCTTCTTCCAGTACATAGCGCAGTGTTTCTTCATTATCTACGATAGGCTTGGTATTTGCCATGCACACAACCGTAGTAAAACCGCCTTTTGCAGCTGCAGCCGCACCTGTATGGATATCCTCTTTGTAGGTCAGTCCAGGATCGCGGAAATGTACATGAACATCCACCAGACCTGGGGCTGCTACAAGTCCTTTTGCGTCAATTACCTGGTCTGCTGCCTGTTCTGCCTCTTCCGGTAATGTTCCTTCTGGATATATTTTCTGGATTTTTCCATCTTTTACAACAATATCCGCGATTTTCTCTGTTTTTCCTGCCGGGTCGATCACCCGTCCATTTTTGATCAGCAGCATGTATTTATCCTCTCTTTCTTAAATAATAGTTACAGTTCAGCCTTAAACCACAAAACATTCTCCTTTTTCGTGGATCTTTACGATCCGGTCTTTATAGTCCTTTGCACAGTCCAGCTCCTTAAGCCGGTCTGTAACCTGAAAATCTCCCCAGAAATGCATCGGAAACACTACATCTGCTCCTACCATTTTCATAAAATCATCCATTCCCAGATAGAAATCTTTTTCCTGCCTTGGATCTAAGAGCATAAAAGCCACATCTATATGGATGCCTTTCATTTTTTCCAGTTCCTTATGGAACTTCTCACTCATCCGCTTATTATCTGCCTCCGGCTCACCGTCCCATACCCAGTTATTTAAATCTCCTGCATGATAGATCCCCTTTCCTTCTGTTTCCAGCAGGAATGCAACTCCTTCATCTGTGGATCTGAATGCACGGATCTTCACACCGGACTCACCTGTAAATGGTGCTGTCAGCTGCAATGTTTCCTCCGGCCCTATAAAATAAGTCCTTCCAAGCAGCTCTTCCGGCACTCTCCGCCTCCAGATATCATCTGACAGCACAAAACTGGTCTTTTCATGTTTTTTAACCAGTTCAAAGATCACCGGTGAAAAATGGTCTCCATGACGATGACTGGCAAATACTAAAAGAGGCTTGTCCTCTTTCAGTTCTGGTATCTCTCCCTCAAAATAGTCAAATAAAAAATAATCCTCTTTTGTTTCCACAAGAAAACTACTGTGGTGGATATAGGTAACACGCATTTTCAGCCTCCTGAACATTTAATGTACTCTCAGAATCTTTTATTCACTTCTGTTTTTATTATAAAAATACATCACAACTGCCGTAGCACAGATGATCAGATATCCCAGGATACTGAATACATCCGGCCTCTGCCCCAGAATCAAAAATCCCATAAGGGCAGAAAACAAAATCTGCGAATAATCAAAAACAGAAAGTTCTTTTGCCGGAGCATAATAATAGGCCTTCGTCACAAAAATCTGACCGCCTGCACCTCCAAAAGCAGCTGCGATCATAGCTGCCGTCTGCCACCATTTCATAGGGGCAAAATTTCCGATAACAAATGGCAGCGCTACCAGACAGGTAAAAGCGGAAAAAAACATGACCACCAACTTTCCATTCACGCCCCTTTTTCCCAGAACGCGCACATAAGTATAGGCTGCACCGGCTCCCGCACCTCCAAGCATACCGATCAAGGCAGCCGGATCTGTCATATTTCCTGTGGGTTTGATGATAAACAATGCTCCAATAAAAGCTACTACAACGGCAATCCCCTGAAACAATGTCAGTCGTTCTTTTAAAATAAAATAAGAAAAGATAATAGCAAAGAAAGGGGAAAGTTTATTTAACATATTGGCATCAGAAAGCACCAGATGGTCAATTGCGTAAAAGTTGCACACAATACCAATGGTCCCGCAAAAAGAACGCAGAAACAAAAACTTAATATCACCCTTGTGTATTTCCAGTTTTTCCGGCTTACGGATCAGACCTGCACCTACAATGAAAAATGCCAGCAGATTACGGAACAATATCTTCTGCATAGAGGGCAGATCACCTGCCAGCCTGACGCACAGTGACATAAAGGCAAAGCAAAATGCCGCTGTCACAATGCATAAAATCCCCTTTGTCTTAGAATTCATAGCATCTCTCCTTATTCCCCATGATAAAATGTTTTCCACTTACCGCTGAAAAACCGCGCTGCAAAGAAAATAATACGCACGATCCAGTCCACGATCATAGCGATCCATACGCCAATGGCACCCAGCCCCATGGCCACGCCCGTCACATAGCTTAAACCAATACGGAAAATAAACATAGATGTAATGGATACGCACATAGGAAATTTTACATCATTGGCCGCACGCATAACATTTGGAAGGCAAAAAGCTGCCGGCCACAAAAAAATAGCACAGCCATTGTGGATCAGAGCTAAAACAGCTCCTAAATGTCTTGTTTCACTGGAAACCCCATATAATTTTAAAGTAAGAGGCATAGTGAGGATTACCGCCAGACAGCAGATGCCGCTGATAATATAAGTCAGTTTCATCATTTTTTTTGCATAATATTCTGCCTGTTCAAAATCCCCGGCTCCCACACAGCGGCCTACCACTGTAATGATCGCCAGACACATAGCCGTTCCCGGCAGAACGCCCATACTGTCCAGATTATTGGCAATGGCATTGGCTGCGATCTGAGTGGTGCCAAACATGGCGATAATACTCACTGTCAGCACACGTCCCAGCTGGAAAATACTGTTTTCAATTCCATTTGGGATACCAATATGCAGGATCTGCTTAACCATGCGCATATTTACACCCCGGGTGGTACCAATGCGGATGTCCAGTTTCGGATTCCGCAGTTTCCACATAAGGATAAAACATGCCACCATACGTGAGATCAGAGAAGCTCCTGCCGCGCCGGCCACACTCCAGTGAAAACCAAAGATAAATAATGCATCACCGATCACATTGATCACATTCATAATAATAGATGCCTGCATGGATATCTTTGAATTTCCCATAGACCGAAACAGCGCTGCGCAGGAATTGTATACAGCTAAGAACGGATAGGAAACAGCGGAAATGGTCAGATAGATCACCGCATTTTTCATTACTTCTTCTGTAACGCCCTTATAAATAAGGTTCAGGATCTGCCAGCGAAACAGGATACTTAACGTCATGATCCCCAGTGCCACCACAGCTGTTACCAGGATCAGCTGATCTGCTGACTGGCAGGCTCTGTCTTTTCGTTTCTGTCCTATATACTGGGATGTAACTACCGCACCGCCAGTTGCAACAGCAGCAAAAATATTGATAATAAGTACATTGATAATATCCACCAGTGAAACACCGGATGTAGCTGCTTCTCCGGCACTGGATACCATCATGGTATCCACCATACCAACAGAAACAGCCAGTATCTGTTCAATGATCAGGGGGAAGATCAGTTTTTTCAGATCATCTCCCGTAAAAAGAGTCCCCACAGTTTTTGCTTTCCCCACTGCTTTCTCTTTTTGCATCATCATTTTCCAAGCACTTCTTTCATTTTACTCTCCTGTTCATCAAACAGGAGCTCTTTATTATAATGGTAATAGCGTTCACAATTATATTCTTTTAAAAACTCTACACTTGCTTCTCCGGTATTTAGGCCCGTTACAAAGATAACCAGTTCCTGTCCATTTGCAAAGGCCGCTTCCATAAAGTCAAAGGCATGCTCCAGCTGCTGGCCGCAGACTTCCTTTTTGTCTTCATAATCGTCACTTTTTTCCATAAACTTCTGTCTCAGCCAGTTCCAGCTGTCTTCCTTCTCCTGTAAAGACAATGCTTTCATCTGCTGTACAAACTGCTCTAATAGCTCTTTTACCTTTCGGTAGATACGGTCCTGTCTGCGGTCTGAAAGTCCGCTCTCTTTTTTATGGATGCGGATACTTTCTAACTCTGCACTGATACTTTCTAATATCATGGCCGGTGCCAGAGCGCAGACATCTGCCCCATCTAACTCTTTCTTAAACTGTTTCAGCTGAGCCATTAAAAGAGTCATTTCCTCATTCATGAATTTCAGGGCTTTGAATCCATCTGTCAGCTTTGCAAGAAGCAGTCCCGTTACTGCCATGCGCTCGTCAAAAGAAGCTTTATCCAGTTTATCACAGATTCCTTCTCTGATGGTACCTGAAAGTATCTCATCCACCTGATACTGATCCTGATATTTATAATAAAGCTCCAGATAATTGGCAAAATCCTTGGCGATCTTAGGATGCTGCAGGTACTGTCCCACCACATCCCGGTCTGTTTTCTTCCCCAGGGACTCATATACCTGGATCAGCTGGGATAAATCTTCCCAGCCTCTTGGAGTGGCAAACCGCTTTCCGTCTACAGTCGTCTCCACTGTGCAGAAATACTGAGGACGGATGTTCAGATAAGACATGATAGCCGGGTGTATATTCTGGGCATAGGCATATTCCTTCCACACAGTCAGATCCGGTTCGATGATGATCTTTTTAATACGGTCCAGTGTGACAACATCAAATTCCCGGACCGATTTGTTATATTCCGGCGGATTTCCCGCTGCTACAATGATCCAGCCTTCAGGAACCTTATGGCTTCCAAAGGTCTTGCACTGTAAAAACTGAAGCATGGTAGGTGCCAGTGTTTCTGACACACAGTTGATCTCATCAATGAAAAGAATGCCTTCTTTTAAACCGGTCTCCCGGATCCGGTCGTATACAGAAGCAATGATCTCGCTCATGGTATATTCCGTAACGGAATACTCTTTTCCACCGTATACTTTATGTTCAATAAAAGGCAGTCCCACTGCACTCTGCCGTGTATGGTGGGTAATAGTATAAGCTACCAGACCGATCTCACACTCTCTGGCTATCTGCTCCATGATCTGGGTTTTTCCCACTCCAGGAGGACCGATCAGCAGCACCGGTCTCTGGCGGATCGCCGGTATCTTGTATTCTCCAAACTCATCTTTTAAAAGATAAGCTGCAATGGTATCTTTTATCTCTTCTTTCGCTCGTTTGATATTCACTGGATCTGTTCCTTCTTTCCCGTAATTACTTCATCCTCTATATCCAGGACCACCCGCATGGCCCAGGCCGGAAATCCTTCTTCACAAAACTGCTCCCTGATAAACACAAAAGCTGTATCATAGGTTGGCGCTGACACCGGATAAATACCTTTTCCGTCTGTAAAATAAATAAGACCTTTTAAACCATTTAACTGTCCTGTTGCCTTTAATGTATTTACATACTCAAAAACCGGCCGGAAATCTGTTCCCCCATATCCTTTGATCTGAAAATGCTCCATATAGGCTTTCAGGTCGTCTCCACAGGTAAGGATCACATCTGACTGCACCTTGTCATCACATTGGATCACATGGATCTGTACTTTTCTGAAATAGGTCTCTGACTGGGAAAGTACATCGTAAGTCTCTTCTAAAAAACGCTGTACCAGTTCCCCGGAGCAGGACATGCTGGTATCAATGACTATGACAAACTGCTCGATCCTCTGTACCTCTCTGGTCTCCAAAGGCTCAATAAGCGGCATATTTCCGTAAAGAGAAAGGCCGTAAGTATAAAATGCCTGATCAAAGGAGTCCGGATCTGTCTGCATTTCTTCCCGTAAAACTGCAAATTTTCTTAAAAACTGCCGATAATCATACCGTTCTTCATTTTCCACCTGAATGGAATCCAGCAAGCTCTGCTGATTTTCTGACTCTTCTTCTGATCCCATGGTCTCCATCTGGGTCTGCATCCGCTCTCTGTTATCATTCCACTGATTCTGACGGCTCATAGCAGCAGACGGATCCCTTTCCTGCTCCCACAGATCATGGTCATCTACATGAAATTCTGCCTGAAGCTGACGGATCCTGCGCTCTGGAAGGGCCATTTCCATAAGAGCATGATATACCCGCTCTGCTGTAAGAACTACACTGCGTTCCTCTTTGCCTGAGGCCCCGGAAGTTCTGTTTCCGGTCAGATAACGGCGGATGCGAAGATAGGTCTCTCTTCTTAAAGGACTCTGGGGAATATGGATGCATTTTTCATACATGCCGTCCAGCACTGATTCCATGGCAATATCACAGGCCAGATCCCATATTTCCTTTTCTCTTCCCTTTCTTGTATACATATGGCAGAACAGACAGTGAAATAATGTATGCAGATAATAATGGTTTATCACCTGACGTCCCTTTTTGTAAAGATCCAAAATAAACCCAGGTCCATAATAGATCACTGCTCCGTCACAGGCAATCCCGCCACGGTTCCAATCTGCTTCAAATCCCAGACTGCTTAAAGACACATCCAGAAAATGCATATTTACATACAGCTCATTCCGGGACTGATATAAAATACGGGTACACAGTTCTACCTGATCCAATTCTTCCAGCTGTCTCTGCCTGGTGGGACTTTCCATTACTGTGTGCCCCCATTCATCAGACGGTGTTCTTCCCCGATCTCCTCATAAAGATGGTAAAAACTCCAGACTGCATTCTGCTCTGTAACAACGGCTTTTAAATTGATCTTCGGCACTTTTGCTTTTCGCAGGTTTAAAAGAAGCGCATCAATACGCCGGCTGGTAAAATCCCTCATTACCAGTACCGGCTCTGTTATGACCGGAATCCGGGGATCTTCCTGAATCTCCGAGTCTTCCGGCATCATTTTTCCATCTTCTGCCGACTCTGCTTTATCTGTATTTTCCTCTGTTTTTCTGCTTTCAAAGCCCGGTACGCCAGCCAGATATCCTACGGTTTCTAACACCTGGTCCGGAGCCACATTGCGGATCTTCACTCCCATACGCACCAGAACGCTTTTCATCATCATTTCCTGTTTTTTCATACGGGAATCTCCCGTACTGTAGTATAATACCAGTTCCATATCTGCCCTTTCGCTACTTACTTTGGTTAAAAAGCTGCTCACTTTCCAGCATCAAGGTAAACGGGCCGTCATTTAGCAATTCTACCTTCATATCTGCGCCAAACTGTCCCTTTTCTACCACAGCTACATAATTTCTGCACCGCTCCATAAAATGTTCATATAAGCGTTCTGCTATATCCGGCGCGCCTGCTTTTACGAAGCTTGGACGATTGCCTTTTTTGCAGTCTGCATAAAGAGTAAACTGACTGATCACCAGCAGTTCTCCGCCCACATCTGCCAGACTTAAGTTGGTCTTTCCATTTTCATCTTCAAAAATACGCAGTTTGCAGATCTTATCTGCCATTTTGTCAGCGATCTCTTCTGTATCTGCATCCTCTACTCCTAACAGGATCATAAATCCTTTTCCAATTTTCCCCAAAACTTCTCCATCTACCGTGACACTTGCTTTGGTCACTCTCTGCAATACTGCTCTCAATGTGTGTTCCTCCTGTTTTTTCAAAATCTTTTGTTCCTGATTTTGCAGTCTTCACTGTCTGCTGACACAGACTGCGGTCTTATCTGAGCACCATCCGGATATATGTAAGCAGGTTCTTTGCCATATCTGGCTGATAAAGCACCTCCTTTGCTCTTGCCGGATAGTCAGTAATAATATTATCTACGCCCACAAGGGCCATCTGTTCAATCTCAGAACGGCTGTTTACCGTCCATACGTGGATCGCTTTACCATATTCATGAGCCGCCTCAATCTGTCTTTTTGTCACCAGACTGGAGCGGATACTGATAAAATCCACAAATTCATTTTTATAATAAGAACCATAGGCTGCCGCAATGATATAACCGGTTTTTAAGTCCGGTTTTGCTTCTTTTACCCGTTTCAGATAATCCAGAGAAACAGAAGTAATCACACACTGCTCTTCCATTCCTTTTTCTTCTATCATTTCTGCCACCATTTCCGGCAGCGGGCTTTTGGATCCTATGCTTTTTAATTCGATATTTAAGCGGATATGTCCTTTACATATTTCCAGGACCTCTTCTAAAGACGGGATCTTCTCTCCCGCAAACTGAGTCCCAAAATAACTCCCCACATCCAGCTGTTCCAACTGATCAAAGGTAAGATTTTTCAGTGAAACATCTACACCGGCCACACGGGCCAGGTTTAAATCATGGCAGACCACCGGTATGCCGTCTTTTGACAGCTGCACATCGATCTCACTGTAATCTGCCATTTCATCAATAGCTTCCTGGATCGCTGCCACCGTATTTTCCGGAGCATGTTTGGAACTGCCTCTGTGAGCTGTGATCTCCACCTGGGATAAAATAGCCTGATCTGGAGAATTTCCATTATACACCATATCAAAGACCATAAAAGCGGCAATTCCTGAAAATACAGCTGTTAATATAAAAAACCAGCGCTTTTTAGAATATCCTTCCCGGTTTTGCGGAAAATCATATTCATTTACAGGAATCGGCGATGTGCCGCCAAACTGATGATATATAACTGTCATTGCGCCAAAATCTACTACAGCTGCTATGGCAGATCCTAAAAAAAGGATCAGCCACTCAATCCGGTAACTGACTGCTGCCATCACAGCGGTCGCTGTATAAGCCTTTGCAAATAAGGTTACTAAAACCGCTGCGATCACCATGACTGCCCCATACAAAAGAACAAGTCCCAATATAATAAACAGGTTTAGCACTACTAAAAGCAGCACAGCCCATGGCCATTTTCCCTTTAAGATCCGCCTGCTCCTGGCAATCCCATCCCTGAAATTTTTCTGTTCCAGCATACAGGCAAAAAATACCATCATGGCTGGTACAGAAAAAACAGTGAGAAGAACGCTTCCCACTACAAATGCCATTCTGGTTCCCGCAGTATGAAGAATTTCATATAATACAAAATTCACCGGTTTCATACGGGTCAGGATACGCACCAGAAAATAAAAATTTATTAAAATATAATTTCCCAGGACAGCTAATAAAAGCCGACCGTTTTTTTTGCGAAATTCATTTACTGCTGCCCCAAGTCCGCCTAAGAAAATAGACAGCGCATTAATCCTTCTTACATAAACAGAAGAATGGTACGCCGTTATCATGGCTCCTGTTTCGATGAGCAAAAATACCATTCCAAAAAACAGGATAAAAACAACAGCAAAAATGGTAACAGGGCGCAGCAGAAAAGCCCTCAGATTGCCTATGGTAAGGTAACTGTACCCGGCCATATTCAATGAGAACCTTAAAATACCATTTACCGTCTTAATATAGAATATACCTGCAACCAGCCGGTATAAAAGAGTAAATAACACCAGCTGGCGCAGGTTCTGTCTGATCACTTTATCTGTAAGTTTCAAAAATAATTTCATATATTTATCATAACTTCTGCTGTTCCTTTGCATAGGCAGTGATCGCCTCATTCAAAGAAAACATCTTTTTATCCAGCATATCTACCACATCTGCACAGTCTTTTAACTCATGCAGCAGTCCTTCCGGCGCATTGCCTTCAAACTTATAGGCGATCTTGTGCTCTAAGCTGGCCCAGAAATCCATAGCTACAGAGCGGATCTGGATTTCCACCTTTGTCTCTACCGGTCCATCTGTAAGATAGACCGGCACTGTCACTACCATATGGTAACTTTTATATCCGTTAGGCTTTGGATGCTTAATATAATCCTTTACATGGACTACAGTAATATCACCCTGAGCAGCGATCATCTCTGCGATCTGGTAAATATCAGAGGTATACGAACAGATGATGCGGATCCCTGCAATATCGCTTAAATGGTTCATCATATTGTCGATAGTCACTTCGCATCCGTCTTTTTTCAGCTTTTTTACAATGCTGTCTGCCGTTTTTAATCTGGATTTAATATGTTCGATGGGGTTATGATCGTAGCGGTTCACAAATTCATTGTTTAATATCTCTATTTTTGTATTCAGCTTCTTTAAAGCTGAATCATACAGAAACATAACAGACCGCCACTGATCCACCTGATCACTTGTCTTGGGGATCACTGACATTTAGGCCCCTTTCTACAGCTTCAGTCCTTTTAACAGATCTCCCAGTCCTGTTGTAGCAGATGCTGTTTCTTTATAATCAAATGTTTCATGCTCCTCTTCCTCAGTTTCCTGTTCGATGAGCGCCTTCATACTCAGACTGATCTTTCCATCTGCAATAGAAAGAATCTTAACTTTTACAGTCTGTCCTTCTTTTAATACTGCACCTGGATGCTTGATGCGCTGGGTGCTGATCTGGGAAATGTGTACCAATCCATCAACGCCCTCTGCCAGTTTCACAAATGCACCGTAATCTTTGATGCTGTCTACAGTTCCTTCTACTACATCGCCAGCCTTAAACTGGGCCAGGCGTTCTTTGCGCTGTTCTGCTTTCTTCTCTTTTTCAACTTCACGGCCGGAAAGTACCAGTCTCTTCTTTTCCGGATCAACTGTAATGATCACTGTTTCAACGCTCTTTCCCTGCCAGTCTTCCAGTTTTTCAACATATTCTGTAGATAACTGGGAAGCCGGGATAAATGCTCTTACTTCATCTACAAATGCAACAACGCCGCCTTTTACTGCCTCTGAGATCTTAACCTTTACAACAGTGCGGTCTGCCATCATCTGTGCAAATTCAGCCCACTTTTCTCCTTCTGCATCATCTGTCTCCGGAAGTTCAAAGTGTCTCTCGTCAAATGCTTTATAGGAAGCTTCCAGCTCTGCCGCATAATCTTCCATAGTCTCTGCCGGTGCCTCTGCTTTTACTTCTTCCTGCTGCTTGTTCATTTCTTCGCTCATTGTTCTCCTCCGCTGTTTTCTTCCCTTTTTCACTCATGACTCTCGCGCTAGCGCGCTCCACTGTCTGCTGACGCAGACGGAGTCATTCGTTAATGGTTCGTGAAAAACAAATGTCTGCTGCGCAGCCGCTTGTTTTTCCCTTCACTCATTACATTATACCTTATAGGTCTTGCACATTTCCATAGTTTTCTTGGGAAAATTGTGCCTGTTTTTTCTTTTTTTCGCCCTTTTCTCCCTTAATTCGCTATGTTATACTTGCTTTAGCATATAACTTTCTAATGAAAGAGGTATTTTACATCCATGAAAGATATTTTAGACCTTCACACACATACCATTGCCAGCGGTCACGCTTACAATACTTTATATGAAATGGCACAGGCTGCTGCTGATAAGGGACTGGCTGTTTACGGCTGTTCAGAACATGCTCCGTCTATGCCCGGTACCTGCCATGAATTTTATTTTACTAACTTTAAAGTCCTTCCAAGGGTGATCCGTGGTGTCCCGGTACTTATGGGCGCGGAACTGAACATTCTGGACTTTGAGGGACATGTGGATCTGGATGAATACTATTTAAAAAAGATCGACTATGCAGTTGCCAGCCTGCATACCCCATGCATCGACAACAATGGTTCTGTTGCCGACTACACAAGAGCCTATCTGAATGTACTGGAAAATCCTTATGTAAACATTATCGGACACCCGGATGACTCCCGGCTGCCTGCTGACTGGACCGAAGTGGCTAAAGCAGCTGCCAGAAACCACAAATTACTGGAAGTAAATAATACTTCCTTAAATCCTTTAGGCGCCCGAAAAGGTGCAAAGGACAATTATAAAGAACTTTTAGCTGCATGTATCCGCTACGGCACCTCTATCATCATTGACAGTGATGCCCACTGCGAGGCAGACGTAGGAAATCACAGTCTGGCACATGCATTTTTAGAAGAAATGCACTTTCCGGAAGAACTGATCGTTAATACTTCTTTAGAAAAGGCGGCTGCTTTTATCCCTAAATTAAAACAACTGCTTTCTGAAAACGAAGCTTTCCGCGCTTCCGCAGAAAGGAACACTGCCCTATGATCAACTTTCTGAACCTGGAATATTTTCTGGTGGCTGCGGAGGAATTAAACTTCACCCGCGCTGCCAAACGGCTTTATATTTCACAGCAGTCACTCAGCAACCACATTTCCAACCTGGAAAAAGAATTTGACGTTGTTTTGTTCAACCGCACCTCTCCATTGACACTGACCTATGCAGGACAGGCGTTAAAAACAAGGGCAAGGGAACTGCTGGACCTGAGAGATGAAACATATAAGGAAATTTCAGATATCAAGGACTTTTCCACAGGACAGCTTTCCATTGGCGTTTCCCACACCAGAGGCCGCTTTATCCTTCCGGAGATCCTTCCTACTTATCAGAGGGAATTCCCGGGGATCGAACTGCACCTGGCAGAAGGAAATTCCAGTGAGCTGGCAAATGACCTGCTTCACGGAAACATCGACCTGATGATCGACCTGCTTCCCTTTACAGCAGAAAATGTGGCTACTGTACCCATATGCCAGGAAGAGATCCTTTTAGTTGTCCCGGACGAAGTGATCCGAAAAGCCTATCCCGACCGTTTTGAGGAGATCAAGAAAAGTCTTTACCAGTCTGCAGATGTGCGCCTTTTGGAAAACTGCCCTTTTGTTCTGTTAAAAAAGGGAAACCGGGTACGTACCATTGCAGATGAGATCTTTGAAGATACCCAGATCTCTCCCCATATTGTTCTGGAAACAGAAAATATTGAGACGGTTCTGGCCCTCAGTGCCCAGGGAATGGGGATTACCTTCTACCCCCGTATGTTCATGTCCACCAGACAGAATTTAAACGCATATAAAGACTCCCTTATGGGACAGGCAGGACTGAACCTGTTTTCCTTGAATTATTCCAGAGCCCACGGCACCCTTGCTATCGGCTATCACAAAGGCCACTATATGTCCCGTGCCACCCACGAATTTATCCGCATTGCACTGGAGCATATCCCTTCTGCCGCAGGACTTCCGTCAAATGCAGATGCAATCTGATGACCTGGGAGCAAAAAAGAAAACGAAGATCACCCTTGACTTTCGTTTTCTTTTTTGCTATATTAAAACAGTAATCATTATCATTATTAAATTTCATCAACAAGGGAGACGCCTATGAAAACATTAAAGTATAGCCGTCAGAGAGAATCCATCAAAGCCAACCTGATGAGCAGACACGATCATCCGACGGCAGACGCCCTATACGCCAGTATCCGGGAAGAATTTCCAAATATCAGTCTTGGAACTGTATATCGAAATCTGAACCTGCTGGTGGAGACGGGTGAGATCCTGAAACTGACCTGTGGAAACGGCCCGGACCATTACGACGGAAACGTGGCGCCACATTACCACTTTGTATGCAGAGACTGCGGACAGGTCTATGATATGGAACTGGACGAAATGGCTGATCTGAACACTTCCGTTCAGGCTGCTGCCCCTGGAAAGATCGACAGTCATTCCATTTTATTCTATGGAAGATGCTACTCATGCATGGAAAAAGAAGAGACAGAGAATACTCTTAAGAAAAGCAGCTAAAAAGCAGTAAAAAAAGAGAAATTTATAAAAGTAAATGAAAATTTCTCTTGACAAACAAGACAAAATGCATTATATTAATATCAGTAATCATTACTATTATTGATTACAAGAGATCAAACGAAACAGGAACTAAAGTTTCCGATCACATTAAATCAAAAAAACGAAAAGGAGAATATCATTATGAAGAAATGGGTTTGTACAGTATGCGGTTATGTTTATGAAGGAGAAAATCCACCTGAAAAATGTCCACAGTGTGGCGTACCGGCTTCCAAGTTCAAAGAGCAGGCTGCTGACGAGACCAGCTGGGCATGCGAGCACGAAGTAGGTGTTGCACAGGGTTCCCCAGAAGATATTATGGCTGATTTAAGAGCAAACTTTGAAGGCGAATGTTCAGAAGTTGGTATGTATCTGGCTATGGCTCGTGTTGCTCACAGAGAAGGCTATCCTGAGATCGGTCTGTACTGGGAGAAGGCAGCTTACGAAGAAGCAGAGCATGCAGCTAAGTTTGCTGAACTGTTAGGCGAAGTTGTTACCCCTTCTACCAAGAAGAACCTGGAAATGAGAGTTGCTGCTGAGAACGGTGCTACTGCTGGTAAGTTTGACCTGGCTAAGAGAGCAAAAGCAGCTAACCTGGATGCGATCCATGACACTGTTCATGAGATGGCAAAAGACGAAGCTCGTCACGGAAGAGCATTCGCAGGTCTGTTAAAGAGATACTTTGGCTAATCTGATTTTGCAATGCATTTGAATTCTTAAAGAAAAAGAACCGGCTCACAACGAACCGGTTCTTTTTATATGTACATAAATGATATTCAATTAAATGTTCATAGAATGCAGTGCCAGGATCTCTTCCTTCACTGCCAGTATATCTTTTTCCAGATACACACAGGCCTCTTCAATGTTCTGTTTTTCCAGGGCATCAACAACGGCCATGTGATAACGTCCATTAGACTCATTTTTTCTCTGCCACGCAGACAGGAAATACTGTGAGATATAACGGGAACACTGGTGGATCATCTGCTGTAATGCCTGATGGCCGTAAACATTGTTGTTTAATGAATACAGATAGGTGTGAAACTCATAATTTCTCTGCCAGTTGTTTGATACGATCCGGTCCTCATCTGCATTATGCTTTTCTGCGATCATCCGAAGCATATTTATATTTTCCCGGGTTAAAACAGGAAAGCTTTTGCGAAGGCCTCCTACTTCCACATCAACTCTGAATTCCAGAATATCCATGATCTCTTTCAGCGTAACTGCCCGCACCTGATAGCCCATACGCGGAATGTTAATCAAAACTCCATCTTTACAGAGTTCTACCAGTGCTTCACGAACAGGAGACTTGCTCACACCAAATTTTTCAATCATTTGATTTTCAGTAAGAATATCATTCGGTCTATATTCGCCGTTTGTCACAGCTTCGTAAATCCCCCGGTATACTCTCTCTTTTAAGGTTTCTTTTTGCATACATTCCCCTAAGCTACATATTTAGTAGTGCTTTCGCACCCAATATGCTATTTTCTACTTAAAAACCGATTTTGTCAAGTTTTTAATCAACCACTTCATCCAGTTTCTGGATCGCTTCTACGTAGATCACAAAAGCCTTCTTTAAATGTTCGATCTCAATATATTCATCTGCCTGGTGAGCTCCGCCTCTTTCTGTACCAAAGCGTTTTGCTTTTCCAGGAATGCCAGGTCCAAAGCCAACTGTATGTTTTAATTTTCTGGAATAAGTACCGCCGCCCATTACATATGGCTCTAATTCCATTCCCAGATTGCGGTTGCATACTTCCATTAATGCCTGTACTTCCTTGGATTTAGGATCTGTAAAGCATGGCGCGGAGTCATGTGCTTCTGTCAGTTCAAAGCCATGTGCCTTTAAAGTTTTCGTGATGTTTTCCATCAGTACTTCATAAACAGCTGTTACATTATAACGGATATTTACATCCTGCCAGAAAACACCATTTTCCAGCTTGCACATACCGCCTACATGAGTCAGCTTGCCGGAACCTTCATCTTCAAAAGGAATGTTCAGTCCTGCTCCATAGTAATCACCAAACATCTCACAGATGGCATCCATCAAGTTTGCTGCATCTTCATCTAACACGCCTGATTTTTTCAGCAGTCCCGCCATTTTTACTTCTGCGCTTTCAGAACCTTCCGGGAAAGCTGCATGAGCAGGAATACCATGTACATATACTTTCACACTGCCGTCAGCCTGATTTTCACAGGTGCCGCCAGCTGCTTCTACAACCTCTTTTACGTTTGCAGTCTCTTCTCCTGTTAAAGTAAGAACTGCAACTGCTTCTGCAGGAACCTGGTTGGACATGATACCAGACTCAAAGCTTACCAGCTTGCTGCTCTTTACCGGACGGGTAGCATCAAATTCCAGAATTCCTTTCTCACCGTTGCATACAGGGAACATAACGTCCGGAACAACAGAAAATGCCGGCTCTTTATAATTCTTCGCATAATACTGCACATCGGCCATTCCCTTTTCCTCGTCACATCCAAAGAAAAAGCGGAAGCTGTGTTTTGGCTTATAGCCCTGTTCTTTCAGATATTTTAAAGCATAAAGGGCAGTCATAAAGGAACCCTTATTATCGCTTACGCCTCTTCCGATCAGAAGGCCGTCTTTTACAACTGGCTTAAATGGTTCGCAGCATGTCCAGCCATTTCCGGCAGGTACTACATCTGCATGGCCAAAGAAACCGATCTCTGTATCACTTTCCCCTTTCCAGAGAAGAGTTCCGCAGTAATTTTCATGGTTAAATGTTTCAAATCCCATGGATTTTCCTAAATCCAGAGCTGCATGAAGGGCATCTAAGCATGCCTGTCCAAAAGGCATATCCGGATCTTCTGTTTTTACGCTTACACTTGGGATCTCTGATAATTTGCATATATCCTGAACCATATCATCAATGTGTTTTTCAATCCATTCTTTTTCCATTGCTTTTCCCTTTCTTTTTATATAAATTTGGTATCAAAAAACAATTGCCGCTTATAGCGGCGCTTGTTTTTATTTTACATCATCATATAAATGGCACGCTACACAGTGATTTTCTCCGATCTGGCGCATCTGCGGCACTTCGGTCTTGCAGCATTCCATTGCAAATTTACATCTTGTGTGGAACAGACAGCCCTTTGGAGGGTTGTACGGGCTTGGGATATCTCCCTCTAACAGCATTGGCTCATGCTTTACATCTACATCCGGTACCGGAATGGCAGAAAGCAGTGCCTTTGTGTATGGATGCATCGGGTTGTCATATAATTCCTGTCTGTCTGCGATCTCAACCATACGTCCTAAATACATAACTCCAATGCGGTCACATAAGAAACGTACCACACTTAAGTCATGGGAAATGAACATATAAGTTAAGTTAAATTCTTTCTGAAGGTCCTTCATCAGGTTTAATACCTGTGCACGGACAGATACGTCCAGAGCAGATACCGGCTCATCACAGAAAATGAACTTCGGCTCTAAGATCAGCGCTCTTGCAATAACAATTCTCTGTCTCTGTCCACCGGAGAACTCATGAGGATATTTACTCATGTATTCTTCACGAAGACCTACTTTCGCCATGATATTCTTTACTTTTGCCAGTTTTTCTGCTTCTGACTCATGAGAATATACATCAAGAGGAGCCTGGATCAGCTCTCTGACTGTCATTCTTGGGTTTAAGGATGCATAAGGATCCTGGAAAATGATCTGGATCTCCTGGCGCAGCTTACGCATCTCTTCACCGGAAAGAGTTGCCAGATCCGTTCCCTTATAAAGGACCTGTCCGCTGGTCGGATTTAAAAGGCGGATGACCGTTCTTCCCAGAGTGGATTTTCCACATCCGGACTCACCTACGATACCGAATGTTTCACCTTCATTAATGGTAAAAGAAACATCATTGACAGCCTTTACAACCGGTCTGTCTTTCTGAAACAGTTTTTTATTTCCATAAAAAAATTTCTCTACATTTTTTACTTCCAGGATCACATTATCTTTCATCGCTTACACCGCCTTTATCTTCATACAGGAAGCACCTGACGCTTCTCTCACCAAACTGATACATTGGTGGCTGCTCATTCCGACATTTTTCCATTGCACGGGTACAGCGGTCGCAGAAACGACATCCCTTTGGCATGGAAGTAAGGGAAGGTACGGTTCCCTCAATGGTGTAAAGCCGGTCAATATCTTTGTCTTTTCGTGGAATAGATGCCAGAAGTCCCTTTGTATAAGGATGTTTTGGATCTTTAAAGATCTCTCTTGCAGTTGCATATTCAATGACCATACCTGCATACATGACCATGATCTTGTCTGCCATCTCTGCTACAACACCCATATCGTGGGTGATCAGCATAATGGAAACTCCGGTCTTTTCCTTCATTTCCTTCATCAGTTCCATGATCTGCGCCTGAATGGTAACATCCAGTGCAGTGGTTGGCTCATCGGCAATGATAAGAGATGGATTTTGTGCCAGCGCCATAGCGATCATCACACGCTGACGCATACCACCGGAAAGCTGATGTGGATATTCTCCATATCTCTTTTCAGGAGAAGGGATACCTACTTTTGTCAGCATTTCAATACTGCGGTTTTTTGCTTCATTTTTATCACAGCTGTGATGTACGATAAATGCTTCATCTAGCTGTTTTCCAATGGTCTTTACCGGGTTTAAGGAAGTCATGGAGTCCTGGAAGATCATACCGATACCGGTTCCTCTCACCTGGGCCATTTCCTTATCTGAATAGTTTGCAATGTTCTTTCCGTTCAGGATGATCTCATCTGCCTCTATTTTTGTGGTTGCCTTAGGTAAAAGGCGCATGATCGACATGGAAGTTACACTCTTACCGCAGCCAGATTCGCCTACGATGCCCAGTGTCTCTCCCGGATCTACATGAAAGCATACCTGTTCTACGGCAGGAACCCACTTCTTGCCAATTTTAAAGCTGGTTTTCAAATTCTTCACTTCTAATAAAGGTTCCATGTTCATCCTCCATTTCGCTACACGTTCTTTCAAACTTTTTGTGAACGCATTACCCCTCTTCTGTGGTGCTGCAGACCGGAGCAGCTTTTGCCTTCTGCTTCGGTCTGCACCGCCACACAAGGTGGCGGGCAATGCCTATATTATAAACATTTATTACTTTTCGATGGTCCAGTTCCATACGTCTCTGTTTAACTGAGAGTAATCCTGGTTGTCTTTTACATTACCAATTCTGTTGTTGTAAGCAAACAGGTTGTTCTGGAAATACAGGAAGCAGAATGGTACCTGCTCTACCAGCAGTTCCTGATAATTGTCATAGTTAACTTTTCTGTCTTCAAAGTTGAATGCATGCTCGCCTTCTGCACCGGTGTTGTAAATGGTCCAGTCAGACAGATGAGAGAAGTTGTTGATGTGATCTGGCTTGAAGTTGATTACACACTCAGATGGGTCAGGTGAACCGCCGGAACCGATCAGACCAAGGTCATAGTTTCCTTCTCTTACTTTGGTTAAGTGGGTTGCGAAGTCAGCAGACTCGATCTTTGTCTTGATGCCGATCTCCTGCAGGTTCTGCTGGATGATAACTGCAGCCTGCTCTCTGATGCTGTTACCTGTAGGTACAGAGAATACTAATTCGTGGGAACCATCCCAGCCAGCTTCTGCTAACAGCTCTTTTGCCTTTTCTGGGTTGTATCCTACGTTTACTACATCATCATAGTACTTGTGGCTTGTTGCAAATGGTCCAAATGCCGGCTCGCCTTCGCCCTTTAACAGACCGGAAACGATCGCGTCTCTGTTGATGGCCATGTCAATTGCCTGTCTAACCTTTGGTGGCAGATAATCTTTTTCGGTATTGATCGCCATGTACTGGTATCCTACAGACTCTGTAGATACGCAGGTCAGGTTCTGCTGCTGCTGTGCCATATCCCAGTCAGATAACTGAAGGGAAGCAACGTTTCCAGCCAGGATGTCGATCTCATCGTTCATCAGACCGGACAGAAGGCTAGGTGTAGCAACAACTTTTACTACGAAACGATCCCACTGAGGAGTCTTTAAGTAGTAGTCTTTGTTTGCCTTGAATTCCATACGCTCGCCGCTGATCTGGCTCTCATAGATACATGGACCGGAACCGATTGGTTTCTCCCAGTAGCTGTTGTTTCTGATATCAGCATATGGTGTATCGCCTAACAGATGCTTTGGAAGGATATAGATATCTCTGAACTTGATAAAAAAGAGGAAATCCATATTGGTAGGCTCTGCACAGGTCATTTCTACTGTATGCTCGTCTACTGCCTTTACCTGAAGGCTGTCATCGCCCTCTTTAAATCCTGCGAATGGGCTTACGTTGTTCTGTCTTACAACAGCTGCGCTTGGGGAGTTGTAAACCTGCATGGTGAATACTACGTCATCTGCAGTTACAGGCTCGCCATCCTGCCATTTTGCATTTTCATTCAAATGTACAGTCAGCACCTTGTTGTCATCGCTCATGCTCCACTTATCAGCCAGTCTTGGCTCATAAGTACCATCCTGTTTCAAGTATACCAGCTTGTCATAGATCAGATCCAAAACTGCATCTGAGTAAGAACTTGTGGTATCAAATGGGATAATGGAGTCCCATGCAGAAACCATTGCCATGGTAATGGTGCCAGGTTCTGCTGAGCTTTCTGAGCTGGCAGCTTCTGTAGCTGCTTCGCTTGTTTCAGTTCCAGCTGCTGCCGGAGCCGCTGTGGTAGCTGTCTGTGATGCAGAGCTGCCGCAACCTGCCAGTGCAGATGCTACTAATAACACTGACACAGCCTTCTTTAAAAGGTTACTTTTTTTCATGTTTTTCCTCCTTTTCGTAAGATGTCCTCTCAGAGAGGGCATAAAACTATATAGCGTTAAATCTTCATCTTGGTATCAAGAGCATCACGGATGCCGTCACCAATGAAGTTAATGCTCAATACAGTAAGGACCAGTACAACACCGGCGGGTACCCACATATACAGCTTTGTGGACAGGACACTGATGGACTGTGCATAATACAGAATGTTTCCCCAGGAAGCTTCCGGAGGCTGTACGCCAAGTCCTAAGAAACTTAAGGATGACTCTGTAATGATCGCCTGAGCGGTTCTGAATGTAAAGGAAATGATAACCGGTGCAAATGAGTTTGGCAGAACGTACCGAAGTAAGATCGTGCCGTTCTTTGCACCAATTGCTTTTGCTGATTCTACGTAATCCTTTTCCCTGACAGACAATACGCTTGCATAGATCAGTCTGGCAAACTCTGTCCAGCCAAGAAATCCGATTACTAATGTAACAGTTGTTACGGACTGTCCTAAAACACTGGCTAAAACCAGGATCAGGATCATGTTAGGGAATGACATGAAGATGTCTGCACATCTCATGATAACGGTTTCCACTGCGCCTCTGAAATATCCGGCAAACAATCCCAACGGAACACCGATGGCCAAACTGATCAGTGCGGAACAGATACCAACCATCAGTGATACACGGCCACCAAAGATAAGTCTGGCAAATAAGTCTCTTCCTACGTCATCACAGCCTAACAGATGTTCAGCTGAAGGAGCACCGCCAAATGCCATGTAGTCCATGGAATAAGGATCTAACTTCATGATCGATGGAAGTAAGACAACTGCCAGTACTTCCAGGATCAGTACGATAGTGCCTATCATAGCCAGTCTGTGGGCCAGGAATTTTTTGACTACGTCCCCGAAATAGGAGCTTCTGTTATTTTCTTTCGCCATTACGTCTACTCCTCTCCTATGAATAACGGATCTTCGGGTCTAAGAGACCATAAACAAGATCTACGATCATGTTACCGATCAGTACAGCTGCTGCAATGAAAACAGTGATACCCATGATCACCGGATAATCACGGGAGTTGATGGAAAGTACCATCAGGCTTCCAAGTCCCGGCCATGCAAAGATCTGTTCTGTAACAACAGCGCCGCCTACTAAGAATGGGATCATCATACCAATACGGGTGATGATCGGGATAAATGCGTTCTGAAGAGCATGTTTAAAAAGCACTCTGCCTTCTAACGCGCCTTTTGCTCTTGCAGTACGGATGTAATCTTCCTGAAGTACATCAAGCATAGCGCCTCGGGTCTGACGGATCAGACTTCCTACCTGCTGGATGGAAAGGACCAGCATTGGAAGGAATAGGTGATGTAACAGCATCGGAAGGGTTCTGACACCTGATGTATCGTACATACCTCCACTTGGGAAGATCTTCAATACTACAGAAAGGAGATATACAAATACCAGTCCTGCAAAGAAGTTTGGGATGGCTGCTCCGATAAAGGAAAACGCAGAGGAAATGTAGTCCCAGGCTGTATAAGGCTTGTATGCGGACATGATTCCCAGAGGAATTGCGATCAGGATGGAGAACACCAGAGAGGACATGGTAAGGAGCAGTGTCGGTCCGATACGCTCGGAGATATCTGCCCAAACGGCGTGTCCTGTTCGGTAAGATGCACCCATATTTCCATGCAGGAGCTGTACCAGCCAGTTAAAATACTGTATCATGACCGGCTGGTCCAGTCCCAGCTTTGCTTTCATCGCTGCCATCTGTTCTGCTGTGGCATTAGGATCATTGAAGATCATTTCCAGAGGTGTACCAGGAGCCATTGAAGAAAGCACATATACTAAAACCGTGATCCCCAAAAAAGTAGGTATTGCAATTAATATTCTTTTTCCTATATATCTGAGCATTTGCATCCCTCTTTTCTTAAGATCTGTAAATTATAAGCTTCTTGCCTGCTCTACTGCTGCTCTTACCAGCTTAAGATCCTGCTCAGTTGCCAGTGTGCAGTCTGCGCCAAGGATAAATCCTTCTCTGCCGAAGTTCTCAACAACCTTGATAACTTCTCTTCTTACGTCGTACTCGTCACCATCTACCAGAACACCGCTTCTGTTCTCTAATCCGCCAAGGATGGTCTTTCCCGGGAACTGCTTCTTTCCGTCTGCCAGAGTCATTGGTGCTTCGTATACGCCCCAGTTTACAACATCTGCCAGTGCAGCGTAATCTTCATCGTATCTCTTCATGTTCAGGCCGCTCTTGCACATATGTAAGAAGCAGTAGCCGCCTGCATCTTTGATTGCCTTCATGATCTTTAAGTCAAATGGTTTGATCCATTTTGCGAATTCTTCATCAGTGTACCATCTGGTCTCTGCACCTAAACCTGCATAGTATACAGAGTCAACGCCTGCGTCCTTGATGTATCTTTCAGCCAGGATGCACATACCATCAGCAATTCTTTCCATAGAGTCTAACATCTTTTTCTCATCCCAACGGAGGAAGTCTACCTGCATCTGACGAACCTGATCGTAGTTGTAGCCTTCACCCATCTTCTCTAATGGATGGATACCGGAAGCACACATACCATGTAAAGTACCCATGGTGAAAGCGTCCTTATCAACTCCGTCCATGATCTTCTTGGTCATTTCGATCTGATCTTCGATGATGTTGGTGTTTCTGCTGAAGGATGGGATCAGTTCATAGTAATCCTTTGGTGTGCGGATCATTCCATAGTAAGGAACCAGATGCTCATTCATAACCTTTACGATATCAGTATCGGTCTCTTTGAAGAATTTCAGATGAGCTGCTACTGCCTCATCACCTACTGCCTGGTTCTTTGGGAAGTGCAGAGAGAATGAAGACGGGATGGCATCTACTTTCTTTCCTTCGATTGCTGCAATTACTCTTTCGCGCTTTGTCATTTTATTAATCCTCCTATAATATTCTTTTTAATATTATCTTTAATATTATTACAACCATTGTAGTCCTTATCCGGCCCAATGTCAACAAGTTTCTTTATACTTTGCACAACTTATTTTTTGTAAGCACTTTCTTTTTGCTCATTTCGCACAAAACTTATAAAACCTGCCGCTGGAAGCTTTTTCCAGATGCATGACAACATAAAAGAGCAGCTAACTTAATAGCTGCCCTTTATATTACCTACTTTTCCAGTAGGTTTCAAGTTGTTTTTGTGTTTTTTACAAATTTTTACATTTCCGATAGATCTGCTCTGTATTTACAATTGTTTTTGCACATCATTTTTTGCAGATCAGCCGTTTCATCTGGATCATAAGAGTCGGGATGAACGCTAAAACTGCCACCTGGAGCAGAGATACCACCGGCATACTCTGTACCTGGAACAGACGGTGAAGTCCAGGAATGAAAATCACCAGTCCTAAAAGCAGAGCACCTGCTCCGAAAGCGTAAAGACTGTAAGGATTGGTGCCAAAGCCCAGTTTAAAAATGGATTTCTTTCCCCTGCAGTTAAATCCGTGGAACAGTCTTGCCAGTGTTAAAGTGGAAAATGCCATGGTAGATGCCATCGCTGTGCTGCTTCTTAATCCCAGATAAAAAGCAGTTATGACTACTGCTGCGATCAACACACCCTGGGCTGCCATCTGGATCATGAAATCTTTTGTCATCAGCCCCTCTTTCGGATCTCTCGGCTTTTCTTTTAAAAGGCCTTCATCTGCCGGTTCCATGCCAATGGCAAGGGCCGGAAGGGAGTCAGTCAGAAGGTTGATAAACAGCAACTGCACCGGAGCGAAAGGCACCGGTAAAGCCATAAGGGAAGTATATAATACAGCAAAGATAGCAGCTGTATTGCCGGAAAGAAGATACAGCACTGCATTTTTAATATTTCTGTATACATTTCTTCCATTTGCCACAGCTTTAATGATCGTAGCAAAGTTATCATCTGCCAGGATCATGGCAGCAGCGTCCTTGGAAACCTCTGTTCCTGTAATTCCCATGGCAACACCAATATCTGCTTTTTTCAGTGCCGGGGCATCATTCACACCGTCTCCTGTCATGGAAACGATATTTCCCCGTCTCTGCCAGCCTTCTACAATGCGGATCTTATTTTCCGGTGAAACTCTGGCGTAAACGGATATTTTATCAATCTTCTGATCCAGTTCTTCTTCACTCATGGCATCTAATTCCATACCAGTAAGTGCCAGATCCCCTTCCTCAAAAATGCCGATCTGCTTTGCAATGGCTGTTGCCGTTACCTTATGGTCGCCTGTGATCATAACTGTCTTAATGCCTGCCTGCTTTGCCTCTGCCACTGCCCTTACAGACTCCGGTCTTGGAGGATCCACCATGGAGATCAGTCCCAGGAATACATAACCACATTCTGCCTGGGCGCAAAGCATTTCATTGGACTCCTTATAGGCAAAGGCCAGAACACGAAGACCATTTTCTGAAAAGTGCTGGTTCTGCAGGCGGATCTTTTCTTTTTCTTCCTCTGTCATAGGACGGATCCCATCACCATAGCGCACAGATACGCAGCGGTCTAACAGAACATCTACCGCACCTTTTGTAAGGATCGTAGGCACCCCGTGGATCCGGTATTTTGTACTCATCAGTTTCCGGTCAGAGTCAAAAGGGACCTCTTCTATACGGTCCATTACCTTTCTTAACGCATCCTCATGCATTCCCATTTTTCCAAAATAGCTGTCCGGAAGGACCTGGATCTTACGAAACATCTCCAAAAGAGCGTATTCTGTCGGATCACCAATTCCTTTGCCGTCTACAATGCTGGAATCATTGGTCAGTACTGCATCATAAAGAAGATAACGCTGTGTCTGGTCTGTAAGATCTAACTCTTTCCCGTCGATCACCTTTCCATCTACATAAACCTGCTGTACCGTCATCTTATTCTGGGTCAGTGTTCCTGTTTTGTCAGAACAGATCACAGATACACAGCCTAAGCTTTCCACTGCCTTTAATTTCTTGATAATGGCATTTTCTTTTGCCATTTTCTGGGTTCCAAATGCCTGGACAATGGTAACGATGGAAGTCAGTGCTTCCGGGATCGCTGCTACTGCCAGGGCTACTGCAAATAACAGTGCATCCAGAAGGCTCATTTTCCGGAACATGCAAAGGGCAAACACCAGGGCACAGACTACCATGATCAGGACTGCCAGTTTTCCACTGAACTGATCCAGGCTTTTCTGTAACGGTGTTTTCCGTTCTTCTGCCCCGTTCATCAGCCCTGCTATTTTACCGATCTCCGTATTCATACCTGTTGCTGTAACAAGAACAGTGGCTCTTCCGTAAGTTACTAGGCTGCCGGAATAGACCATATTGGTGCGGTCTGCCAGCGCTGCCTCTCCATTTAGTGCCATCTCCTGCTTATCTACATTAGTAGACTCTCCCGTAAGGGAGCTTTCATTGACCTGCAGGGAATAATTATGAAGGATCCTTCCGTCTGCAGCCACCATGTCCCCAGCCTCTAATTCCAGGATATCCCCCGGAACTACATCTTTTGCCGGTATTTCCTGCTTTCTGCCATCTCTTATAACCTTGGCATCCGGCGCAGACAGCTGTTTTAAACTCTCTAAGGACTTTTCTGCCTTCATATGCTGCACAGTTCCAAGGACCGCATTCATCACAAGGACTGCAAAAATAACAATGGTGCTTTCTTCATTTCCAGAAAACATGGATATGATAGCTGCACCGATCAGGATCACTACCATCAGATCCTTAAACTGGTCTAAAAAGACCTGAAAAGCACTTTTCTTTTTTTCCTCTAAGAGTACATTTTCCCCTTTTTCCAGACGGATCTTTTCTGCCTGTTCTGTAGTCAGTCCCTGTTCTGATGCCTGACAGGCTTTTAGCGCCTCCTGCGGTGACAGGTTCCACATATTTTTCTCTGTCATAATGTTCTCTCCTTTGTTTTAGTATGATCGGAAATGTTCCAGAAAAACAAAAGAGCGGGACTTTTATTGCACCAAAAATATGCAATAAAAGTCTCGCTCCATATACATGTGTACTGCCCGGCTGCAGGCCTAATGTATCTTCATTATCCTGCCGCGTGATGACGACCAGCACAACACAGAAAAATCTGTGTGAACTACTCCCTGATATCTAAACTTAAAATAACACAGCAGACTGCAAAATGTCAACGGTGAAATTTATCTGTACCGCTTTTTCATGGAAAATCCACGGCCGCTTACTTCGCTGACACGGTTTACTACCATAAAGCTTTCCGGATCAATGGTGTGGATCAGCTTTTCGATCTTTGGAACCTCCCTGTTGGAGATTACACTGAAGATCATCTGGGTCTCCTGTTTTAAATAGCCGGTCTCGCCGGAAAGCATGGTAACGCCGCGGTCCATTTCCGCTAAAATAGCTTCCCTTATCTCCTGGGCACGTTCACTGATGACTCTTACTTCTGTACGGGTGGTTCCCATAAGCATCAGTTTATCTAACACCAGTGTATATGTCATTACCAGGATCAGGCCATACAGTACTTTCTCCGGTGGATTTCCCACTGCCTGGGCCAGTAAAATGCAGAAATCAAACACATACATGGAAACGGAAACAGGAATTTTAAAGTAATGGTTCAACACCAGCGGCGGGATATCCATTCCTCCTGTGGAAGCCCCTGCACGGATCACAATGCCTAAAGAACCGCCAATTCCCAATCCGGAAAAGATGGTACATAAAAACAGATCCTGGGTAAGCACCAGATCTCCAAAGACTTTCTCAAAAAATCCCAGTGCAATCGGATATACGAAGGTACTTACAACGGTTGTCAGAGCAAATTTTCGTCCCATGACCTTCCAGCCGATGAGAAGCATGGTTACATTAAATATAAGTACAAAAGTTGCTACCGGTATTCCAAAGCTCCTGTTTAATGCCAGACCGATACCTGTCGTCCCCCCTGTAAGCAGGCCCGCAGGCATTAAAAACAGCTTTACAGCCAGGGCATACAGTATATTTCCCAGTATAACAATCATCAGCGAGCCGCCTTTTTGTAAATGGTCTTTCCAGTTTTCTGTATTTGTTTCCATTTTGTTTTCCCCTCTCTTACCCGTCCAATATTCGGGACTTTCATCATAAAAAAACACGCCTGTCAGGGAATTTTCCCTAACAGACGTGGATCAAGGCTTCTGCCTAATACAATTTTCAGTATAAAGAACGGAGGTCATTCTGTCAAGCAGGTTTCATTGCTTCATCATTTTTCCGTCAGTTTTTCTGTTCCTCATAAGTTAAAAAGGAGTCCATATACTGAATATACTCTTCTTTTGTAAATACCGGATGATAATTCTTAACGATCTCCTTTGCCTTTACAGCCCCGTTTCTAAGCAGTCGGTATGCAGACAGGGCGAAGATCTTGGCAGTGACAATATAAGCCAGTTCTTCATCTACAATATCAAAGTCTACTGTATGAAGTCCATTTACTTTTCCGCCTGTATTAAAAGTAAGCACAGGCTGGATGTGCTGTACATCTCCTACATCCGTAGAACCGCCAGAATGATGGCTGATGTCTTTCTCCACTACGGTATACTCCTTTTCACTGGTGGCTGCTGCGATCTTAGCTGCCGCAAGTACATCTTCATCTGCCGGTGTTTTTAAAGTTGGAAGATATCCTGGGGCTGTTGTGATCTGGCAGGTGGCTCCAATGGCAGCTGCACCTGCCTTAAATGCACGGTCGGTCTTAAAGGCTGCGTCTGCAATGGCGTCTTTATTTGAGGCACGCACCAGGGTTTCGATCACTACCTCATCCGGAACTACATTGACCAGATTGCCGCCTTTTGTAATGATGGGATGGACTCTTACATGGTCTTCATCCTTAAATGTTTCTCTTTGATAGGCTAAGGCTGAAAGACCAAGAGAAGCCGCATTTAAAGCATTAATTCCCTTATATGGCGCACCTGCTGCATGGGCAGCCACTCCTTTATAGCGGATGACCTTGGAAACAAAACCGTTATTAGAAGTAGCACCTACGCAGATATCCTCATCTTCTGTGTGATGTACGATATCCAGGTCAATATCATCAAAAGCGCCAATGCGGATCAACTCGCATTTTCCACCGCCATAGCGGATCTTTCCCTCTTTTGTCAGCTGGTTTTTAAATTCGATCTCCCCATATTCCTCTGCAGGAACAGCAAAAAATACCACCTGACCGTCTAAGGTCTCCTTAACTTTCGAATCTGTAAGAGCGAAAGCCGCCCCGATCACACCTGCCATCTGGGCATGATGACCGCAGCAGTGGGCTGCCTGGGTTTCCGGATTTGCGTATTTATGTTCCGGAATGCGAAGAGCGTCTAATTCCCCGATCAGCGCCAGACTTACATTGTCCTTTTTCTCTTCGTTTAAATATGCCTTTACGCCTGTAACTGCCAGATGCTCTTTTACAGGGAGATTTAACTTTTTCATCAACCGGGTAAATTTTTCCGCAGTCTTAAATTCCTTGTATCCAAGCTCCGCATGTGTATACATATCTCTTGCAAAAGCTATGATCTCATCTCTGTTTGCCTCGATCAGATCCACAATACGTTTCTCTGTTTCGTCTAACTGTACTCCCATTTTGCCTTCCTCCTTGTTTTCCCCATACAACCTGTCCATATAATTTCAGGCGCTCCGAAACTATTGGTCCGAAACGCCTGAAACTGCCTTACAGACTGCGTACATCCGCAGATCTGTTACTTATCTGTTTTCAATATCCATTAACATCTGAACACGGCGCTCATGACGTCCGCCTTCAAACTTTGCATCCAGCCATGCTTCTGTGATCATCTTAGCTAACTCGCTGCCTACCACTCTTGCGCCAAATGCAAGGACATTGGAGTTGTTGTGCATTCTGGAAAGCTTTGCAGTATATGGCTCGCTGCATACGCAGGCGCGGATGCCTTTTACCTTGTTTGCTGCTAAAGAGATACCTACGCCGGTACCGCAGATAGCAATACCCAGATCAGCTTCACCGGAAGCAACTGCGCGTCCTACTTTTTCACCGTAAACCGGATAATCGCAGCTTTCTGTGCTGTTGGTTCCAAGGTCGATCACTTCGTATCCCTTGCTCTCAACAAATTCCTTGATGATGTTCTTCAGCTCAATGGCTGTATGGTCATTTCCCATTGCGATCTTCATAATACTAAATCTCCTCTTTCTTAAAAAACTTTTTTATTTTATCTAATCTGGATGTCATGGACATCAAAAGCAGATCTGCCACTGTAAGAGCAGCCATTGCTTCCACTACTACCACAGCTCTTGGAACGATCACCGGGTCATGGCGGCCCTTGATCTCGATCTCCCGCTCTTTTCCATAGCGGTCTACTGTTTTCTGTATCTGTGAAATAGACGGTGTTGGCTTAAATGCCGCCCGCATCACCAACGTACTTCCATCACTCATGCCCCCTAAGGTGCCGCCGGAATGATTGGTGACTTTACATGGTCTTCCGTCTTTTCCTATAATAAAGCAGTCGTTATCCTGAGATCCTAAAGAGGCGGCTGCTTCAAAGCCATCTCCGATTTCAAAGCCTTTTACAGCGCCGATGGACATAATGGCTTTTCCCAGCGCAGCATCCAGCTTATCAAAAACAGGTTCTCCTACGCCTGCAGGAAGTCCGTTTACAACACACTCGATCACACCGCCGCAGGAGTCTTTCCTCTGTATCATATCTTCCAGATAACTCTCTGCCTCTGCTGCCGCTTTTTTATCCGGCATATACAGGCGGTTATTGGAAATTTCTTCCAGATCCATCTTAGAATGGTCGATCTTTACAGGTCCCACTGCACTGGTGTATGCCTGAACCGTAATTCCAAGACTTTCAAGGAGCTTTGCTGCTACAGCACCTGCTGCCACTCTTCCAATGGTCTCTCTTCCGGAAGAACGTCCGCCGCCCCGGTAATCACGAAAGCCATACTTTTCATCAAAGGTATAATCTGCATGGCCCGGACGGTATACATCCATGATATTGCTGTAATCACGGGAGCGCTGGTCTGTGTTGCGGATCACAATAGAGATTGGTGTTCCTGTTGTTTTTCCCTCAAAAACACCGGATAAGATCTCTGCCTTATCTCCTTCGCTTCTGGCTGTGGTAAATTTGCTCTGTCCCGGTTTTCTCCGGTCTAAATATTTCTGGATATCTTCTTCATTTAAAGGAAGTCCTGCTGGACAGCCGTCCACTACAACGCCAACGCCTGCCCCATGGGACTCTCCCCAGGTACTTATCTTAAAAATCGTTCCGTATACTGAACCTGACATGTTATTAATCTCCTATTTTTACAATGGCACAGCAGTTAGGTTCATTTACAGGAATACTTCTTCCACTCATAACCAGAAGGCCTTTTTCATAATCTACTTTAAAGAAACTTATGGTGCCGCTGTCATGGTTTACAGAAGCAATATGTCTTCCATCCGGAAATACAGCTACATCCTTTGGATATGCGCCGCTGATCGGCAGACAGCATATCATGGTCAGAAGGCCTGTCTCCTCATCTCTCTTGTAAACACTAATGGTATTTTCTCCTGCATTGGTGCAATATATGTATTTCTGGTCAACAGACATTCTCATGGCGCAGGCAGCAGTCAGGTTGTCCGGCTTCTTGGTAGAAGTGGTGGAAATGGTCTGGATCTTTTCGATCACAGGTGCTCTGTCTCCAGTCTTGTAGGTGTATACATCAATTGCTTTCTTTAATTCATACATCAGATAAATGAATTTTCCGTCTTTGCTGTAACGGAAATGTCTTGGCGCAGACTCTAACTCACAGCGGATGGCGTCTACCTGGACTAATCTCTGTTCTTTATCATTAAAACGGTAGATTTTAACCTGGTCAATACCATTATCTACACTGAGTACAAAGCGGTTGTCAGGCATTCTTCTGGTGCAGGTCACATGCGGGCGGAAGTTACGCTCTGCCACACTGCCGTATCCTCTGTCAAATACACCGTCTACGATCTTTCCTACAGAACCGTCCGGGTTCAGACTTAATACCGTAGTCTTTCCATCGTGATAACCGGAAACGAATACATATTTATCCTCTTCATCGGTACAAAGGTGGCAGCCTCTCATTCCACGGATCGGGGCACTGTTTAAACGTGCCAGGCTTCCGTTTGGAAGGATACGGAAAGATACAACGCCTTCATCTGCAATGGAATACAGTGTCTTTCCGTCACTGGATGCAATTACATAAGAAGAATTGTCCACTTCGATCTCGCAGCGCTCTTTAAACATTCCATTTTCTACATCTACATCAAATACGGTGATTCCCTTTGCTTTTCCCGTATAGGAATAGGAACCCACATACGCCATATACTTACCGCTCATACAGCTTACCT
>ERZ773149.442-NODE-442-length-41178-cov-8.561608_pt1 | contig 41178 bp, 34 predicted proteins | sample MGYA00511081_ERZ773149 | MGnify/ENA primary metagenome ERZ773149 (study PRJEB29015, sample SAMEA2737846) | human gut metagenome | biome: human gut; feature: human-associated habitat; material: faeces | place: China | collected 2012 ...
CTATTTCCATTCTTCGTGGTTTAAAAGAGCGCTACGAAGTTTACCACGGCGTAAAGATCGCAGACTCTGCGCTTGTAAGCGCGGCAGTGCTTTCCGACCGTTATATATCCGACCGTTTCCTTCCAGATAAGGCTATTGACCTGGTAGATGAGGCATGTGCCATGATCAAGACAGAGCTTGACAGTATGCCGGCAGAGCTGGATGAACTGTCACGTAAGATCATGCAGATGGAGATCGAGGAAGCGGCTCTTAAGAAGGAAACAGACAGACTGAGCAAAGAACGTCTGGAAGACTTGCAGAAAGAACTGGCAGAGCTTCATGATAAATTTGCTGCAGGCAAAGCCCAGTGGCAGAATGAAAAAGCCAGCGTAGACAAATTATCCAGTCTCCGTGAGGAGATTGAGGCTGTAAACCGTCAGATTCAGGATGCGAAACAGAAATATGACCTGAATAAGGCTGCAGAGCTGCAGTACGGCAAACTTCCTCAGTTACAGAAAGAATTGGAAGCAGAGGAAGAAAAGGTTAAAAATGAGGATCTGAGCCTGGTACATGAAAGTGTAACAGAAGATGAGATCGCCCGTATCGTATCTAAGTGGACCGGCATTCCGGTTGCAAAGCTGACGGAAAGTGAGCGCAGCAAGACCTTACATCTGGATGAAGTCCTTCATAAACGTGTAGTAGGACAGGACGAGGCAGTAGAAAAGGTTACAGATGCCATCATCCGTTCCAAGGCTGGTATCAAGGATCCTACAAAGCCTATCGGTTCCTTCCTGTTCTTAGGACCTACCGGTGTAGGTAAAACAGAACTTGCCAAGGCACTGGCAGAGTCATTGTTTGATGATGAATCCAATATGGTGCGTATTGATATGAGTGAGTACATGGAGAAACATTCTGTGGCTCGTCTCATCGGAGCGCCTCCAGGCTATGTTGGCTATGATGAAGGTGGTCAGCTGACAGAGGCAGTACGCCGTAAACCATATAGTGTTGTCCTTTTTGACGAGGTAGAGAAAGCCCATCCTGATGTATTTAATGTACTGCTGCAGGTACTGGATGATGGACGTATCACTGATTCACAGGGCAGAACCGTAGACTTTAAGAACACGATCATTATCCTGACTTCCAATATCGGTTCCCAGTATCTATTAGAGGGAATTGATGAAAACGGCAATATCCGTGAAGAAGCAAGAGAGATGGTCATGAATGATCTGAAGTCCCACTTCAGACCGGAGTTTTTGAACCGTCTGGACGAAATGATCCTGTTCAAGCCTCTGACTAAGGATAATATCAGCCGTATTGTTGATCTGTGCGTAGCAGACCTGAACAAACGTCTGGCAGACAGAGAGCTGAAGCTGCGTCTTACAGATGCTGCTAAGACATTTATTACGGATCATGGATATGATCCGGTATATGGTGCACGTCCTCTGAAACGTTACCTTCAGAAGAATGTGGAAACACTGGCTGCACGTATCATTCTTGCAGATCAGGTAGAAGAAGGATCCACGATTGTGATCGATGTTGCGCCTGAAGGCGATCATCTGAGCGCAAAAGCAGAGTAAATAATGAGCAACGATCAATAAGCCATAGCCGCTGTGAAACAGGAGAGACTGTTTTGCAGCGGCTTTTTTGCATATATAATGCATTATATAGTGTATAATATATGTAAAAACCTATATTTTAAGCCAAAAAACGGCCTAAAATCTTCCTGGATTTATAAGATTACAGTTGAAATGAAAAGTTTCAGATGATATAATTTTTTGTAATCATTGATGCATATGCATGATTATTAGTTACGCTGTTGCTGGTCATGCAACGCGTGAGCAGTAACGATTATTTGTATGCTAAGGAAAGGAAGGTGTCTATATGAGTACAGTGCCTAAAGATCCTATGATATTACTAAGCTATATGAATACTCAGCTGAGGGATAACTACAGTTCTCTGGAAGAAATGTGTCAGGTTTTGGATCTTAATGAGTCTCAGATCCGGAAAACGTTATCGGATATTGGTTTTGAATATGTGTCTGAAAAAAATTGTTTTCGTTAGTAAGTTCCGGTTTTATCTGAACGTGGCTGGTCAGGTAAGATCGGTTTTTCAGTTAAAGGAGGCGAAAACAGATGAATGTTTACAGATACAGTGCAAAAGACAGAAAGGGACGCAGATACACAGGAATAAGAGAAGCAGAAAATGAAATGCAGTTAGTAAAGGCGCTGACAGAAGACGGGCTCTACTGTTATTCGATCCATAATGAAGACAGTGCTGCATCCGTGAAACACTTTATAGTTCCGTTAAAATTGCTGCCTCCTCTTTGCAGTCAGATCAGTTCTATGTTATCTGCCGGTGTTCCACAGGCGGAGATCTTAAAAACAGCCTGTAAAACAGCACCTACCAGAGAAATGAAGACTCTTCTTGCGGGCCTGGAAGAAAAGATCCACAAAGGACAGACTCTTTCAGAAGCAATGGGATCGATGGGAAAATGTTTTCCAAAACTCCTTATATATATGATACAGACGGGAGAAGCCAGCGGTACACTGGATGATATTTTGCAGAAAATGTCTGTTTACTATGGGAAAGAAGTAGAAATGGAAGGAAAAGTCCAGACTGCCATGATCTATCCTTTTATTCTTTTGCTGGCCTGTATAGGTGCGTCTGTATTTCTGCTTACAACTGTGCTTCCACAGTTTGCAGGTATGCTGGAAGAATATGAGCTTCCGGCGATCACACGTTTTATGATGTCTGCAGGTGAACATTTACAGCAGGACTGGTTTTTGTATTGCCTCTGGATCCCTGTTTTCTTTCTGCTATGTTTCCTGATCTCTGCACTTCCGTGGCTGCGCCTGAGAGCGGACTGGGCATTATTACATACTCCGGTGATAGCAGGTCTTCTTAAGACGATTTATACTTCCCGGTTTGCATCAGCGTTTTCTGTTTTATATGGAGGAGGAAACGGGATATTAGACTGTATGGATATTACCGGGCGTGTGATAGGAAATCTTTGGATGGAAAAGAAGATGCAGGAAGCAGTAAATGGTCTGGAAAAAGGTGAAAGCCTTTCAGCAGCGCTGAAACGTCAGGGGATCTTTCATCCTGTATTCCTTTCTATGATGGCAGCGGCTGAAGAATCAGGAGAGCTGGAATCTGTTTTGCAGCAGGCTGGAGTCTACTATGAGAAAGAGGCAGAACAGTCGGCACAAAGACTGGTAACACTGATAGAACCGTGTATGATCCTGATCATGGCGGGGATCGTGGGAACGATTGTTTTATCCATTATGCTGCCGGTATTTAACATGTATTCAGCGCTACTTTAATATATTTATGTACTCTCGGAATCTTTCATGCACCTGCTTTTGCGGCCGATTTTCCGCCAGCCGCACCCGAATTTTATCAACGTACGCACCGCGTACGCCTCAAAAATTTGGGCACAACTGACAAAAAATCTTCTCGCAAAATCAAGCACAAAAAGATTCCGAGAGTACATATATTTTTTCCAAGGAGGATGCGGTGAAACATTTCATCTATCTTACAGAAGATAAAATTTATTACATCCGGAAAATAAAAGGAAGAGCAAAAGGCTATTATTTTCTGGGATCCCGTCCTGTAGGTGGACTGGAAGGCGTGGAAGAAGCAGTAGAATCCCTGACAGAGGTCTATAACCTGAAAGGCAAAAAAGCGATCCTGATCATGGGAACAGAAGCCAGGATCCATTCTGTCAGCCTTCCGGCATCTATGAAAAATACAGCCCTTAAAATGGCAGAAAAACAGCTTTTAGTTCTGGGGGATGAAGATGAACAGTTACTGGCAGCTGATTTGTTTCAGGATCGGGACCGGGGGATGCTGCAGGGCGTAATTTATACAGTCTCAGGAAGCTGGCTTCGTGCTGTAAGATCAGCCGCTGCCTTAAGCCGGCTGCATCTTGTATCGATCCTTCCAGGACCTGCAGTTGTGGCTTCTTTTCCAGATACAGATCAGTATGGAATGGGTGAAGGACCTGTTGTACTGGTTCAACTGAGTGATGATTTTATTGGTTTATATGAAATTGAAAACAGCCGTTGCCTTTACTGGAAAAAACTGGATCTAAAGCCTGGTGTTTTTGCAAAACTGGAAGCGGAACGGGTTTTAATGGAAGAACTTCAGACTCAGATCTTAAGGATCCAGGCGATCCGTAAACGGGACAATGAAGATTTTGAACTAAAGGGTGTTCTGATGGCAAATGAGTGCCTGTATTCTCCCAAATCAAGTGCCAGATATTTAAGTGAGCTCCTTGAGCTGCCCTGTGCAGTTGTAGAGCGGGGCAGCTTGTGGGAAAAACAGGAAAAGCCAGAGAAACTGAAAAATCTTCAGTTCAGTAAAAGCATGGAATATCCGCAAGATGAGACCCTGTGGATGCGGATGGCAGATATGGGGGTTCCTGTAAGATCCGTATTTATCAGCGTTGTACTATTTGCTGCAGTTATTGTTATCCTTCTTACAGCCCAGTTTAATACCCACAGGAAACTGAACCGTCTGGAATTAATATATGCTGACCGTCGGGAAGTTTATGAAGAAGAGGAAAGAAAGCAGTTAGAGGATAAGTTAAAAGAACTGGCGGGACTGGCAGAGGAGAAAAGAGAACTTTCCGGGACTACAGTGATCGACGCATCCCTGTTTTCTTCTTTGGATCTGGCTCTGAAACCTGGAATAGAATTGGAGTCGCTGGAATTTCTTGCAAATGAAGGTACGATCCGCATAAAGCTTTTAACGGATGATGCAAGGAATATACCTCAGTTTGTCCAGGATATGGAAGAAGAAGGCTTTTTCATGGAACAGAGCAGCTGGCAGAAGCAGGAAATGAAAGTCCATGGTGAGATTTTGCTGAAACCTGGAAAGGAGGAGAAACATGAGACTCAATAGAAGAGAGCGTTTTCTTGTAACTGTGCTGATGCTTCTTTTGCTTTGGACCGGTTTTTATAAGCTCTGGGCTGAACCACAGGTGTCTCTGATCTTCTGGGAGTGGGAACAAGCAAGAGATCTTGAGATGCGGATCAAATCAAAGGGAACAGAAAATAAAAATGACAGCGGCAAGCTTAGAGAACGGTTGGAAAATGCGGGAAAAGGGCAGATTTATTTTACAGACCTGAGCCCTGAACAGATGGATATGCAGCTGCAGAATCTGGCAGAAATTTCCGGTATACAGCTTTTGGGCATGAAGATCGGAGAGACAAGCCCCATGGAAACAGAAGGTTATGTTTATACGGCGCTTTCACTGGAGTTTTTGTGCATAAGCAGAGAACAGGCGGCTGCTTTTGTGGATCATATAAAAAATGAAGGTGGTGCTGTGTGGATCAGTTCTCTTGAACTGGAACAAGAGGAAGCGGGGCTTAAAGGAGTTATGGAGGTATCATATTGCCATGAACAGAAAGAATAAGGAAAAACGGGCCGGATTTTCTCTGGTGGAAGTGGTGGTCAGTACAGCCATTCTCTTTTTTATAGCCGCAGCTTTTCTTACTATGACAGCTGCAAACGGAAAAATCCTTTCAAAGGAACATTTGCTGGTCCAGGGAGCATATGAACTGTCAGCTTTGGCAGAAAATGGCGAAGGGGAGCCAATGGGTGAAAACTTTGAAGTTATTTTTCAGGGAAAGGAAGGAGAAGTTTCAGAGGTATTTGCAGGATATAAAGTAACAGATGAAAATGGTGATGAAATGATCTATTACAAAAGGGAAAGCCCATGAAAGAAAAAGAGGGATTTACATTACTGGAGCTGATCATGGCACTTTCCATCAGTGCAGTGATCGGTGTATGGGCGGTCAGCTTTTTAATCAGTCAGCTGGTGGTATACCGAAAACAGATCCAGCTTTCTCAGGCTGAAAGTCTGGGAGATATGGCAGCGTTTAAGATCACGTCTAAGCTTGAGCAGGCTGTTTCTTTTCGGACAGATCCTCGAAAAGAGGATGCACTGTATTATCTGGAAGGAGGAGAATGGGATAGTATTGGGGCAGAAGATATGGAACCGCTGACAGATGGGGATTATGAAATAAAACTGGATTTTTCTGACACAGAACCGGAAATGGCAGCGGCCTGGATCATCATTTTATATAAAGGAGAAGAAATACATTCCCGTAAAATAGAGCTGCCGGCACTTTGGGATTCGGGAAAAGAAAAGCAGGGGGATATGACCGATGAAAAGGACCTTAAGCAGGAAAGATAAGAAAATCAGCCGGTCAGAAGGCGGCAGTCTTTTGTATGTGATCTTTTTTGTGACCCTTTTGTCGGTACTGGCCTGCAGTTATATGGCAGTTACCAGATATCATATCCATGCTGCTCTTAAGAACCGGTCTTATATGGAAGCCCGCCTTACTACCCGTATGATCCACAATTCTTTCTGTGAAGCTGTCCGTCTGGGAGAAAGTGAAGCTCTTGTATTGTTGATGGATGAGTTTGAAAATGACAGGCTGGAACAGGAACGTGAAGAAGGTGAAAGAGAAGAAAAAAATATAGAAGAAAATGGGATAGAGGAAAAGGATATAGATGAGGACCTGGAAAATAAAGAATATATGATCCAGGGTGAAGGAAATTATACAGATGAAAAAGGAAATCCCTGCAGTGTACGTATCCGTTTAAGGGCATATCCTGGACAGGGAACTGCTTTTACAGATACATGGACGCAGATAGGAGAATTTTCCATGCATTTAGAAAGCGAAGTTACTTTAGAAAATATCCCATAGAGAAAAATACCAGGTAAACAGGGGCTTCTCAAAGAAAAGCAGCAGGATTACGGCAGCTGCAAAGAAAGGTGCCATAGGAACTCTGGTTTTTAAAGAAACCTTCTTAAAAAGAAGAATAGGGAAACAGAGGATAGCTGCAAATATGTAGGAAAGCATAAGCGCTGTTATACCCGATAAAACACCCAGAAAGAAACCGCAGGCTGTGATCAGTTTGACATCGCCCATACCAATACCGCCCTTGCTTATAAGACGGATCAGCTCCAGACAACCTCCGCAAAGCAAAGCGCCTTCTATACGGGATACCAGTCTGGGGCCGTATCCATTTTGTATACTGAAAAGTGACAGGACAAAGATAAAAATGCTGACCCGGTCGGGAATATAGCCTTCCTTTTGATCGGTCCATGCGCTATAAAGGAGAAGAAGGCTGCACAGGACAGAAATAAAATTTAAAGTATTCATATATCATCACCTGTAATTATATGTCCTTGCAGGCAGTCACACAGTCAGTGCAGACGCCTGGCAATACGTTCGTAGTATAACATTCCCAGGAGAAAGGAGCAACCATGTCAGTAAAGACCAATGTAGAAGAAATGCTGGTGGAAAGAGGTATTATCACCAGACAGCAGTTAGAACGTGTCAGAACCATACAGCTTGATCACAGAGATAAAAGCCTTACAGATATTATGCTCCTTTTAGGATATACCACAGAGGAGGGCATTTTAAAATGCTTCAGTGAAGCAGAAGAAAATGATGTAGTCTGTCTGGATGAAAAGACGGCAGATCCGGCTGCACTGGCTATGTTTCCTGCGTCTTTTATCAGGAGAAATAACATTTTTCCTTTATGTTTTGAAAAAGGGATACTGGTAACAGCTTTTACCTTTCCCATAGATCCAGATGTTTTAGATAAGGCGGAGGCTGTCTGCGGTATGAAGATCCGCCCGGTTCTGACTTTGGCGTCTCAGATGAGGAATGCTATTGCAGGTTTGGAAAATGCATATGAGCATGAAAACGAAGATGGGAAAGCCGTAGAAGATAAAGAAGACAGTGCCCCTGCGATCCGCCTAGTAAATACGCTGATCGAATCTGCTTATAAGAGAAATGCCAGTGATATCCATATAGAACCTGGCAAAGATTATCTTATTATCCGTTTCCGTATCAACGGCGATCTGGGACTGTATACAGAGATGGAAATGTCTTATCACAGGTCGGTGGTTACCAGATTAAAGCTGATGGGTGGAATGGATATTGCAGAAAAACGGCTTCCTCAGGACGGAAAATACAGGTATGAAAGCGAAGAGGTGGTCACAGATCTGCGTATTTCTACACTGCCTTCTGTTTTCGGCGAAAAGGTAGTACTGCGGCTGCTGGGAAATGACAGAGACAGTGCCCTTATGGATATCCGGCGTCTGGGTATGAGTGAAACACAGGAAGAGATCTTTAGCAGGATGTTAAAGGCGCCATTCGGGATCATCCTGGTAACAGGACCTACAGGAAGTGGAAAATCTACTACTCTTTACGCAGCGTTAAACCGTTTGGGTGAAAAGAAGATTAATCGTGTTACGGTAGAAGATCCGGTGGAAAAGGTGCTTCCCGGAGTGACTCAGGTACAGGTCAACGCAAAATCAGGACTAACGTTTGCTGCAGCTCTCCGCTCGATCCTTCGACAGGATCCAGATGTGGTCATGATAGGTGAAATGCGAGATGAAGAAACAGCAGATATTGGTGTAAGAGCTGCGATCACTGGTCATCTGGTACTTTCAACCTTACATACCAATGATTGCGTATCTGTGATCTACCGGCTGAAAAATATGGGGATCCCATTTTATATGATCGCGGCAGCACTTACAGGAGTAGTGGCCCAGCGTCTTGTAAAAGTGCTGTGTCCTTACTGTAAGAAAAAGGCTTTTGCGGATAAAGGGACCAGGCATCTGATCCGGGATTTTACAGGAGAAGAGATGGAAGAAGTCTGGGAAGCGGTTGGCTGCGGCGAATGTCAGTTTACAGGCTACAGTCACAGAACTGCTGTATATGAAATCTTTGAATTGAATGAAACCGTAAAAAACATGATAAGAGATGGAGAATCTGCTGAAAAGATCCGCTATTATCAGAGAGAACGAGGATTCCTTTCTTTACAGGAACAGGCGGCAAGGATGGTAATTGCCGGTGAAATGGATATGAAAGAAGCAGAAAATGTGATTTATTCTGTTAATTAAATGTTATAATTAAATAAATGGGAGGAAGCGTATGAAAGACAAAAGAGGAAAATACAGGAAAAAAGAAGGATTTACATTAGTAGAGCTGATCTGCGTGATCGCTATCATGGGTATTCTTATGGCGATCGCAGTACCTTCCTACAGTCACCTTCAGGAGCGTTCTGCAAAGCAGGTAGCCATCTCTAATGCCAGGTCCAACTATGTACAGGGAAAAGCACAGCAGGAAATGCTGGATGCAGGTATTCTGACGGAAAAGGAAACAGAAAGTTATAACTATGATGCGGATAAGGATATTGCTACCTGGGAAGGTGAGATCGGAAAGAAGACTTATAAGGCGGAGTATTCCGGTAAGACAGGTGAAGGCCGCATGATATCGGATGGTAAATAAATATGGAAAATAATACAGGCGGGATTCAAAATACAAATGAGACCAGGAAAGGCTTTACCTTGATCGAACTGATCGCAGTGTTGGGCATTCTCTCCGTTCTTATGGCAGTGGCTGTCCCTTCTGCTTTAGGTTATATTAAAAGTGCCAGAAGAATGGCAGCTTACACAGATGCCCAGATCACGGCAGATGCAGTACAGCAATATCTGGATGAGCAGAGAGAAGAAGGGAAACTTACCATTGGAGATCTTCATAAATTAATGAACCTGGATCTGGGTGATCCAGGAAATGAACTGGCTGAATATATGTCTGCAGGCAAAAAGGGCGCGCTATTGGTATCTGTAGATGCAGATGTTAAAACCGGCCAGTTAGAAAAACTGATCTATCAGGATAAATGGGTAAAAGTCCGCCTGACGGTAGAAGCAGACGGCACCCGAAAAGTAGAGGAGTATGAATAATTGCTACAGTTCAGCCTTGCGAAGATTTAGGGTCAAAAGTACGTTGAAAACTTGTTTTCATAAGTGCTTTTGGCGCTAAATCTTCATAAGGCAGACGCCCAAAGCTTCTTGTCCGTTGTAAGCGGGCAAGAAGATGCAAGGCTGAACTGTAACGAATAATTAATTAAAAACAGGACAGACTATTGCCATGAAAAAAAGTGTGATGAATCCGGCTGCAGTAAATCTGTATAGCCGTACAAGAAAAATGGCAGGTCTGGCATTAAGGGATTTCCTGCGCTGCGGCATGGCCGGCTGGTGTCTGGAGATCCTTTTTACATCTGTGGAAGCGGGGATGCGCGGGGATCCGAAACTTATGGGAACCACATCGGTTATCATGTTTCCTATTTATGGAGCAGGAGCGCTGCTGCCCAGGATCGCAAAGTGGTGTGACTGGTGGCTGGATGAGTCTGCAGGATCTGAAAAAGCCAATAAGGATAAACTGTCCCCGGCAGTCTTAAAATTTCGCCATGGACTGATCTATATGGTGCTTATTTATACAGGAGAATACCTTGCAGGAACCTTTCTGAAAGGCGGAGGGATCTGCCCATGGGACTATTCCCAGTGGCCGGATCATATAGGTGGCGTGATCCGATTGGCATTTATTCCGCTGTGGTTTATCACCGGGCTGATTTTTGAGGCTGTTTGTACCCGTGAGTGAATAGGATTTTTGCTTGTATTTAGGCCTGTAATTTTATATAATGGATACCAACATCATTTGATACTGACAAAGGGGAGAAGAATATGATACGTTTGATTTTAGTGGTGCTGGCAGTGGTGCTGTATCTGATCTTATCCATTCCTGTACTTTTCTATTTAAAGTCTCAGGAAAAGAAAGATGCAAAAGCTGCTGCTATAAAAAGCCTGAATATGGTACGCTGGATACTGGGGATCGTCAGAAACCTGGCGGGCATCACCTGTGAGGTCCGGGGCCTGGAAAATATCCCGAAAGACCGTGCTGTGCTGTATGTAGGAAACCACAGAAGCTATTTTGATATTGTAATGGGTTATACAACGGTTCCTGCACCTACCGGTTTTATTGCTAAAAAGGAAATGATAGGAATCCCGCTGCTTAATCAGTGGATGGAGCGTATGAACTGCCTGTTTTTAGACCGTTCCAACATAAAAGAAGGTTTAAAAACCATTCTTACCGGAATTGAGAAGGTAAAAGGCGGCATTTCCATGTGGATCTTCCCGGAAGGGACCAGAAACAAAAGCGAAGATCCGGCAGACCTGATGGAATTTCACGAAGGAAGCTTAAAAATTGCAGAAAAAAGCGGCTGCCCGGTGGTACCGGTAGCGATTACCGGAACAGATGATGTGTTTGAACGTCACATGCCATGGATCCGCAAGAGCCATGTGATCATCGAATACGGAGAACCTATTTATTTAAAAGAACTTCCGCCGGATAAAAAGAAATTCCCAGGTGCATATACCAGAGAGATCATCAGTAATATGGTGCGCAGACAGATGGAAGAAAGAGCAGGAAAATAAGTACATAAATGAGGATGAAAAATGGAAAATCTGGATTTGAAAGAGATACGGAACAAGTTAGATGAGATCGACACCCAGTTAGTTGAGCTGTTTGAAAAGAGAATGGCTTTATGTTCTGATGTGGCTGAGTTTAAGATACAGACAGGAAAGAAAGTATATGACGGGGAGAGAGAACGCCAGAAATTAGAAGCTGTTACAGCGATGGCAGATACTGACTTTAATAAAAAAGGTGTATACGAACTATTTTCCCAGATCATGACCATCAGCCGTAAGCTGCAGTATGGTCTTCTCATCCGTCATGGACAGGTTCTGGAAACAGGTTTTACCAAGGTGGATTCCCTGAAAAAAGAAGGTGCCCGCATTGCTTATCAGGGTGTGGAAGGTTCCTATGGACATGGAGCAGCCCTTCAGTACTTCGGTCAGGACGCAGATGTTTACCATGTAAAATCCATGGAAGATGCCATGGTAGAAGTAGAAGAAGGAAGAGCGGATTTTGCAGTTCTGCCTATTGAAAATTCTTCCGCCGGAGCGGTCAGCGACAATTATGACCTGCTGGTAAAGCATAATGTATACATAGTAGGCGAGACAGAGCTTCCTGTAACTCACGCCCTTTTAGGACTGCCAAATGCAGCCTTAGAAGATATACGCCAGGTTTATTCCCATCCTCAGGCACTGATGCAGTGTTCCCAGTATTTAAACAGCCACAGGCAGTGGCGCCAGGTGAGTCTGGAAAATACCGCTGTTTCCGCCAAGAAAGTATTAGAAGACGGTGATGTGACACAGGCTGCAGTAGCCAGCGAGATCGCAGGAAAGCTGTATGGCCTGAAGGTTCTGGAGCCAGCTATTAATTATAATAAAAATAACGTGACACGTTTTATTATCCTTGCGAAAAATCCTGTTTACCAGGAGGGCGCAAATAAGATCAGCATCTGTTTTGAATGTGCGCACAAAAGCGGCACCCTTTACAATATGCTTGGAAATCTGATCTACAATAATCTCAATATGCTGATGATCGAGTCCAGACCGATTCCGGGAAGAAGCTGGGAATATCGTTTCTTCGTGGATGTGGAAGGAAATTTAAGCGATCCGGCAGTTCAGAATGCATTAAAGGGCATTGCAGAAGAGGCAGCCACACTGCGCATCCTGGGAAACTATGAGGCTAAGACAGAGAAATAATAAAAAAGTCTTCCAGCAGGATCAAGAGTAAATAGATTTAACAAAACACAAAAAGAGGATCAAGAAATGAATATCAGTGAACTTGTAATCTACAGAAATTTAAAACATGAAGAACTTTTTGAAGATATGGCAGGTCTGATGGGACTTGGAAACAGTGAGAAAAAGGCAGATGCCTTTGTCTGTGCAGGACAGCTGGTAGAGCTGGCGGTAGAGTATGGTTTTGAGGGCAACTTATGGCACTGCTTTTTAGCTCTTTGTCTGGCAGACAATGAAAATGCCTATACGACTACCTGTGAGATCCGTGGAAACGCAGGCGGCACACTGGATGTGCTGGCAAGAAGTGATTACCGCATTTTTAAGGCATTATTTGATTTTGATATTGAGACCTTACAGCCTGCATCTATGTGGAAGGAGCTGGCAGATTACCGTCCTTCTAATCAGGAAAGCCGTGTGTTCAACCGCCGCATCAGAGATCGTATCGTAGGTCTGGCAGTGCTTCTTGAACAGTCTGCAGATGAAGTGGAATTCCAGAGCCATATGGCAGCGTTTTATGGAGAATACGGTGTAGGAAAATTTGGCTTAAACAAGGCATTCCGTATTATTGAGAAAGAGGACGAGCATCAGTTTATCATTGACCCGATCATCAATGTAGAACATGTTTATTTTAAAGATATTGTAGGATATGAGGCTCAGAAGCAGAAACTGATCGAAAATACGGAAGCATTTATCAGCGGAAAAGAAGCAAACAATGTGCTTTTGTTTGGTGATGCAGGTACCGGAAAATCTTCCAGTGTCAAGGCTATCCTGAATGAATATTATGGTCAGGGACTGCGTATGATTGAAGTGTACAAGCATCAGTTTAAGGCACTTTCTGATGTGTTAGAGCAGGTGAAAGACCGCAATTACAAGTTTATCATCTACATGGATGATCTTTCTTTTGAGGAATATGAGCTGGAATATAAATACCTGAAGGCAATCTTAGAGGGCGGACTTGGAAAACGTCCGAAAAATGTGCTGATCTATGCAACTTCCAACCGCCGTCATCTGATCCGTGAGAAGTTCTCAGATAAGAGAGAATTAGATGATGATCTGCACAATAATGATACCGTTCAGGAGAAGCTTTCTCTTGCAGCCCGTTTTGGTGTGACTATTTATTATGGTTCTCCGGACAAGTTCCAGTTCCAGGGCATTGTAAAGGCTTTGGCAGAGAAATATCAGCTGGATATGCCGGAAGATGAGCTGTTATTAGAAGCAAATAAGTGGGAGTTAAGTCACGGCGGTCTGTCCGGACGTACTGCTTCCCAGTTTATTACACATCTGTTGGGAAGAAAATAATTTACCAGAAATTTACAAAACCTTTACCCCTATATGGTGTAAGATATAAATAAAAAAGGTAAAATACATTACATACATGATGGGGCTGCTGCAAAATACGACTTACATTTTGCAGCAGCCCCTGGCCAGATTAAGAAAGTTCCTGCTGAGGGATCAGATATCCCTTGACAGCAGTGTATTTTATTAAGGAGGAAAACAGTGGCAGTCAGAATGTTTGCGGCAATCGATGTAGGTTCTTTTGCCCTGGAACTGGGAATCTATGAGATCTCAGACAAAGGGATCAGAAGCATTGATCATGTCCGTCATATGATCGCTTTAGGAAGCGATACTTTCAGTGAAGGAAAGATAAGTTATGGTCTGGCAGATGAATTGTGCCGGATCCTGGAAAAATTTACGGAAACAATGAAGCTGTACCGGGTAAAGGATTACCGTGCCTATGCTACCACTGCCATGCGTGAAGCAAAAAACAGCCGCATCATCCTGGACCAGATACGGGTGCGTACCGGATTGGAGGTACACATTATCAGCAACTCCGAGCAGCGCTTTATCAGTTATAAAGCAGTTGCATCCAAAGCAGGTGAGTTTAATCAGATCATACAGAAAGGTACGGCGATTGTAGATGTAGGTTTTGGCAGTGCCCAGATCTCCCTCTTTGATAAAGATTCCCTGGTGGTGACACAGAACCTGCCTTTGGGAAGCCTTCGTCTTCGCAGTCAGCTGGCAAAGATCCCGGCCAGTGTAGACGTCCACAGACTTCATATTGAGGAGATTGTGGACAATGAGCTGATCACTTTTCGGAAAATGTATTTAAAAGACCGTCAGATCACCAATCTGATCGGTATCGGTGATAATATTTTATATTTAATGCGCCGTCTTGGTATAAAAGACGGTGAAAATCGGGTAGATGCAGGTGCTATGCATGCTTTTTACGATAAGCTTTCCCAGATGACCATTGACCAGATCGAAGAAAGTTTTGGTGTAAACAGTGAATATGCAGCTCTTCTTCTTCCGGCTGCAGCTGTGTATACAAGAATCCTGGATATAACCGGAGCGGAAATGTTCTGGATCCCAGGCACCAGCATGTGCGACGGTATTGCGGCAGAATATGCCAGTGATAAAAAGATGATCCGTTTTGAGCACAATTTTGAAAATGATATTCTGGCGGCAGCCAGAAACATGGCGAAAAAATATAAATGCCATGCCAGCCATAACCAGGTGTTAGAGCAGTATGCCATGAATATCTTCGACAGTACGAAGCGGTTCCATGGACTGGGAGACCGCGAGCGTCTGCTTCTTCAGATTGCAGTTACGCTTCATGCCTGCGGAAAGTTCATCAGCATGAAAAATTCCAACGAATGCGGCTATGCCCTGATCATGTCTACAGAGATCATAGGTTTAAGCCATTTGGAACGTGAGATCATTGCAAATGTAGTCCGATATAATATCCGTGATTTTGATTACGATATGATGCAGTTGGAGACGGAGGCAGGACAGGATCTGGCGGGAGTATCTGACCGGACAGCCATTACCATCCTGATCGCAAAGCTGACGGCGATCCTGCGCCTGGCTAATTCTATGGATAAGACTCATAAGTCAAAGCTTATTGATTGTCGTATGGCAGTGAGAGATGGCCATCTGGTAGTCACTACAGGCTATCAGGGTGACCTTGCCTTAGAGAGTGCTTCTTTTGAGCAGAAAGCGGCATTTTTTGAGGAAATATTTGGAATACGTCCTGTTTTGAAGCAGAAGAGGAGAGTGTAAAATGGCTGAGAAGAATGATTATGTAAATCGTGAACTAAGCTGGATCGAATTTAACTACCGGGTATTAAGTGAGGCGCGAGATAAAAGCATTCCGCTGTTTGAACGTTTGAAATTTTTAAGTATTACTGCCTCCAATCTGGATGAGTTTTACATGGTCCGCGTAGCTTCTTTAAAAGATATGGTCCATGCAAAATATTCCAAGAAAGACATTGCAGGGATGACTGCAAAAGAGCAGCTGGATAAGATCAGCGAAAAGACCCATCAGCTGGTGGACCTGCAGTATTCTACTTACAATCGTTCCCTGGTTCCTGCTTTAAAGCAGAATGGTCTGCGCATTGTAATGGAACATGAAGACCTGACCAAAGATGAGGCTGCTTTTGCAGATGAATATTTCCGTAAAAATGTATATCCTGTTCTTACGCCAATGGCATTTGACTCATCAAGACCGTTTCCTCTGATCCGCAACAAAACATTGAATATTGCGGCTCTTTTAAGGAAGAAAAATGAAGAAGATGCGGAACTGGAATTTGCCATGGTGCAGGTTCCTTCTGTAATATCGCGTATTGTGGAACTGCCGGAAGAAACAACGGAAGACGGAGAGACACAGAGAGTGGTCATCCTGTTAGAGGAGATCATTGAGAGGAATATGCAGTCCCTGTTTTTAAACTACGATATCGTAGCTTCTCATCCTTTCCGTATCATGCGAAATGCAGACTTTTCACTGGATGAAGAAGAGGCGGTAGACCTGTTGGAGGAGATCCAAAAGCAGTTAAAAAAGCGCCAGTGGGGCGAAGCTATCCGACTGGAGATCGAATCCAATGTAGATAAGCAGCTGTTAAAGATATTAAAGAAAGAACTTTCCATTAGCAGCGAAGATATTTTCCAGATATCAGGGCCATTAGATCTGACTTTTTTAATGAAAATGTATGGTCTGGACGGCTTTTCACATTTAAAGACACCGAAATATACTCCTCAGCCTGTACCGGAACTGATGAACGAGGATGATATCTTTACCAATATCCGAAAAGGAGATATTCTGCTTCATCACCCATACCAGAGCTTTGATCCTGTGGTCAATTTTGTCCGCAGTGCAGCAAGAGATCCGGAAGTACTGGCGATCAAGCAGACTTTATACCGCGTCAGCGGCAATTCACCCATCATTGCAGCGTTGGCAGAGGCAGCTGATAATGGCAAACAGGTATCGGTTCTGGTAGAACTGAAAGCCCGTTTTGATGAGGAAAATAATATCAACTGGGCGAAGATGCTGGAGAAAGCAGGCTGCCACGTTATTTATGGTCTGGTCGGCTTAAAGACCCACAGTAAGATCACACTGGTCGTTCGTATGGAAGAAGACGGTATCAGGCGTTATGTACATCTGGGAACAGGAAACTACAATGATTCCACAGCAAAATTGTATACGGACTGTGGTATTTTAACCTGTGATCCCCAGATCGGAGAAGATGCCACTGCTGTATTCAACATGCTTTCCGGTTATTCTGAGCCAAGAGCATGGAATAAACTGTCTGTAGCGCCGCTGTGGCTGCGTCATCGTTTCCTGCGCATGATCAACCGGGAGACAGAGCATGCAAGAGAAGGAAGAGAAGCTCATATTATGGCAAAAATGAATTCTCTTTGCGACAAAGAGATCATTTCCGCTCTGTATGATGCTTCCTGTGCAGGAGTGAAGATTGAACTGATCGTCAGAGGTATCTGCTGTCTGAAAGCAGGCGTAGCTGGTTTAAGCGAAAATATTTCTGTACGTTCTATTGTTGGAAATTTCCTGGAGCACAGCCGTATCTTCTATTTCTTCAATGACGGAAGTCCGGAAGTTTATATGGGCAGTGCAGACTGGATGCCGCGAAATTTAGACCGCCGTGTGGAGATCCTTTTCCCTGTGGAAGATGATAAATTAAAGGAAAAGGTCATCCATATTTTAAGGGTGGAACTGGAAGATAATGTAAAGGCGCATATCCTGAAAACGGATGGAAGCTATGAGAAAGTAGATAAGCGTGGAAAAGTACTTGTCAATTCTCAGGATCAGTTTTGCGAAGAAGCAATTCAGATGGCAAAAGAATGCCAGGATGCAAAAGATCCGGTGGCAGCTCGTATTTTCCAGCCGATTGAAAGCAGTAATGAGTAAAATCACCAAGGAATCTCTGTAATTTGAAAAAAATTTTCCTTTTTTATAAAAAAATGGTTGCAGAGGGTGGAATTTATGGTAAAGTTACAAGTAGAAGAGATTATCAGTTTTATATTTTTAAAATTTAACCCAATGTTGCTTGACTGTTGTTCAGTTATAAAACAGCAGCGAAAGCTGATTGCGAATATCTTTTGATTCAGATATAGGCAGGTATGAACTTCATGATATATGTATGCAGTTCATATCTGCTTTTTTATAAAATAATTAAAACAGGGGGGCTTAACATTTGGATGACACCAAAAAGATAAAAGATAGGAAACCGTTGGTATTTCAACATTTCTGGACAATTTTAGGAACGATTCTCTGTATTTTTCTTATACCAATTCTGGTAATCAATTGTACCCTGATTGCAAAAAGTTATCTAAATAATGAAAAAATACCGGATATTGGCGGAAGATTCCCAATGATCGTGCTGACAGATTCCATGTATCCAAGTATTCAGTCAGGAGATCTGATCATCTGTCACACAGAAGATCCTGCAAATGTAAAGGCAGGGGATGTAATCTCATTTTTCGATCCAGCAGGAAATGGAAGTACGGTAGTCACTCACCGGGTAGTAGAGGTTACAACGGATGAAAATGGTGGTCTGGCATGGATCACAAAAGGTGATGCCAATAACACAGAAGATGCGAATATTGTTCCGGCAGAAAATCTGGCAGGCGTATACAGCCTACGGATTCATAATTTAGGAAGTGTTGCAATATTCATGCAAACAACAAAAGGCCTTATTATCTGCGTAGTCTGTCCAATTCTCCTTTTGGTGATCTACGACATGGTACGCAGAAAACGTTATGAAAAGAGCAGAAAGAAAGATACAGATGCTCTTCTGGCAGAGTTAGAAGCTTTGCGGGCAGAAAAAGAAATATTCCACCAGGATGCCACACCTGGACCGAATATAGATACCACCAGTGAAACGAAAGGAGAAAAAAGGGTATGAAAAACAATAAAATGATGCGTGCAGCATCGGGATTAATGATTGCAGCGCTGCTGACGACCGGTATGATCAGTGGTACTTTTGCAAAGTACATTACACAGGATGAACTGAACGACAGTGCAAGAGTTGCAAAATGGGGTGTAAACCTGGGAATCAGCGGAAACCTGTATGGGGAAGCTTATGATGGTACGAATAATACAATCGTAACAAATGGTAGTACGGCAACAGTACAGAGTTCATCTGCTGGCGAAAAGGTAGTTGCACCAGGAACAAAGAATGCAAACAGTGGACTTCACATTACACTGAACGGTAAACCGGAAGTCAGCACAAAAGTATATGGAACGGTTAAAACGCAGAATATTTATCTGGCTACCGGCGAATATGGTGTGATGGTAAAGACTCAAAACGTTACAGCAGAAGACTTTGCTGCAGGTAAGAAATATTATACATTGGATGGAACATCCTATAAAGAAACATCTGCTCTTAAGCCTGAGCAGAATGTAGAATATTTTACATTGGAAGATGTAGTTAATTTAAATGCTACTTATTATCCAGTTGTGTATAAAGGAGCGGGTGTAACAAGTGGAACAACAGGTGCAGACAGTTTGGATGCAATTGGTGCAAATATAGCTAAGATGTTAAAAGGTTCTGATGTTGCACCAGTTACGGCGAATGGAGTTAGCACTTATACAGTAAGCATAGATGATGTTACTGCTACTATTCCTAATACAGATCTGGCAGCATCTGACAGTGCGTTAAAAGATATTAATTCAGCTAATATTACCTGGGAATGGAGTTTTAGCGGCAATGATGGAGCTGATACAATCCTTGGTGATCTAATTGCATCTCATGCAGGAACTGTCAGCAATGTTGTATTAAAAGACAGCGGTTCTGCTTTTAATGTTTACAAGCCAATTACAGTCAGCGCTGGAACAGGTCTTGCAACAGTTGATGGCAGCACAACTCCTGTCGCATCCACCAAGACCAGCTTCGACATTACTCTGACGGTAGAACAGGCAGACTAATAAAATAAAAGCTTTTAACTCCCCTTCTCTTAGTATTTTTTGAACCTGTATGGATTGCCTTTCGTGGGTGAACACAGGAAAATATTTTGTGGCAGAGAAGGAAGCTACAGCTTTTTCAGTAGCTCCGGATCTGGAAGGCCAGATCCGGGTACTCTGAAAGATCTGTAAAAATGACAGAAGCTGATGTATTTTTGGGATTTCTTTCGCAGGCTGACTTGTAACGTTCCTGCAAATTCCGCTTCTGGTCATGCAACGCATGAACAGTAATATCAGCGAGGTTGGAAAAGGGGGAAGAGTGCTCATGCCGAAAAGCAGAAAAATTTCAAATGCAGCGGCAGTGGTTTCTATCTTGTGCCTGCTTACTGGAAGTATCGTGGCAGATGGTCTTGTAAGATGGGTCAGAAAAGAAGAAAGCAACAGCATCATACTGGAAAGGCAGGGAAGCCATTTTCCGTTTTTAAGCAAATCTGGAAATCAGAGATTTACCTTAAAAGAGGCAGAAAACGGAAATAACAGAGAAATCTGGGAAGATAAAACAAAAGTAGATATTTTTCATATAAGTTACAATGGCAAAACAGGAGAGACCAGAGTAAAAAGCAGCGGTTCTGATGATGTGATCGCGCCGGGGACGTCGGCTGACTGTCGTTTTACCATAAAAAATAAAGAAAACAATCTGGCAGATTACTCCATGTGGCTGGAAGCGCAGATCAGTCCTCAGGAGACAAAGATCCCTGTAGCAGTCCGTGTGTCTGATTCAGCGGGAAACTGGCTTTTAGGCAGCAGTCAGTCCTGGGAAGATGTTTGGCGATTAAATGATGTAAAAACAGTGGGAAGCTTAAAATATGGGGATTCAAGAGAATACACCATATCCTGGCAGTGGCCATTTGAACAGGGAATGGACGAAGAAGACAGTATTTTGGGAAATCATGCAGTGGGAGAAGATATCCGTCTTGCTGTCATCATCCACACACAGGCATCCTGGGAAGACGGCGGAAGTTCTTCAGGAGGTTCAGGCGGCTCAGGAGGCAGTTCTTCAGGACATAGATATCCAACTGCTGTAAAAGAGGCAACGGATGCAGCAGGAAAGAAAACGGAAGGGATTCAGGAAACTATTCAGGAAACAGTACAGAATGCAGAGACCTTACCGGAAAACACAGCTATGGCAGGAAAGCAGGATACGGCAGAAACAGGTCAGATATCACAGTCTGAAGGACAAGCTCAGACAGCAGGACCGGAACAGAGCGGAAAGAATCCGGAAAGTACGGCAGCAAATACATCTGATGCAGCGGATCAGCAGAAAGATAAATCCGATGATATAACAGAGACAAAGACGGAAGAAACTCAGAAAAAAGAGGAAAGCCATTCTGGAATAATGGCTGTATTAAAGACGATCGCAATTGCGGCGGCGGCCGTAGCTGCTGGAGCAGGCGGTGTGGCAGTTCTTACGCCGATCATTCTGATCCCATGGCGGAGCGGTCTTTACGTTACAGGTTTGTCAGCAACGGGAAGTATGGTTCTGTGGAAGAGGAAGCGGGCTCTGATCAAATCCGGCCGATTTATATTTAACAGGATCCGGCCAGGTGTACATACCTTTGAATTTTGTGATCAGGATGGAACAAAACGCCTCTTTAAGTGGAAATTAAAGCGGGATCGCAAAGAGGGAATCCGCATTGGAGCAGAAGATGGAATCACAGTTATTACAGCAGGAAAGAATATCCGGGCAGTGGAACTTTATATGGATATGAACGGACCAAAGGTAGCAGTCAGCCAGACATCCTGGGCGGCTATTGATGGAGATCAGGTGGTATATACACCGCGGGGAACAACAAAGCCTCAGGCAGATGGAACAAATCAGACTCCAGGAGGTCTGAAAGTAGACCGGGATAAGAAATATACCGTTTGATATTCATAAAATAGCAGACTGCACAGAGAGAAGGTCACAGGGATGAAAGGACAGTCCAGAGCAAGAAATAAAAAAAGAAACGGTCTGCAGATCTGGCTTCGGCGAATCGCCCTGAGCGTATTAGGTCTGATCATTGGGATCAGTATCTATCTGATCAATGCAGGAACCTTTATGAGGGATCCGCTGCCGATGCCATTTGGGATCGGCGCGGCTAATGTACTTTCAGACAGTATGGAGCCTGCTTTTTCCAGAGGAACCTTGCTGATCGTAAAAAAAGAGGAAAATTTAAAAGAGGGCGATATTGTAGTGTATCAATCAGGTAAAAATCTGATCGTACACAGGATCGTTCGTCTGGATGAAAATCAGGTGGTGACTCAGGGAGATGCCAACAATGTGCCGGATGAACCCTTTGATCGTAAGATGATCAAAGGAGTGGCAGTTGGAAAAGTCCCTTATGCAGGAACTGTGGTGGGAATCCTGAAAACACCGCCTGGGATCATTCTTCTTTTAGCAGCGGCATTTTTCCTGACAGAACATTCCTTACAGCAGGAAAGAATGCAGGATGAGCAGGAACTGGAAGAAATCCGAAAAGAGATCCAGCGTTTGAAGCAGGAACGAAAAAACCAGGGAGATTGATACTATGGATATGGGTTATGCCGGATATAAAAAAAGAAAACGGATATATATAGGGATTATAGTAATATGCCTTATATGGATCGCATTAGAACAGATCCCCGGCTTGTATGCCAGGTTTGCGACAGGAAGCAATGAAAAAGATGGAGCAAGAGTGGCTGTTTTCGGTCACGATGAAACCATTGATGTGCCGTCTGAATGGACTTCTGAGCTGGTTCCGGGAAGTACGGCCTCTTATCATGTTACGCTGACAAATAAAAATGAAGACGGAAAGGTCAGTGAAACTGACCAGACATATGAACTGGAAGTGATCACTGCAGGGAATCTCCCTTTTGAATATACCCTAAAAAAAGGGGATGCTGTGATCGGTGAGTTTTCAGAAACAGAAAATAATAAAAGTCATGTATTTGCAGCGGACGATATGAAATTTTCGGCTGTCCAGGAAGAAACACATACATATACGTTAAATGTTCAGTGGCCGGAAGAGAAAAACAGTGCTGACCTGGCTGGGATACCGGATTTTATCCAGATCAATATTAATGTAAAACAAAGTAATTAAAGAGAGTGATGGAAATGGAATGCAAAAAAGAAAAAAACAGAAGCAAAAGAACAGCGATGCCTCTTCTGGCGTGTGTGACAGCAGCAGCTTTAGCAGCAGGCGCAGGTGTTTGTGCAAGATACATCCATCAAAGATCACAGATGAGTGCAGTTGCTGCAAATGAGTTTTATTTTACCAGTGATTTTCTCAGCAAAGAAGGAAGAAGTTATACATTGTCTTCCAGTACAGACAGTCTTACAGTGGAACTTCGCAATTTTGCAGATGCGTACCGAAGATCAGGAAAAGACATCAACTACTCTTATGAGGTAAAAAAAGAGGGAGATCCAACAGCTGTACAAACAGGAAATGGAACCATCAGCCGGAAAGCAGACAGCGGAAATTCCAGTCAGATCACCATTGAAAATATGACAGCAGGAACGTATGAAGTAACAGCACAGGCAACAGGACCTTTTACACAGACATTGAAAGGTACTTTTACGATACCAGAAAAACAGAATGAGATTGACAGTGAGATAAGCGACAGTACGGGAAGCCCCTATGTGCTTTTAACAGTTTCGGTGAAAGATTACCAGGGCAATATCCGTATTTCCTGGCCGAAAGGGCTGATCCCTGACAGTACACAGGAGGCTTTTGCTAATGTAGTCACCAGAAAGGGGGACCAGTATATAGCGGGAAGTACTGTGATCTCAGTTCAGCCGTATACTTCTGGTACTTACCGTTTTTTTAAAACAGATACGGCAGCAGATTACACAGATAGTACAGAACTGACAGCTGGTGCAGGAAACTAAGGGGGCACAAACATGAGAAAGTGGAAAAAATACAAAGGCCGGGCGCTGGCAGTTGTTCTGGCGGCTGCACTGGCAGGCGGCGCAGTAACAGTTCCCGGAGTGCTGGCAGAAAAGACAGAAGAAAGTTCAGATTCAGATGATCCTGGAGAAGATGCAGATCAGGCCGATGATGCAAATGAGGAAAATGCTGACGGCAATCAGGACAGCGGAAATACAGACAGTGGGAATACAGACAGCAGCGAAGATGGAGAGAATGGCGCAGGCACAAATGATACCGGAAGCGGAGAGAACGGCGCAGACACAGACAGCGCTGGAAGCGGCAGTAATAATGCAGACACAGATAGCACTGGAAACGGCGCCAATGGAGCCGGTACCAGCGACACTGGAAATGACGATAAGGACACAGACCATACTGGCAGTGGAGACACTGACAAAGATACCGCTGATACCGGCAGCGAAGAAAATAACAAGGGCACCGGTAGTGCCGGAAGCACAGATATCAGTAAAGATGCAGATACCACCGGGAATGCAGCTGACAGCAAAGATACGGGAAAAGACACAGAAAAAGATACTGCGCAGGCTGAGGAAAATAAAGATAGCACCAAAGAGACAAAGGATACAATAGAGACAAAAGAAACGATAGAAAATGCCAACAGTGGAAATAACGGTGGAAAAACCGCCAACAGCGGTGTTAAAGAAGCGACCAAAGAAGCAGAAAAAGAAACAGCAGAACCTCTTAGATATGATCTGCAGATCATAGTGGATGGAACAGAGTTAGAAGAGGGGGAAAAAGAGCAGGTTCTGCAGTGGGAGGAAGGCACTTCCAAACTGATCGAGATCAGCGGAGAAAGAAGAGGCGGATCAGAAGAGGAAACAGATCAGGAGGCAGTTCTTTCTATCACATTGGGAAACTTATTTTATTTTAAAGAATTGCCGGATATAGAAGAAATGACTGGCATTCAGGATATGGTCTTTGTACCGGATGATACATTACAGGAAGAAGATATCCAGGGAATGACAGAAAATATGGAAGAAACTGGGAAAAACAGCGGTGAATTGCAGCTGCTGTTAGATCCGCTGGCAGATATAGTGGATCTTGCACCGTTAGAGCTTTGTTACCGACCGGAATTAGTCGGTTATATTGGTGGAAATCAGGAAATAGAAGATCCATTAAGAATTTCTCTGCTGATCGGTGACGGACTGACTGTGATGTCAGCTGACGGATCATCGGATCCGACGGCTGATGTGAAAAAAACAGAAGAGGCGGATGCAGCGGAAGGCGCGTTTAAAGAATACAGTATTTCGTCCGTTTCCTTAGAGACCGGATCCCAGGAAGAAAAGTCTTTAAAAAGTAGTATGATCATAGAAAAAGCAGAAGAAGATGCAAAGGAAAGCACAAAAGAAAACGCTGCTCAGGCAGATACTAAAGACACAGTACTGAAAAAGGAAGACAGTTTCTATTATACCTGCGGTCTGGGTGATCAGGACGCCCAGGTTTACAGACAGTTGACAGCAGCTTTTTCATGTCCGTATATTACCATAGATGGTGTGAAACATTATCTGGATTTTTCCACGGAAGATAAGGCACTGACGGAAAACAGGCATGAGGAAAAGCAGGCTTTTGCTTTGAAAGAACCTGTAGTTTATGAGGAAGAAGAGCATCGTTTTATCTATTCCTTTGAAAATGTCTGTCTGGGAAAAGAGGATATCCTGTTCTATACACCGGTATTTACTTTGCCGAAAGAAATCTTAGAAAATAGAACAGTACAGCAGACAGAAAATTATGAGATACAGGGCGGAAACTGGGAGATCCTGGAACAGACGGGGTATACTGGTCTGGAAGCGACGCTGCAGACAACCTATGAGCAGGGGCAGGCAGTAAGCTTCGCATTAGAAGGAGATCAGGACCAGAAACCGTTTGCAATGAAAGCGGTATTTGACGGTAAACCGCTGTCAGATACAGCGGAAAATATATTTACAGCAGACTGGGCTGCAACAGAGGCCCGTACCCTTAATGTTACGGTCAACCGGCAGAATAATACACTGGTAGAGGCAGATAAACAATATGTACTTTCCATGAAACTTTCAGAACTGTTTTATTTCAATGGAATACCGAAAGCTTCTGATATAACCGGCGTAGAAAAAGTAGAATTTATCCAAAATACAGCTCCACAGGTAAACAGATCAGGCGGAAGCACGGCAGCACTGCCTGGTTTCAGCCCATACAGCGGTGAATTGCGTCTTTACTTAAATACAAGTGTAGAAACTATTGAAGTCAAGGACATTGTAATCCGATACAGCAATGAACTTGCCGGTTACACAGGCGGAACGCAGGAGGCAGAAGATATTCTTCAGATCAGCCTGATAAAGGCTGAAAATGGGGAAAATCTGGACGGAGAGCAGAACACAGTGATAGAAAGCTGTAAGGTAGATGCAGTCTCGCTGAGGACAGGAAGCCTTGCTGGATCTGGATTGAGAAATTTTATGTCTGTTGACGGATTTCAAACCTCAGGAATTACAGAACAGGATGTTTACCTGGGCAAAGGTGACACCATATCTTATACAGGAGGTACGGCTGGTCCGTCCTATCAGGTATATAAAAAGATGGTTGTTAAATTCCACTGCCCCTATATTGAAATAGGAGAAAATAAAGAGAAACATTATTTAGGCTTTTCAGCTGATGATACAGCACTAAAGGAGAATAAACAGGGAAATGAAAGCGGATATAAGCTTACAGAAACACAGAGTGATCTTATAAACCATACGATCACATATACATTTGAGAATATTTATATTGGTTCCTTTACAAAGTTGTTTTATACTCCTTGTTTCTCCTGGCCGTCAGAACTGGCAGATATGGAGGTTCAGGGGGAGCCTATGAAAATCCTGGGAGCTGAGTGGGAGATCACAGAGCAGACAACATATACAGGGCAAGTCAGTACTTTAAAAAACACTTTTACACCCACCAGATTCGCCTGGTATGTTCAGACAGCGCCTGATATTAAAATGACATCTTCTGCCCAGGCAGCTGAAGGAGAAAAAATCGCAAAGCGCAGGATCTATCAAGGACTTACAAAGGAAAATGGTATCGTAGGAGCTTTGGGATTTTTTGATATCCATAATGACGGGGCCCAGGACAGCCCGGAATTAAAGATCACATTCCAGTTTAATACAGGCGATGGGGACGCGGAGTACTATGTAACACAGGTAAATATACCGGTTTATGGGAATACCGGTGGAACGGATGTAGATTATGAGCTGGATGATGGGACAACGGGGACAAAACATTACCCGAATCAATCATCATTTAACATCAAAGTAAGCAATCTGACAGGTAACTCAGATCGTTACATAAAAAAAATTTCCTATCAGGCAAAACTGAAAAAGAGTACGGCATATCATTTAGAAACGGCGCATTTATATCGCAACCGTTATAATGATCAGGGATTGTTTTTTGGATATATAAAAGGAGAACTGGGATCTCAAGCCCATGCCACAATGACAATCGAATCTTTGGATGCGGCCCGGTCTCTTAGTTCATCTTCATCTATCACGAAGATCAGTTCAGTAGAAACCAGTACGGTCTCAGATGAGGATTTTATAGCATTTGGTCTGAGCGCAATGAACACGAACGGTCAGACCACACGGCAGATCTCAGCAGGGGATAGCGTGAGTGTGACTTTTGGGGCAACTGTAAATTCTGAAGAACATGACTACAATGGAGGCGGTTATGTAAATGGGTATCATGTTTTCAGAGATGGTAAATTTTATATCTGTCTGCCGGATAAGGTCAGTGTTCCAGGAAAGGAACAGGCATTTGTCAACATATATAATAGTGGTACATTAAAATCGAAGGTGCAGGCTGCAAGTGTTAAAAGACTGGATGCATCCTGCACCGTAAACGGAACCACAGCTTACTGGTGGTGCATTGAAGTAAAGGGGATCAATGCCCAAAATAACGGCAGTCAGGATATGGAAGAGGCAGTGAGAGCAACGGTACAGCTGGCTACTGATGCCAGTATGCAGAGCATCAACTGGGATTTCAGAAACTGCGTAGCTGTACAGGCAGATGGCCAGGCAATCAGCTGGGGCGCAGCTATGTCGATCGGTGTTAACTGTAATACTCTGGCTGCATTAAGAAAGAGCAGCAGCAGTACACAGATACAAAGTCTGGCTTCTTATTTTGAAACACAGGGGAAAACGGATAATCTGGGAATGGGAGTTTACAATTCCTCTGATGGAGTGGTTAAGCTGAACATTGTGCGGGCAGAGGCAAAGCTTGAAGTGGAAACTTCTCTTCACAAAGAAAATGAAACAGATAATGTATCATCCATTACGCTGGGATCTGCAGATGACAGGCTGGAATATGATGTGACGATTTCCAGTAATGACGGCGGAGCAGCGTCGGATTTTTCCTATTACATTCCTATTGTTTCCACGGATTCTAAACTGGATCCTCAGGCGCTTGCGGTGGAAAAAGAGTTTAATTTGAAACTTCTAAATGCAGTGGAGGTTGAAAAGAGCCGTCAGGGAACGACAAACACAGATATTCCATTTAAGGTGTATTATACAAAAGATGGGAACCTGGATTCCGAGACTATACGAGGTGATGCAGTCACCTGGTATCCAGATGATCAGTTATCAGATTACAGCGGGATTACAGCTGTAAAAATTGTTACGACAGAAAATGCCCAGGTTGATACCGGTGACGCCTATCGTTTTAGAATCGCAGTGGGCTATGATAATGCAGCCAATGACTTTGCAGCCAATGCAGGAAAGCGTGACAGCTGGCGCTCTTTTGGAAGATATACTTATGTACGCAACGGTTCTACGACAACCAATTCCTATCCCAATGAAGGGGTAAGTGTTATTGTATCTTACACAGAAGATAAAACAACAGACCAGGGCGCAAGGATCCATGTGGTTTTAGATACAGCAGCTGCAGCAAACAGAGTCGAAAAGAAGCAGGATCTTTCCTGGACTCCGTTAAAGAGCCAGGTTTTAAAGATAAAGAAGGCAGTTGTTTCATCAGGTACATCTCTGGTTACTGCAGATCCGTCTGGCTTTACAGGTGCAGATGCAAACAGTAAGTTTAGGCTGTATTTTAACGTAAATAATGGCACAGAGGCTGTTATTACTACGGATAAAGAATGCAGCCAGAGCTGGACTGTACCTGCAGGTCAGGCTGTTGAAATGGAGATTAAGGCAGAATTTTCCAAAGCACTTACAGATGTTACCACTGCAAGATATGTAGATGTAACCATTGAAAATGAGTACGTTACCATAGTCCGGCGGATCCAGCTGGATCGAAATGTAAAACCGGCCAGCGCAGACGGATCGGGAACTGCAGTAGGATCACACTATCAGGTAACAAATGTTACAGATGCTGGAACAGCCAGTGTTATCAGTCAGAACTCTTCATTTACAGCTTTGTATGTAGTACACGATTTTGTGCCAGGAAATTTTGACAGCCGTTTTATCACCTGGAAGAAAGGTGGAGAGACTGATCCATTTCCTAAGGGAACGGCAATCACCATGCTGGAAATATCCTCTGATAATCAGGTGACGGATTTCTGGTATTATAAGTCAGATGGAACTGCCGCAAAGGTGGATCTGAAGGAATTTACCCGAATGAGCGGAAATGAAAAATACAGCTATGTGACAACCGGAACAAGCGCTGTTTCCTTCCGCTATCAGTTCATAGTAGATTTTTCAGGAGCGGAAGAAACAGATACGGGAGATTATCAGCTGGCGCTGGGTGTTGCAGACAGTAAGAATGTAAATACATTTGCAGATGTAGATCTGCCGGTTGAACTAAAGGCAAGGACCACATACAGCCTTTCGGCAGCCGGGACACAGGAAGGGCCTGCAGATCATCCGTCCGTTGTGTTTACTTACGCTGTAAATGGTTCAGAAGGAGATGACAGTTTTAGCGAACACCGTTCATTGGCTCTGGTCTTAACAGCGAAGGATCCAGCTGAACTTCCAGGAGACGCATCCCTGAACATAGAAGAAGGAGAAACAAGAGATTCCTTTAACCAGATAAAAAAAGGCGTTTTTGTTATCCCGTTGGGAACGATCCAGAGTGGAAATAAGACGATTATTATGAGATCTGATCTGTTCCCGGAAGAAGAAAAGGATTATTCTTTTACTGCACAGCTGTATCTGTCAGATTCCTCTGAATCTGCTTCTCCATTGAATGGAAGAAAAGCAGGATCTTCAGTGGATGTTGTATTTAAGAAGGCAGATGCAAAGCGTCCGGCCTTAAAGATCAGCGGAATGCGTGTGGCGGATCTTGCAGACTGGGCGGAAGGTTGTCCTGTTAATATCCAGGTGCAGAATATTCCAGAACAGGGAACCATGACAGTTACACCTTATTACGGCCTTGCAGGCAGTGATAAAGCCACAGCGCTCCTTTCCTCTGTATCAGGAGTATTTACCATTGAAAATGGTACAGGTACTTACGACAGCTCAAAAACGCCAACGGGACAGCTGATCTTAAGCAGTTCGGCGCAAAAAGGTACGTATCGTCTGTTATTTGAAATAAAAGACGCCTCTCAGACAACGGTTCTGACGGTTCCTTATTATGTGATCGTAAGATAGATCCAGACCATCAGAAGATGCAAAGCTGAATTGCAACAATAAAAGAAAATGGGAAAAAGGCCGCAGGCAAAAGATTGTTCTGCGGCCTTTTTGCCGGAAATAACCCAATTTAGCCAGAATTTTTCAAGAAAAAAGTAAGGAAGTAACAGTAGATGTATGTTATAATTTCTGTATACGAAAAAACAAATGGCTGTGAAGTGCCGAACCAAAGAGGAGGACAAGTAAATGCCCGATATCAATATTCTGGTAGTAGATGATGAAAAAGAGATCGCAGACCTGATCGAGATCTATCTGGTCAGCGATGGATATAAAGTATTTAAAGCAGAAAATGCAGAGGTGGGACTTAGCATCCTGGACAAGCAGGATATCCATCTGGTGCTGTTAGACATTATGATGCCTGGTATGAACGGACTGGAGATGTGCAGAAAGATCCGTGAGACCAATAACATCCCCATTATTATGCTAAGTGCCAAGTCCACAGACTTAGACAAGATCTTAGGTCTTGGGACCGGGGCAGATGATTATGTGGTAAAACCGTTTAACCCGCTGGAGCTGACGGCCAGAGTCAAATCCCAGCTGCGCCGCTACACCCAGTTAAATCCAAACAGCGGTGCAAGAGAGCCTGTTAATAATGAGATCACCATTAAAGGAATGAGTATTAACCGTGATAACCACAAAGTGGTGGTAGATGGGGAAGAAATCAAATTAACGCCGATTGAATTTGATATCCTTTATCTGTTAGCTTCCAATCCTGGAAAGGTTTTCAGTACTGATGAGATCTTTGAGAAAGTCTGGAATGAGAAGGTTTACGAAGCAAATAATACAGTTATGGTACATATCCGTCGTTTAAGAGGAAAAATGAAAGAAGATACCAGGCAGAACAAGATCATCACAACTGTGTGGGGAGTAGGCTACAAGATTGAAAAATGATGTAAGCAGGCGCTACCGCACCCGTGTGATCACAAATATCATATACAGTGCTATCATTACCTGCCTGGTAGAGGTGTTCCTTGTTACGAACCTGTCAATGGTGGCACGGTATATGGGAAACAGGGGAAAAATGCTTGTAATGGTCCAGGCCATTGAAAAGCAGCACACGGCAGTTGTCCTGTTGTATCTCATACTGGGGATCCTGCTTTTTTCTGTTACTTTTATGATACTTCAGGAACCTTATATCCGTTATATCAGCAAGATCTCTGAGGCAGTGAAAAATATTTCAGAAGGTGACCTGAATACAGCAATCGACGTGATCGGTGATGATGAATTTTCCGGTATGGCGGCAAATTTAAACCATATGGCAGCAGATATCAAACAGCTGATGGAAAAAGAACGTGAATCTGAGCGGACGAAAAATGAACTGATCACCAATGTAGCGCATGATCTGAGAACGCCTCTGACTTCCATTATCGGATATCTGGAACTTCTGACGAATAATCAGCAGATACCGGCAGATATGCAGCATAAATACATAGAGATCGCATATGGAAAGTCAAGAAGGCTGCAAAAGCTGATTGAGGATCTGTTTGGTTTTACCAAGTTAAACTATGGCAAGATCGCCATGCATGTGGGTCAGATCGATATTGTAAAGCTGTTGGGACAGCTTGTAGAGGAAGCCTATCCCAACTTTGTGGAAAAAGGACTGTCATATGATCTGCAGAGCAATGTGCCGGCCAAGATCATTAACGCAGACGGAAACCTTCTTGCGCGCCTGTTTGATAACCTGATTGGAAATGCCATTAAATACGGCGCAGATGGAAAACGGGTTTTAGTTAAGATACACGCAGAAAGCGAAACAGTAACGGTTTCTGTCACCAATTACGGCTATGTGATACCTGCAGATGAACTTCCGCTTATTTTCAATAAATTTTACCGTGTGGAACAGTCACGTTCCAGCAGTACCGGAGGTACCGGTTTAGGTCTTGCCATTGCCAAGGAGATCGTGGATATGCACGGAGGTACGATCAGTGTAGCCAGTGACCTTAACGGAACCGTATTTACGGTGAAACTTCAGGTTCATTTTGATGTGGATAAGGAAAATTTCGGATATAAAAATGAGGATTAGACCATGGATACAGGTAAAAACAGAATCGTTGGAAAAAATACAAAAAGGGCGCTGAAAAGCACCCTTTTTGCCGTCCTGCTGTCAGTGTCCCTAAGTTTTGAAGGACTGGCAGCCATGACAGCGGATGGACCAGGGGCGGCTTATGAGTCTGTGAAAGAAAACACGGAGGATACAGCTTCCACAGAAGATGCACAGTTTGCAAAAGAACTGATAACAGAAGGACCGATATCAATGGATGTGGTCTATGGATATGACAATGTGGCGAAAAGCGGACGTTTTCTGCCTCTTGATATCCAGTTGGGTAATGATCAGGAAACAGATTTTAACGGGGTACTTACTGTCACTTCCAGAGAACCAGATTATGATGGCTACAGCAACAGCTCCCAGGTAAAATACGATGCATACCGATATGAATTTCCTGTGACTATAGAAGCAAATGGAAGTCTGGAGAAAAAATTAAATATTTCTCTCAGCAGTCATTCCGATGTGATGTACATCAGCCTTTATGATGAAAATGAAAAACAGGTTTTAAATAAGCGGCTGAAAATGGATCTGAACACCCAGATCGCCCAGCTGTTTATTGGTGTGTTAAGTGATGCACCCCAAAAGCTTTCCTATCTGGACCAGGTAGGTGTGAATTACAGTATGCTGCGCACCAGGACCATTGATCTGACGGTGTATGACCTTCCGGATACGGAGCTGGGATTAGACCAGCTGGATGTACTTCTGATCACAGATTTTAATACTCAGGCGCTGACCCAGGAGCAGACAGATGCTATTTTAGAGTGGGTACACGGAGGCGGTATTCTTCTTTTGGGAACAGGTGACAGAGGAGAAGAAACGTTATCTGCTTTCAGCAAACAGCTGCTGGAATATCCGGTTCAGCCGGCCTCTTTGTATCATCTTCATATGGGAGCAGACCGGGGAATCAAAGACTGGGTGGATGATGAACTTATATTGAATTGTACAGAAGTGAATCTGAAAGGCGGTACAGATCTGCTTACCAGTGATTCTTTTACAGTCCTTTCAAGTACCACCATGGGAAATGGAATGGCAGCAGCAGCTATTTTTGACTTTACAGATCTGGAGGAATATTGTTCCAAAGACAGTTCTTATATAGACCATTTCCTTACAGCTCTTTTAGGAGAAGACCGGATCAACAACTTAAACAGTAATGCTGGCGGCGGTAATTATAATCAGTTCTGGTCTGTTCAGAGTCTTGTAAATACAGGAAATATCCGAAAGCTTCCTAAAATCGGCTTTTATGTGGTACTGGCAGTAGCTTATGTGGCTTTAGCAGGTCCGGGTCTTTATTTTTTCTTAAAGCAGAGAAATCTGCGGGAATATTATCAGCCGTCAGTGGCTCTGCTTGCTGTCTGCACCACGGGAATGGTGATCTTAATGGGTTCCGGAACCCGTTTCTCCGGTCCGTTCTTCACTTATGCGACCATTGAAAGTATCGGCGATACTGATAAGACGGAGACAACATTTATCAATATGCGGGCACCTTATAATAAGACATATTCCGTAGGATTAAATCCCCGGTACCGGCTGTATCCGGTTACAGGAAGTCCCTATTATGATCAGACACCAACAGGAGAATTTACAGATACAGACAAAGCAGATGTTATCATACGGTATGGGGAGGATGCAACCTGGATCCAGGCAGTAGATACAGGGGCGTTTAATTCTAAAATTTTCCAGATGGAAACGCATACAGATAATGAGACTGGAGAAGGATTTTCCGGAGAGCTTCGGGCCTTTAACGGAGAACTTTCCGGTACTCTTACTAATAATTATCCTTATGCAGTGGAAAATGCGGCAGTGCTCCTTTATAATCAGCTGCTGATCATTGGAAATATGGAACCGGGAGAGACGATTTCTTTAGATAATCAGCCCATGACGTTTTGTGCTACCAATTTCAGCTATGCGCTGGCATCTCAGATCACCGGAGTTTCTCTGTATGATATGAGCGGAGATATGGAAGATGCCTCCTATGTACAGGCTTTAGAACGGGCAAATCTTCTTTCGTTTTATATTGAAAATTATATTTCCGGTTATCATTCCCAGGCGTGTGTGGTTGCTTTTGGAGATGGAGAAGAAAATCTGGATTTTATGCAGCAGGCAGATTATGAAGCTTATGGCTGCACTCTTTTAACGGCGCAGTTGGAAGTAAATTATGAAAAAGGCGGAAAAACCTATCGCTCTGCCATGCAGAAGCAGCCAAATGTGCTTTCTGGTGAGTATGACGCAGCCCGTAATACTATGTATGGAATGTCTCCTGTGATCTTAGAGTATTATCTGGGAAATGAAACAGAAGTGGACTCCGTGGATTTCCACCCGCTGACGGCAGATGCCTCTGACAGCCTGAAGTATTATTACACAGTCCCATTTTCCGGCAGCATGTATTTTTATAATTATAATACAGGGGATTATGATCTTATAAGATCAGATCAGACGCATTTTACACAGGAAGAACTGGAGAAATATTTGTCTCCCGGAAATACCATTACTGTCCGTTATGTATATGACACAACAGGAGAGTACACCTGGAACATTATGCTCCCGGTGGTAACTGTCACAGGAAGGAGCAAATGATGCTTAAGATAGAAAATCTCCATAAAATATATGGTAAATATCATGCTTTAAGCGGCCTGAACATGACGGTAAAAGAAGGAGCTCTTTACGGTTTTGTGGGGCCCAACGGAGCAGGAAAGACAACAGCTATTAAAATCATGACCGGACTTTTGGAAGCAGAAGAGGGAAGTGTGATCATTAACGGGGAAGATGCATTAGCTGATCCGGATAAGCTGCGTTCCTGCATCGGCTATGTACCGGATTTCTTTGGTGTATACGACAATCTGACTGTGGGGGAGTATATGAGTTTTTTTGCTTCCTGTTATCATATGGACGGACTGGTGGCAAGAAAGCGCTATATGGCTTTATTAGACCAGGTAGGACTGGAAGATAAGCTTGATTTTTATGTAGACGGTCTTTCAAGGGGCATGAAACAGCGTCTTTGCCTGGCAAGAGCATTGATCCACGATCCACAGATACTGATCTTGGATGAACCTACCTCCGGTCTTGATCCAAGGACCCGGGTGGAATTTAAAGAAATATTGGAAGATCTGAAATTTGCGGGAAAGACGATCCTTATCAGTTCCCATGTTCTTTCAGAACTTTCAGAAATGTGTACGGATATCGGGATTATTGACCAGGGAAGAATGATCTTAGAAGGAAATATCGAAGATATTTTATCAAGGGTCAATGCGTCCAATCCGCTGGTGATCTCCGTTTACAGCAACATGGAAAAGGCACTGTCTATATTAAAGAGCCATCCATGTGTGAGGACGATTTCCATGCGGGAAAAGGATATCTGTGTCCGCTTTGCCGGGGATGCCCAGGATGAGGCCATGTTATTGCAGCAGCTCATTGACAGTGATGTGCTGGTCAATGGTTTTACCAGGGAAAAAGGCAGTCTGGAAACAGTATTTATGCAGCTGACAGATCACGAAGAAGAAAGGGTGGTGACTTCCTATGAAGCAGAATCCGGTTTATAACAGGGAAATGCGTGTAAGTTCCCGAAGCCTGAAGCTGCCCTTTATCATTGTTCTGTTTAATGGGATCTTATTTTTAGTGACTCTTTTAAATATGTACTCTGTAGTCATGCAGGTAAAGGCCACGGCAAGTATCCAGTACAGCAGTTTTATGGATCTGTATGAATTTGTTACATCCATGGAATTTTTACTTTTAATGTTTATTGTTCCGGCAGTAACAGCTTCTTCCATCAGCGGAGAAAGGGAACGGCAGACCTTAGACCTTATGCTGACTACCCGGATGAGTGCCGGGCAGATCGTAAGGGGAAAACTGATGAGTGCTTTAAGCACTCTGCTTTTGCTGATCCTTTCCAGTTTCCCGGCTGTTGCAATGGTATTTGTATATGGGGGTATCACATGGGCAGATGCTTTTTCACTGATCCTTTGCTATGTGACAGTGGCATTTTTTGCAGGAAGCATCGGCATCTGTTTTTCAGCAGCCCTTAAGCGGTCTACTATCTCAACTGTAGTCACATATGGAACACTGATTGCAGTAGTGGCAGGAACTTATTTTATCAACCGCTTTGCTCTTTCCGTATCAGGAATGAGCCTGAATAAGACGACGGTCTATTCCATAGCAGATAGTGGGATCAGAGCTTCTTCCGGCGGTTTCTTTTACCTGTTTTTGTTTAACCCGGCAGTTACATTTATGGCCATCATCGGGGAACAGGCGGGAAGAGGAACACCTCTTGCAGATGTGGTAAGCTATTTTGGCATATCTCAGGATGGATTTATCATCAGATACTGGATCGGTTTTAGTATTATGCTCCAGTTGGCATCGGGAATTGCTTTGATCGCAGGAGCTATTCATTTTGTAGAACCAGTAAAACATAAAAAATCACGCTTAAAAAGGGTGAATAAAAAAGGAGAAAAATAAATGGGAATCATTAAAGCAGCATCACATGCAGTTGGTACAGGTCTGTCAGACCAGTGGCTGGAGGCCCTGGAACCGGACAATATGGGAGCACAGACTGTTTTTGCAAAAGGCGTCCAGCTTAGAAAAGGAACAGGTGAAAATGGTAAAGGCTCTGATAACATGGTAACAGAAGGTTCCATTATCCATGTATATCCGGAGCAGTGCATGATCTTAGTAGATGGGGGAAAAGTGGTGGATTACACAGCAGAACCCGGCTACTATAAGGTAAGCCTGGATACACAGCCTTCTCTGATGAATGGGTCTTTAGGGAAAGCAGTAAAGGAATCGTTAGGAAGGATCCGCTTTGGAGGTGTGGCTCCTACAGCTCAGAAAGTATATTATATTAATCTTCAGGAGATCCGGGGGCTGAAGTTTGGAACCAAAAATGCTATTAACTATTTTGATAATTTCTATAACGCAGAATTGTTTTTACGGACTCATGGAACCTATTCTATTAAGGTCACTGATCCATTGAAATTTTATGCAGAAGTGATTCCAAAGAATGCAGACCGGGTGGAAATGGAAGATATTAACGAGCAGTACTTAAATGAGTTTTTAGAGGCACTGCAGACTTCTATTAACCAGATGTCAGCTGATGGAATTCGTATTTCCTATGTTCCTTCCAAGGGCATGGAGCTTGGAAAATATATGTCCAATGTATTGGATGACCAGTGGAAAGAACTGCGTGGTATGGAGATCCAGTCTGTAGGAATTGCCAGCATTTCCTATGACGAAACATCACAGGAACTGATCAATATGCGCAACAAGGGTGCTATGATGGGAGACCCGTCTATAAGAGAAGGTTATGTACAGAGCACCATTGCAGAAGGATTAAAAGGTGCAGGTACCAATACAAACGGAGCTATGTCCGGATTTATGGGAATGGGCCTTGGAATGCAAAATGGAGGTGCTTTTATGGGTGCAGCGTCTGCAGCTAATATGCAGCAGATGCAGATGAACAGGCAGATGCAGCAGGGACAGCAAATGGGATATGGTGCAGGAAATGGTGGCGTTCAGGGCGGCCAGATGTGCTATGGCGCAGGAAATGGTGGTACTCAGGCAGTTCAGCCGGCCCAGTCCGTAAAGCAGCCCTGGATATGTCCTGCATGCCATGTGGAAAACACAGGAAAATTCTGCAGCGAGTGTGGAAAACCAAAGCCGTCAGCAGAGTGGACCTGTCCGGTGTGTGGTACGGTTAATAAAGGCAAGTTCTGCAGTGAATGCGGAAATCCAAGAGGAGAAGCTTAAGCATGGGAGTTATAACATATAAATGCCCTAACTGCGGCGGCGGACTGACATTTAATGCAGACATTCAGAAATACAGGTGTGAATACTGCCTTTCTGAGTTTTCACAGGAAGAGCTGGATGAGATAGAAAAGAAAGAGCTGGAAAAAGCAGAGAAACGGGCAGAGATCCAGGAAAATAATGTACTAACAGAGGATGTGCCGGTTGAAACATCGGGGACACAGGCTGTGCAGACAGAAGAAGCATCTGAAAATACAGGCAGAAAAAAAACAGTTACCTCTATCATGTACATTTGCCCAAGCTGTGGTGCACAGATCGTCACAGATGAGACTACGGCTGCTTCTTTCTGTTATTACTGCCACAATCCTGTTGTGCTGGAAGAAAAACTGCGGGGGGAATTTAAACCGGACTACGTACTCCCATTTCAGATCGATAAGAAAAAAGCCCAGGAAATATTTACCCAGTGGGTAGGACGGAAAAAATTCGTACCGGATTATTTCTTTTCTCCCCGCCAGATCGAGAGCATGACCGGTGTATATTTCCCTTATTGGCTTTACAGCTGCAAGGTAAAGGGTGATCTTCAGGCAGAAGGAAAGACTGTCCGTACCTGGGAAACGGCGGGTATGCGCTATACAGAAACGAAAGTCTATGATATCCAAAGACAGGGAGATATGAATGTAGACTCTGTAGCCAGAAATGCATTAAAGAAGGCCAACAGAAAGCTGATCGATGGTGTTCTGCCTTACCGTCTGAATGAGAAAAAAGAATTTTCCATGGGTTATCTTTCCGGCTTTGTGGCAGAGAACCGGGATATGGAAAAAGATGGTTTTGTAAATGAGGTTAAAGAAGAGGTACGGCAGTTTGCATTATCCAGCCTAAGCAGCCAGACCGGGAATTATTCCAGCGTCCAGGTGCGAAAGAATCAGGTGGATATTACTGAAGAGACCTGGGCTGCTGCCCTTCTTCCTGTATGGACAGTAACCTATAATGATAAGGCCAGAGGGAAGATCTATTATTTTGCTTTAAATGGACAGACGGGAAAGATATGGGGAGAGCTTCCGGTGGACAATAAAAAACTGGCAGTTTTATTCTTAAGTATTTTTGTACCGGTGTGCGTGATACTGCTGTTTTTAGGGTATTGGATCGGCTGATGAGGTGATGAGATGAAAAAGATAAAAGGGATAATGATCTGTCTGCTGATCTGTACATTTTTAGTTATGGGCAGTATGGCAGTATGGGCGGACCAGACGGGAGCAGTAAGCGGCCAGACCCGCGTATTTGACCAGGCGGGACTGTTTAGTGAAACAGAAATAATACAGCTGGAAGAAAAAATTGCCCAATGCAGAAAAAGCACAAAGATGGATGTGGTCATAGTCAGCGCTTATGCAGACGAGGAACGTTCAGCAGAAGAATATGCAGATGATTATTATGACTACGGTGGCTTTGGTGCTGGAAAGAAAGCCAGCGGTGTACTGCTTTTATACTATATGGACGGACCTGGACAGCCGGGGGGAGAATGCTATATTTCGACTGCAGGTACAATGATCAATATGCTTACAGATGAACGTATTGAAAGCATTTTAGATGATGTATATGGAGATCTGGGAAACCGGGACTTTGCAGGAGCTACGGAGCATTTTCTGGAAGATGTAAAGGTCTATGTAAAAGAGGGCGTGGAATCCGGTCAGTATACTTATGACCGGGATACAGGCGAGATTGTCCGTTACCACAGCATCCGTTTGTATGAGGTGGCAATAGCAGTGGTGATCGCCGGAATTTTAGCTGGATCCGTATGTCTGGATATAAAAAAGCGTTATGCTATGAAACAGAGCAGCAGAGAGGTATCAAACAGTCTTCAGGCTTACCGGGCGGACTGTGCTTTTTGTTTTTCTGTTGCCGGGGACAAAATGGTCAATAAGTATGTGCGCTCTGTACCTATTCCAAGAAATACTTCCAGTGGAAGCGGAGGCAGAGGACATTCTGGAAGCAGTTCGGCAGGACGCAGCACAATACATACTTCCAGCAGCGGGAGAAGTCATGGAGGCGGCGGAAGACGTTTTTGAGAAGCTGGCACAATTTAGGAGCAGCAGCGTATGATGATAATAGATGCATCCGCTGATGCTTTATATAGATCTGCAGGTTCCGGAGCCTGGAGAGGCAGAGCTTTCTGGCTCTGCCTGGTACATCGTTTCGTAAATAGCTGTACTGATCCGCAGACAAGTGAGTGGTATAATTATTTCAAAAACAATGTACCAGTACATAAAATGTATGGTTCCAGGATGTACAGATTACCGGGATCCGGGAAAACTTCAGGATCAGAAGGAAGCTTCAGGGGAAAGATATGAATTATACCTATATACTCCACTGCGCAGACGGGACACTGTACTGCGGATGGACCAATGACTTAAAAAAACGGCTCCATGCCCACAACAGCGGCACTGGAGCCAAATATACGAAGTCAAGAAGACCGGTGACACTGGCCTATTATGAAGCCTTTGGGACAAAACAGGAGGCCATGAAGCGGGAATATGCAATAAAACAGCTCCCCCGGAAGAAGAAGGAGGAGCTGATCGCCCATGGCTGTGATATGGACATATTCGTGGCTTCAGAAAGTCAGCTTTATGCCACGAACTGATACATCATCATATAGTGGCAGAGACTGCCGCCCATGACAAACAGGTGGAAGATCTCATGGGAGCCAAAGTACCGGTGCCTGGAATTGAAAATCGGCAGTTTCAATGCATATATAATTCCTCCTGCGGTGTAAATAATGCCGCCTGCTAAAAGCCATGCAAAGCCACCAGCTGGAAGTGCAGCGATGATCTTGGAGATAGCCAGGATGCACACCCATCCCATGGCAATATAGATCAGGGAAGAAAACCACTTGGGGCAGGTGATCCAGAGAGCATTGATGATGATCCCAACAAGGGCAATGCCCCATACAAGACCTAAAAGGTTCCAGCCGGTGTGGTCTCCTAAAACGATCAGGCATACCGGTGTATAAGTTCCGGCAATAAGGACGAAGATCATCATATGGTCCAGCTTGCGCAGACGCTTATTGATAACAGGAGAAATATTCAGTGTATGGTACAAGGTACTTGCCCCATACAGACAGATCATACTTAAAATAAACACCGCCAGTGCTGCCAGATGCAGGT
>ERZ773149.448-NODE-448-length-40746-cov-6.938586_pt1 | contig 40746 bp, 57 predicted proteins | sample MGYA00511081_ERZ773149 | MGnify/ENA primary metagenome ERZ773149 (study PRJEB29015, sample SAMEA2737846) | human gut metagenome | biome: human gut; feature: human-associated habitat; material: faeces | place: China | collected 2012 ...
ACTCCAGAAAGTACCACATCGCTCCAATCGTTGACCGTGTAGGCGGCGGCGACTCTTTCGCAGGTGGTCTGATCTGTGGACTGGCTGATGGCAAGGACATGAAGGCAGCTCTGGAATTTGCAGTAGCAGCTTCCGCATTAAAGCACACAATCCCTGGTGACTTCAACCTGGTAACCCGCGCAGATGTTGAAACCTTAGCAGGCGGCGACGGTTCAGGTCGTGTACAGAGATAATTACTCTTTTTAAGAGTTAAAAATAAGACCCTAGGGCCTGTTTGAAAATATCGTTCCTGGAATGTATTTTCAGACAGGCCTTTTCTTTAGAAATGGATTCCGGGAATCATTTCTGCATATGCAAAAGATTCCTGGAACCATTAAAAAAACAGGAGGATACGAACAATGGGTAAGACAACAGGAAGAACATTTGACCTGCTCACATTAGGACAGGTTCTTTTAAGACTGTCACCGCCGGATAATGACCGTCTTTCCAGAGGTGATACTTTTGTAAAACAGGTAGGCGGCGCAGAACTTAACGTGGCAGTAGGAGCATCACTTTTAGGACTTCGTACAGGTGTTATTTCCAAGCTTCCGTCACATGATATCGGTAGCTTTATGAAAGGCAAGATCCGTTCCTTTGGTGTCAGCGATGACTTTTTTATGTATGATCATTCTCCTTCAGCCCGTGTGGGTATTTATTACTACGAGAATGGCGCATATCCAAGAAAACCAAAGGTTATCTATGACCGTATGAACAGTTCTTTCTTTACTCTGGATATTAATGAGATCCCGGAGGAGGTTTATACAGCACCTAAATGTTTCCATACAACAGGTATTACTCTGGCCCTCAGTGAGAAGATCAGAGAGACTACGATTGAGATGATCAAACGTTTTAAGGAAGCAGGAACGCTGGTTTCATTTGATGTAAACTTCCGGGGAAACCTTTGGAGTGGTGATGAAGCCAGAGAATGTATTGAACGTATCCTTCCTTATGTAGATATTTTCTTCTGCTCTGAAGATACTGCAAGACTGACCTTCTTAAAGAAAGGTACTGCAAAAGAGATGATGAAGAGCTTTACAGAAGAATATCCTATTTCTATCGTAGCATCCACACAGCGTATTGTACACAGCCCAAAACGCCATACCTTTGGTTCTGTGATCTACGATGCAGCCAGAGATACATTCTACGAAGAAGAGCCATATCGTGATATCGAAGTAGTAGATCGTATCGGCAGTGGTGATGCTTATATTTCCGGTGCTCTTTATGGTCTGTTAAGCAGCGGCGGTGACTGTCAGAAAGCAGTTGCCTTTGGAAATGCCACAGCAGCTGTAAAGAATACCATTCCTGGAGATCTTCCATCCTCCAATCTGGAAGAAATCGAAACAATTATCAAGGCCCACAACCAGATGGGACCTCAGAGTGAGATGGCGCGGTAATCGCTGTATTCTGTATCCGACATCAGGATAAAGATAAACAGGATCATAAGTCAGATATTAGATATTTTATCAAAAGCAGGAGCTTTTACGTGATTTTACGAAAAGGATCCTGCTTTTTTAGTACACAGATTTAAAAATAACTTAAAAACTTTACCGTTTTAAAGTAATCGGAATTGAACGGAAACTGCATGAAAACCAAGGTTTTATGCGGTTTCTTTCAATCTCCAGCCTTTTGAATTCTTTAGAAAAAATCGGTATTCTTGGGGTCTATTGGTCACAATAAAGTCACAAAATATTCTTTATCTATTTTCTCAATTTCCATTTTCAGGTCTTTTAAATCACGGTGACCGTAAACACGGTTAGTAACATCATTTCCAAAGGAATGTCCAAGCATGCGTTTTCTGTCATTTTCATTTACATGATAGAGTTCACAAAATTTTGAGAATGTGTGTCGGCAGTCATGGGGTGTGTGTTTTTCTATTCCCAACTGTGCTAAGACCTGGTACATGTTTTGCCTGAAAGCGCATGTGCTTATAGGTAAAAGAGTGCCATATCTTTCATATCGGCGTTTTACAAGAGGATAGACAGAAGAATGAATAGGAACAATCCTGTCTTTGCCAGCTTTGGTTTTTATGCCGCCTTCGTAGTAACCATTCTCCAGATCAACGCGTAATTTAGGAACCTCATTAATACGCCAGCCGGAATAGCAGAGTATTAAGAGCAATTCTACAGTGTCATTATCTGAATGGCACCATAAAGTCAATAAATCCCTGGTAGTAAGTGGAACGCCATGTTCATCATCATCGTCTTTATTGATTATCAGTTTTTGTCCGTAATTCTTATCAGAAATATCGGTATCTACGGCAAAAGTACACATTTGGCGAAAAAGGTTTCGTATTAGTTCGATGCTGCTATACTTAAGAGGGCAGTTGTCTAAAACATTTTGAAAATCGACTGATTTTAAAGAGTTCCATGGGCGATCATGAAGAATAGAACAGTTTCTGTAGGCTGCTCTCATAGAATCTTTACTGCTTTTTGAAAGTTTATTGCCTTCGCGGAATTTTCTCGCATAGAAAAGCTGGTAGACGTCTGCAAAGGTCATAGGCTTTTCTGGCGGAGTTACGCCCTTGATCAGGCTGTAGTCTGCCATGAGCTTCTGAGCCAGAGTATCCAGATCCTTGTCATCTGCAGATAATGCTTGCAGGTCCTTTTCCATACCAGGCTTGTAAGTGCCGGCTTTGTAGGCAGTCAGTATGATGAAGCCCTTCATCCAGTCATCAACGTAACAGAGGGCTGCAGGGCGGTCACCGTCGATATTTGCAGGCGGATGGACTGCGTATGGGTTCTTCCGGTTCTTTCCCAGGTAGCGGATGGAGCCGTAGCCGTTGGGAAGGCGGCTGTGCTTTTTTCTTCTTGGCATATATCATTTCTCCTTTGATTGCGACGTCGCAAATGGTAAATTCCTCAGTCCTGAGGGTAAAAATGGGTACAAAAAAGACGCCTCTTGCGCAGACGTCCTGGAGATGATATAATTCAGGTGTCTAAGTCTGATTTATATCTGGCTGGGAGACTAGCAAGAGAAGATCTATGTAAGAGGCCGTTCCTGTTGGCGCAGGGGCGGTCTTTTACTTTTTAACAGTAAAAGCTAATCTGTTTGAATGTTGAATACCATAAGTCGAGCACTGACTTACTGCGGGCTTCAATAATCTGCATAAAAACCCTGAGCTGCTTATCTGGAATTTTGGAATTGTTATTGCACAAAAGGCATTTGCCATTTTTTGTGATCCATATTTTAGTAGCATTGGGAGAAGGAACCCCTTTGGCAATATGCACATGAACCGGTTCCAGAGGATCATTTTCATTAACCCAGAAATAAACAGTATATCCAGCGATTTTAAAAACCTGAGGCATCGTCTAAACCTCCTTCAATACCACCTTCTCGTGCTAACTGCAAGATAATGTGCGCAACAGACTCTAATAACTCTTGAAAATATTGAATATCCTCAGGAGAGAAGCCGTCGATATTTTCCCATTTGTATTCAGGAAGCCAGCAGGTAGCTGAATGAAAACCGCCATACACTGGTTTTTCAATACGTACCTCAACTTTTTCCTTTCCAGCTGTTTCAATGGTTTCTGAATGTACAATTTCAGTTCCGTCATTCAATGTCATAAATGGATATAACATAGTGAGCACCTCCATGTTTACTTTAATAAGTCTGCAATGGTAATAGTTAAGTTTTTGTAGATACCTACAGTGATCGGCTGCGTGAAAGTGTAATTGGTAGGCGCCGCATCTTCCTCATAACGATATACAGTAACCCATTCTTTTATCGGGTTTACGATCCAGTATTCTTTTACTCCTGCTTCTAAATATAAAACGTTTTTCTTGATGTAATCCATTTTGCTACTAGCTGGTGAAGCAATCTCTATAATCAGGTCAGGAGCTCCGGAGCATCCCCGATCAGTAAGCTTATTCGGGTCGCAGATAACAGAAATATCTGGTTCTACCCAGTCTTTATCATCTGCGTCAAGGTTGACAGCGAATGGGGCGGGGTATACTTGGCATTTGCCATGGTTCTTCTTTATATATTCGCGGATAGTTCCGGCTAGTTCCATAACAAGCTGCTGGTGGAATCGACTGGGCGGTGCCATGTCGTAGAGTTTTCCGTCAATGAGCTCTGCTCTTGTACCTTCCGGCAGGTTCCAGTAGTCTTCAGATGTATACTGATCGTTTTTTAAGAGTGGCATGTGGGCACATCCTTTCCTGTATAGATATTACTGTTACCAGGCATAACATTTTTAGCCAATGTTTAATGTAACCGTTTGAACGTTGGGATTATTCCATTTAAAAAGTTCTTTAATTTCTAATGTTAAAGGTGTTTTATCCTTTATTCGATAAGCTTTTCCAACTTTTATAGTAGTTCCCTGAGTAACTTTTTTTGAATAGTTGTCTAATGCTTCGTCACGATTATCGTATGAAAGCCATGTGGTATCACATTCAACACCATTTTGAAATGCTGTAATGTAATAATCAGCTGAGAGTGCGCTCTGGGATTCAGATTTTTTATTTGTAAAATCATAATACAGTATAACGCAACTATAGCCATCATAATCAGATGCAAGTTTCCAACCGGTATAAGTAATTTTGGCATCATCTGTATCAAAACTAAAAAGTGGGGTTATCAGTGCACCACTGGCATCGACTTTCTGACCGTCAGGGGTAGAGGTGTTGGTTAAAATGTAACCGTTATTATCAAAATAATATTGTTTTCCATTTATTTCTTTCCAGGTGTTTGTTGGATAACTTCCATCATCATTTTGGTACCACCAACCAGAAGCATCCTGTTTCCATTCTCCTGCAAAGGAGGTCATAGAAAGGGCAGCAGATGCAACACCGACAGCGAAAAATAACTTTACTTTTTTCATACATTTTCCCTCTTTTCTTTTGTTTTATTAAAATGCCATAGGCTATTTTAACCTTAATTCAATAAGTCCTTTCTGATATCCCAGGATCCGCGCAAGCTGATCTAACAGTAGAAAGATTGCTCATTAAACTGATCTACCCAGCGTTCAATAATTTCAGAACTGTTGGCTTCTATCATTCTTATGATGCTACGTAAGATTTTTGGTGGAATCTTTGAATTATTATTACAAAGAAGAGTGTGGCCGGAGCGTGTGATCCAGACTTTGGTAGCATTTGCGGAGGCTCTTCCTTCTGCAATATGAACGTGAACGGGCTCTAAGGGTATTCCTTCGTTTGACCAGAAGTAAACGATATAGGAGCCAATCCTAAAAATTTGAGGCATTCAATACGCCTCCTTCCTGGGCAAATTCCAGAATAAGATGAGCATTGTCACGAATCAGGCGCTTGAAATATTCCATTTCCTGATCAGAATATCCGTGAATGCTTTCCCATGTATAATCTGGAAGATAGCAGGTGGCATCATGAAAACCGTCTTTTTCATTCGGGGTTTCGATGTAAACTTTCACACGGCCATCCGGACGTACTTCGGAATGAGTAATTTCTGTATCATCGTTTAAGGTTAAATAGGGATACATCATTGTGGACACTTCCTTTCTGCAATAGTATTGCACTTCAAAATTTTTCTATGACGGCCAACGCCGGATCAAACATAATGGTATATCCGCCAAAATTCACATAAGGACCATATTTCTCATGGTAGCATTCCAGAGCTTCTTTTAAAAACTCTTCGGAAACTTCCAGATATTCAGCCAGTTCATGCCGGTTCCTACAGCGAGCCTTATATCCTTTGACAATTCCAGATAATCCAATCTGTTTATTATAGGCCCATAATCTTGCAATGCGTTCCTGTTTCTGTTCAGATATGGAATCCTGTTCAATAATGCGCCCAACAGTGGTGTAGTAGTGTCCCAATTCTTCTGCTAACACATCTGCTTTTTGACGCAAGGTGGGAATGTTTTTCCGGATGGCAATCTTGCAACCTTTTATCCGCCCATCACTGGATTGTAATGGAGCTTCTTTTACGATTAAGCCATTGCTGTCAGCTTCTATCAGTAATTCATCGTAGGTCAATCAGATCAAGCCTCCTACTTTCCCCAGAACTCATCATTATCCATAAGGTCATCATCGTGCTTCTTCATCTCAGCAGTTGGTTTTATGTCGGTTCGGTCATGAGCGGCATCAGGTATCAGGTTATTATTACAGTCTTCTTCGAATTGAACTTCTTTATAAATATTTTCGTTACTTAAATTTCGAATCATCTGTTCTTTTTCAAGACGTTCCTGCCTGAATTTAGTTTCATTAAGCTTTAAAATAACAGAATCAAGAGTTGCTTTTGCATATGTGTCTATACGAGTCCTAATATTATTTAATTCAGTAGAACTAATTTGTATAGCACCGTTACCATAATGAATGAAGGGGTTATGTTCCAGGTCATCTTTCATAATGTTATATCCTAAGCTTTCAAGATATTTAAAAAATGCAGCTTCTGATGAAATTAGTAGTTTTGCACTTAGGTGATGCTTTCTTTTTAATGATTCATATCGAGCCAATAATTCATAATCATAGAAGCTTGTTACAGTTTGTCCATAAACATTTTTGATTACAAAGAAATCATCATCATAATTTTCACAACAAAGAGAATATCCAGCTGAGTTTAAAACTTTTTCAATATCCTTTAGTTCAGCATCACGTATTAAAATATTAGGATCCTCATAATTGTTTCGTTCCATAGGGACGTCTAACCCCATAAGCCATGCTTCATTAACATTTAAAGCTTTTGACAATATAAATAGTTTGTCCGATTTTGGTTGGGTGTAACCGGACATGTAATGACTTATGGTAGATTTGGAAAGCTTTGTTCTTTCCGCCAGTTCAGCTGGTTTGATATTTGCATTTGATATCGCAATATTGAATCTGTTTTTAAATGAGTCAATTTGTTTATTCATAGCGTGCCACTCCTTCTTGATATATAATATCAAAAGTGAAACAAAAATTCAATAGAATCAATATAAAAAGTTTAAAAAATGAAATTTTATATTGACAACATGGAAATGCTGAGGTATAGTAACTGTAGTTTCAAAATTGAAACAAAGGAGGTGATTAAATTGTGCGATAAAACGGTGTTTGACTACAGCAAATTACGTGGCAGGATAGTGGAGAAGTTTGGAACGCAATCCAAATTTGCTGATGCAAATGGAATATCCGATCGCTCTATGTCCTTAAAGTTGAATAATGGGATTGGATTATCTCAAAATGAAATTTTGGAATGGTGCAATTTGTTGGACATCCCCACAGGTGAAATACCATTATATTTTTTTACTGTAAAAGTTTCAAAAATGAAACCACGGGAGGTACATACCAGTGAATGAGTTAACAAGAACTACTATTACATCAATGGAAGCCGCAGAATGGTGCGGGAAAGAACACGCAAAGTTACTGCGTGATATCCGTAAATACGTAGAGCAGTTAGGAGAATCCAAAATTGGCTTTACCGATTTCTTCAAGGAATCTACATACGTTACAGATCAGAACAAGACGTTACCGTGTTTTCTGGTCACAAAGAAAGGCTGTGAGTTTATTGCTCACAAAATGACTGGTCAGAAGGGCGTGGAGTTCACAGCTCGCTATATTAACCGTTTCCATGAAATGGAAGAACTGCCGCAGCGGTTGCTTACAGAGCATCCGGGAGAAGTAGCAAAGCTGATCCAGGCGTTGGCAAGCCGTATGGATAAACAGGGAAGTGCGCCGTATAAGTCTGCAGAGATGGCAAAGCTTATTTGCGAACAGTATGGAATCCGACTCCCGGCAGATTTTGTGAAACTCCCGGAGTATGAGCAGCTGTCTTTGTTTGGAAAAGCGGAATGATCGAGAACCTGCTGGAATAAGAGAGGAGGCGAGAAATGAGCACGGTAATAACCACAGTCATATTGAACCGAAGAATATTAAGTGTAGCGGCGATAAATATTCTGGCAATAGTATTGGCTACTAACAGTCATTACGCTTTGGCTTGGGAAGTATGGGCACTGGCAGTTTGGCTTTGCGTAGTAACGTAATATATTCCGCAAATACGGCAGTGCATAGCATAGCGAATGTTTCGTCTAATGCTTGCATACTGCGTTCAAGCGAAAACATAGGGTTTCCGTCTTTCGCTTCTAACGCAGTAAGATACGCCGAGTAGTACTTGGAATACATGGACTGAGATGCAGGTTCCATTAAATGGAGATTATCACTCATAAGATCCAAAAAAAGGGACCAAGTTTCAAGGCTCATTTCACTTAGCGTTAGCTCAGAAAGAAAACCGCGGCAATAAATTTTGTAAAAGGGAATATAAAATTTTTCTAATTGTTCGCGAATGATTTTTGATTTTGACACATGGTCGTCTTTTACCACTGAAAGGTATACCAAAATGAAGGCGCCCAAAGTGGTGATGGTGCTGGCAACGATTTCGGGACTGAAAGTCATAATAGCAGTTCCTTTCTTTTGTACTCAGCCCTGGCTGGGCCTGTACAGAAAGTATAACACTGGGGAGATATGGAAAACAAGTATATTAACGGTTCTCATTTACCCATTGAGAAGCTGTTGGAGTAGGAGGTGTTTACATGGAAAAACGATATCTTTCACCAGAAGATGCAGCTCCGTTTCTGGGGCTGTCGGCAGCGGCCGTAAGAAAGTACATGCGCAATGGAAGCATGGATCTGGGAATGGTTTTAAGTCCTCAAAAGACAGGGACTAAGACCTGGCGGTACAAGATCTATCCGGAGAAGTTAAAGCAGATTACCGGATCCAGTGTACCGGGATATGAATAAAATCTGGAAAGGAGAGAGAAGTAATGGCAAAGATCAAGAACTATGACGGCCAGACCGGCATGGAGCTGTCCTATGTGGCAGTGCAGGCAACCAGGCCAAAGAAGAAAACTGTGGACTGGGTAGGCATCACAGAGACATTTATAGCCGGTGGCATGTGGGTGATAGTCTGCATGATGCTTGGGGCTGCGCTTGCGGTCCAGGTGCTGTGATGGCTGTGCGGAATGACCAGTGTGGTACCTGCATCAGGAAGAATCGGTGCATGGAGAGAAGCCGCTTACAGGCATGCAGAGGTTACATAAAAAAGGACCCAGGCAGCGGCAACTGTCATAGGTCCGAAAACAAAAAAATTGTACACCCTCATTATACGGAGGGAGAAGGAGAATTGCAAGATGGCAATGAAAATTAACAAGCTTGAGATCGAGAACGTCAAGCGTGTAAAGGCAGTAAAGATCGAACCGACAGCAAATGGGCTTACGATCATTGGTGGAAACAACAACCAGGGCAAGACCTCTGTCCTGGATGCGATCGCCTGGGCTTTAGGCGGGGACAAATACCGTCCGTCCCAGGCTCAGAGGGAAGGCTCCGCGATCCCGCCAAACCTTCATATAGTCATGAACAATGGTCTGGTAGTGGAACGCAAGGGTAAGAACAGCACGTTAAAGGTAACGGATCCACAAGGACAGAAGGCCGGTCAGCAGCTTTTGAATGAGTTTGTGGAACAGCTGGCACTGGATCTTCCGAAATTTATGGAGGCTTCTGACAAGGAAAAGGCAGGTATCCTGTTAAACATCATCGGTGTGGGAGACCAGCTGGCCCAACTGGAAAAGGAAGAAAAGGAACTTTACAATGAGCGTACCTACGTAGGACGTACGGTAGACCAGAAAGAGAAGTATGCAAAAGAGCAGCCTTATTATCCGGATGTCCCGGCAGTCCCGGTCTCAGCAGCGGAACTGATCCGCAAACAGCAGGAGATCCTGGCACAGAACGGGGAAAACCAGAGAAAACGTGAAAGACGCCACCAGTTGGAGCAGGAGATGCAGCGTGTCACGGATCAGATCCAGGAGCTTTTAAGAAAGCAGGCTGAGCTGGAAGCGGATCTTAAGATCGCCCGGTCGACCAGTGAGAACCTGCAGGATGAGTCTACCGCAGAACTGGAACGAAACATTGCAGAAGTGGAAGAGACCAACCGGAAAGTAAGGGCCAACCTGGACAAAGACAAGGCAGAAGAAGATGCCAGGGGATACCGGGAACAGTACAATGCGCTGACCGCAAAGATCCAGGAGGTACGGGATACAAAGCTGGAACTGTTAAAGAAAGCCGATCTGCCGCTCCCAGGACTGACGGTTGAAGACGGGGAACTGGTCTACAACGGTCAGAAATGGGATAACATGTCCGGCTCTGAACAGCTTAAGGTATCTACCGCGATCGTACGCCGGTTAAATCCGAAATGCGGCTTTGTACTCATGGACAAGCTGGAACAGATGGACCTGCATACCCTTCAGGAGTTTGGAAAGTGCCTGGAGACAGAAGGTCTCCAGGCAATCGCTACCAGGGTATCAACGGGTGATGAATGCAGCATTGTTATTGAAGACGGGTATGTGGTGGGGCAGACCCCTATGGAAGAAAAGAAAGAATGGAAAGCAGGTGTTTTTTAAATGGAGATTATCAGAGGGAGAATGCCAGGCGCGAAGAAAACAGTGATCTATGGTCCTGAAGGGATCGGGAAGTCTACACTGGCTTCCTGCTTCCCGGATCCCCTGTTTATCGATACGGAAGGATCTACCAGGGATATGGATATCGCACGTACCAAAGAACCAAGCAGCTGGATGATGCTCATGGAACAGGTCATGTATGTGAAAAATCATCCAGATGTATGCCAGACTCTGGTCATTGATACAGCGGACTGGGCTGAAATGCTCTGTATTACCCAGATCTGCGATAAAAACCATAAAAGCAGCATTGAAGAGTTTGGTTATGGAAAGGGCTATACCTATGTACAGGAGGAATTTGGGCGTCTTTTAAATCTTCTTACGGAAGTGATCAAAGCAGGCGTGAATGTAGTCTTTACAGCCCATGCAAAGATGCGGAAGTTTGAGCAGCCGGATGAACTGGGAGCGTACGACCGCTGGGAGATGAAGCTGAGTAAGGGCGTGGCTCCCATGGTGAAGGAATGGGCCGACATGGTTCTGTTTGCGAACTATAAGACCATGGTAGTAAATGTAGATGGCCAGGGAGCCCAGAAAGGGAAGAACAAAGCACAGGGCGGAAAACGTGTTATGTATACGACCCATCACAGTTGTTGGGATGCAAAGAACCGCTACAATCTGCCGGATGAAGTGCCGTTTACATATGAGAGCATCCGGCAGATCCTGGAACCGGGAACAGCCCCGGCAGAGGAGAAGCAGGAGGTAAAACAGCCGGACCCTGTACAGGAGACACCGCCAGCACCATCTGCCAGACTGGCAGAAACGGTAAAACAGCCGGAGACAGTCAGTAGTAACAAGGGCAATGAAAAACCTGCAGAAGAAAAGAAAGGCGCTGTGCTTGTGGAGGGCGGCAAAGGGGATGTAAAGCCGGATGAAAGATCGGCACTGGATCCACGTATCCCCAAGAAACTGCGTGATCTGATGATCGCCAATGATGTGTGCGAATGGGATATCCAGAACGTATGTGAAGCCAAGGGATATGTACCGGTGGATACGCCCCTTTACATGTATGAAGAGGTCAATCCGGGCTTTGTGGATGGTGTCCTGGTAGGTGCCTGGAGCCAGGTGTATGCGGCGATCAAGGAAATGAAAGAAAAGGATGCTTTAGTCTTTAATTAATGAGGAGGATGAAAAAAATGGCAGATTTAGGAAAAGAGATCGGCTGGGATGATGCGATCGAGAATGAAGGGACTGAGTTTGAGCCCCTTCAGGAAGGAACTTATGAATTTACAGTGGCATCCATGGAACGTGCTCATTTTGGAGGAAGCGATAAGATGGCGCCGTGTAACGTGGCAAACCTGGATCTTCTGATCAAGGATAAGGACGGCAAGGAACACCATGTATTTGACAGCCTGTACCTGAACTCAAAGGCAGAGTGGAGACTGAGCCAGTTCTTCTTATGCATTGGACAGAAGAAGAAAGGGGAAGCACTGCGGCCTAACTGGAATGAAGTGCCATGCTCTACCGGCAAGGTGGAAGTCATGATCAATGAATATGTGGACAAGAATGGCAATAAGCGCAGGAATAACCGTGTCAGTCGTTATCTGGAGTATGAACCAAAGCAGTTTAAGGCGGGTGTGTTCTAAATGGAATTAAGACCGTATCAGTCTGAGGCAAAGGCAGCCGTGTTTACACAGTGGGACAAGGGAGCACGAAAGACCCTTGTAGTGCTGCCAACAGGCTGCGGAAAGACGATTGTTTTTGCGAAGGTAGCGGAAGAATGTGTGCGCCAGGGGAACCGTGTGTTGATCCTGGCACACAGGGGAGAACTGTTGGAGCAGGCGGCAGATAAGATCAAAAAAAGCACGAACCTGGGATGTGCAACGGAAAAAGCAGAGCAGTCCTGCCTTGGGAGCTGGTTCCGGATCACGGTAGGCTCCGTACAGTCCATGCAGCGGGAAAAACGTCTGTCGCAGTTTTCGGATGATTATTTCAATGTGATCATCATTGATGAGGCCCATCACTGCATTTCAGACGGATACCAGAAGGTGCTGCAGCATTTCCCCGATGCAAAAGTGCTGGGAGTGACGGCAACGCCTGACCGTGGCGATATGCGTAACCTGGGAGAATTTTTTGAGAGCCTGGCTTATGAATATACCCTTCCGAAAGCGATCCGGGAGGGTTATCTATCCCCGATCAAAGCCATGACGATCCCGCTGCAGCTGGATCTGTCCGGGGTATCTATCCAGTCCGGTGATTTTAAAGCCGGTGACATTGCAACAGCCCTGGATCCGTATCTGCATCAGATTGCTGATGAGATGATGAAATACTGCAGGGACAGGAAAACAGTCGTGTTCCTTCCATTGGTAAAGACCAGCCAGAAGTTCAAAGACATCCTGAATGAAAAGGGATTTAAGGCTGCGGAAGTCAATGGTGAGAGCAAAGACCGTGCAGAAGTCCTGGAAGACTTTGATAAGGGGGAATACAACGTCCTGTGCAATTCCATGCTACTGACGGAAGGCTGGGACTGCCCGTCCGTTGACTGTGTGATCGTGCTGCGTCCAACAAAGGTGCGCAGTCTTTACAGCCAGATGGTAGGACGCGGGACCAGACTGTGCGAAGGAAAGAGCCATCTATTGCTCTTGGATTTCCTCTGGCATACAGAACGCCATGAGCTCTGCCATCCGGCGGACCTGATCTGTGAGAAGAAGGAAGTAGCCCGGAAGATGACGGAGAACCTGGAAGAAACAGCCGGATGCCCTATGGATCTGGAAGAGGCTGAGAGAAAAGCGTCGGAAGATGTGATCGCAGAAAGGGAAGAATCCCTGGCAAAACAGCTCCAGGAGATGCGTACCAGAAAAAAGAAACTAGTGGATCCATTACAGTTTGAGATGAGCATACAGGCGGAAGACCTGTCCGGTTATGTCCCGGCTTTTGGCTGGGAAATGGCACCGCCTTCTGATAAACAGAAACAGGAGCTGGAAAAGAGAGGGATCCTTCCGGATGAGATAGACAATGCAGGAAAGGCAAACCTGATCCTGGACCGCCTGCATAAGCGGCAGGAGGAAGGCCTTACCACACCGAAACAGATCCGGTGCCTGGAAAAATATGGCTTCCAGCATGTAGGGACATGGACGTTTGAGGCAGGAAAGAACATGATCGACCGGATCGCTGCGAGCGGCTGGAGAGGAGCCCCAAGAGGTGTGGACCCAAGAAATTATGTACCTGAAAATTAAGGAGTAAGTAGGAAATGGAAAGAAGCCAGTATGACCTGTTGGAGGTCTTAGATCATATAGAGCCGGCTGAACTGGATTACCAGCAGTGGCTGAATATCGGCATGGCCCTGGACCTGGAAGGATATAGCGTGGATGTGTGGGACAACTGGAGCCGGAGAGATCCCAGCAGGTATCATCCTGGGGAATGCCAGAAAAAATGGAAGGGATTTAAGGGAAATGGCTCCCCCGTGACCGGTGGGACGATCGTCCAGTATGCCAGGGAACAGGGGTGGACGCCGCCCTATGATCCGGGGCATGCCCTGGGCTGGGAAGATACCATTTCCAGTGAGGAAGGAGTGTTCATTGACCGGAACTGGGTAGAGGGAAAAGAGGTACGGGAACCGGCCCGATTTGACCCCGCCAAGGAACTGATCCGGTATCTGGAGACACTGTTTGAAGCAGGGGAGAATGTAGGCTATGTGGTAAAGAGCTGGCAGAAGGATGATAAATGGCTCCCAGCAGATAAGGGGTCTTTTGACCGTACTGCAGGACAGCTGATAGAAGCACTTTCTGCCTGTGGCGGTGATATCGGCAGTGTCCTGGGAGATTATGATCCTCAGGCAGGTGCCTGGATCCGTTTTAACCCGCTGGATGGAAAGGGAGTAAGAAACGACAACGTGACAGACTTCCGCTATGCCCTGGTAGAGTCAGACAGCATGGAGATCGACAAGCAGCATGCGCTGATCCGGGAACTGGAACTTCCTGTGGCGTGTCTGGTCCATTCCGGAAAGAAGAGCCTCCATGCTATTGTTAAAGTAGATGCCGCAGACTATGGAGAATACCGTAAGCGTGTGGACTATCTCTATGACATTTGCCGCAAGAACGGTCTGGAGATCGACCAGCAGAACCGGAACCCGTCCAGACTGTCCCGTATGCCAGGTGTGCTGCGTGGAGAGAATAAGCAGTTCCTGATCGACACCAACATCGGAAAGGAGAGCTGGGCTGAATGGAAAGAATGGATCGAGTCAGTCAATGATGACCTGCCGGATCCGGAGAGCCTGGAAGATGTATGGGACAACCTGCCGGAACTGGCCCCGTGTCTGATAGAAGGGGTACTGCGCCAGGGGCACAAGATGCTGATCGCAGGGCCCTCTAAGGCGGGTAAATCCTTTTTACAGATAGAAATGTGCATTGCCATCGCAGAAGGCCGTAAATGGCTGTCCTGGCAGTGCTCACAGGGGCGTGTGATGTATGTGAACCTGGAACTGGACCGGGCAAGCTGCCTGCACCGTTTCAGGGATGTTTATCAGGCAATGGGGATCCATCCGGAACATCTGGATAACATTGATATATGGAATTTAAGAGGCAAGTCCCGGCCTATGGATAAACTGGCGCCCATGCTCATCCGCAGGGCTTCCAAGAAGAATTATATAGCCATCATCATCGATCCGATCTATAAGGTCATCACAGGCGATGAGAACAGTGCGGACCAGATGTCCAATTTCTGTAATCAGTTCGATAAGGTCTGCACGGAACTGGGCGTGGCCGTGATCTACTGCCACCACCATTCAAAAGGCAGCCAGGGCAGCAAGAAGTCCATGGACCGTGCATCCGGTTCCGGTGTATTTGCACGTGATCCGGATGCAATGCTGGATATGATCGAGCTGGAACTGTCCGAAGATGCCCTGAAACAGGAAGAGAATAAGGCTGTATGTGAAGCATGCAAACAGTACCTGGATTCCCATTTTAAATGGGATGACGACCTGTCCCAGGATGATCTTTGCAGCAGTTACCAGATGCTCAATTACTGCGAAAACAAGCTGGATGTGTGGCAATGGGCAAACCTTCAGAAGATGGTGGAAGTAGCCAGGATAAGGGCAAGGAGCGTTACAGCGTGGCGTATTGAAGGCACTTTAAGAGAGTTTCCGAAGTTTCCGGCAGTCAATGCGTGGTTCAATTATCCGGTCCATACCATTGATCAGGTAGGGATCTTGAGTGATATCCAGCCAGAGACGGAGAAACCGCTTTGGCAAAAGGCAGTGGAAAAGAGAAAAGAACTGGCTCAAAAAGCGAAGGAAAAAAAGCTCAGTTCCTTTGAAGTAGAGTTTGCCAACATTGAATTTGAGGGCCGTGAGGTGCCTGCCCAGGAGCTTGCAGATAAACTTGATACATCATCAAGGACACTGCTTTCATGGTTAGGGGACAGCAATAAAAGGAAGAAAGATCTGGCAGATCATTATGAAAAATATCAGGGAGCTGATGGCAAAATGTATATCAGAAGAAAGGAAAAACAGGGTACGCCAGACCAGAAAAACGGCGCAGTCTAGTGCAGTATGGCGCAGGTGCGCTGAACCAGAAATTTACGGTCTGGCGCACGGTGCGCATGACCTGGGTCTGGTGCAGTCCCGCGCAGTGCGCCAAAAGGGGTGCGCCGGACCTATACTTACGTATAGTGGTGTAGCGCACCCCTCTATGCGGGGGTAGGTAGTCGTGCGGAAGCCAAGCACGACGACCACCCACCCCACAGACACAGAGGGCACCAAACCTAGAGCAGGGGGAAATGAAAAGGAGAAAATAAGATGAGCGCATTGGATTATAAATTTTTAGAGTGTGTAAAGCATATGCCTCCGCTTGAACACGCAAAAGATAAAGCAGGATTTGATATTCGAAACAGTGATGTGGCTAAATGGATCATTCAACAGCCGGAAGTTATGCAGAAGATTTTTGATATGGCAAACCGACATGGTTTTATAAAATACAATCCGGAAACCAAGACTTGGCAAGGAGTTGATTGTGGTGATTGAATTTTTTATGGCAATGGTGCCACCGACAGTGACACACCAGGAGAAGCAGGTGCATGTGGTAAAAGGCAAGCCTGTTTTTTATGAACCGGCAGATCTGAAAGCTGCCAGACAGAAGCTGATGGGGCATCTGGCAGGACACAGACCGGAACAGCCATTTGAACGGGGAGTACGTTTGATGGTCAAGTGGTGCTTCCCTAAGGGGAAACATGCAGACGGTGAATACCGGATCACAAAGCCAGATACAGACAATCTCCAGAAGCTTTTAAAAGACTGCATGACAGCTTGCGGATTTTGGAAAGATGATGCCCTGGTAGCTGCAGAGATGGCAGAGAAGTTCTGGGCAGAGATCCCAGGGATCTACGTGAGGATAGAGGAGATATGACACTGGATGATGTGGCGATCCTTTCAGACCAGCAGGTCAAAGGGATTTATTACGACGTATACAATGGCTTCTGGAAACGCTACAGCAAGGCAGTCCCATCCTGGCAGTCCGAGGAATGGGATGGGATCGTAAGGCAGGCCCGTTTCCTGATGGAACGATATCATTCCTGTCCGCTGATAGTCCACCAGATACAGGATCTGTTGGATCAGCTGGAAGCCAGGAGTAGGAAAGGGGAAAAATGAATAATACCAAGAAGATATCCGTCCCGGTCTGCTGCATCTGCCAGAAGGTGATCAATGGGGATGCAGAGTGGATCAGGACAAAGAGGGGGACGGTGTTGTACATGCATAGAGAGTGTGTGAGAAAGGGAAAAGACGATGGATACAATATGTCGTAGGGATATAAAGCTAAGCGATTACAATATTTCAAGAGCAAAATACAACGAGTTAAAGTATTTCTGCATTCAGTACGCTGAAAAGAAGCAGAAGCTCCAGAATGCGTATGGGTTAAAGGCAACAGTGAATGACGGCATGCCTAAGAGTAACCTGTCAGGTGACTCTACGGCCCAGGAAGCAGTTCGAAATGCTATGATGCAGGAAGATATCAAACTCATTGAGGAAACCGCCAGAAAAGCCTCTCCTGAGATTTACAAGTGGGTTTTAAAGAACGTGACTGAAGGAACGCCATATGAGTGGATGGATGTTCCGGTAGGACGAAGGCAGTTTTATGAGTACAGGAGGTATTTTTTCTATCTTTTGGCGCAGAAAAGGTAGTTTATAAAAATTTTATAATTATTGTTTTAACGGGAATATAGAAAATTGAATATACAAACAAAAACAATTCAATGATTTTGTTTTATGACATTATATTGCGTTATAGTGTCACCAGCTTTCATAAGCAGACATGTATTTTCATTAAGGAAATAATTTAAATTTAGAAATTACCATACGTTATAGAATTGTATACACAATTTGATGGATTTACATTTATGAGAGGTCGTGATATGTTGGGAAAAAGCCACCTACTCAGTGGTGGGTGGCTTTTTTAAAAGAACTGCGGTGGATAATATAATATCGATTTCTTTATCATCAAATTGATAGTTAGTCAACTCATAAAGATAACGCTTTAGATGTTCACGACACTCCAAGCGATATTCTTCTGCAAGCTCTGCGTCTTTTAAACGCATTTGAAGATCCTCGAGCTCCTTTTGTGTTTCAAAGATATTTTGACGTAGACAATCCACCAGTTGGCTACTGGGAATATTTAGTGCACAAGATATTTTTTGCAAAGTGTCTGGTCGGATATTTACCGTATCACGCTTTGTAATGGAATATAGGGTATTAAGTGGTATGCCGGTAATGTGAGATAGTTCTTTGATAGACATTTTCTTTTCAGCTAGTATGTCTTTTAAAACAGTTCCAAAACCCATATGTATGCCTCCTTTGCACTAAGTATCTCACAAAGCGCATTAAAAATCAATTATTTTAATAGAAGTATTGACTAAAACACTAATTAGTGCTAATATACAACTAAATTAGTACAAATAACACTAAAAGGAGGACGCTGATGAAACGAGTAGGGCTCATCATGGATGACGAGCTTCACAAGCAGTTAAAGCATCTGGCGGTAAACGAAGGCAGAACAGTAACTGACATTATCGTAGAGCTTGTGAAAGCGGAAGTTGAAACAAAAAAAGAGCAGTCACGGTAAGTTTGGCGACCGACGTGATTGCTCAAAAATCGAAACCTGTAAACCCAGGAATCACTTTGTATTGTAAGTGATTCCGCCAGAAATTGCAAGGAGGAATTGCAATGCAGAATTTAATGATTTTTGAAGGACATGATGTAGAAGTATTTGAATTTGATGGACAGGTATTGTTTAATCCGTATCACGTGGGCGAATGTTTGGAATTGGGCGAAAGTGCGGTGAGAATGGCAATTGCCAAAATGAATGAAAAGCAGGTTGTAAAGCTGACGAATTCTAAAGTCAATAAAGTTGACATCCGAAAATTGAACAATGCGGGTGAGAATTTTCTCACAGAAAGCGGTGTGTATAAGCTGGTATTTAAGAGCCACAAGCCAAATGCAGAAGCTTTCACGGATTGGATCGCAGATGAAGTTCTTCCAACACTTCGTAAGACCGGTTCCTACGAGATGCCAAAGAAGGACAAGCAGAAGAAAGAGAAACTTCCTTCCGTAAACATGATGGTGAAGAATGTCAAAGCTGCATTACATGATGCCGGAGTGGATTCTAAATATATAGCTGCGGAAGTAATGAGGATTTATTCTGATTCAGGTTATCCAGTTAATGCTCCAGTGATTTCAGACGAACCAAAATTGTGGGATTGCACAGGTATTGCCAAAGAGTTAGGTATTCTTTCTGAGTCTGGTAGGCCCCATGATAAGGCAGTCAGTGCCATTATTCAGAAGCTGGATATTTTTACAGATGAGATTGTGAGAACGGCTTACAGCCGGAATGGTCATGACGGTGTTACAGTTCAGTATAAGGGAAGCGTTCTGGAGAAGGTCAAAGAGTGGTTGAATGAGAATGGCTATCCCACTGTGATCGAGCTTATGCTCTCTAATGGCAACAGCAATAAATGCAAGGTTGTTTACGGGGAGGTGGCATAAGATGAACATTCAGGAAGAATTACGTATTAATGGTTATCAGCCTGTAGTTGTTTTTGCTGGAACGGATATGGCAGAATTTTTTCAGGGCCTTATGGATAGATATAAATGCAAGTGTTCACCGTTCATGCTTTCGGTGGCATATACATACGGTGTGATTCAAGGGAAACGAGAGGAACGCGCCAGAAAGAAAAATAAAAAAGTGGGTAACTACGAAGGGGTACTTCCGTGATATTATGGTAGCGTGCATGAAGCCAAAGGCATACGGCTGGCGGCTTACGTCAAACCCCACCAGGCAGCAGGCGAAAGCTTGTTGCCTCCCCCTTGGAACGTAGCTCAGTTGGGAGAGCAATGGCTTGTGTCCTAAGCGAGGGTTCGAGTCCTTCCGTTCCGATGATTTTTGCTGCTATCAGCATTTCCTTCTCCTTTGAGAGTCCTGGTTGAAAAGACCGGGGCTCTTTTTGGCATGTAAAAGAAAGCGAGGTGAGCCCCAAATGACAAAAAAACAGAAAATTTTTGCAGATGAATATCTCATTGACCTGAATGCCACGCGGGCTTACAAGGTCGCTTATCCAAGAGTGAAGAATGATGATATAGCAGCGGCTAATGCAAGTCGATTGCTAAGAAATGCTAAGGTTGCGGCTTATATCTCAGAACGCATGCAGGAGCGCCAGAAACGGACGGAGGTCACACAGGACCGCGTGATTGAAGAACTGGCTGCTATCGCATTTGCCAGGGCCACAGACTTTGCACAGATCGTTGATGGCTGCGTAGTGCTGACAGATACAAAAGAGCTGTCTGAAACTCAGATCAAGGCCATTGCCGGAATCAAAGAAGGCAAGTTTGGCATTGAACTGAAACTGAATGACAAGGAGAAAGCTCTGGAGCTGCTTGGCCGCCATCTTGGCATGTTTAAGGATAAGCTTGAGGTATCTGGCCTGGAATCTGAGCAGAGCAAACTGGATGACCTGATCCGGCAGATGAGAGGCGGTGATGCAACCTCATGAGTTCTGAACGATTATTACTATCCGAAAAGTACAAGGCATTCCTTCACTGTGATGCGCCTGTAGAATTTCTTGAGGGTACTTAACCACCGCAGCCGGAAAGACCACAGTAGGCCTGTTCAAGTTCATGCTTAAGGTGGCTGAATCGCCTAAGAAGCTGCATATCATAGCTGCAAAGGATACCGGTACAGCTGAGAAAAATATCATCAACAAGGATCTGGGGATAATTGACGATTTTGGGATACTGGCTGAGTACAACGGCAATGGTACCAAAGACGATAAGATCCCACATATCCTTTTCCATGCGTCCGGCGGTGACAAAGTTATCTACGTCATGGGATATGGCGACAAAAAGAAATGGCAGAAGGCACTGGGCGGTCAATATGGATGTCTGTATATCGATGAGATCAACACAGCGGACATTGACTTTGTGCGAGAAGCTGCCATGCGCTGCGATTATCTGATGGCGACACTTAATCCGGATGATCCAAACCTGGACGTGTATAAGGAGTATATAAACTGTTCCCGTCCTCTGCCGGAATGGGAATCAGAGACGCCGCAGGAAATAAAAGACGAATTGAAAGAAGAACCAAAGCCCGGCTGGGTGCACTGGTTCTTTTCTTTTGTCCATAACCTAGGATTGCCAAAGGAGAAGCTGGACAAGATCCTGGCTAACACACCGAAAGGCACGAAAATCTGGAAAAATAAGATCCTGGGGCTTCGCGGTAAAGCCACCGGATTGGTATTCCCTAATTTTGACCGGAAAAAGTACGTTGTTACTGCTGCCTGGGTAAAGGCGGAAGTGAAGGAGGGCCGGATCAAATGGAAAAAGTTCTCCTGTGGCCTTGATACGGCGTATTCCAGCAGATCCCCTGATACCATTGCCATGATCTTCCAGGGGATCACGGAAGACAGGAGACTGATCACACTGGCCGAAAAGGTTTATAACAATGCGGATCTGGATACGCCTATAGCTCCCAGTGATACAGCTGTGAAACTGGTGAACTTCCTGGAACATTGCCGCAGTGAATGGGGATTTGCAAAAGATGTTTACGTAGATAATGCAGACCAGGCAACAATTACAGAACTGCGCAAGTACAAGCGGCTGCATGGCTGCCTGTACAATTTCTGGGATGCTTATAAAAAACTGAGCATCCTGGACCGAATCAAGCTGCAGCTGGGCTGGATCCAGCAGGGATGCTATCTGGTAGTGGATGACTGTACAGAACATTTGTCAGAATTGGACAAGTACAGCTGGAAAGAAGACAAAGACGAACCGGAAGATAAAAACGATCATACGATCAATGCGAGTCAGTATTCATGGATTCCGTATAAAAAACTGATCGGATTCGAGGAGGATAATGAGAAATGAGGTGGTTGGACAAGATGAGTGATAACATTCGGCGTGGGGTGAAGAGCTGGCTGCAGATCGATTCTGCCAGCCCATATAATATACAAATCAGAGAAACGCTGGACTTTGAAACAAATGCCATCCGCAACCGCATCTGGTACAGGGGTGACAGTAATGAATTGGAACAGCTGTATGGAGATCTGACAGAATATGCGGATAAATATAAGTTCTGGAGTAGTAAGTGCAGCCCTGGAATGGAGATGAGAAAGATCCATACAGGCCTTCCATCTCTGATCGTTAAGACCCTGGCATCCATTACCCTGGTCGATATGAATGACTTTATATTTGACCGTGCTTCTCAGGAACAGGTATGGAAGGAAATAGAGAAGCAGAACCGCTTCCGCAAGAAGATCGAAAAGGCGCTGAAAGAAGTCCTGTACATTGGTGACGGTGCCTTTAAGGTTACCATAGACACGGCAGTGAGCGAATATCCGATCCTGGAATGGTATCCTGGTGAGCGGATCGAAATCATCAGGCTGCGTGACCGGGTAAATGAAGTGATTTTCAAAACGCCTTTTAAAACCAAAGGGAAGCAGTACGTCCTTAATGAGCGCTATGGTTATGGCTACATCACCAATGAGCTTTACCTGGATGATAAGCTGGTAGATCTGAAGGTGCTGGAACAGACCAAAAACCTTCAGGATTATACATTTGATAGCAGCGTGATCCTGGCAGTGCCGCTGCATGTGTATGAATCGGCAAAGTACGAAGGAAGAGGAGGATCTATCTTTGATGGAAAACTGGACAGCTTTGACGCGTTTGATGAAGTATGGTCCCAGTGGATGGACGCGCTCCGGGCAGGAAGGGCCAAAAGTTATGTTCCGTTAGATCTGGTACCAAAGGATCCAGAAACAGGGATGACTATACGGCCAAACTCTTTTGACTGCCGGTATTTTGCTGCGGAAAACAATATGGCTGAGGACGGTGTAAATAAGATCCAAACAGACCAGCCTACAATCCCGCATGACAGTTATCTGGCGTCTTATGTGACGGCACTGGATCTTTGCCTGCAGGGGCTGATCAGCCCATCAACACTGGGCATTGACACCAAGAAACTGGATAATGCAGAAGCTCAGAGAGAAAAGGAAAAGACCACGCTTTATACCCGGAACGCCATTGTGGAAGCGTTGCAGGAAACCCTTCCGGAAGTTGTAGGTGCTGCTATTAATGCGTACAATATCCTGACGAAAAAGCCTGTAGAAGATGTTAAGGTGGATATCCCCTTTGGTGAATATGCGAATCCTTCTTTTGAAAGCCAGATAGAGACCATGTCAAAAGCCAGGCCAGGTGTAGCCCTGATGAGCATAGAAGCCCAGGTGGAAGAACTGTATGGAGATTCCAGGGATGATACGTGGAAGGAAGAAGAAATCGCCCGTCTGAAAGCAGAACAGGGCATTGCAGAGGTAGAAGAACCGGGAGTCAATATGACTGCCGGGCTTTTTAATGTCAATCTTGGAGGTGAAGGGGATGCAGGTCAAAGTAGCGAACCGGATGTACAGAATGAACCGGACGGAGTACCAGGGACTGTTGGAAATAGCCAGTGAGCAGGTACCTTTCGGTATCTATGCCATTGAGAAAAATGACTATGCAGAGCTGAGATGTGATCACTGTAAAAGTATAACGCAGCTTAAGTCTCTTACAAGAGGGTTTAAAGCGCAGGGCTATAAAGTACTGGCTAACAGGAGGTGATGTCATGGAGATTCCTGGTTTTATGCTGCTATTGCAAGATTTCTGCGAATACTGCCCTGATTTTGAACCAGAGTTAGAGAAAATTGAGTACTGTTGCCTGGCAGGAAATTCTAGGTGCCAAACTTCTATACGCTGCAAAAACAGGCAGCGTTGTGCAAAAATTGCAGAGCATCTTCAGAAACGAGTGATTACCAATGGCAAATAATGAATACGATCTGGCCAAAGCCTTCCAGCGCATTGAAAACGAGCTGATGGCATCTATGATCCGAAATATGGACCGGCACAGGGCAGAAGAGACAAAAGAAGGCTATAACTGGTCTATGTGGCAAACCGAACAGATGAAGGCACTGGAACGATATAAGCAGAAGAACCAGAAGAAATACCAGAAACAGTTTAAGAGTATTAATGCTCAGATTGAACAGTTGATCAGGCAGGCACGCGCAAAAGGCAACATGAAGCAGGAGATCAAGATCTTACAGACCATCAAAAAAGGCTGGAAAACATCCGGAAGAAACAGATCACCTGCGCATGATGCAATGACGGCAGAGTTCTTTAAGCTGAATGACCGAAAGCTGAATGCGTTGATTGAAGCTACTACACACGATATGGAAGCTGCAGAAACAGCAGTGCTCCGAAAAGCCAATGATGATTACCGGAAAGCAATCTTTGATGCTCAGGTATATGCCAACAGCGGCGCTGGGACCTACGAAAAGGCTGTGGATATGGCTACAAAGGATATGCTATCCCGCGGACTTAATTGTATAGAATATGCCAATGGAGCCAGACACACGCTATCGGATTATGCAGACATGGCGATCCGGACGGCCAGCAAAAGAGCTTACTTGCAGGGAGAAGGCGAAAAACGTCAGGAGTGGGGAGTTACAACGGTCATCATGGCCAAGCGTGGGAATCCGTGTCCTAAGTGCCTTCCCTTCGTCGGCAAGGTGCTTATTGATGATGTGTGGAGCGGCGGCAGTAAGGACGGCGTGGATCCGGAGACTGGGAAGAAATATCCGCTGATGAGCTACGCCATCAGCAAAGGGCTTTATCATCCACGATGTAAGGATTCGCACACTACATATTTCCCAGGCATATCCACAGCAGACGATAGCTGGACGAAGGAAGAACTGGAAGCAATCGGGCAGCAGAGCAAGGACGAAGCCAAAGAGCAGTATGCAGCACGGCAGGAAGAAAAGTACGGGAGGCTGGCAAAGTATTCGTTGGATAATGACAATAAAAAGATGTACGGCCAGAAAATGGATTTCTGGAAACATGCTAGATTTAAAACCGGTGGCACAGATGCACGGGAATATGCAGACGCAAAGAGACCACTTGCTAATTTTAAAGCTGCCTCTCCTGAAAAAAACGAGGAATTACTTTGTAATGATGCTGTGCAGTGGATTGCAGATTTATCAAGTAAAGAAATACATGCAATCAAAAAGTATACGTACAATTCTGGTGATAAAAAACCAAATAGATTTTTTGAACGGTTAAATGCAATGCTTCGAGGTGATATATCAGAGGACAGGGGACTGGTAGAATATGCCAATACAATATCCGCTGCGTTAAAAAGCAACGAACTTAAGCACGATATAATCTGTTATCGCAACATGGAGTTTAATCCGTATGAAAAATACGCTGTAGGAGATATTTTTATTGATAAACAATTTGTAAGTACATCTATTTCGTCTAAAGCGGCATTAAATAAACCGTTTAAAATGATTTTTTTAGTACCAAAAGGTTCGAAAGGTGCATACATAGCAAAAATCAGTCATTATCACAAACAGAAAGAGTTTTTGCTTGACAAGGATTGTAAAATGCGTATATTATCAAAACAGAAAGATAGTATTGTTGTGGAGGTGATACCGTGACAGATGAAGAAAAAGAAGCATATGAATGGTATTTAGACAGAATATCAGCTTCAACATGTCCGGTTTTAGTGTCACGGGAAGAACGTGAGACATACAACGCAGCTCATCCGATACCAACGCAAGAAGAAATTGAGAGTGTGTTAAGAGAAGCGGGAGTATTATAATGAGAAAAATCAGTAAAGTTTAGTAAATTACCCCAGATGGAATAGAAAAAAAGAAAACCGCATTTAATACCACCAGTCAGCAGGCCGGTGGTATTTTTGTACCCATTTTTAAGAAAGAGAGGATAAATATGATTATTACAGGAATGGCACACTTTCAGAGCGTATGCAAAAAGAAGCTTGTTGAGTGGTACAACTCTCAGGAGCAGAATGAAAAGATCGATCTGAGCAATGTGTTTATTGTGTGGAGTTGTAAGACTTTGCAGAATTATAAATGCCTTGCGTCTACTACGGTATCAGGAGATGGCATCTATGCAGAATATACTTACAACGGTGACAGACAGGAACTGTATGAGGACATCTATCAAAAAGTGAAAAATACATGTCATGTGGAGGAATAAGCAATGAGAAAGAAAATTTTAGCTTTTATGACGGCTCTTTGTGTGGCTTTGGGGGCATCGGGCTGTTCTTTTTCTACCGCATCAACCGTGAACCACAATTTGTCTAAAGATGCGAATGAGTTTAACATATATCGTAGAATAACAGTTACCAATGCAAGAACTGATACGGTTATGCTCCAGGCCGAGGGGTACATGGCACTCAGCAATAATGGTTCCAACGAACTGGTTGTAACGGTTAAAACAGGACAAGATCAGTATTATAAAGATTATATTTATCTGAATGATTGGACCTGCTACGTGATGGAACAGACAGAACCAAAAGGAACAGATGAGTACCATTATGAGTTGGTATTTTACCCGGAAAGACTGATTCCGAGCGTTGAAATTAAATAAGACATATCGTTGCGACGTCGCAACAGTAGGAGGTGAACACAATGGGAATCTTATCATGGATCCGAAAGAAAGTTTTCTGGAAGCGCTGCGGATGTGATCATCATTACCGCAAGCACTGGAGCCGCGCATCTGGCAAGTATGGCGGTTATGTAAGGCGATGCGCCAAGTGTGGCAAAGTTATTGAAAAGTTCTAAATAGTTATAGCATTTAGTCATAAGCACGCAGAGATGCGTGTTATTTTTATGCCCAAACGCGAGTATGGCATTAAACTCTGCGCGGCCGGTGACACCGATGGAAATGGATCAGTAACAGGAGTGACACTCCCAAAATGGAAAGGAGACTATTAACATGGCAGAAACAAATCAGAACCAGGGACAGCAGACACAACAGGCGGCAGGTACAGCCCAAGCGCAGGCACCGGCAGCACAGCAGAATCAGAGCAATCAGCAGGGAACAGCTCCGGCGATTGACTACGGGAAGATCCAGCAGATGCTTGACGGTACACTGGCAGCCAAAGAAGATACAGCGCTGAAAGCTTATTTTAAGCAGCAGGGACTCAGTCAGGCAGAGGTCGAGCAGGCCATTGCAACTTTTAAGCAGCAGAAGGCGGCCAATACTCCGGATATTGGCGCTATGCAGGCTCAGATGGCACAGGCACAGGCTGCAGCACAGCAGGCCCAGATAAACAGCGCAGCTGTTATGGCGGCTGTATCACTTGGTATCGAAGCAAGTACCATCCCTTATGTGATCAAGATGGCAGATTTCAGCCAGGTAGCAGGTCAGGATGGAAAAATCAATGAAGAAACATTAAAGGCGGCACTTAATAAGGTGCTGGAAGATGTGCCTGCTTTAAAACCCCAGGCATCCGCAGCGTCCGGATTTGTCCAGGTAGGAGCTGCAAGCGGCAGCCAGGGAACCGGACAGGCCCAGCAGGCAACACAGACACAGCAGACAACGGTAGCAACAAAGCGTTGGAACCGTTGGAACAACTAAGAAAGGATAAGGTGATAAAATGGCAAATTTAAACTATGCACAGGTATGGGAACCGGAGTTGTTAGAGATCCTCATTCAGGGAACCCTGACTTCTCCCTTTGTAACAAGTAATGTAAAATGGCTGGATGCGAAAACCTTCCATTTTACCCAGATGAGCACATCCGGATATAAAAATCACAGCAGAAATGGTGGCTGGAACAGCGGAAGCTATGCGCAGACAGATATTCCGTACACACTGACTCATGACCGTGATGTGGAATTTATGATCGACAAGGCTGATGTGGATGAGACCAATGCGACCGCATCCATCCAGAATATTTCCAGGACATTTGAAAAGACCTGGGTGGTTCCGGAAACAGATGCGCTGTTCTTCTCCAAGGTAGCGCAGGCAGCTCAGAAAGAAGAAAGCTACCATTCTGCTACTGCGGCTTCCGGTTATACCAAGGCCAAGGTATTCGGCATGCTGAAAGACATCTTGGCAAAGGGGAAGCTGAGACGTTATAAGGCAAATGGTACTCTGGTCATGTATGTATCCAGCGCGATCATGGATGCCCTGGAACAGTCCACAGAATTTACACGTAAGATCGAGATGACCCAGGTTGCAGAGGGCGGCATGGGAATTGAGACCCGTGTAACCGACATTGACGGCGTGCCGATCATGGAAGTAGTGGATGATGAGCGTTTCTATGACGCCTTTGACTGGGAGCCGGAGAACGGCGGTTTTGCACCACTGAAAAAGGTGACAGAGGATACCGAAAACCATGTAGCTGCTGTAACAGGAGCGCACAGGATCAATGTTTTGGTAGCGTGCGGTCAGACCTGCAAGATCGTTCCGAAGATCTCCAGCATCTACTACTTTGAACCAGGAGCACATACAGAGGGTGACGGATACCTGTATCAGAACCGTTCCCTGTCTGATGTGTTTGTATTCCCGAATGGACGTGATGGTAAGGTAGACAGCATCTACGTAGATGTGGATACTACAGAGTATACCGGAGCCTGATCGGAGGTGGTCTTATGGCTTATGAGCCGTATGTAACCCCGGAATATTACCAGACTGAATATGAAGGCAGTGCTGTGCCAGCGGATGAGCTTAAAAAGGCTCTCCGCCAGGCCAGCCGCCATATTGATTCCCTGACTTACAACCGTATCGTAGGTCAGGGATTTTCTAACCTGACAGCATTCCAGCAGGACCTGATCCGGGAAGTGGTCTGCCAGCAGGCTGATTTTGAGACAGAAAATGCAGATGAGATCAACACGGTTTTGCAGAGCTACAGCATCAACGGTGTGTCCATGCAGTTTGGTAATTCCTGGAACGTGTTTACAGATAAAGGCGTTGCCATGAAACGGGATGTATACGCTATGCTGTGCCAGACGGGCCTTTGCTGCCGTTTAGCGAGGTGAGACTATGAAATATCCATGTTTAGTACCTAAAAGGCTCTGTAAGACGCCTGTGCATGTCCACCTGGAATCGGAAGAACTGGATAATAAGGGAAGGCCGAAGTACAGCCTGGATGCAGATTTGATGTGCAACTTCCAGGATAAAGCCAAGACCATTCTGACAGCGGAAAAGAAGCTGGTGCAGATCACTGGTACAGCGCTTTTTACGGGAGACATTGCACCAGATATGCCGTCTTTAAGTGGCGGAACAGTAACGGTATTTGGTGAAGAACGCCGGATCGAGCAGGGATGCAAGAACAGGAATCCGGACGGTACGGTAAATTACTGCAGTCTGGAGGTGATCTGATGCAGGTAAAGTCAACTATAAAGCTGAACATGCCCCGTATCAGCCAGCTGACCCGTGCAGCAGTAGTTGCTTTGAAGCAGACGGCGGAAGCGCTGCATACGGAAGTGGTACAGGCACAGGTCATGCCGTTTGATACTGGCAACCTGCAGAATGAAAGCACCTTCGTGGACACCAGTGAAGCTTCTAACGGAAAAGTAAGCCTGGTATCCAGCACGCCATATGCAAGGCGGCTGTATTATCATCCGGAATATCAGTTCCAGAAGTATGAAAATCCTTTTGCAGGCGGTAAATGGTTTGAGCCATGGCTTCCGGGAGGTGTCAGCTCCGGTTTTTGCAGGGAAGCCTTTAAGAAGTTTTATAAAAAGGCGGGTGGCGTATGATGCTGCGGTTAACGGACATACAGGATTGGATCATTTCTCTTGGAATTGCAGAAGAGAGCCATGTTTATATCGGCAAACTGGATAATAAACAGCAGAAATCCATAGGTATTTATAACCGAAGTGGATCCGGACCACCCAATATTGCTTTAGGTGGCCTGGAATACACTACCTATGATACAAAGCAGCTCTCTCTTCTGGTCCATTGGAACAGGGACAAACCGGAAAGTGAAGAAGCTGCTTATCAACTATTTGAGAAACTTAGAAGCATATCCAGTCTGGACATAGGAGATACCCACATTAATTATCTTCGTTTAATGGTTCCTGAACCCCAGGACGTAGGAACGGATGATAATGGGGTATATGAATATGTGATCTGGCTGGATCTTATCTATCAGAGAAAGTGAGGAATGTGTAATGAGTGAAGTAGGAGGAAAAGTATATCCTGTACACAATAACGTGTTTAAATTTGGTACAAAGGGTATGGACAGCGTGGACGGCGATATGGTAATGCCTGCGGATCTGGAGAACTTTGCGCCAACCATTGACGGCACCACAGAAGAATGGTATGCCATGGATGCAGAAGGCTGGGCCAAATCTGCTATGACTGGCAAAAAACTCAGCTTTGCTTTTAAGGGAAAGCGTTCCGTAGGTGATGCCGGAAATGATTATATCGCAGGCCTTGCATGGAAATTTGGCCAGGATGTAATGACCAAGTTTGAGTGGACCATGACATCCGGGGCTAAGCTGGCTTGTGATGTAGTAGTAAATGTGACTACCCCAGGAGGCGGTGATACAACGAATATCGATGCCCTGGAGTTTGAGGTTACCTGTTATGGAAAACCAACCTATACACCGGTAGTGGCAGCGTAAAAGGAGACAATGAGCAATGGCAAAAGTAGTAGATATTACAGATAAGCTTACATTTGATGGGAATCCATGCCTGATGATCAATGGAGAAAAACTGGAGGTAAATGCAGATGCTCCGACCATGATGAAAGTAATTAATGTTACAAGAAATGGTGGAACTTCAGAAGAAAATATGAATGAATTATACGAACTGGTATTTCCAGAAAAATCCAGAAAGGTAATTGATTCGTTGAAACTGCTGGTTCCAGATTGGATGACTGTCATTCAGGAGGCCATAAAGCTGATCACAGGAGATATCACAGGCCAGGGAGAGCGCTGACCCGTACTACGACCTGTTTGAAGACTGGGACCTGATCATTTCCAGTTTCATGACGCAGTACGGGTTGCGTATAAGGACGAAAGAGTTTGAAACGGTCAGCTGGGATGAGTTCCGTTCCCTGCTGGCCGGACTTGGACCGGAAACTCCCCTGGGACGGGTGGTAGCGATACGTTCTGAAACAGATGATAATGTGATCAAACATTTTACCACTGATCAGCGAAGAATCCATGACAGCTGGCGTAAACATCAGATGGAGCAGATGACTCCGGAGGCTTATGACAGGGAAATGGAAGGTCTGGAAAGGATGTTCGCTGCATTATGCGGAGGTGGTTGAAATTGAAAAAGTAAAGCATGAAAAAGTCCGGTGCCCGTATTGCGGGTATCCGGTCAATGCAATGAAGTCAGAAGATGCCAAATGCAAGGGCATCTTTTTTAAATGTAAAAATAAGGAATGCAGGAAAATATTTGAGTTAAAGATCTAAGACGCTGTGCCGATGTGCCTGTCTTAACGAAAAGGGCAGGTGACATATATGGCAGCAGACAGCGTAGGCCAGATCGGGCTTGATCTGGTAGTAAATAAGAATGAGTTTGACAGTCAGATGCTGGGGATACAGAATCTGGCAAAAAAAGCTGGCAAAGCACTTGCAGCTGCTTTTGCAGTCAAAAAAGTATTTGACTTTGGAAAGTCCTGTATAGAATTAGGCTCTGATCTGGCAGAAGTCCAGAACGTAGTTGATGTTACATTTTCCCAGATGAGCAAACAGGTAGATAAGTTTGCCCAGAATGCAGCCACTCAGTTTGGATTGTCTGAGACCATGGCAAAGCGGTTTACCGGTACTTTTGGAGCTATGGCAAAGGCATTTGGCTTCAGTGAGAAAGCTGCATATGACATGTCCACAACTCTTACTGGTCTTGCCGGAGATGTGGCATCTTTCTACAACATCAGTCAGGATGAGGCATATACGAAGTTAAAGTCTGTATTCACTGGTGAAACAGAAAGCCTGAAAGACCTGGGCATTGTTATGACCCAGACGGCTCTTGACAGCTATGCTATGGCAAATGGCTTCGGAAAGACTACAGCAAAGATGTCGGAAATGGAAAAGGTTGCCCTGCGGTATAAGTTTGTACAGGATCAGCTGACAACGGCAGCAGGTGACTTTTCCAGGACATCCACTGGCTGGGCGAACCAGGTCCGTATCTTACAGCTGCAGTTTGACAGCTTAAAGGCAACCATAGGCCAGGGCCTTATAGCTGCATTATCCCCAGTCATCCAGGTGATCAATGCAGTCATTGGTAAAATACTCAGCCTGGCGAATGCATTTAAAGCCTTTTTTGCCTTGATGTCTGGTGGTAAAGATTCAGGAGCATCCGCAACTGCAGCTGGTATGGAAGCTGTAGCTGCCGCAGCAGATAAAGCTGGAACGGATGCTTCCGATGCTGGGAATGCTGCAAAGAAAGCTGCTAAGGATATCAAAACGGCTACCACTGGTATTGATGAGCTTAATATCTTAAACCCGGATAGTGGTTCAGATAGCGGAAGCGGATCTGGCGGTAGTGGAGCAGGCGGCTACAATGCAGATGACTTTGATATGGGAACACTTCCGGAACAGGAAGATATAGTCAGTGGTAAGCTGCGGAAGATAGCTGACCTGCTGAACCAGTTAAAAGATTCTTTTACAAGTGGTTTTTGGGATGCTTTTGGCGACACATCTGTATTTGATTCGATCCAAAGCAGCATCCAGTCCATAAAAGACAGCCTTGGGAATATTTTTACTGATTCTGATGTGCAGACAGCGGCTTTAGGTTTTGCCAATACACTGGCCAAGTCTTTAGGACAGGTTACTGGTTCTGTAGCAAGCATCGGTGCAACGATCGCAGATAATCTTCTGGGCGGCATCAGCAGGTACCTGGAACAGCGCAAAGAACGTATCAAGGATTATATAGTCCAGATGTTCAATATCGGTTCCAGGATAGCAGAAATAACCAGCAACTTTAGCTCAGCATTGGCAATTATTTTTTCTTCACTGAGAAGTGACGGTGCTGTTCAGTTTACATCGGATATTATTGGTATTTTTTCCGAAGCTTTTATGGGCATAACGGAACTGGCTGGAAACATTGCAGCTGATATTCTGGACGTACTCACAGCACCATTCATTGAAAATGCTGATTATATACGTGATACAGTAGAAGATACCTTTTCCGCAATAGAGCCAATCTATGGAGCTATCAGATCCCTGGTTGAAACAACTTTTACCAAAATTGGAGAGGTCTATGATGAGCATGTTGCACCAATGTTAATGGCTTTCAAGCAGGGTTTTACTGAAATCGGAACACTTCTACTGGATGTTTATAATACCTATTTTCTTCCGGTATTACAGAACCTGTCCACGCAATTTTCAACTTTTACAGAGCAGTATTTAGCACCATTGATCGCAACATTTCTGGAATTTGGTGGAAAAGTAGCAGATGCGATCACCGTACTCTGGAATAATGTACTGCTTCCGTTTATAGAGTGGTTCATACAAACAGCGGCTCCTGTAATTGCAAATTTTGTACAGACAGCTATTAATTCCTTTTTTAGCTTTGCAAGTCATATTGCTGAAATCTTGCAGGATGTGTTGACGGCATTAGGTGGTCTCATTGATTTTATAGTAGGTGTATTTACTGGAGATTGGGAAAGAGCCTGGGATGGAATAAAAACGTATTACAGTGGCATTTGGAACGCCATGAAGGATATCGTAAAAACTTTAATGGACCTGATCCATGCTACTATTACGGGAACTTTACAGAATATCAAGACTTCTTGGGAACTTCGCTGGAATGCGATCAAGGCATTTGCTTCTATGTTGTGGAATGCAATCAAAGCTCTTGCGACATCTATTTTCGAAGCGATCAGAGACAAGCTTTCAGAGATCTGGGACAGTGTAAAAAGGACCATTGAAGAAAAATGGAACGCTATCAAGGATTGGTTTGAAGATATCTGGAAAAAGATCAAAGAAGTGTTTAAACCGGATGCAATGATCGAGGTCGGAAAGAGCATCATGAACAAACTCTGGGACGGCTTAAAATCCGTCTGGGGTTCCATTGCCGGATGGCTGCAGGGCTGTGCTGATTTTGTCGGTGGTGTTTGGGATGGCATTGTGGAAGGCGCGAAGAGTATTTTCAAGAGTGCTAAAGAAGACGCTGAAGATGATGAGGCAGATGACAGTGATGATTGGGATTACGGAACCAATTCGCCAGTATCCGGCCATGCTTCTGGTGGCTTCCCTAAATCCGGTCAGATGTTTATCGCCCGTGAAGACGGTATCTCGGAGATGGTGGGAAGCTGGGGCGGCCGTGCTGCAGTTGCCAATAACCAGCAGATCACCCAGGGCATTACCCAGGCAGTCCAGAACGGCATGCGTTCCTGCATGGCTCCGCTTGTATCCATGATGTCAAGTGTAGCAGGTAATGCAGCACCGCCGCTGGCAGTAACAGGCCGTGCAGCTGTTTATGAAAATGATGATGACAGGCTTATGAACCTGGTAAGCCGTGCTGTGGCATTATCACAGAATGGTACCGGTATGGATGATTCACGTATCGCGCGCATCCAGGAACTCTTAGAGCGCATTGTGGACCTAATCGAAGCCATGGACCTGACAGTGAGCATTGATATCCGTGATGTAAAGAAGAAACTGACGGATCTGGAAAAGAGAAGCGGTTACACGTTAAGAACAACGTAAGGAGGCGGCAACAAATGGCAGTAATAACGATCAATGGCCGGGAGTTCCCGGCTCCTGATGTAGGCGGTAATCTTGTGGTCGCAACCAATGTCAGCTCCGGAAAAAACGCAAATGGCGAATTTGTTGGACAGAAGGTTGGCAGGGATCAGTATAAATTCGATGCATTGCAGTGGAAATTCCTGGATGCAGCTACCTGGTCAGCTATGTTGCAGGAATTTGACAAATTTGTAGTGACCGCCCGGATCCCGGATATGGTAAACAATCGTTTCCAGACGATCCGCATGTATCCGGGAAACCGTACAGCCACGCCGGTGGAATTTAATGGATCAGGGCTTCCTACAAAGTACCGGGACTGTAAGGTCAACATCATAGACTGCGGGGTGATAGAATAATGCAAGCTGTAAGCAATGCATATAAACAGGAAATGAAAAAGCAGTATCGTGATCATTCCTATATGCGCGTCAGTATTGGCCTGATCAATCAGGAGGCCCAGGCATCTGCTGATATACCTGACCAGGAGAAATATGCTTATTATAGCAATCTGACCTGGCCACTCAACAACTATGAGGTTTCGGAACTGTATGAAACCTGTGACCAGGATTACAGTACCGTAGATGGGAGTATGTATTTTTTGCCAAGGGAACGTCAGGATGCAGTCCTTAACCAGGGGATCGTTACAGATGATCTTTTAGGTGAGGTTGAGATCCGTTTTCCGGTACAGCACGATATAAAAGGTCTCACAGTAGAATTTGGCAAAGCGTATCCTGTGGATTTTTCCATTGTATCAGATGAACATACGGTTGAAATCACAGGGAATGATACAGGGAATTTTGTGACGGAAGAGATCTTTCCTGGTGCAACATTTCTCCGGTTTGTGCCAAAGGATATGGTCAATGGGCAAAGCCGGCTGCGGATCCACCGTATTACGATGGGGATCGGTATCTACTTTGATAACCAGAAGATATTGTCAGCCACAAAGAAAGAGCGGATCAGTCCTGTTATGGAAGATCTGCCATCCATTGATCTGAACATAACCATTGATAATAAAAACCGTGCATATGACATTGAAAATGAAGAGAGTACGGTAAATTTCCTGGAAAATGGCCAGGAGGTCAATGTAATTTACGGTCAGGAGCTGGATGATGGAAATGTGGAGTGGATGCCCGGTACCACGGTATATCTGCGGGAATGGTCTGCAGATGATGAAGAAATGAGTTTTACTGCTACGGATCGTTTTGATGGCATGAATGGAACTTACCGCCGCGGAAAATATTATCCTGATGGAATAAGCCTGTATGATCTTGCAGTTGATGTCTTTGGCGATGCCGGAATAGACAGCCGTACCTATTGGCTTGATAATTATCTAAAAGATGTTATGGTTTATAATCCAATGCCAGTAGTATCCCATAAAGAAGCACTGCAGCTGATCGCCAATGCCGGACGCTGTATCCTTTACCAGGATCGGAACGGAAATATATTTATGAAGTCCAGTTTTATACCGGACATGCAGGCAAGTTCAGCAAATGAAACTTACTTTTCTAATACGGCTTCAGTACTGGATGCAACAGAAAAAAGCACTTATGCCACACCGGAAAAGGATCATACAGAAGCATCAGCTGTACAGTTCTTTTTGCCATATCAGGATAAAAACTATCTGGATGTGGGATATGTATCGGAAGCAGTAGCGGATGAAGATGGGACATTTACAGAAGATCCATTGGTGACTATCGTTCTGGAAGCGCGGTACAAGTGCTTTGGCCTTACATTGGAATTTGGAGGCAATCATCCGTCTGGTATGGTATTCCGTTCCTATTTGGGAGAGGAACTGGTGGAAGAGTATAAAATATCTTCTCTTTCTGAAGTTACTGTGGTCAATCATGAATTCCCGGAATTTGATAAGCTGCAGCTTGAATTTTTAAAGGGAGTACCGTTTAACAGGGTAAACCTGAAACAGATCACATTTGGGGACAGTACTGATTATGAACTGTCTTACGGCAAGGAGCTTACTAAGACGCCAAAGGGTACACAGTTATCAAGAGTCAGAGAGTTGCAGATGACCAGGACAATTTATACATCAGGGACTGAAAAGAGACAATTAGTCAGGGAGGCTGTCCCGGCAGACGAAACCAGGCATACGTTTTATCTTAATGCAGCGGCTTATGATTATGAAATAGATGCAGCTGGTGGCACAAATGTCCAGATCATTGATAGCAGCGCATATTACGTTACGGTAGAGGTTGACGGTGGAGCAGATACGGAAGTGACCATAAATGGATATGAATACAATGTAACACAGGCGCTTGTGACCAGACAGTTAAATCCCACAGGAACTGTTGAAACGTGGGAAAATCCGCTTGTATCTACGTCAAATCATGCAGCAGATCTTGCTGAATGGATCGGAGATTATCTGCGTTCTGACCGGGAATATGATCTGGAATATCGTGGAGAACCGCGTATTGATGCAAATGATATTGTATTCCTGGAAAATAAATACGTTCCGGATCTGCTGTTGCGGATATATGAACATACATTGAAGTTTAATGGGGCATTGTCCGGCACCATAAAGGCAAGGAGGGATATGAGCAATGTGGCAACAGCCAAAAACAGACTGGCAGGCCAGTGATTATTTTAATATCAAGGATTATAACCGCATAAAAGGAAATCTGAATGAGATCCGGCGGCAGGCGCTTATCCTGTGGCCGGATTTTACGTTTGAAGATATGGGCGGGGATAAAGCCTATACGGATTATGGCTTTTATGCAGATGAGATCAACCGGTTTGAAGCCAATGTGGAACATATCTGTGTAGGTGTGTTCCCTTTTAAGGTAGGTGAACGGAAGACGTTTTACGAGAACCAGCTTTTTATTGACTGGAAGGAACTGAACCGTATCGAAGAGGCCTGCAGACTGATGTACAGTAATATCCAGAGCCGGATCACAGGGAGGCGTAAGCTTGCATTTACCCTAAACGGAGGAGAGATATGTTAAAAACGGATTATAAAGATGCCATGTATGATGGCGCACGGAAATATAAGATCACATCGAATGCCGATGGGACTTCCGGTATTACAGATGAAACAGTCTATACGCAGGAAGGGGATCCCTTTGGAGCAAACGATATCAATTCCACAAACAAAGCTATCAACCGTATAAATGGTGAACCTGCTAATGTAACACTTACAGCAAGCGGCTGGACGGAAGATGCAGCCCCATATAGCCAGACAGTTGAGGTAGAAGGTGTTACAGCAGAAGATAATCCCATCTTTGTAAGTCTGCTGGAAGATGGGGCTCCTGCAGAAACCCAGAAGGCATATATGAAAGCTTTTGGTATCATCGCTTCTGGTACGGGGACAACGGCAGCCGGCAGCGTGACTTTTAAGGTTTACAAAAAGCCGGAAACTGACATTATGATCGGGCTAAAAGGAGTGTAACAATGGGAAGAGTATTAATGACTGGCGGTGGTGGAGGTGGTGGTTCTTCTGATGACTGCACTGCTACCGCTAATGACATTTTAAAAGGAAAAACTGCTGTTTATAACGGATCTGGTGATGAACCGCAAGAGGGTACATTAGAGTTAACTGGAGATGCAGCCGATGGATATGTTTATAGCGGAAAGACCTATTATAATACAGATGCTCGTACCAAACGTACTGGCACCATGACTGTTGGAAGCATCCTAAATTTTAGCGCGGCAGCATACAGTGGACGGCAGGTTCTGTTGAAATGGCAGAATCCTTATGCTGCGACAGGTAAGCCGTTCGGAGGAGTTTTCATTAATTACAGCACCAGTGGTTATCCGGGAACCGGTGGCACAAGAATCTATACTGGGTATGGAAACAACAGCGCATCTGGTGGCTGGTCTCAAGTAGTTGTGACACTGCCAAATCTGAATACTACTTATTATTTCAGCTGTATTGCTTATTGTCCATGCAGTGTTTGTGATATCCTGGGGAATACAATGAATGCCTCCTGTAGGACTTCTGGAAACATCGACAAAACCATAACATGGAGTCAAAACTATACCGTTCCAGCCGGATATAATTATGTCGATATCTTCTGTGTTGGTGGCGGTGGTGCTGGAAGAGGTGGATGGAGCGATAGTGGAGGATATCAACATACTGGAGGTGGCGGAGGTGGAGGCTACACATCGACAGCACCAAACATAAATGTATCGGGAGGACAGGTATTGAATTGCAGTGTTGGCGCCGGTGGTGCAGTGCTTAATAGATCTGACGTTTCAACGGGCGATAGATCTGGATCAGGCGGGACATCGAGCGTAACACGAAACGGAAGTGTTTTATGCTCAGCAGGCGGTGGTCAAGGTGGCGATGCATGGCGTTATGGCGGTAATGGCGGTTCTGGCGGTGGTGCTCCTGGACATGGTAGCGATGTAGAGAGCCATAATGGTGGAACTAACGGCGGAAATGGGGTCAATGGAACAGGAAATCAACAAAAAGGCGGAACTGGTCAGGGACGCACAACAAGACCGTGGGGCAGTAATACAGGAACGGTTTACTCTGGCGGCGGAGGCGGCGGAGGAGCGGCTAGTAATAAGGGCTATCATGGAGTTGGTGGTAATTATGGCGGCGGTAATGGTGGAATGTATAAATATGGTGACCCTGTTACAGTATTAACCGCTACAGCAGGACAAGCAAACTCTGGTGGAGGCGGTGGCGGAGGACACGGAAATTACTATTATGGAGGCGGAACTGCCGTTGGTGGAGCAGGCGGATCAGGCATCATTTTACTCCGTCTCCATTAAAGAAAGGATTCAAAATGATTAGAGAATTTGCAAAGCCATACATCATGCTTGATGAGGATAGTAAAATTTACAATATTGAAATGCATACAAGCTATGAAGAAGCTAACCAGTTTGCCAGAGCAGTATATGGAGATGGCGCAGCAGCCGATGAATACCGTTATCTTGTGCAGATTGGCGATATTAAAAAAGATGGCGTTTACTACAATGTTGGTGAAAACGGAGAGTTGACTGAAGCGGAATATATTCCTTCAGATGAAGAAAAAATCGGTCAGTTAGAAACATCTAATCGTGAGTTGTCAGATCAGCTCACCGAAGCACAGTTAGCCCTTACCGAGCAGTATGAAGCTAACCTGGCATTGGAAGATGAGGTCACTAACACCCAGTTAGCATTGACTGAACTTTACGAAGCAAACCAGACCACTACAACCACAAAGGAGGCTTAATCATGGCAAGCTACATGGCAACAGTATATGCGGACCTGATCCGCAAGGGAAAGAAAAAAATCGAAGAGGTACCAGAGAAAATCAGAGTGGAAGTCGAGGCATTATTAAATGCTTAGGTTGCTGCTCTTTTTATTACTGAGGAAGGAGGTGGAGACTATGGCAATCATTTATGCAACCCTTATTGTTAAGGGAAAGAAAACCTACGCACAGGTACCAGAAAAGATCAAGCCACAGGTAAAGCAGGTTCTGATCGACCTGGAGTGCGAAGATCTAATCACGGAGGAATAAGTCATGGAATCAATCATGCAGTACATATCTGTGCATTGGGTTTCATGGGTGTTTGGGATTATCTCTGTATTGCTTTCCGGAGCATATCATAAATTATCCAAACAATTAAAGGCAGAACGTGCCAGAACAAATGCTATCAATGCAGGAGTTCTGGCACTCCTCCATGACCGTCTTTACCAGGCATGTACATTTTATTTAAAAAGGAAATATTGTACCTTGGAAGACAGAGACAATCTGGAGTATATGTTCAGGCCATATAAAGCATTGGGTGGAAATGGAACCGGAGAAGATCTTTATAACAGATGTCTGGCTTTACCATATGAGCCAGCAGAACAGGAGGTATAGATATGGATTTTGGGATTGGAAGTGTAACAGCCATCACAGCAATCTGTTACCTGGGAGGCATGGCCTGCAAGGCAACCACCAAGGTAAAAGATGAGGTTATCCCGGTAATTTGTGGAGTGACCGGCGGTATCCTGGGAGTGGCCGGTATGTATCTTATGCCGGAGTTTCCGGCAACAGATGTGATCAACGCTGCAGCCATTGGCATTGTATCCGGGCTGGCAGCAACCGGTGCAAACCAGATCATTAAGCAGGTTGGAAAGATGTAGAAGGAGGTGATCCATACATCTCCCGCGGCAGCCCGGGTTATGGCTGCTATTTGCGACGTCGCAATAAAGCAGTAGTATAAACCACACTCATATGTTATAATGCCAATGTTACCGCCCCTATACCGGTAAGGAAAGGGGGTGTCTTCAATATGGAATCAGTGCTTTCTTTTATTGTCGCTGTCGCGGCTGGTGTAGCCTGCCACTACATCATCAAATGGTTAGACGGTGACAAATAGTCGGTAACTAGCCTATGGTTTAAGCCACCATACAAAACGGAATAGAAAAGCC
>ERZ773149.462-NODE-462-length-40243-cov-6.171817_pt1 | contig 40243 bp, 65 predicted proteins | sample MGYA00511081_ERZ773149 | MGnify/ENA primary metagenome ERZ773149 (study PRJEB29015, sample SAMEA2737846) | human gut metagenome | biome: human gut; feature: human-associated habitat; material: faeces | place: China | collected 2012 ...
TGAAAAACCTTATTAGGTGTGAGCTCTTTAAGTTATTAGTTTGGCGACTGGAACTTAAAGGGTGCTTTTTTATATTTTTTTGATTTATAGGCATAATTGTAGCTTATATTCCAAAAATTATCAACATAAAAAATATTTTTTTTGAATTTATCCACAAAAAAGTGTATCTTGATACAAAGATACACTTTATTTTTTTTCTATTTTAAAATCCTTTAAGGCTTCATATAGCTTTATTACGACTTCTTTATTTTCTTTGCTTTCTAAATTGAAATTGTATTTTGAATTTGTCCTGCCAGCGAGCCGGTCCAAAGATACCTGATATAAATTAGTAAGTATTACTTTCAACAATCATATAAATTGGCAAGAAAAATAAATAAGTCTACTGGATCTATTTCTAATATTGAAGACAGATTTAATATTAAATCTACACTTATAGTCTTTGTTTTTCTATTTTCTATCTTAGACATGTAAGATTGAGATACATTTAACTTCTTTGACAATTCTCGTTGAGTTATTTTCTTTTTATTTCGAGCATTTTTAATCATTAATCCCCTTAAAAACTTTTCGACAAAATACGCCATAATATGACGTGGAAAATAGTGTTTATAGGTATAATTTTAATTAAATTATGATATTTTACAATAGAATTAAGAAATTACATAGAATTACCACAATTTGAAATTTTTTTGTCGAAATATTCCTGGAGGGAATATTTTTTTGTATTATAATACATTCAGAAAAAGAAAAACCTTTTATATATTGAACGTATGTTCATTAAAGCGTATAATAAAATTAATAATAGCTGGAGGAGTAATATGAAGAAAAAAGATATTAATGAAATAATATTGAGATTATTAGAAATTCAAAGTAAATTAATGAAACAAAGTTAATGTTAATTACTAATATAACTACTATAAAATAAAAAAAAAGAACACTTTTACAAGAGTTCTTTTTTTATTTTACTTTTTTAAGTTTAGTTTTAGTTGTATTTCAAGGCTTAAACTTTCCCAAATCAAAGATTTTACCTTTGGGGTTATATTTTCATTTTTTATTAATCCCTGATCTATTAAAGAGTTTATTAGTAAGTTAGTTGTTTCTAAATTAGACAATTTAGTTATTTTTTCTCCACCGATCAGTTCGTCCAATGGCTTGTTAAAATATGCAACTAATTTCTTGCTATTAGCTTTAGACGGTGTTCTGCCAGTTTCTAAAGACGCTAATGTGCTTCTACTTATCCCGATGGCCTTACTATATTCTTCTTGAGTCATACACTTACTTTCTCTATCAGATTTTAAAAATTTACCTAGTTCCATGCTATTCCCTTCTTTCCTTAAGAAGAATATCATAAATAAATCTAAAAATCAAACATGTTTAAACAAAAAAGGACAAAAGCAATATGCGGCTTATGTCGAAAAACGTAAAATTAAAGATAAAGAGAGTAAAAGAGAGAGAATGAGAGTGAGAGAGGAATAATTTTAATAGAGATAAAATGTTGAAATTTGTCCGTGGTAGTCCTTTGAAGTATAATAATGTCGAAACGAGGTGAATTTATGACGGAAATTTTAATCAAATTATTAGAAATACAAAATAAAATACAAAGGGGACAATATGAGAAATAAAGAAAGGGCAAAAAAACTTTCTAAGATTTTAGAATATGAAAGACTTAATAGAGGAATGACTCAACAAGAATTTGCTGATTTTATTGGAATACCTCGAAACTCTGTAACAACATATATAAATGGGCAAAGGCTACCAAGAGCGAAAAGGTTAAAGAAAATAGCAGAACTTTTCAATATAGATATAACATTATTTATTGAAGAATAAAACAAAATTAAGGAGGATAAAGTGGAAAATTTAAAACATGGTTCAAAAAAACTAAATGTAAAAGTTAATGGATTAGTAAATGTTTCAGGAATGAAATTTCATGATATAGAAGGTGGATTTGGTGAAGGTAAGAAGGCAATGTTAGTTAAAGAGATTGCTAATATACACAGAAGAGATATTAAAGATATTAATAGAAATATAAACAATCGTAGAAAATGGTTCAAGGATGGAGTGGATATTGTCGATTTAAAAACAGGTGAATATAAACCACTTGTTTTAGAAATGGGATTTACTAACGCACAGTATGGTAATGCAAATAACATCTACCTACTATCAGAAAGAGGTTACTCAAAACTTCTTAAAATCCTAGAAGATGATTTTGCATGGGAACAATACGATAAGTTGGTTGATGGATATTTTAATATGAGAGAACAAGTTAATAGTGGACAAGCTATTAATACTTCAAAGTTATCTAAAGAGCTTCAAGCAATTTTAATGTTAGATGAAAAAACAGTTGAAATAGATAATAGATTAACTTCACTAGAGGAAAGAATGACAATTGAAACTGGAGCGCAAAAAGTTTTACAAGACTTAGTTAATAAAAAAGTAATAACTGCTCTAGGAGGGAAAGATAGTCCAGCTTACGGAGAATTAGGGAATAAGGCGTTTAGACAATGCTGGAAGAACTTTAAGGATATTTTACAAGTTGCTTCTTATAAAGATACCCCAGTAAAAGATTTTGAGTTAGCTAAGAAAGTAATAATAGATTGGCAACCTAATAGAGAATTGGAGCTAATGATTAGAGGTTGCAATGCTCAAATGAGGATGTAGGAGGAATATAGAATGAATAAATGTCCAAGATGTGAAAGTGAAATATCAAAAGAAGAATACAAGTATTGTCCAATATGCAGATATGTTTTGCGTTGTCAGACAAAAGACGAATCAGTGGAAATACTAAACTCTTTGCTATTACATTATAAAAATTACGAGTGTGAAAATGCCAAAGAAGAAGAAGGTAAAATGATGATAGTAGGGGCTTTAAGTGTTGCTATTAGTGCATTAAAAAGAACTGTTTAATAAGTAACAATTCAAGAGAAGTCTAAGTTGTTGGGTTAAAGGGAATAAAGAAAATTAGGAGGTAATCATGAAAGAATTAAGAGAGAAACTTCATAAAGCTATTGATGAATATGGACTGACTGATGAAAGAACTATTGCTATTGGTCAAAAGTTGGACAAGGTAGTTTGCCAAGTTCAAAAATTAATTGCAGAAGAAGGATTAGACTATATAGAAGCTATAGAAAAAGCAAAAGAATTGATAGCATGACAGAAAATTAATAATTGAAATTAAGGAGCATTTAAAATGAATATCTTATTAGAAAATGATTTACACGAAGCAAAAAAAGAATTTAAGGTAACTGACCTACAAAGCGCTACGTGGGTATTAAGAAAGCTAAGAGCATTAAATAAAAAAGCTGATGAAATTAATGCAGTTGCAGTTGAGGAAATAACAAGAATCAATGAGTGGGCTGAAAAAGAAGTTAAGGCGTTAAATAGTGATAAAGCATATTTTGAAGGTTTATTAACTGCTTATTACTTAGAAGAAAGAGCTAAGGATAAAAAATTTAAGTTATCGACTCCGTTTGGCGGATTAACTACAAGAAAGTCAAAAAAATACATTTACGAAGATGAACAAGCGATAATTGATTACTGCAATACGAATGAAATTGATGTAATCAGAGTTAAAGAAGAGTTAGACAAGGCTTCATTTAAGCAACTTTGCAAAGATGGTGTAAATCAAGAAACTGGTGAAATTGTTCCTGGAGTAAGAGTAGAAACTGTAGAGAACATAAGTATTAAAGTTGAATAGGAGTATTAAAAAAATGAATGTATTTGAGAAATTGCAGTCGGCAAGGGTCGAACTGCAAGAGTGCGAAATTAAGAAAAGTGGTAGCAATAAGTTTAGCGGGTATGATTATTTTGAACTAGGGGATATATTACCACACATAAATATACTTATGAATAAATATAAGTTATGCAGTAGTATTTCGTATGGTACGGATATAGCAACGCTGACTATAACTAATAGCGAGAAGCTAGAGGAAAAAATAATATTTACTTCACCTATGGCACAAGCAACTTTAAAAGGGTGTCATGATATTCAAAATCTAGGAGCAGTTCAAAGTTATTTAAGAAGATACTTATATTTAACTGCTTTTGAAATTGTAGAGGCTGACGTATTGGACGCAACTACTGGCAAAGAAAATAAAGACAATAAATATACTTTATCAGCCGCTCAAATCAATCGATTATTTGCAATAGGTAGCAAAGTAGGAAAGACACCAAAGGCAATAACTGAAACTGCTATAAGAGATTATAAAGTAAAAGAGTTAAAAGAAATGACTAAAGCACAATATGATGAAATTTGTACTAAACTAGAAAGTTTAGGGGATAAAAAGTAATGCAAAGAATGAAAATTTATCTTGATAAAAATGAGTACAAGGTTAATGTAAATAGCTATGGAAGCAATATAGAAATATTTTTAGATAATAATGTAACAGAAACTAAGTTGATTGTAGATAGAGATTTAGCTAGTAATTTAGCGGAGGAGCTATTAGCAACTAATGGTGAGAAAACTACAGTTGACTGGGAAGAAGAAGTAGCAAAGTTACAAGAAGAAATTGAATATTATAAGGACATCATAGAAGCAAAAGAACAACATGAAGATTTAATAAGAGAAAAGTTCTTTGGTAGAACTTATTAGAAAGGGGGATAACATGGCGGCAGTAAAGTGGATCAAGATAGTTACCGATATTTTTGATGATGAAAAAATGTTGTTAATAGAGAGTTTGCCGGGGGCTGATAGCATTATAGTTATTTGGTTTAAGCTTTTGTGTTTAGCGGGAAAGAATAATAACTCTGGAGTTTTTATGCTTAACGAACGTATTGCATATACTGATGAAATGCTTGCAACAATTTTTAGAAAAGATGTAAATACAGTAAGATTTGCATTAAAAACTTTTGCTGACTTTGGGATGATTGAAATAATAGACAATGTTATTACAATTCCTAACTGGGGGAAACATCAGACGCTAGATGCTTACGAAAAAAGGAAAGAAAGAGATAGAATATATCAAAAAGAAAAGAGGGCAAAACAAAAGCTATTAATAAAATCGCCCGATGTGTCGACAGAAAAGTCGTCCGACGTCGTTGCCCTAGAAGAAGAAAAAGAAAAAGAAGAAGATAAGAATAAGAATAATAATAATAAAAAAAAGAAAAAAAGTGAATTTGATATTTTGATAGAAAATTATACAGAAAATTTAAAAATAAAAGAAACTGTATATGAATTTTTAAAAATGAGAAAAGCTATTAAAGCACCAATGACAAGTAATGCCTTAAAGCTAATGCTAAGAAAACTAGATAATATATCAAATAATGATGATGAAAAGATAGAGATATTAAATAATTCAATTTTAAATTCCTGGAAAGGGATATTCCCATTAAAAGAAAGTAGGGCAGACAATGGAAGCATTACAACAAATACTGACAAGATTGAGGAAAAACCCAAATACGACTTCTCCTGCTTTGAATAGCTATAAATGTGAAGTATGTAAAGATACAAGCTGGATAGTTAAAGAAAATAAAGCAAGAAGATGTAAATGCTATGAAATAGAACAAGCTGAAATGATGTGGGAAAACTTCGGGATAAACCCCAAGGACGTTAAGCCGTTAAAAGAATATGAGCCATACAACGACACAACAAAGAAAGCTAAAGAAAAGGCTATAGAATACATTATTAATTTTGATGAAATAAAAGACAAGAGAGAAAATAGCTTCTGTCTAATGGGACAAGCTGGCGCAGGGAAAACGCATATAATAACTGCTATTGGAAGGGCATTAATAAATAAAAATATACCAGTAGTATATATGCCTTACATAGAAGCTATTAGAGAGTTAAAGGCTTCAGTCATGGACGAAGTTCATTACAACAAGGTGATAAATAAATATAAAAATGCTAAAGTGCTAATAATTGATGATCTATTCAAAGATAAAGTTAAAAAAGGTGCGTTGGCTGGTGAACTTAAAGAAGCTGATTTAAAGCATATATATGCAATTATTAACTATAGATATTTAAATTACTTACCTACTTTAATTTCAACGGAATGTACTCCAATATTGCTAATAGAACTTGATGAAGCGATTGGGGGTAGGATATTAGAAAGTTGCGGCAAAGAACACGGGATAGTATTTAAAAATGATTGCAATTACAGACTAAAAAAATATATAGAATAGGGCTTAAAAATATGAAAGCATGGGAAGAAATGAGTAATGCTGAAAGAGCGGAGCAAACTTATAGAGATATAAAGTTAAGGCAAGAAAGAAGAAGGATAGGAGTTAGGGAAGCTGATACTTTCATGTTCACACAAATAAATAACGCTAAGAAAAAAAGAGATAAAATTATATCTAAGAAATATAGACGAAGGTGGTAAACGTGAACTTCGAAGATGAATACAAAGAAGAAGCTAGACAATATATAAGCATTGTTAAGAGATTTGGAGCGTTGCAGGAAAATGATATAAGAGAGTCTTATAAGTTAATGCTAGAAGCGTTGCAGGCTTATAATCGTTGGAGCAAGATTAAGCTTGATATAAAGAAAGACCTAAAAAGAGGAGAAAAGTCAGCGTTAAAAGAGAGGCTTGAAGAAATATGTAAGTATCTTAAAGAAGTTCATACAACTTCGAGAATGATTTGGAGCAAAGCCAAAGATGATTTAAAAGTTAATAGAGAAGAATAAGGAGTAAGAAAATGAGTTTTGTAAAAGAAAGTGATTTATTAGAATTTAAAAAGTTTTGCGAGGGTAGAAATATAAAACCTACTTTTGCTAATTATATTGTTTGGAAGGGCAAATATAGAGAATGATAGTTGTCGAAGGAAAGATAAAAGGAAAAGCTATTAAAGGATATGAAGGAAGATATAAGATAACCGAAAATGGAGAAGTTATTAGCTTAGTTAAAGGTGCTAGAAATAAAAATGGCTATAAAATTCTTAAACATTGGTTAGATAAAGATGGTTATCATACTATTACGTTATGGAAAGATAGAAAGCCTAAACAGTTTAGAATTCATAGATTGGTAGCAGAAGCGTTTATTCCTAATCCTAATAGATTAGCGCAAGTAAATCATATAGATGGGAGTAAAGATAATAATTCGGTAAGCAATTTGGAATGGATTTCTTTAGAAGAGAATATACGACATGCTTATGAAATTGGAATATATAAAAAAGGTGAAGAAAGAAAAAATTCTAAATTGACTAACGAACAGGTGAAATGGATAAGAGAAAATTATATAAAGGGAAGCAGAGAATTAGGGGCTAGACCTTTAGCTAGAAAATTCGGTGTTACTAAAACGTGTGTTTATTACATTGTAACAAATAAAAGCTATAAGGAGGTGGCGTAATGGTTATTGTAGAAGGTCGTATACGTGGGAAACAGCGTCCTCGCTTTAACACTCAGAATGGAAAGGCGTTTACGCCAAAAGATACTATTACATATGAGAATTGGATAAAGTGTTGTTATAGAGAACAGTCGGGGAAATGGCTAGAAGGAGCTATAAGGGCGAGAATAGAGGTTTACTATAAAATACCTAAGTCGTACACAAAAAAACGCGTACAAGCGATAAGAGATGGGTTAGAAATGCCTTTGAAGAAGCCTGACGCTGATAATGTAGCAAAAATAGTGTTAGATAGCTTAAATAAAATAGCTTTTGATGATGACGCGCAGGTAGTAGAGTTAACAGTTATAAAAAGATGGACCGAAGAAACGGAAAGAATAGAGTTTGAATTGGAGGAGATAAGATGAATAAAGTAATAATAATCGGAAGATTAACTAAAGACCCGGAGCTAAAGTATACGCCGGGCGACGGGACTGCAATTTGCAGAATAACAGTTGCAGTAGCAAGAGCTTTTAAAAAAGATGAAACTGATTTTATAAATTGTGTAGCATTTGGGAAAACTGGAGAAACAATTGCTCAATACTTTGCAAAGGGTAGACAAATAGCACTTGCTGGAAATATAAGAACTGGAAGTTATCAAGGGCAAGGCGGAACAAAAATGTATACAACAAATGTGATTATAGAAAATTTTGAGTTTGTAGGAAATAATAACGCAAACAATCAAAGTTGGAGTGCACAAGATAACTCAGATGAAGGTTTTGGAGATATGACACCAGTAGATGATGGGGATATGCCGTTTTAAAGGAGAATAATAATGAAAATAACAGAATTAGATTTACAAGCAGAAGGTAAAAAGTATTTTTGTAAGGATGTAAATGAAGTATTTAAAGTAAAATGTGGTAATTTAATAGCTATAACAAGAAGTTTTAGTATGGCTGATTTATTAAAATTTGACTTTGAGGAAATCAAGGAAACGAAAACCCCTTACAAAAGAGTTAATATTGATGAAGCGTACTATTTTGTATGTGAAGAAGGAAGAGTTAGATATTTTAAAGAGTTAAATGACCATGTTGATAATAAGCAATTCAACAGTTTAAATTATTTCAATAACAGAAATTATGCTGAATATGTTGCTTTTAAAGAGACTTTAATGAGAAAAATGGACAGATTTGCTTGGGAGCATAATGCGAAAGTTATTAACTGGGATGGGAATGTTACAAAATATTATATTGCATTTGATGATGACAATAAAAAGGTAGATGTCTGTGGTTGTTATGTGGTGCAATCAAATAATATATATTTTACATCAAGAAATATTGCTGCAATGGCATTAGAAAAGTTCAAAGAAGATTTAATAAAATTGTATACTTGGAAGTTTGATTTTTAGTTAAAAGATAAATTTTAAGAGAACAGTTTGAATATATTGCGAAGGGAGTGTATGCAATGTTAAATAAGGAGGAATTAAATTATTTAGCTATATTAGTAACAATAGACCAAAGAACAGTAGTTAAAAAGTTTAGAGATAATAATCAATTAGAAGAAGCTAATAAACAAAAAGATGTTAGAGAAGAGATAATAAAAAAGCTAAATAAAATGTATGACGAGTTATGTAAGTAATTCGTAATTTGAATAAAACAATAAGGAGATGAAGGAATGAATAATAAAATATATGCTTTATTTACTGATGAAATAGTATGCCCTTACTGTGGATATGAAGTTTCAGATAGCTGGGAATGCCCAGATGAAGATGATGAAATGTATTGTGATAATTGCGGTAAAGAATTTTCATATGTAAGAAATATAGAAGTAACTTATAGTAGCTACAAGTTGGATTAATTCACAATACAAAAATATTACAAGGAGTTGGAGGTTATAGAGTGAAAAGAGAAATATTATTTAGAGGACAAGATAAAATAGGTAATTGGCATTGTGGGCATCTTCATGTTGATACAATTATGGCAGAAGATAAGTATTATATAAATTCAAGGTGTTGCATTGATAATCCTAACTTTATAGAAGTTAAACCAGAAACAGTAGGACAACTAACTGACAGTTTAGATGTTGATGGTAATGAAATTTATGAAGGTGATTTAGTTAATCAAAGAGCAGTTCTTATTGGAGATGATGAAAATATTGATTTTACTGGTCATGTGGTATTTAGAGAGGGTTGTTGGGTTATTGATGATGGAAACGACTGTATACCTTTGTGGTCAGAACATAGAGAAAATAAGGTAATTGAATAATACGTGATTTGAAGTTAATGTGAGGTAAAGGAGGAATAAATAATGAAATGGTTAATAAAAAAATATTTAAATAAAATCTTAGACTATAAGAAATATCAGAAGCTAAGTCTAGAACAAGAATTGGGGTATGCAGACTATTTATCAAAAGAAGATGAAAAAGAGATGGTAAAAGCACATTCCGAAATTATAGTTAATATTAACGCCTTAAATAATGTTTTAGATATTTTAAAATAGTGAACAATTTGATTATATTATTCGTTAGGCAAGGAGTGGTATGTTAATGAAATGTACAGATTGTGAAAACTATTATTTAGGTTGTGATACAGAAGTATTTAACTATGGTTATGAACAAGACAAAGCAGAAGAATGCGAATTCTTCCTTGAGATAGAAGTTGCAAAAAGTTAGAGAACAATTCAAAACCACTATTCGTTAATGTTGGAGGTAAAAAATGAATTTTTTAAAAACAGGATATAAATCATCAAAGATTCAAGCAAAAAGAAATATAATTGTAACTATTTCAAAAAAGTTAGAATCAAGTTGGCTATTTGATAAAGAAGTGAATGAATACTTAGAAGAAGGATGGAAACTAGATAGAATCGAAACAGTTAATAAAGATAATGATATTTTTTTAATTGGATTCTTAAGAAGGTATTAAACTAAATTCAAAACTATGGCGAATAAACTTGTAAATAATACTTACAAGTTATAGGACAAGGAATATTCGGATTTTAGGAGGTTTGGAGCGTGGATTTAAAAATAATGAAGTCTACAGGTAAGGAATGGTATGACAAGTGCATAGGAGAAAGATTTACCATTCACTCTGAAAGTAAAAAAGGTGGTAAAGGTAAATATGTTGTAAGAATACCTAAACACCTTAGATGGCTTATGAATGGCTATATGTATGGTTGGGTTGATAAAGAACACTGTATATTACTAAAACCATTACCAACGTACTATAAATTAATTAGTTTTAATGGTCATGGGGCATTAGTTGAGCATAAGGAGGAAGAGTAATGAAAATAAGATTATGTTATAGAGTAGAAAAAGAAGCAGGGTGGGGAGAAGATGAACATGGTAATCCAACAGAGGTTTATAGTTGTGTTAAATTAGATTGCACAACTTATAACATTCCTAAAGATGAATATAAAGAATTAGTTAAAGCAGGAAGAAGAATAACAGCAACTCAATTTAAAATAGATGAAACTTTAATTACTCCAATAACTTTAAACGAGTATTTAGATCAAACGGAGGAAGAGTAATATTATATATAGAAAGGATAGAAAGTTAAAAATGGAAGAAGTTAAATGGTTTGAAGCTGATGAAAATGAAGATGGAATTAAAACTATAGGGTTTATAGAAATAAACGAATATACAAATACGGGGAGGATTGTAGGATATAACGGTATTTGTATTGGAGAAAAGGTTGAGTATGAAGGTAAAAAATATACTGTTGTTATGGCTTCAAGAATGGGTGATTTTGGATTATCTAAGACAGGAAAATTGCCATATATAATGAGAGTTTCACCTAAAGATGTGAAATTGATTAATTCGTAATTTGAAATTATTGCGAAGGAAGGGATATATTATGAGAGATATAAATAAACCACAAATTGTATATGCATATGCAATATTACTAGATAATAAAATTGAAAATTGGAAAGTTACAAGTGTAAATAGAAATAGTGTTTATGATTTTACTGGTATTTGGAAGGTAGAAAGGTTAAAGGATTATAAACTACAAAAGGTTTGTTGGGTTTGTAATACTGTTGATGAATGGAATGAGGTTTTTAATAAGTTGGCTCCGAAATGGTTTAAAACATGGAAATATGCAGATGATTATAAATTAATGAGAGCATATTAATTCGCAATTCAAAACAATTGAATAAAATACGAAGCAAACGGAGGGTAAAATGGCACAAGCAATAAATAACATTATAGGTAAAAAGTTTGGAAGGCTTACTGTTATAGGATATACAGATAGACGTAAAGCTAGATGTGTAGTTTGGAAATGTAAATGTGAATGTGGGAATATTACTTATATGACACATAATACTTTAAAAAGAAGTGTGAGTTGTGGATGTTATAAGACGGAGATTATTAGACAATATAATTCAGTAGGAAGAGAAGCTTATAAAAATAAATTAAATAAGGGGAATATTATGAAGATAGTTGGAATTTTTAACCCATGTTATACAGATAATAAAGCTTTTATAGAAAGGGTTATAGAAGATATAAATAAGTTACAGAAAGATGGACAAGAAGTAGAGGTGCAATACAACACCACATCATTAGGCGGAGATAATGTATTATATTCTGCTTTAATAATAGGAAGAAAGAAAAGAAGTATTTATTAAATACGGTACTAATTTTCAGTACCGTTTCGGTACTATAATATGAAATTATTGTTCGTTAAAATTGAAGGAGGGATATTATGTTTTGGGATGAAGAATACATTGATGAAAAAATAGAAAACTTAAAAGGTATGATTGAAAATAATACCTTTGATAAAACTAAGTGTAATAATTTCATATCATATGATGAGTTAGAGGATGAATATTCTCATAATGAAATAGGCTATGCACAAGAAATGTTTATTCAAAAAGCAAGAGAATACTTATCAAGATACCCTAAACAATATGCAATTTGGTGCGATTGGTGTGTTCATGTAGCAACAGTTGATTTATATAGGGATATAATGTGGGGAAAAGGTAATTGTCAAGAGAATTATATAAAGATAAGAGAAAATAGAGATATTGTTTAGTTCGTAATTCAAAAATATTACAAAGTAAATAGGAGGATTAAATGAAAACTGTAAAATTAACAGCAAGTGAAATAAGAACATTGGAATGTTTTTTATATAGCAATCCTTGTTCTAGCGGATGTGCATATCCAGAAATGCAAAGATCTAAAAAAGATTGTGAAGAGTGTAAATTAACAAAAGATATGTATTCTATAATGAAGAAACTAGATACACTTTAAAATTGTAAAGGAGTGATTTTATAAAATTGGATAAAATTTTGATGTGGGTAGCTATTATATTAATAGCATTGAGTGGCTTTTCAATAAAGGTTAACAACTTCAAGTTTGAATGGTTAGGTGTTTTAGAAACTATTATTAGAATTTTTAAGTAATAAATAATTCAAAATTATTTCAGAAAAGAAGGAGATTTGTATGAAAGATATAACATTTTGTATCAACAAAGAATGCAAAGAAAGAAAAGATTGCTTCAGAGCAGAAGAAAATTATACAAACACTAATTCAGTTAATAGCTATGCAATGTTTGATTGTAATAGTTGCGGAGAAAGGGCTTATTTGTATGAGAAAGTCGATACAGATAAAAAGCAAGGGGAAAAATGAATAGAAAAGAACGAAGATTGAAAGAAAAAGAAAAAAAGAGAGAAGATAATAAAAAAGTTGAAGCAATGGCATGGTTTAAGACTTTGCCGCCAGCTAAACATTTGCTGATAGATAGTCTTATAAAAATTGAAATGAAAAAAGAAACAGATACATTATTTCAAGCAATTGATAGGTGCTTTAAAGCGGCACTTGCTGAAAAGTTTGAAGAACTGGATTGGGAAGAGATAGAAAAGATTTTAGATGAAAGCGCAGATTTATTAGTGAATGACGCTCATAAAATGAAAGAATTAAAAGAAAAACTAGGGGGAAGCTACGACATGGCAGTAAAAAAAATAAATGAAATGGGTCCTGAAATTGAAGCTAGAATAAGGGAGCTTATAGAAGCAGGGTATAACCAAAAGGTTAGTGTGAAAATTCTAATAGAAGAATTTAAGGAAATTAGCACGGCGATGTTAACAAATGCTTATAAAAAGACTAAAGCAATAATAAAAGATGAAGAAAAGGCTAAATTAATATCTGGCTCAATTAAGGAAGTTGTGGGGGAGTCAGACAAGGAATTGGAAGAAGCTTTAGAGTACATATTTGAAGATAGTGCAAAAGATAGCGAAAAAGAAGCTAATACAGAAGAAAAAGAAGAAAAGGCTATAAATATACAAGAAGAAGAAAAAGAAACAAATTTAAACGATAACACAGATATAAAAACGATAGTTGAAAATAAAAGTAGTAAATTGAAAGTTGTTAAAGAAATTACTAAAGTAGTAGAGAGAACGGTTCAAGGGGAATATGGACTGTACAACATTAAAGGAAGTGTTGTAACTGTAGATGAAGAGTATTCTTTTGAAAATATAGAAGATGTTAAAAGCTGGGCTAACTTTGAAAGAGAAGAATTAATAAAAAAGATAGAAGAGCTTAAATTAAAGATTGAACATATAAATTCATGTGAAAGTGAAGCTATAGAAGTTATAGAAAATTTCATGGACATTTAATAAAAAAATAGGTAGTGTAGCACCTAGTAGGCATAAGCAGACTACGCCTTACATTATGACTTATGCCTTGTAATTAACATCAGGAGGGGAATGTATATGAAAAATAAAATGTTAGAAAGGCATTTGATTACAACAGTTGGAACGAGTAATTTACTTTTAAAGCAAGCAGAAGATTTAATGGAGGACATTAGTAAATTAAAAAAAATATATTCTATAGAAGATTTAGAAAAGTCTAGCGAGAAGTTGCTCGAGGTAAGCGAGAAAATTTGTGAAACAAAAAAAATATTAGATGAGCTGGTTAGAAACAACCAATAAGGTTACTAGAGAAATAAATTCACTTATATAAAAAAATATATGTAGTAGGGGAGAATATGAAAAGAACAATTACTAAGTTAAAAAAATATAAAGAAATAAAGGCAGATATAATACATATAGATTTAGAATTAGAAGAGTTAGAAATAGATATGTTAGGGATAGGCGGACAAGCAGATGGAGAAAGAACTGGTAAAACATATAAAGTAACTTCACCAGTAGAAAGTCAACTGGAGCATTACTTAGAAAAGAAAGAGAAGCTATTAATAAGCAAAGGAAGAAAAGAAAGAGAACTGGCTAGGATAGATAATGCTTTATCAGTTTTGAAAGATGAAGAAAGAGATATTATAGAAACTGTATTAATAAGGGGAGAAAAATATAGTTTGCTGGAGATTAAATACAATAGAACATATACAAGGCTTAAACAGATAGAAAATAAAGCTTTAAGAACAATTAAAAAATATGTAAGCTAAATAAATTATAGAAAAGTTTAAGAAAAGTTATAGAAATATTTAAGAAAAATTGTAGAAAAATTTTAGAAATATTTAATGTTTTCTTTAAAAAAAGCTAATATAATAACATCATAGACGTATGTCTGACAGGGTTATTGTCAAGTTAGATTCTCCTTATTAGTTTAGTTTCAATTTTCGATAATGTAATATTTAAAGAGGCAAAGGCAACTATGTAAAAGTAGTTGCTTTTTTGTCGTTAAAAAAGGAGAGATGGAAATGGCAAGATTAATAAGTTGTAGCGTGTGCTATAAGGTACATTTGAATACATTCATGTGTGAGAAGAAGATAGCACGGCAGAAAGAATGGGAGAAGAAATATAGAAATAAAAAAGAAAAAGCAAAGCGTGTAGATAATGCAGTATACAATAGCAGGCGATGGCGTAAGTTAAGGGCGTTAGTATTAGAAGATCATAACTATATATGTCTTTATACTTTATTCAAAGAAGGAAGAATAATCAAAGCTGATTGTGTACATCACATTACAGAAATAATAGATAATGAAGCTTTAGCATATGAATATAATAATTTGATTTGTTTGTCTAAAGAGAAACACAAATTAATACATGAACTATATAAAGAAGATAAAGAAAAAGTACAAGAAGAATTAAGAGAAATGAATCGAAGATGGCAAGTTGGAGAGAGAGAATAGGTATCCCCCCTGGGTATTAGGGGTGGTATGAAGAACTATGACGTACAGTACACAGAGAAGGGGTAATCTCGCAAAAATTTCGGAAATGGGCTTTTTCAAAACGGATGAAAGGAGTTGATAATTTGGCTAGAACGGCTAAACCAGTTGCTTTATGCGGAGATAGTAAGCTAACTAAGGCAGAAAAAGACGCAAGAATAGAAGCAGAAGAGAAATACAAAGGTGATGGTGATTTAGTTTATTCGCCGCCAGCAGATTTACTAACAGATAGAGAAAAGAATTTATATTTATTTATAGTAAATCAGTTAAGGGGAGCAGGGATTTTAAATAATTTAGATATAGAATTATTAAAATCTACAGTTTTTTGTATTATTAATATGAATGACGCCAACAATGATATTAGGAAGTATGGGACAACTATAGCTGACGAAAATGGAAAGCTATATAAAAATCCCGCAGTTGGAGTTTATAAAGATTATCATGCCATGTTTATAAGTAATAGCATTAGATTAGGAATGTCGCCTGCTGATAGGGCTAAGTTAGCAGTAATTGACGTTAAAAATAAGCAAATAGAAGAAGACCCTTTATTAAAAGCTTTAAAGGAAAGATAGATGATAAAGGAAAGTAAGGCTTATAAATACGCTAAATGGTGCTATAAAAATGAAGATGGTAAAGTTGGGCGATATGTAAAAAAGCAAGCTAGCTACTGGATAGATATAGTTGAAGGGAAAGACGATGAAGCTTATATAGATAAAGCAGATTTTAATTTGATTTGTAAAATATTAAAACTTATGGTCCACCCGGACACAAGACAAAGTATGTATGATAGCTTAGAAGATTATCAATGGCTTTTTATTATTGCAGTTTTATGCACTAGATACAAAGAAGATAATAGTAGATATTACGAAACTGGTTTATTAGAGATTTCAAGAAAGAATTTTAAAACTTTCACATCAGCAATAGTATTTATTATTTGCTTAATTATAGAACCGGAGTTCAGCAGGTTTTTTAGTGTTGCTCCCAATTATAAATTATCTTGTGAGTTAAAGCTTGCAGTAGATAAAATAATTAAATGCAGTCCAGCGCTAAGAAGTAAATTTAAAATTAACAATGATATTGTTAGGTGTAACATAAATGAAAATGAATATACTCCACTAGCTTATTCAAATGATGGCTTAGACGGTAAATTAGCAGTAGTTTTTAACATAGATGAAGCTGGTTTGTTACCGGAATATCCTTTGGAAGCAATGAGATCATCACAAATAACATTAAAAGATAAATTAGGAATTGTTATTAGTACACAATATCCTAACGATAATAATGTAATGCTTACTGAAATAGATATAGCTAAGAAAACATTAGATAGAATGTTAGATAGTAAAAGATATTTTGCTTTACTATATGAGCCGGACGAAGAAATAAGGGTCAACTGGCGCAATGATGATAATGTAATATATCAATCTAATCCAGTAGCAGTAAACAATAAAGCAATATTTAATGAAATAGTTAAAAAAAGAAGACTGGCTATTGAATACGAAAGTAAGAGAGAAAATTATTTATGTAAACATAATAATATTCAATATAAATCTCAAGGGGCAGAAAGTTATATTAATTCAGAGCAAATACAACTTTGTAAAGCAAAAGAAGAAATAGACTGGGAAGATAGAGAAGTTTACTTAGGTATAGACTTAGCTTCAACAGATGACAATACTGCCGTTTCAATGGTGAATTTTGATTTTGATACTGAAAAAATATTAGCTAAATCATGGGCTTTTATTCCTGAAGAAAGAGTAGAAGAAAAATCTAATAAAGAAAAAGTTAACTATAGCAAGGAAATAGAAAGTGAAAATTGCTTTGCGTGTGGTGAAGATACTATCTCTTACAACTTTGTAAGGGATTTTATTTTATCTATAGAAGATAAATACAAAGTTAAAATTGTTGCTATTGGATATGATATTAGAGATATGAACTCTACTAGAGAAGATTTAAAAGAATTTTATGATTTAGTAGAAGTTAGGCAACATAGCTCTATATTACATAGCCCTATAAAGTGGCTTCGAGAGAGCATTTTAAATAAAAAATTTGTTTACAATGAAAATAAATTATTAGAAATTAATTTTACTAACTGCGTGCAAACTGAAGATACTAACTTAAATAAATATCTTAATAAAAAGCGTAGTAAAGGAAAAATTGATATGGTTATGGCTATGGTCAACGCGCTTTATTTACTGCAACAACAAGTTGTAACTGGTGAAGAAACGGATTGGGCAATTCAAATTTGTTAAAAGGGAGGTGAAAACATGGGAATTTTTAATTTTGGATTTTTAGGTAAAGAAAAACGAGGATTTGAGCCAGTTCGCGAAAAAGACGATCTCGCTAAAATTTTCGGTTTGGATAGTGATAAAACTACTATTACTCGTAGCATGGTCATGCAAATACCTAGTGTTAAGGCTGGGGTGGGTTATATAGCTGACTTAGTAAGTAGTTTAGAAATTAAACTATATAAAGAAAATGATGGGAAAGTAGAAACTATTGACAATGATTATAGGCTAAAATTTTTAAATAATGAAACTGGTGATTTGCTAAATAGCTTTCAAATGAAGCAATCACTTGTAAGAGATTTTATTTTAAATGGAAATGGTTATTTATATATAAATAAAGATAGAAATTTAATTACATCTTTACATTATATTAAACCTTCATTGGTAAGTGTAGTTGCTGGCGTTGATCCTATCTTTAAAGATGGTAAGTTATTTGTAAATGGTGCTGAATATGAAAGTTATGATTTTGTAATTTTTGCTCAAAATACACAAGATGGATTAACCGGAAAAGGCTTACTAGATGAAAGTAGGGACTTGCTAGAACTCGCTTACAATACCTTAGCATTTGCTAATAATAATATTAAAGCTGGCGGAATTAAGCGTGGCGTGGTCAAATCCATGAAGAAGTTATCGCAGGAAGCTATGGATTTTCTAAAAAAAAGCTGGGGCGAACTCTATGATAATACTTCAAACAAAAATAATAAGGTCATTATCTTAAATGATGGCTTAGACTTCCAAGAGTTGAGCCAAACATCTACAGAACTGCAGGTCTTAGAAAATAGAAAAGTTAACGATAATGATATACTTAATTTAATTAAAATTCCGGAAAGTATTCTAAATGGTACTGCTACAGAGCAACAGTATAATAATTTTATTAAAACAACTATAATTCCTATACTGGAACAGTTAGAAGGTGCATTTAATAAAGCATTATTACTTGAAAGTGAAAAGGGTAATAGATATTATTTTGCATTTGAAACTAAGGACTTACTTAAAGGAAGCGCTAAAGAACGTTTTGAAACTTATAAAACTGCTATAGAAGCAGGTGTAATAACTCAAAATGAAGCGAGATTTATGGAAAACTATGATAGCTTAGATGGATTAGATAATATTAAGATGTCATTAGGTCATGTGCTTTATAATCCTACTACCAAAGAGTATTACGTTCCCAATACTGGACAAGTAGTCAATGGAAAGGGGGTGAAAGGCTTAAATGAAAATGGAGATAAGGAATAACTCTATTGTATTAGAAGGTTATGTTAATGTAGTAAAAAGAGATAGTAGAGTATTATCTAGTATACGAGGTAAGTTCATAGAAACAGTTGAAGAAAGAGCATTTTCAAAGGCTATTTCAAGAGCAGACAATATATTATTATTACATAATCATAGAAAAGATAGAGTTTTAGGCTCGATAAAAGAAGGTAACTTAGAACTTAAAGAAGATAATATAGGACTACACGCTAAATGCGAAATACGAGATTTAGAAGTTATAGAAAAGGCTAAAAAAGGTCAATTAAAGGGCTGGAGTTTTGGTTTTACTTCTATAAAAGATAGATGGGAAAAGCATGAAAGTGATATAGATAGAAGATATTTAGAAGAAATAAACCTATATGAAGTATCTATATTAGATGTAACTCCAGCATATATTGCTACTTCAGTAGAAATGCGTGGAGAAGAAGCAACTTTAATTGAGCAAAGAAGTTGTGAAACTGAAATTGAATTAATTGAAAAGCATAAAGTTGAGGATAATAAAGAAAATTTCTCAACTTTTTTTGACGCTCAAAATTTTATAAAAACAAGGAGATAAATATGAAAGCATTACTAGAAAAGAAAAATTCATTAATTGAAGAAATGGAAGGCTTAATAAATAAAGCTAAAGAAGAAACTAGAGCATTTAATGAAGAAGAAAATAAAAGAGTTGAAGAAATTAAAGCAGAAGTTAGAGGATTAGAAAAATTAATTGCTGACGCTGAAGAAGTAAGAAACTTTGATAAAGGCAAAAAAAAGAAGGCTGAAGAAGGGGAAAAAGAAATGGATAAAGATTTAGAAGTTAGAACTTTAGATGTTCAAAATTCTGAAATTAGAAAAGCTATAGAAGATGAAAAAGAATTAAATATATCAGATTTTGAAGTTGAAGAAAGAAAAATAGGTATAGGGCAAACCGACACTAATATAGCTAGTTCAGTAGGAAATATTAAGAAAACAACTTTTGCAAATGCAATTCTAAAAAAAGCGTTTGAAACTTCTGATTTATTAAGATATGTAAGAAAAGAAAACTTAGGATCAGCGCTACATCAAATACCAGTGCAAAAAGACAAGATTGGGAAGTTTGTAAATGTTAAGGAATTGGCGGAGTATACTGAAAAAAATATTGATTATACACCAATTCAATTAGCACCGCATAAGTTTGGGAATATAACAGTTATTTCAGAAGAAGCAATTGCAGACACTGGCTACAATATAATGGCTGATTTATTAGAACAATATGGAGAAGGTGCGGCAGAAACAATAGATGAAATATTAGTGAAAGGTGATGCCTCACTTGGAATTCAAGGGCTTGAAAGCTTTATAAATGCAACTGGAGCAGTTGTAGATAATTCTATTAAAGTTGATATAACGGCTACTAATGTCAATAAAATAGGAATTAATGATATGTTAAAAATGTATAACGCTTTACCGCAGAAGTACAGAAAAAATGCTACATGGGTCATAGGAACAGAACTTGCAGGGAAGTTAACAGAAGCAGTTGATAGCATTGGTAGACCGTTATTATATACAGATTTTTCACAAGTACCATTTGGTGGCAAAGCAACTCCAATATTATTAGGCAGACCGGTCGTTATATCAGATCATGTTAAGAACTTAACTGGCTCACAACAACATAACTCTTTAGCCTTTTTTGGTGATTTAAGCAAGGCTTTAATATTTGCCCCAAGACAAAGTTTCACTATTAAAACTTCAACAGAATATGCTTTTATCAGAGATGGTATTACTGTTAAAGGAACAATGAGATTTGATGTTAAAAGAGCATTAGGAGAAGCTATCGCAGTGCTTGTAAGGTCATAATATGAAAATAAGTGAAGTTACTACAGATATAGTAAAAGAATATATTAATGCTCTTGATGAAAAAGATACAGTTATTAATATGCTTATTTCAGCAAGCAAACAATATATTTTACAATACACATCAATTAAAGAAACTGAATTAGATAAATATGAAGATTTAACGCTGGTTTTACTTATTCTTTGTTCTGATTTCTACGATAAACGTCAATTCATGCTGGATAGCAACAGTGGTGTGCCACTCAATGCGATTGTCGAAAGTATTTTAAACATGCACGCTTTTAACTTAGTCTAAAAGGGGGTGTTTTTTTGTACACAATAAACCCGGGGTTATTTAGAAGTAAATTCAAATTACAAGAATTAAAGTTAGTTATTAATGATGACAATATTCCGGTTGAAAAATTAATAGATATATGGGAAGCAAAAGGCAGAGTAAGAAGTAATACTGCTAGCAATGAAGAAATGGAAGATGGAGAAAGAACTTCTATTACTAAAATCATTACTGCAAGGTTTCCTAGACATTTGACCGCGTTTGATGTTGAAGATACTAATAAATATAAAGTTGTATTTAATAATAAAACTTATAAAATTGTTTCAATGAGTAATATTCAAGAAATGAGTAAGTATATTCAAATAAAATTAGGAGTGATTGACTAATGACTATAACTATCAAAGGAATAAATTCATTGTCAAACAAACTTAATAAACTTAGTAATATTAAAGCTAAAAATTCTGTAAAAGAAGTAGCAAAATTTGTTGAAAAAGAGTTGCGTAATGAAGCAAGTAAGTTTTCAAGCAGATCAGATATGATTGGTGAAGTAGAAGAAAGAGAATACAAGAACGGCAACTATTATATAGAAGTAGGACTAAAAAACCGTTACGAAGGTTGGGAAAATTGGAAACACTTATATTTTCACCACTATGGTTATAATCAAAAATTATGGGGAAAAGATAGTAACTTATATACTAACACGCATCAATTTTGGTTCACAAACGCTATTGACAATATAGATCAAAAAGCGTTAAAAGAACTAAAGAAAAAAATACAAGCAGAGATAAAGGAATCGTTAAAATGATTACTCAAAAAATAAAAAATGCTTTAGCTGATGTATCTTTGCCAGCTTACTTTATCACTAGAGCAAATGATAAAACTGAATGTATAGTTTATAACTATATAGAAAAGCCGAGCAGAGCGGCAGACAATGAAGAAAAAGCAACTATGTATACAGTAATGCTTAATATTTATTGTAAATCTAATGTAGAAAATAATAAAAAGAAAATAATTAATGCTATGCAAAGTGCAGGTTTTATAAGAAAGTCAGTAGCTTCAACTGTAATTGTTGACTCTGACTTTTTTTGTACTGCTATTACTTTTGTAATTAGCATAGATAAATAAATTAATGAAAGAAGGTATAAACATGAAAAAAGGAATTGGTATTTCAAATGCACATTATGCAGTATTTGACGTAGCTAATAATTATTTTGGAACTCCAAAACCAATATCGGGGTTAGAGCAATTAACAATAACAGAAACATATGCAGAAGGTTCTAATTATGCAGACAATTTAAGAAATATTTATATAAAGGAATTAGTTGGCGCTGATTTATCTTTAGCATTTTCTAATATAACAAGAGCAATTGAAGCTGAATTAACTGGACAAGTTCATGCAAATGGTGAATTAGAATATAAAACTACTGCCGTTGCTCCGCAAGTAGCAATTTTATTTGAAAAAAGTTATTCTGATGGCTCAAAAGATAGAATTGTATATTACAACTGTAAATTAGCAAAAGATAATGAAAATGGAGAAACTAAAACAGACTCTTTTAATTTTGTTGGTGATACTTTAAGCGGTCAAGCTATTCCTATGACTGGAAGTATTAAAACTAAAGCTAGTGGCGCTGATGTAGATTTAACTGGTGTTTTAAAATATGTTATAGACTCTACAACTATTCCAACGACTTCTGATACAAATGGAGTTAAAGATAAATTTGATAACTTCTTTAAAAAAGTTCAAGTTAAAGCAAAAAAACATTCAGAATAATTAATTATAGCCAGCTTTTTGCTGGCTTATTTCATGGAAAGGAATACTTATGGGAAATTTGACTAAGAAAAGCAAAGAAATTATTTTAGGAAATAAAAAATATATCATGTGCTTTGATATGACTTCAATTAATATGTTTCAAGAAATGTCAAATATGAGTTTCTTAAATGCAATTCATTTAATCAATAAATATGATGATAAGACCTTATTGTATTTCATGGCTTCATCTATAAGAGCAATTGAAGAACCAGATAAGCCGCTAGGTGAAAAATTATTTGAATTTGATGTCATTGGACTTTTATTAAGTCATACACTAGATGTAATACAGTTAGTAAGTGCTTCAATGCCGCAAGCAAAAAATGATAAAAAAAAAGTAAATCAAAAGTGGCAAAAGAAACAGAAGAGATAGACGTAGATTGGCTATATTATGTTTATACAACTATATTAAAAAGGCAAGAGCGAGAGTTTTGGGAAGCAACTTTAAGGAAAGTTATTTCACAAATAAATATTCATAATGATTTATATAGAAATGATAATAAGAAGCAAAATAATGCTTCAAATATAGTCAATGAAGATACAGAAGTTTTAAAAGTAATGAAATAGGAGGTGATGAAATGGCTAATGAAGAATTGCTAGTTGTGCTTGGGGTTCAAGATAAAGGCTCTGTAACTCAAGTAAGGGCGCTGAATAAAGAATTAAAATCTTTAGACACTCAATACAATTTAGCGTCAAAAAGCGGAAAAGGTTTTGATAGTAGCTTAGATGGGTTAAAAAATAAGTTAAGCTTATTAGAACAAAAAATGACTGTACAAACTACTAAACTTACTGCTTATAAAAAGCAAATAGATAGCGCTAAAGAGGGCATTGCAAAAAAGACAGAAGAACTAGAAAAGCTAAAGAATAGTCAAGAAGATAATACAGCTGCTATTGCAAAAACTGAAAAACAATTAAATACATATAGAAATCAGCTTAAAAATGCAGAAAATGGAGTTAAGGAAACTGAAGCTCAATTAGAATTATTAACTGAAGAAATTAATAATACAAATAAAGCTATAGATAATTTTGACACTACTCAAATGTCTAAAGAATTAAAAGAAGCTGGAGAGAACTTAGAAGATTTAGGCGGTAAGTTAGAAAATGTTGGTGGAAAATTAAATAGCACTGGGAATACACTAATAGCACTTTCAGCACCAATCGTCGCCTTCGCTGGATATGCTACTAAAGCTGGTACAGAGTTTCAGTATGGTATGGCTCAAGTACAAGCAATATCGGGAGCAACGGGAAAAGAACTAGAAAAATTGACCGAAAAGGCTAAAGAAATAGGAGCAACGACACAATGGTCAGCGAGTCAAGCGGCTGAAGGGCTTCAATATCTTTCCATGGCTGGGTGGAATACCCAAAGTATGCTTGATGGATTAACTCCAATAGTTAACTTAGCAACGGCTTCAACTGAAAGTTTAGGAATTGTAAGTGATATTGTTTCTGACGCATTAACGGCGTTTGGATTATCAGCAAGTGATACAACTGAATTTTGTGATGTTTTAGCCGCAACAATGGCTAATTCTAACACTAATGTTGCTATGCTAGGAGAAACATTTCAATATGCCGCACCGCTTGCGGGAGCGTTAGGTTTTAGCATTCAAGATGTTGCAACTGCGGCTGGATTAATGGCTAATGCGGGAATTAAAGCAAGTGTTTCTGGAACTGCATTAAGAACACTTTTTGCTAATATGGGAGAAGAAATAGAATTAACTTCAGAGGCATTTGACACTATGACAGTTAGTGCTATTAAGCAAGATGGAAGCATGAGGGACTTAAATGATATAATTGTTGATTTAAGAAAAGGCTTCCAGCAGATGACCGAAGCCGAAAAGGCTTCTAATGCAGAAGCTATAAGTGGTAAAACTGGTATGGCTGGATTACTGGCAGTAATGAATGCAACTGACGAGGAATTTAACAGTTTAAGAAATTCGATAATGAGTTCAACTGGTGCAACTCAAAAAATGGCTGATATAATGGGCAATACTACACAAGGGAAAGTTAATGCTTTTAAAAGTAAATTAGAGGCATTAGGTATTCAATTAGCTGATAATCTACTACCACACATTAACGCTATCCTGGACAAGGGAATGGCTTTGATTGATTGGTTTAGCAGTCTTGATGAAGAAACTCAAAAGACTATAATTTCCGTAGGCTTATTTGCAACTGCTTCAGGTGGGGCGTTAAAAATCATTGGCGGACTTACAAGTGGGGTTGGAAGTGCAGTCAAAACATTAGGAAGTTTTAAAAAAGCATTAGGTGAGAGTATATCTTCTACAGATGGAGCAACTAAAGGCGTAGGTAAATTAGTTACTGGAATAAGCAAACTAGGAATAGGTATACCGCAAGTTGCGGTCGCTTTAGGAGTTTTAAGTGCTGGAGTTATTGCATACAATGAATATCAAGACGCTATGAGCAGAAAAGTTAATGAAGCAAAAGAAGATATGTCTTTATTAGAAAAAGCATTCATGGGGTTGTATGGAGTACAAGCAAAAAGCAAAGATGAATTAGTAAGCTTAGGTATTATTTATGATGATTTCAATAGCAATATATCATCAACTTTTCAAGATGCAGTAAAAGAAATGACTTCTGATGTTAATAGTTTTAATCTCTCTCTAAGAGATATGAACTTAGATGGAGTTATTAGTGATGATGAAGTTAACAACATCTTAGGTAGAGTAGGGACTTTAGTTGATGGTATAGAAAATACTATTAAATCTAATAGCTCTAATGTACAAAATGCACTTTATGAAATGTATAACGCAGATGGGGTTATAGATGAAACAGAAGCAAACTTGCTAGAGTATTGGAGTAAGAGAAATGAAACAGAAGTTGAAAAAGCAAATGAGTTAGAAAAATCTATCAAAGAAATTTTAAATCAAGCAAAAGGGCGAGAGTTAACTAATGAAGAAATTACAAGTATTCAAAACTATTATGCTCAATTAAAACAGTTAGAGTTAGAATTACAAGCTGACAATAGCTATGAATTAGAATATGCTAAGTCAGAATTTCAAAATAGACTTAAAACTTTAGACGCAGAAGGTGCTCAAGAATTGCTTCAACAAAGATATAAGCAATATGAAGATGAAAAAGTTGCTATAGAAAGTCATTATGACGCAATGATAGCACAAATTCAAGTGGGAAACTCTGAATTGACTGAAGAAGATAAAAAATTAATTGCTGATATGGAAGCTAAAAAACAAGAAAAATTAGCAGTAAACCAACAATATTGGGACGAAGCATATAACTATACTATTTCTTCTAATGAAAATCTAGTTGGGATAATTAACAAATTTAACGGTGAAATATTAAAAGCTACTGATACAAATTACTATGAAAGATATGTATTAGCACAAGAAAATTTGCAAGGGTTAAATGAAATAACTGAAACTGGTTATCAAACAATGTTAGACACTACTACTGGCAAATATGTTGACATGTATGCAGTAGTAAACGAAAAGACTGGACAATTGACTGGTCTATATAATCTGAATACAGGAGCAGTGTCTGCTATGAGTTCTGAAAGTGCTAAAGAAATAGAAAAATTATATCAAAAGTGGGGAACGAGTGCAGATGGTATAGCAACTAAAAATCTAGTTCTAAGCAATTCTTATATAGATACATCTAATAACATTATAGATCAAAATGGTAGAGTAATAGGTAGTTTGGGGCAAGTTAAAGATAATGCGGGTAACCTACAAGACGCAATTTTAGATTTAAACGGAAACCCAATCAAAGTTGGAGATAATGCTAAAGAAGTTATAGAAAAAATTCAAAACACTAAAAAAGAAGTTAATGACCTGAACGGCTCAACTGCAACAATAAAAGTTGACGATGGCGGTAGTATAAATAGTTTTGGCTCAAGATTAAAAAACATGTTTAATAATCTGTTCGGCGGTGGAAAATCTTATGCAATAGGGACAAATAATGCGCCAGAGGGGATACATACAGTTAATGAAAAAGGTTGGGAGTTAATAGACGCTCCAAACGGCAAAACTGCGATTGGTCTAGGTCAAAGTGCCGTTGGTGAAACTGCTTACTTGCCAAGGGGCACTAAGGTAAGAACTAATTTATCAAGTACAGAGTTGATGGTCCAAGAAATTAAAAAAGAAGTTTCTAATCAAATAAGTAGAATAGATTTTAATGTTTATGATTCTTTAAATTCATTGAGAAAAAGCACAATAAATACTAATGTTAATGAGCCTATTAGAAATTCTAATATTAGTAATGATAATTTTAATTTATTGAGTCAAGTTATTTATTCTGCTATTTCAGAAGGCTTAAAAAATGTTACATTACAAGCAAACGTAAACTCTTACTTAGATGGAGAACAACTTGCTAATAGCTTAGAAGTTGCGCAAGGAAGAAATATAAATTTATATGGGAGGTTCAAAGGGTAATGGAAAAGAGTCAAATAATTTTTAATAGTAAAAAATCTTTAGATGATTTTGAACTTTATATTGAGAATGTTGAAGTTGAGTTCCCACGACCTAGGTTAATTCAAAATAATGTTCCTTATCAAAATGGTTATTATGACTTTTCAGAAGCCTATGGAGATTTATCTTATGATAATAGAAAAATAACAATATCGTTTAAATTTGAAAATAGAACTATTGAACGAAGAACTCAAATTAACAGTAAGTATGGAGCAATTGCAGAATGGCTTCTAGGCTCTGGAGAAAGTAAATTATACATAGATTTTGAGTGTGGTTATTTTTTAGCAAGAGCAACAAATATAACTCCTATCGAACTTAGTGAATTGACTGGGAAAATAACTGTAGAATTTGATTGCTATCCGTTCCGGTCTTTTGATGAAGCGGAAGGAAATGATATTTGGGATATTTTTAATTTTGAATTAGATTATGCTTTTCAAACAACTTTCGTTGTTCAAGGGGAACTTGATATAACTTTATACAATTCTAGTGCTATAAAAAAAACGCCAACGATAAAATCGACTGGTAATATATCAGTTATTCATAATAATGTAGTTTACAATATAACCTCAGGGACGTGGCATGATTGGAGAATAGCATTAAACAAAGGAGCAAATAAGCTGAAACTCAAAGGAAATGGGAATATAGATTTTATCTATTACAAGGAGGTTATCTAATGTATCAAATTGTTTTAAAAAATATTGAAGGGGATACATTAATACATTCTTTATCATCAGAAAGGAATGCTCCTAAACTGACTTCTGGAACTATAAAAAAGGGGATTAATTCAATAGATGAATTTACATTTAAAATTAACCCCTTTAATGCAGGATTCAATCTTATAAAACCTTATTTGAGTAGGATAGAAGTTTTAAATATTAAAAATAATACTATAGAATTTAAAGGTAGAGTTTTAATGTTAACACCTTCTATGACGAGCGATGGTATCATTGAAAATACTGTTATTTGCGAAAGTGAACTAGCTTATTTGCATGATACTTTTACTAGATATGGAGAATATCATGATATTTCTGTAGAAAAATTTTTAAAATTGATTATAGATAATCACAATTCTCAAACAACTAATGATAAAAAGTTTGAATTAGGCAAAGTTGAATTAGCTGGGAATTTATATAGATTTACATCTTATGAACAAACCACTTTTGAAGCTATAAAAGACAAGCTTTTAGATAGATTAGGTGGAGAAATTATTATTAGATATCAAGATAATAAAAGATATTTAGATTATGTAGTTGAAGTTGGAAAGAAAAGTTCTGTAGATATTAGATTATCAAAAAATCTAACGTCTTTTGTAAGAGAAGTTGATCCTACTCAAATCGCAACTAGGGCGATAGGATATGGGGCTAAAAAAGAAAATACTGATGAAAGAGTCGATTTTAAAAAAATTAATAACGGGAAAGATTATGTAGATGATGAAGAAGCTATAAAACTCTATGGAGTTATAGAAAAAGTTTTTGTTTTTGATGATGTTACAATTCCTGAAAATTTATTATTAAAAATAAAAGAAAAGCAAAAAGAATCTAATAGAAAATTAGTTAAACATCAAATTTCTGCTATTGATTTGTATAGCATAGGGCTAGATACTGAAACTTTTGAAGTAGGAAACTATCATAGATTTATTAATAGTCTGATGGGAATAGATGAAGAATTAAGAATAGTTGAAAAAGTGATAGATATAAATGATTTAACTAACTCTAAGCTCGCTATAGGCGATAAATTAGAAGATATAAAAGAATATCAATTAAAAGCACTTAAAAATGAAAAAAATATTACTAGAGTTCAAGAAACAGTAACAACAACTGTAAAGGTAGTAGGAAATGTTAACAGTACATTAAATACAACTATTGACTCTCTTAATGATACGATAAAAATCTTAAACTCTACAAATACAAATGTATCAGATATAAATAAAGCACTAGAAACTAATATAAATGCAACTAAAGAAGTTGCGAGTAAAGTTGCAAGTTTGGAACCTACGGTTTCTTCTAATACTGAAAGAATAGAAAAAATTAAGAAAAGAATTTTGTTGGGGGTATGGTAGATGGAAGAGTTCATAATACTTGCTAATAAAACATTGTCTGCACAAGAAGAAAATCTATATTCTAACTCTAAAGGAGCTATAGTAAAAACTATATTGCTTCATAATTCAAGTGCAAAGTCGGAAGCTACACTAAAATTCGATAGTGTGGCTTTTAAATTTGCTCTAGAAGCAAATGAAACAAAGATATTAGATAATATTATTTTTACTAAAAAAATAGATGCGCAAGGAAATGGAATTAATATTCACATTACTGCGCTACAAATGTGAGGAGGCACAAATGGCTAATATAAATACAGAATTAGAACAAATAAGAAAAGCAGTGTATGGGAGAGAAGTAAGAGGCTCTATTGCTAATGCTATAGAACTTATAAACAAAGAGCAAATTAATACAAGTACTGCTCAAACTAACTTAGATAGTAAGTTCAATCAACTTATAATAAATTCGGGTAATAGCAATGCAGAAGTTGTTGCTGCTAGAGTTAAGGCGGATGGAACTCAATTTGATACATTGGGCAAAAGACTAGACAAAGGTGATGAACTTCATAATACATTGAATAATGAAGTTACTAGGGCTAGAACTGATTCTAAAAATTTTACACATAAGAATTTAAAGGCTAGACTAGATAACTTTGATTCGCAATTGGATAATATTGTTCTTGAAAAGGCAGATAATTTAAAAGTTGATAATGTACAACAACAAGTTAATAATTTAGTCCTTGGAGCCGTAGGTGACGGAAATAATGCAGAAGTAATACAGGCAAGGGGGAAATATTCTGTTTTAAATGAAAGATTAAATGAATATGATAATAGCATTAATTATATAAATAATAGTATATATAAAATAAGTCCTAATATATTCGATTCTTCTTTATATGATAAAAAATCATTAGTAGGAATAAATATAACTTACGACCCAAATACTGGATATTTAACTATCGATGGAACTTGTACTGCTGTAGGTGCGTTTTGGAATGATTTTATTTTTAATACAACAGGTAGTATAACTGCTTCTATAAGATATATTAGTGGTAGTATTACTGGAAGTGGTATTCAATTTGATTTATATAATACTGATAATATAGGAATACCAATAGGGACTGCAACAAGTTCGTTCTGTTCTACAGGAAGTATTTTGTCTAAAACATTATCAAATATTAATCTTAAACAATCCAGAATATATGTAAAAAATGGAACTGTATGTAACAATTTAGTTATAGCAATACAAGTTGAAAAAGGAAACACAATCACTGATTATATAAAATTTAAAGAGAAATTTGCTAATTTCTTAGATAAAACATATGCAGATAAAATAGATGAAATGTATAACAATAATTTTATCACAGATGGCAAAGAAGATTTGGGGTATTTTAGTAAAGGAGGTGTTGTAATATGTGTTGATGATGGAACAGAATACGACAAACCTAACATATGGAATTTGATAAAAGAATACAATATACCTTTTGTGTTTGCATTAATGAAAGAGTGTCATGTGTGTCAAGATAGTTCTTTATTGACGGAGCTTAAAAGATTAATTTCTGACTATAAATGCGAGGTATGTCTTCACGGTTCAGATACTATGAGCTCATGGGAAATATCAAAAATAAACTCTTTTTATCAAGAACAAATAGAATTTTTTAATAAAAATGGAATACAAATTAATAATTTTGTTGCCCCGCAAAATGAATCTTCTGTAAATATGCGTCACGTTGGACAAAATTATTTCGATATGATGTTTAGTGAATTTCCTAACAAAAATGGTGTTACAATAGAAAATAAAAATAGAACTAACAGATACAAATTAAGTAGAACCTCAATAACTCCTGGCTTTGGAACTGCACATTATTTCCCGAGGATGTTAAGAACAAAAACAGAAGGCTTACTTTATGTTATGTATATTCATAGTGTTGCATTAAACGACAGTAGTTACGTACAATTATTGAAGAATATAATTGAATATGCAAAGAGTAATAGTATAACAATTACTACTTTTAGAGATTTTTTTAATAATTATTAATGCACATTTGATTTATATTGCGAAACAGAAAACCTATAGTAAAAAATTTTGATTAAGGGGTGATTAAATGGCTAAAGATTTAGCAAGTTTACCTAACTTTGTAGGCTCACGTTCAGAAGAATTTTTAAACTTTATCGCTGGAAGGAATACAAATTTAAATTCACTTCCAGTTCCAAATTCTCGTATAGAGGAATACTTAGAATTTTTGTGCTATAACAGAGGCGCTGGCGGTGGAGGAAATAATGCTAATGCTTTAACAAGTGTTAGGATATCTAGTGATGGGAATAGGTATGAATTTCTTGATAGTTCTGGTGCTGTTAGAGGGACAATTAACTTTATGACGGCTCAGGAGGTTCAAACTATTAAAAATATATTTAATAGCTAATATATTTAGAATGGAGGGATTAAATGTCTATAGTCAATTTTGAACAACTCAACGAGATATTAGAGTCATCTTGGATTAAAACAAAAGAAAAAATAAAGGGAATTGCCGATGATTATGTTAGTAAAACATTGCCTAATAATGTCATTGGCGAAACTGTTTTCAGCGATGGATATATCGAAGGAGCTACGTTAAATCATTTCAATAATAAAAATTCACAAATGTACATAGGTAATGGGACTGGTGATTGCTTTGGAGTTCCTAATAATTCAGTTAATGCTGGTATTCATGTTGGAAGAATTGCATTAGCAGTAAATCCGAGCTTAGTTGTTGGAAGTAATGTAAATAGTGTTGTAGCATTAGCAGTTAGAAAAAGAAATAATGAAGTAATGGAAGTTATAACTAGAGATAGTCAAGCTAAAGTTTATAACAATCCTTACAGAAGTATTACTGCTGATAAGATTATCTATATAGATATAAACAAAAAATTTAGCGAGGAAGTTTATTTCGTAATTGGGTGTAATGGACTTCTATGGAATACAGACACTCCACCAAATAGAGCCAATGTATATGGGTCTAGTACAATACCAGCGATTAATGAAAGATTAACTATAGCCGATTATGGGTATTCGGGAAGATTTATTATTTTTACAGGAAAGACAAGCTTTGAGGAGCTCGTTAGTCTTAGAAATGATAGCGTAAGCAAGACCAAGGATAATATTGTAACTGGCAAAACAATTCTGCAAGATGGCTATATTGATGGTGAACTTTATTCATATAATAACCCTAATATTGAAGGAGCAGCAACTGGTAATGGTGTATACTCTGGGACAAACAATAAAGTTATACTGACTAATCAACATGTCACTTCAATTATTATAGCTGTTAATAATGATTTAGAATTAGGAGCTACAGTAACTGGAGTAAATATTGGTGTTGTAAGGCATAGTAATAATCAAGTTATGGAATATATTGTGCAAAACGGAACAGCTACAGTAGTAGAAAACAACTACCCACAAAGAATTACTGCAACTAAAGTTATTAACGTTATTGTAGACAAAAAGTGGACAGAAGATGTTTATCTGCTTGTCGGTGCAAATGGAATGCTTTGGGGTAGAGTGAGAGGAACAGCTGGAGTTACTACAGCGACAGGCGGAAATAGTTTACCAAACGTAGGTAGTACAATAAGCAACTTGAATACAAGTAACTATGTAGGTAAAGTTGTTGCTTTAGGAAGTAGTATCAGTCTTAATACAATAACAAGCAAAGTTGATGTATCTGAAATCGGGAACGAAGCCAATAAAATACCTCGCGTTGGTACTAATGGCAAGTTAGACCCTAGTATATTACCAGCCGAACAGAACGGTGGAGTGCGTACGGTTAACGGTCAATCTCCTGGAGAAAATGGTAACGTAACTGTATTGGCAGACCATATAAAATATGTAGATGGACAAAATACTACTGTTAAGGGAGCTATAGATAATAAACTTAATGTATCTGATGCTGTTACATCTTCTCAAGCTAGTAAAATAGTAAAGCTTGATGGTAGTGGAAAACTTAATGACAATATGCTTCCTGCAACTGTAGCTAAACAAATAAATGGGCAAACTGTTAGAAACAATGACGTAACTATATATTCAGATAATATAGCTATTGATAGTAGTAATCCAGATAAAAATATCAAACAAGCTTTAGAAGAAAGAGCTCACAAAAATCAAGATAATACATTTACCAACAGAAATACTTTTGATGGTCATAGTCCTAGAGTAAATAGATTGTTTACTAGAAAACATATCAACAGTAATGTTAACAGCAATAGTAATCTAGCAACATATCAAAATAATAAGTATTTTGCACCTGTCAACGAAGTGTATACCGACAGAAATAAAAGAATTACTCATTTACTTCTACCTGTCAGAGGTGCAAGTGTAGGGGAACAGATAGCAATAGATGTATTCGCATTTAATAATAATAAAAGACTTATTCAGTTAGGTAAGGCAAAGAAATATCCTGTAGTAGAGGAAGAAATCGCAGGGTGCAAATGTGTAAAAATAGATTTCGATATTGATTCTGGAACCAATGGGATAGGTTTTGGATTTATGATAATGTCAACTGGGGTTGGAGCTGTTTGTGTACAGGGAGGGTCTAACGTTGCATGGACAAGTACTACACGTCCAACTGAAACAACTACATTAAATCAAAATGAGAATATATCCTTCCCTTATAAAATCTGTTATGAAACTACTTCTGAATTAGTTACAAGATTTGAATTAGAAAATGTTACTCAAATGTACCCAAAAAATTTGATAGGAGAAATGAAGCAATTATCCTATGATGCAGGAAATAGTCTTGAAGATGGAACTAACACATGGCTAAAGGCAAATGGACAAGCTATTAATAGCAATGATTATCCAGAACTTTTTGAGAAATTCAACACTTCTAGAACTGATGATATAGAAGTTTCTGTACCTGATATAGAAAATCAAGTAGGTTATTACTATATATGTGCAAAATAATATTAACTATAAGACTGCTTAGCAATAAGTAGTCTTTTTTATATACAAAAAATAAAAATTTACTAAAAATGAGAGGATAAAAAAATGGATACTAATGTGATTGTAGAATTGATAAATACAATTGGCTTTCCCGCGGTAATGGTGGGAGCTTTTGGCTGGTATATAAATAAGAAAGATAAGGAAAAAGCTATCGTAGACGCTGAAATAAGAGAAAGAAGTAATAAAGAGAGAGATATGCTTATATTATCTATAGAAAAAAATAGAGAAGTAAACGAAAAACTTCTTGAAGCTAATAGCGAGCTAGCAGAAAGTAATAGATTACTTATGAATGAGTTTTCTACAAAAATAAATAACATAGAAAATAATGTTATAGAAATAAAAAATAATACAAAAGAAAGAAGGAATTAAAATGAAAATTGGAGTAAATGATGGACATACTTTAAGAGGTGCTGGAGCTGGAGCAGTAGGAATTAAATAAAGCAGAATAATTATGAGGGCCTATATGGTCCTTTTTATATCAAAATTTAGGGAGAGTGGTTGCATGAAAAAAATAGCTGTAGCAGTAGGACATACTGCAAGTGGAGTTGCTGGATGTGGTGCAGTAGGGTTACTAAATGAAAGCGATGAAACTAGAAAAATAGCACCTATTTTGGTCGAAATACTAAATAAAAATGGATATGAAGCAAAATTATTAAGAATTGATAAAGCTAATTCTTATAACTATGAAGATTGCTATGTAAGAGCAGAACAAGCAAATAGTTGGGGTGCTGATTTATACGTAGAGATACATTTAAATTGCAGTGATAGTACTAGTGCAAATGGAACTGAAGTAATAATCAATACAGGTTCTACAGTATCTAGATCTTATGCAAAAAAAGTAAATGAAAGTATTTGTAAAGAACTAGGAACATTTGATAGGACATACGGAACTGGTTATAAGGAAAGTGGATTAATAGTATTAAGGAAAACTAATATGCCTGCTATATTAATAGAGCCTTTATTTGTAGGAAATACAAATGATGTTTCTAAATATACAGCAGATAAAGTAGCTTTAGCAATAGCTAAGGGGATAGATAATAATATTATTACAACAAATAATAAAGAAGTTAAAGAGGAGATGAATTATTCTATGTATTTATTCAGTAAAAATTGGTATTTAAAGAGGTATACAGATATAGCAAGTAACGCAACTTATAAAGAAAACCCATATAAACATTATGCTGATTATGGAAAGAAAGAAGGTAGATTAGCTTTACCACCTATACCAGAAGAATATTGTGAAGGAGATTATCTTGATTTAAATCCAGATATTGCAGCTGCTGTTAAAAAAGGAACATTTGTATCTGGAATAGATCACTATCTACAAAATGGATTCTGTGAAAATAGAAAGATATGCAAAGATGATAGCGTAGAAGCTATTAAAAAGAGAGTTGAAGAATTAGAATTAAAGTTAGAAGAAGTAAAGAAAATAGTAGTTTAATTATTTAAGGCTAGTAGGTAGGATATAGACATCTTACTTACTAGCCTTTTTTTATTTTTATGCAATCAATACTGAAAATTCATCAATAAATTTTAGTTTTAATATTTCAATATTTTGTTTATCACTCAAAGTATTTAATTTTTGCATTGCCGCATCGAAGTTTGTAGCTACGATATTCATCTTTGCATTTCTTGTAACTTCTCCATTGCTTAATTTTATATCCAGTTCAAGCCTATAGCACCACATTATGTTTCTCCTTATCAACTAATTCGATTTGCTCTTTAATCTCAAATAATCTAGCACTAATGCTATCACTGCTATTATTACAATTACTGCTATAGCATGCAATAATATAGCCTTTGCCCAAGCCACTAAAATCCCTAAAATAGTTTGTAAAGTTACTCCATTAATCATGATTGTATTCATTTTTCCATTCTCCTTCTTGTAAAGGCAGAGAAAATATGTTACAATCAAGTTGCGAGTTTGGTGGTAATATATTTTACTGCCTTTTTTTATTTATTTAAATATATAGTTCTTTAATAAAGGTTTCCCCAGTTTTTTTTACTGTACAATTTAATAATATTTTTTTTGAATCAATTTTTAAGTTATTAAAATCAACTGCTATATCTAGAATTTCCCTTACACTTGAATATTTGTTATTCATATATTTAATAATATAATCTATAATAACAAGTTGTGATAACGAAAGAACTTCTTTTACTTTTTTAAAGCTCTTTTCTAAATCACCTTCCGTGAAAACATATTTTCTAAAACTCAATTTATTATCTAGAATATCATCCAAATAGCACCTTCTTGATAGATCGCTTTGTCTTAGTTTTTTAAGTATCTCCAGTATCTTGGACAAATCTTTATCATTTATTATTACATTTTCTTGTCTAAATTTAATTATTTCCTTATATTCATCCATTGTTAATACAGGTTTTTCCTTGTGCCTTCCTGTTCCGCTTTTGGTTAAATTATAAGATATTCCTTCTTTCTTATACTTTTTTATATAATATACTTCTAATAAATCCAACACTTCTGGCTCACATAAAGAGACTATAGAAAAATCAAAACTTATTTCTCCATATTTTAAAAAATCTTCTTGAAGAAGTTTATTACAATGTTTGTTATTTCTTAAGTCTCTTAAATGAGTTTCCCAACGCCTATATACATCAATAGATTGACCTATATATACTCCTTGCGTAGCATTACAAACTATTTTATAAATCCCACTTTCCATGCAAAATATACTCCTGCTAATCCTCAGTAATAACTACATGATCTAAATCATCTTCAAGATTTTCGTCTTTATTAGATTCTTTTTTTTCTACTAATTCAATAGATTTAAGTTTATCATTTAATCTCTTTTCAACTTCGTCATGTATCATTTTTATAATTTTTTCTTCATCAATGCTATCTTTTTTATCTTTATTTTTTTCATAAAATCTAATAGCATCACATATATAATCTGTTAATCTAATCTTTTTTCTTTTGTACTCAACAAGGAGCTTCCTAACATCTTCGTTCTTGGCAGCAAACGTAATAGTTATTCCTCCACCTTCTTTATCTATGCTTGGCATAATACATCACCTTCTTACAAATTACCATATTTTTTTATAGCAACTTTATAGTTACCTTCGACTGTGCTTAATTGAGAATTTGCTGGTACATACGCATGCTCTAAGTTTTTAGTTATATTATTTTTAATATGTTGAGCAGTTCCACCAACAAATACAATCCTATCAAATACATCTATATCAAATTTATGAGCTTTTATATGATTTAAAACTTCATCATAATACTTCTTTTTAGCATTTTCTACATATATAACACTATCTACATCTAATTTACCTGATTTTTTAAGCCCACCTTCATTTAAAGCTTTTTCAGCAATATTTTTATCTATTAAATTACCTTTCTTATAAATAGATAATTGTTCTCTTACTAAATCTAATAACCTATCTGTTCCACATTCCTCGATAAATCTATCTTCTTTTTTACAAACGCCATTATTGTACAGGCTAAATCCCATGTTTAATCCACCAAGGTCTACTATAGCTGTAGATTGTTCTGTAAATAATTTTGGTTCTAAATACATTATTCCAGCACCTTCAGCTTTTATCATTATTTCCTCTATAGTGAATTCATATTCTTTTCCATCTACAGTTATGTTTATAGATCCATCACCTTTAATAAACTCTTTATATTCTTCTTTGGCATCTTGTATTAATAAAACACTTAAAGGGCAAGCTAAAACCATATATATTAAGTTATCCTTAGTTCCTGGTTCTAAAAGTTGAGTTATAGCTGTATAACAACTTAATTGATGTAAGAACTGTGTTTTTGTAGTATCATCACTTTTACTTTGTCCTTGCTCTCCTACAATATATTCTTTACCATTTAATTTAACTAAATGACTTTCTCCTTCTACATCTATATAGCCATCTTGCAAGTCATACATTTTTGTTCTAAGACGAACTGTTTTGATGTCATCTTTTGTACCATCTAAACATCTTCCAACAATCTCTGTTTCATACTTACCAATATCGGCACTTAATACATATTTTTTCATAATTTATCCTCCTTAGGAATTAATAATTTCTTCTACACCTAAATTATACCTAAATATCACCTAAATGTAAACACTTTTTTTAAAAAACCTAAATTTAACCTAAATTTAACCCAAATATTAAATTCCTAACTGACTATTATTTCATAGTTTTATGAATGAAAGAACCGTAGTGTCATTATCAAGACACTACATATTCTATTTCTACATTAAGCCCCACTTGTTTTACAGCATTTTTAATTATATACTCATATCTTTTTACAAGAACATCTTTCGTAAACGAATTTGGACAAACAATGAATAGCTCATTAGCATTAAGCTTAAAATCTAATCCAGCTATCCAAGTTTTAAATTGTACATCAGTCATATCTTTTTTTAGCAATTCTTTTAGTTCATTTACATTTTCGCCATCATTAATTTTATTTTGAGCTTCTTCAACAGTATTCTTGTTGTTAATCATATCTTCTAAAATATTCTCGTTAATTGTATCTTCAAATTCCTTTTCTTTTCTAGCTTCATCTTTAGCCTTTAACGCATTATTCTTTTTTGTTTTATTACCTTCTTTGAAGTTTTCTATAGAACTGTTTAGAGCATCTACAGTTGTTATATCTTCGCTTATATATCTATCTATAGTCTTTTGAAAGTAAGAAAATGATTTTGCGTTTCTTTCTTCACAATAAGCTATTATAGCTTCTATAAATTCTTTGTCATATTTTTCTACATATTTCATAAACTTAATTGTAGTAGTTTTTTTCAGTTCACATATAGAATCATTAAATAATTCTACTAATGGATGAATCGAATCAGGGGTTTCACCCTTACTACTACTACTAGTATTAATATTAGTATCATTAGAATTAGTATCAAGAGAATTAGTATCAATATGTGTTTGATTTTCAAACTTCTTGTCGTTTGATTTTCGAACTTCTTGAGGTTCGATTTTCGAACTTCTTGAGGTTTGATTTTCGAACTTCAGAGAAACATCAGTGTTTTCAAGCTCTAACAGTTCCTTATCTGAATAAATAACAGATAATTCTTCAGGTAAACATACATAAGTTTCATCAACTTGCTTAAGACCAACTCTTCTTTTTACTATTAATTCTTTTTCAATAAGCTCTTTCATAATTTCAGCATACTTTGCATTTCCCTTTATGTTTAATCTTTTCATCATCTTATCTCTACTAAGTTTTACATATACTTCATTTTTGTCATTTACCCAATTATTATCTAGAGAAAGAGAAAGTAAATCCCTTAGGATAGCATAAGCTATTTTACTTTCATTTTTCATTCCAGTGTAAAGTGGGTTATGAAAAAATGCCTTTGGCATTTGATAAAATCTAATCTCATTAATTTTTTCAGTTGTTATTATTCTAGCCATTGTTTTTTACTCCTTTTTCTAATAACTCATTAATTTTTTCAAGGTTAATTTCATAGTTATATTCCATATAATGAAATTCAAAATGACAATTTGGACATATTCCAATAGTTTCTGTGCCACCTTCACTAGCTTTAAGTGGATAGTGATGAAAGTGTAGTTGAGCAGTTGTACTATTGCATAATGTACAAACTTTATTGCCAACACCTTTTACAGAAGGTTTTTTTCTCAATTCCTCAATTATCATTTCCCTATTTGCATTAACTTTCCTTAGTAGACCAAGTGATTCAAGTTTATTAACTAATCTTTTTAAAGTTGAATGGTCAATAAATGTTAATACTTCTTCTGAGATATAGCCTAGGTTCACATAAAACTTATTTATTGTTTTTTGATTTATTATCTCAGTTAGAACCATAGTTTCCTTTAAGCCTAAAACAATAGCTAGTTGTTTGTTGTAGGTCAACAAATTTTGTGTGAAAAATCTACTTTTTGCCATAAAAAAATACCTCCTTAAAAAAACATAAAAAAGTTTCCCTAAGAAGGCTTTAAACCCTTGACTAAATTAAGTATTATATATATAATAAATACATAATTTATAAGTTTAAAAAACCTTATTA
>ERZ773149.486-NODE-486-length-38864-cov-3.282460_pt1 | contig 38864 bp, 32 predicted proteins | sample MGYA00511081_ERZ773149 | MGnify/ENA primary metagenome ERZ773149 (study PRJEB29015, sample SAMEA2737846) | human gut metagenome | biome: human gut; feature: human-associated habitat; material: faeces | place: China | collected 2012 ...
CAAGGATGTTGTAGTTCTGGGCGGCGGTAACACCGCCATGGACGTTGCAAGAGCAGCAAAACGTATCCCGGGTGTTGAGAATGTCCGCCTGATCTACCGCAGAACCAAACGCTACATGCCGGCAGATGAGGAAGAGTTACAGCTGGCAATTGAGGATGGCGTAGAGTTCTTAGAGCTTCTGGCTCCGGTTGGCGCAGAGAACGGAAAACTGAAATGTTCTGTTATGGAGCTTGGCGCTCCGGATGCTTCTGGCAGAAGATCTCCGGTAGACACCGGCAGAACCGAGGAATATCCGGCAGACACCATCATCGCAGCAATCGGTGAGACCATCGACACCAGCCTGTACGCAGAGCTTGGTGTAGAGATGGATGCAAAGGGCCGTCCGGTTGTAGACGCAAACATGATGACCACCGAGGCCGGTGTTTACGCAGTGGGCGATTCCAGAAGAGGACCGGCTACCGTTGTTGAGGCAATCGCAGATTCTGCGAAGGCTGCAGCAGCAATCGCAGGCATCAGCTACGACAAGTACGCAGAAGAGAACGTTGCAGCAGACGAGAAACTCTACACTGTCAAGAAGGGTGTTCAGAGCAGAGACACCTCCAAGACTCCGGATGACCGCTGCTTAGGCTGTCCGACTGTATGTGAGGTATGTACCGATGTCTGCCCGAACCGTGCAAACGTAGCAATCCACGTACCGGGCAAGTGCAAAGCACAGATCATCCATGTAGACGGCATGTGTAACGAGTGCGGCAACTGTGAAGTGTTCTGTCCGTATAAGGGAGGAAGACCTTACAAAGATAAATTTACTTTATACTGGACTGAGGAAGATTTCCTTGACAGCACCAATGAGGGCTTCCTGCCGTTAGAAGGCACCCAGGTTAAGGTTCGTCTGGACGGCAAGGTTGAGACGGTTGATATTGCCGGTGAGACTGATCTGTCTGCTGATGCTGTTGCAGTGATCCGCACCGTATTAAAGGATTACGCATATCTGATCCATTAAGGGTTAACATCCCGCGGCTGTCTGTGCAGCATGGCAGCAGCCGCGTGGTCATAAAAGGAGTTAGGGATTTCACATGAAAAGAAAGAAAAACATTGCGGTCGTTCATTGCTCCGGCGGAGCAAAACAAAACGAGGGGATCGATTTTGCCGCATTACCGAAAGACTGTAACCAGATCCTGGAACAGTATCCGGACGGGATCCACAGCTGCAGCTACGGCTGTCTGGGCGGCGGAAGCTGCGTGGCTGCCTGCAAGCTGCACGCTCTCACCATCAACGAGAAGGGGGTCGCTGAGGTTGACAGGGATCAATGTGTCGGATGCGGACTCTGTGTAAAAGCATGTCCGAAGCATCTGATCAGTCTGGAAGCGCCGGAGGGAACTATTCAGCCAAAATGTTCCAATGAGCAGAAGGCCGCAGATGCAGGAAAGGTCTGCACATCCAGCTGTATCGGCTGTAAGATCTGTGAAAAATATTGTCCGTCCGATGCCATCCATGTGATTGATTTTCATGCAGTCATCGACCGGGAAAAATGTGTGGCGTGCGGTATGTGCGCAACCAAATGTCCGCGTGGTGTCATCCGTGATGCGGACGGAATTTATACAACCGGTTTCTAAAACATTAATCCGCCGCGGACGTGCAAGTTCGCGGCTTGCGGCGGATTCAGAAAGAATTGTTGTCTGTGACAGCCTGCACAGAGCAGTGGCTTTGGGAAAATGATGCAGACAGCAAAGGAGAAGGAGAAGGATAATGGGAGAAGTTTTTGAGTTTACAGTAAACGGCCAGGTGCAGCGCACCGAAGAGGACAAGCCGCTGCTCCGTTATCTGCGTGATGATCTGAAGCTGTATTCTGTAAAAGATGGCTGCAGCGAGGGTGCCTGTGGTACCTGTACGATCGTGGTAGATGGCAAGGCGATCAAGTCCTGTGTGCTGACCACAAAAAGAGCTGTTGGAAGAAACATTCTGACAGTGGAGGGTTTAAGTGATGAGTGGAAGGATGCGTTTGTGTATGCATTCGGAGCAGTCGGAGCCGTTCAGTGTGGTTTCTGTATTCCGGGCATGGTGATGGCCGGAACGGCATTATTGCAGAACAATTTAAATCCGACGGAAGAAGATGTGAAATACGCGCTGCGCGGAAATATTTGCCGTTGTACCGGATACAAGAAAATTATTGAAGGAATCCTGCTGACAGCGAAGATCCTGCGCGGTGAGGCTTCCGTCGATGAGAATCTGGAGAAGGGAGATCTGTACGGTGTTGGTCAGAGAGCATTCCGTGTGGATGTCCGCAAGAAGGTATTAGGCTTTGGTAAATACCCGGATGATATCGAGCTGGATGGTATGGCTTACGTATCCGCAGTGCGCAGCAAATATCCGAGAGCCCGTGTCCTGAAGATTGATGCGTCCAAGGCCGAGGCTCTGCCTGGAGTTTTGGGTGTTCTGACTGCAGCAGATGTACCGAACAACAAAGTCGGACACATTCAGCAGGACTGGGATGTGATGATCGCCGAGGGCGATATCACCCGTTGTGTCGGTGATGCTATCTGTCTGGTTGTTGCCGAGACCGAGGATATTTTAAATAAAGCAAAGAAACTGGTCAAAATTGATTATGAGGAGATGGAGCCGGTAAGAGGCATTGCGGAGGCAAAGAGAGAAGATGCTCCGAAGGTTCATTCCAAAGGAAATCTTTGCCAGACCCGACATGTGGTGCGAGGCGATGCGGCAAAGGCACTGGCTGAGTCCAAATACACTGTTACAAATTCTTTCCGTACTCCGTTTACGGAGCATGCGTTCCTGGAACCGGAATGTGCGGTAGCATTCCCGTACAAGGATGGCGTTAAGATCTTAAGTACGGACCAGGGTGCTTATGATACCAGAAAAGAGACAGCAATCATGTTTGGCTGGGATCCGGAGCGCGTTGTGGTGGAAAACCAGCTCATCGGCGGTGGTTTTGGCGGAAAAGAGGATGTTTCCGTACAGCATATCGCAGCATTGGCAGCCTGGAAGTATCAGGTTCCGGTCAAGGCAAAATTCAGCCGTCAGGAATCCTTATATTTCCATCCGAAACGCCATGCAATGGAAGGAACCTTTACACTGGGCTGTGATGAGAATGGTATCTTTACCGGTCTGGATTGTGAGATCAACTTTGATACCGGTGCATACGCATCCCTCTGCGGACCGGTTCTGGAGCGTGCATGTACCCATTCTGTAGGACCATACTGCTACCAGAATACCGACATCCGTGGCTATGGCTACTACACCAATAATCCGCCGGCCGGTGCGTTCCGCGGCTTTGGTGTATGTCAGAGTGAGTTCGCACTGGAATCTCTGATCAATGTTCTGGCTGAGAAGGTTGGTATCACTCCGTGGGAAATCCGTTACCGCAACGCCATTGAGCCGGGCAAGGTGCTTCCGAACGGCCAGATCGCAGACTGCTCTACGGCACTCAAGGAAACTCTGGAAGCAGTCAAAGAAGTTTATGAGCAGAATATGGATCATGCCGGAATTGCCTGTGCCATGAAGAATGCCGGAGTCGGTGTAGGTCTTCCGGACAAGGGACGCGCGAAACTTGTCATTGAAGATGGTTGCTGCGTGATCTACTGCGCGGCATCCGATATCGGACAGGGCTGTCTGACGGTATTCTGCCAGGTTGTATCTGAGACTACCGGGCTGCCGCTCTCCAAAATCCGCAACGCAGTGGCAAATACCGAGAATGCACCGGACTCCGGTACGACATCCGGCTCCCGTCAGACCCTGCTTTCCGGCGAGGCGATCCGCGGTGCTTCCACACTGTTGAAAGAGGCCATGGATGAGGTTGGCGGAGACTTAAGCAAGCTGGAAGGCCGCGACTTCTTCTACGAGTACTTTGAGCCGACCGACAAGCTTGGTGCAGATGTACCGTTCCCGAAGAGCCATATCGCCTACGGTTATGCAACCCATGTTGTTATTCTGGATAACGATGGCAAAGTCAAAGAGGTTTACGCAGCACATGATTCCGGCAAGGTTGTGAATCCGATCTCCATTCAGGGACAGATCGAGGGCGGTGTGCTTATGGGTATGGGCTATGCGCTGACTGAGGACTGGCCGTTGAAAGACTGCGTTCCGCAGGCGAAATACGGAACCCTGGGGCTTTTGCGTTCTACACAGATCCCGGACATCCATGCCATCTATGTTGAGAAGGATGAACTTCTTGGTGTGGCATACGGCGCGAAGGGAATCGGCGAGATCGCGACCATCCCGACTGCACCGGCCATCCAGGGGGCTTACTATGCAATGGACAGAAAATTCCGCACTTCCCTTCCACTGGAAGATACGTTCTACAGAAAGAAGAAAGGCTAAGCAACTTAATAATAGGTAAAAACAGATTTTTACACATTCTGGTTTCGTGATAGATAAACAAAATGAGAAAAAAATTAAAAAAAGTTTTGTACATACTTGACATAACGGCAGAATGTGTTATGATATCTATAGAAGCAAACAAAAAGTTTGGAGAAATACAAAAAGTTTGTTAGGAGAAGAGAGAATGGAGAAAATTCTTTGGGCATTAAACAAGATGCCAAAAAGCGATGACAAGTGCCTGCCGGTTATGAGCCTTGAAAACATCAAACAGGCACGTGAGTTCCACAAGAGTTTCCCGCAGTATACCATCACCCCGCTTGCGAAGCTGGACGGTATGGCAGAGGGACTTGGCCTTGGCGGTCTGTTTGTAAAAGACGAGAGCTATCGTTTTGGTCTTAATGCATTTAAGGTGCTTGGCGGTTCTTTCGCAATGGCACGCTACATCGCAAGTGAGATGGGACGCGATGTGTCCGAGATGACATATGATTATCTGACCAGCGAGAAATTCCGTGAGGAGTTCGGTCAGGCAACCTTCTTCACTGCTACTGACGGCAACCACGGCAGAGGTGTTGCATGGGCAGCAAACAAGCTGGGCCAGAAGGCTGTTGTACATATGCCGAAGGGCAGTACCAAGACCCGTTTTGACAACATCGCAAAAGAGGGCGCAAAGGTTACCATCGAGGAAGTAAACTACGACGACTGCGTACGTATGGCAGCAGCTGAGGCTGAGGCAACCCCGCATGGTGTTGTTGTTCAGGATACTGCATGGGAAGGTTACGAGGAAATTCCGGCATGGATCATGCAGGGCTACGGAAGTATGGCTGGTGAGGCTGCTGAGCAGCTGCGCGAGGTTTCTGTGAACCGCCCGACCCACGTATTCGTTCAGGCTGGTGTGGGAAGCCTTGCAGGCGCAGTAGTTGGTTATTTCACCAACCTGTACCCGGAGAATCCGCCGAAATTCGTTGTTATGGAAGCTGGCGCTGCGGCCTGCCTGTATAAGGGCGCTGTTGCGGGAGACGGTGATCCGCGTATCGTCGGTGGTGATCTTCAGACTATCATGGCCGGACTTGCATGCGGCGAGCCGAACATCATTGGCTGGGATATCTTAAGAAACCATGTATCCGCATTCGTTTCCTGCCCGGACTGGGTAGCAGCAAAGGGTATGAGAATGCTGGCAGCTCCGGTTAAGGGTGATCCGAAGGTAATTTCCGGTGAGTCCGGAGCAGTTGGTATGGGTGTGATCTCCACTATCATGGAGGATGATGAATACAAAGAGCTGCGTGACGCTTTAGAGCTGAACCGCGACAGTAAGGTTCTGATGTTCTCCACCGAGGGTGATACCGATCCGGACAAGTACAAAAAGATCGTCTGGGGCGGCGAATATCCGACCGTATAATCCAAAGAAATCACTTCATTACGAACTACAAACAAGAACATATATAATCCAGGAGGGTAAAACAATGGGACTTGATTTTGAAAAGATCAAACAGGCAGCAGAGGGTTATCGCGCAGATATGACTGCGTTCTTAAGAGCAATGATCTCTCATCCGAGCGAGAGCTGCGAGGAGAAAGAGGTAGTAGCATGCATCAAAGCTGAGATGGAGAAGTTAAACTTCGATAAAGTAGAGGTGGACGGTCTTGGCAACGTGATCGGCTGGATGGGCGAAGGCGACAAGATCATCGCAATCGACTCTCACATCGATACTGTTGGTATCGGTAACATCAACAACTGGGAAGCTGATCCGTACGAAGGCTATGAGACCGATGAAATCATCTACGGCCGCGGCGGTTCCGACCAGGAAGGCGGTATGGCAAGTGCTGTTTACGGCGCAAAGATCATGAAGGATTTAAACCTCATTCCGGAGGGCTACAAGATCATGATCGTTGGTTCTGTACAGGAAGAGGACTGCGATGGTATGTGCTGGCAGTACATCTACAATAAAGATAAAATCGTTCCGGAGTTCGTAATCTCTACCGAGCCGACCGATGGCGGTATCTACCGCGGACATCGCGGACGTATGGAGATCCGTGTAGACGTGAAGGGCGTTTCCTGCCATGGTTCCGCACCGGAGCGTGGTTCTAACGCAATCTACAAGATGGCAGATATCATTGCTGATGTTCGTTCCCTGAACAACAACGGCTGTGACGAAGATACCGATATCAAGGGCCTTGTTAAGATGCTGAGCCCGAAATACAATCCGGAGCACTACGAGGATGCTCAGTTCCTTGGAAGAGGTACCTGCACCGTTTCCCAGATTTTCTACACCTCTCCTAGCCGTTGTGCAGTAGCAGACAGCTGTGCAATCTCCATCGACCGTCGTATGACCGCAGGTGAGACCTGGGATTCCTGTCTGGACGAGATCCGTCAGCTGCCGAGCGTTCAGAAGTATGGCGATGACGTTAAGGTTTCCATGTATATGTACGACCGTCCGTCATGGACCGGCGAAGTATACGAGACCGAGTGCTACTTCCCGACCTGGATCAACAAAGAGAATGCAGCTCATGTACAGGCTCTGTACGATGCACACGTAGCTCTGTTCGGCGATCATCGTATGGGACCGGATTCTACCAAAGAGCTTCGTAACCGTCCGCTGATCGATAAGTGGACCTTCTCCACCAACGGTGTTGCGATCCAGGGCCGTTACGGCATCCCGTGCGTAGGCTTTGGCCCGGGTGCTGAGAGCCAGGCTCACGCTCCGAACGAGATCACCTACAAAGATGACCTTGTAAGATGCGCAGCTATGTATGTAGCAGCAGCAAATCTGTACGACGGTTCCAAGAAGACAGATGACATTTCCCAGTTCCGCGCAGGCAAGACCAACAACGACATCAAATAATCATCAGACAATATTTCAGTAGCCGGCAGATCAGCGCGGTGAGCGCTGGTCTGCATCAAAAATAATAATTTCTTATATGAAAGAAGGAGATCAACATGGATAAAGTATTACAGGGTTACATTGACAAACTGAACAAACTGAACTTCAAAGATATGTACGAGGGCGATTTCTTCCTGACCTGGGAGAAAACCGATGACGAGATCGAGGCTGTTTTCACCGTAGCTGATGCTCTGCGTTACATGAGAGAGCATAACATCTCCACCAAGGTATTCGAGTCCGGCCTGGGCATCTCCCTGTTCCGTGATAACTCTACCCGTACCCGTTTCTCTTTTGCATCTGCTTGTAACCTGCTTGGTCTTGAGGTTCAGGATCTTGACGAGGGCAAGAGCCAGATCGCTCATGGTGAGACCGTTCGTGAGACCGCTAACATGATTTCCTTCATGGCTGACGTTATCGGTATCCGCGATGATATGTACATCGGCAAGGGCAACAAATACATGCATGACGTAGTAGACGCTGTAACCGAGGGACATAAGGACGGCGTTCTGGAGCAGAAACCTACCCTGGTTAACTTACAGTGCGATATCGACCATCCGACCCAGTGTATGGCTGATATGCTTCACATCATCAACACCTTCGGCGGCGTTGAGAACTTAAAGGGCAAGAAGGTAGCTATGACCTGGGCTTACTCTCCGAGCTACGGCAAACCGCTTTCCGTACCGCAGGGCGTTATCGGCCTGATGACCAGATTCGGTATGGACGTTGTTCTGGCACATCCGGAAGGATACGAGGTAATGCCGGAGGTTGAGGAAGTTGCACGTAAGAACGCTGAGAAGACCGGCGGCAGCTTCACCAAGACCAATTCCATGGCAGAGGCATTCAAGGATGCTGATATCGTATATCCGAAGAGCTGGGCTCCGTTCGCAGCTATGGAGAAGAGAACCAACCTGTACGCTGAGGGCGATACCGACGGCATCAAGGCTCTGGAGAAAGAGCTGCTTGCCCAGAACGCAGAGCACAAAGACTGGTGCTGTACCGAAGAGTTAATGTCTACCACCAAGGATGGCAAGGCTCTGTACCTGCACTGCTTACCGGCTGATATCAACGATGTATCCTGCAAGGACGGCGAGGTTGAGGCTAGCGTATTCGATCGTTATCGTACTCCTCTGTACAAAGAGGCTAGCTACAAGCCGTACATCATCGCAGCTATGATCCTGCTTGCAAAACAGCAGTGCCCGCAGGAGACTCTGGCTAAGCTGGCTGAGAAAGCAACCGAGAGACATATGGCATAATTTGCCTGTTGTCAGAATAATCTGGTAAATTGGGAAATCCCTTTTTATACAACAACCTGCTCAACAAAAGCGGTGGCAGTCCTTAAACGGACTGCCATCACTGCTTCAAAAAGAAAAATGAAAATAGTCCGCGGGGGAAAATCGCAGATCCGGTTTGCACAAGGTGCGAGCAGCAGCGAAAGGCGGACATAGGAGATATTGTTATGGGAAAAAGAATTGTAATCGCCCTTGGCGGTAATGCATTGGGGAATAATCTGCCGGAGCAGATGATCGCGGTGAAGAAAACTGCTTCCGCAATCGTAGATCTGATCGAGGCAGGCAACGAAGTTGTAATCGCACACGGAAATGGACCGCAGGTAGGCATGATCCAGAACGCAATGTCTGAGCTGACCCGTTCCAATCCGGAAAAATACATTCCGTGTCCGCTGTCTGTATGCGTGGCTATGAGTCAGGGCTACATCGGATACGATCTGCAGAATGCGCTGCGTGAGGAAATGCTGGATCGCGGTATTAATACCGGATGCACCACCATTCTGACACAGGTAGAGGTAGATGCGAATGATCCTGCTTTCGAAAATCCGACAAAGCCGATCGGCGCATTTATGACAAAGGAAGAGGCAGACAAGCTGGTCAAAGAGAAAGGATATAAGGTTGTTGAGGACGCAGGACGTGGTTACCGCCGTGTTGTTGCTTCTCCGAAGCCGAAGTCCATCATCGAGATCGACACCATCCGCAGCCTGGTCGAGAATGATTATGTCGTTGTTGCATGTGGCGGCGGCGGTATCCCGGTATTCGTAAGCGGAGGCCATCACTTAAAGGGTGCTGCAGCAGTAATCGATAAAGATTTCGCAGCAGAGAAGCTGGCAGAACAGTTAAACGCAGACTGCCTGATCATTTTAACCGCAGTCGAGAAGGTTGCAGTTCACTTCGGAAAACCGGATCAGGAGTGGCTGTCTGAGCTTACCCCGGAAACGGCACAGAAGTACATCGAGGCTGGCGAGTTCGCACCTGGATCCATGCTTCCGAAGGTACAGGCAGCGGTTGCTTTCGCAGAGTCTGCGCCGGGACGAGAGTCTCTGATCACTCTGCTTGAGAAAGCAAAAGATGGTATCAATGGTCTGACAGGTACTAGAATTCATCAGTAAGCGAATATTGAAAATAAGATAAGCGCAGGAAAACGGCTTGGCTGTTTTCCTGCGCTTAAAGCCATATATAGGAGAAGTTTAAACGATGAAAAAAATAATTAAAAACGGAATGCTCTGCACCGAGAGTGGTGTATATGAAGCCGATCTTCTGCTGGAAGAAGGCGTGATCCGTGAGATCGGAACCGATCTTCAGGATTCCGGGGCCGAAGTAGTAGACGCGAAAGGAAAGTATGTACTTCCGGGCGCTGTGGATATCCACACGCACATGGATCTGGATGTAGGAATTGCCCGTGTCATCGATGATTTCTATACCGGAACCATTGCGGCAGCCTGTGGCGGAACCACATCCATTGTAGATCATATGGCCTTCGGTCCGCAGAACTGCAGTCTGTGGCACCAGGTAAAGGAATACCACAGACTGGCCGATGGAAATGCAGTAGTCGACTATGGATTCCACGGTGTATTCCAGCATGTGAACCCACAGGTCCTGGAAGAAATGGGAGAGATTGCAAAGGAAGAGGGGATCACCAGCTTTAAGGTATATATGACCTACGGCTACGGCCTTGGAGACAGTGATCTGATGCAGATCCTGACCCGGGCAAAGCAGGATGGCATCCTCATTGCCTCCCACTGCGAGAACGACGGCATTGTCAATTATTGGCGGGAAAAATTTGTCAAAGAGGGACATACCCAGGCAAAGTATCATCCGATCAGCCGTCCGGCAGAGGCAGAGGCAGAGGCAGTGAACCGTTTCCTGTATCTGGCAGAGTCGGCAGGCGAGGCTCCGGTTTATGTGGTACATTTATCCAGTAAGCAGGGACTTATGGAAGTGCGCCGGGCGAAACGCCGTGGACAGAAGCATTTTGGTGTGGAGACATGTCCGCAGTATCTGTTTATGACCGATGACCGTTACGCGGATGATCAGGAAGGCTTAAAGGCTATCATGGCACCGCCTCTTCGCAGAAAAGAAGATAATGAGGCACTCTGGCAGGCCCTGGCGAGTGGGGAGCTGGATGCAGTCGCAACCGATCATTGCCCGTTTACGTTCGCAAAGCAGAAGCAGCAGGGCGCGAAAGACTTTACCCAGTGTCCGAGCGGAGCACCTGGTGTGGAGGAACGCCTCCCGCTGATGTTCTCCGAGGCAGTGAAGGGAGAGCATCTGACCATTCCACAGGTGGTACATTACCTGTGCACAAACCCGGCAAAGATCGCCGGACTGTATCCGAAGAAGGGAACAATCCAGACCGGTTCCGATGCAGACCTGGTACTCATCGATCCGAAGAAGGAATGGACTATCACCACAGAGAAGATGCACGGAAACGCAGATTATACCTGCTACGAGGGCACGAAGGTGACAGGTGCGATCGAGAAGGTATTTCTGCGCGGAAGAGAGATCGTTACGGATGGAAACTTTGTGGGAACACGCGGCGAGGGCCAGTATTTAAAACGAGGAAAGAGCTCTTTGGCAGAGTAATATGAAATTGGAGTCAGACCCCGGCAGTGGCAGATGGCCTGGCAGACAGAACTGAAAGCGGGCCGGGGATGAAAGAAAGGAAGCAAAAGAACATGCAGAATACGGATGCAGTGGCATGGACAAAGAAATTAGTTGGCATCGAGAGCACAAATCCGGGCAAAGAAGAGTATGAGATTGCCGGATTTCTGGAGCATGAGATCAGGGCAGTGCTCCCGGAGCGCGGCGAACTGAAAAAAGATTATACCAGGGAGGGACGTCCGGTCCTGCTGGCAGTCCTTCCGGGTGAGACAAAGGAAGAAATGGTGTTGATCTGTCATATGGATACCGTTCCGGTTGCCGGAGGCTGGACGAAGAATCCTCTGGGCGAGGACGGGGAGAACGGCCGATTTTTCGGCCGCGGTTCCTGCGACATGAAATCCGGTCTGGCCTGCGCACTGTGTGCGTTTCTGGAAGCTGCGGCACAGATGAAGGAAAACGGCAAGACTCCGAAACGTACCTTAAAGTGGATCGGGACCTCTGATGAAGAGGGAGATATGACCGGCGCGGAACGAGTGATCGAGCTTGGCTGGGTCACAAAAGACAGCCTGGTGATGGATACGGAGCCGACCGACGGAGAAATCCAGACTGCCCATAAGGGACGCTATTGGTTTGAGGTGACTATGCACGGAAAGGCAGCTCACGCCAGCCGCCCGGAGCAGGGCATGGATGCCATTGCCGGCATGGCTTATATGCTGGCATCTGCCCGCAATCGTGTGAAAGAGTTGAAGGAAGATGCGTTTCTGGGTAAGTCTACCATTGTCTTTGGTGAGATCCAGGGGGGTGTCCATCCGTACCAGGTTCCGGCAGAGTGCAAAGTATCAGTGGATATGCGCGTGGTACCGCCATATCATATCGAAGATGTGAAGACACTGCTGGAAGCTGCAGCAGAAGACGCGGCAAAGGAAATTCCGGGTCTGAAAGCAGAAATCCGGATCACAGGAAACCGTCCGCCTATCGCACACCATGAGGATGCTGAGATGCTCTCCCGTATCAGGACAGCTGTTGAGCAGGAAACTGGAAAAGTACCGGTGGTTTCCGCATTTCCGGGCTACACTGATACGGCCGTGATTGCCGGAACTACCGGAAACTGTAACTGTCTTTCTTATGGACCGGGTACCCTGGCCATGGCCCACAAAGCGGATGAGTACGTGGATGAGGCAGATATCCGCCGATGTCAGAAGGTATATGAGACCCTGTTAAAAGAATGGCTGTGGATGTAATTTACGGATTTAACAGTTGGACGGAACAGATCTGTCTGTGCTATGATAAGAAAGGCTGGATTTCAGGAAAGGAGAAATTATGGCAGGAGGTTTATTTTGCAGCAGCGGCGGCTGCACGGCGAAGCTGGGCCCGGATATTCTGGAACGGGTCTTAAGCCGGATTGAGCGCGGTGCGGCCGACCAGAATCTGCTGGTGGGCTTTGACAGCAGTGACGATGCGGCAGTCTATCGTGTCAGTGATGAGGTGGCTGTGGTGCAGACGCTGGATTTCTTTCCGCCGATGCTGGAGGATCCCTATGTGTTTGGCCAGATTGCGGCAACAAATGCGCTGAGTGATGTGTATGCCATGGGAGGAGAGGTCATCAGTGCATTGAATATTGTGTGTTTTCCGCAGGATGAAGATCTGAATGTTCTCGGTGAAATCATGCGGGGCGGTTCGGAAAAGGTGGTGGAGGCCGGAGCTGTACTTTGCGGCGGTCATTCCATCAACGATAAGGATGTGAAGTACGGACTTTCCGTAAACGGTGTTGTGCATCCGGACCGGATCTACAAAAATAACGGCGGCCAGGCAGGAGATGTGCTGATCCTGACCAAGAAGCTCGGGGTCGGCATCATGAACACTGCAAACCGGGTGGGAGCGGCTTCCAAAGAGGCAATGGCAGAAGCCATCACATCCATGACTACGTTGAACAAGTATGCGGCGGCTATCTCAAAAAAGTATACGGTGCATGCCTGTACTGATGTGACCGGATTCAGCTTTCTGGGACATCTGCATGAAATGCTGGATAAGCGCCTCTGGGCGGTGGTGGATACCCTGAGTATGCCATATATCAAGGAAGCCTATACCCATGCGGAGAATTTTATGATCACGGCGGCCGGACAGCGCAACCGCAACCACGTTGGAACATTTGTTGATTTTAAGGGTATTCCGTTCCCACTTGAGGAGATTTTATTTGATCCGCAGACCTCGGGAGGGCTGCTTTTTGCAGTGCCCCAGGAGGAAGGCAAAGCGTTCCGGCAGGAATTAAAAGAGGCCGGACTTCCGGCCCAGATCGTGGGACGGCTCATAAAACAAGGGGATGCCGGATTTCAGAAGGAAATCACTGTGCTGTAAAAATGTAAATGGATCAGGAAAGAGAGGAAACTGGTATGATAACAGTAGATGCAAGGGGCGAAATCTGCCCGATTCCGTTAATCAAGGCAAAAGAGGCAATCAAGAACTTAAACGGAGCCGGAACTGTAGAGGTTTTCGTTGATAACGAGATCGCAGTCCAGAACCTGAAGAAGATGGCGGTTCAGATGGGCTACGGCGTGGAGGCCTCCAAAGAGGAAGAAAAGACCTGGAAGGTGGTTCTTCATGTGAACGGACAGGAAAAATCAGCAGAGGAGATCCCTGCAGACCAGTGCCTGGTTCCGGCAAAGAAAAAAACGGTGGTTGCTGTTACAGCAGATCATATGGGAGATGGCAACGAGGAGCTTGGCAAGGTTCTGATCAAAGGCTTCTTATTTGCCCAGACCCAGCTGGAAACTCTGCCGGATACCATTTTATTCTACAATGGCGGCGCAAAGCTGACCTGTGAGGGTTCTGACTCCATCGAGGATTTAAAGAAGCTGGAAGAGGCCGGTGTGCAGATCCTGACCTGCGGTACCTGCTTAAATTACTACGGACTGACTGAGAAATTAAAAGTCGGCGGTGTTACCAATATGTATGTGATCGCACAGACCATGGCTGAAGCAGACCTGGTTGTGCGGCCATGATTTATCTGGACAATGCGGCCACCTCTCTGCATAAGCCTAAGACAGTTGCCGATGCCGTTTATCAGACTCTGGTTTCCGGGAGCGTAGGCAACGCGGCACGGGGAAGCAATGAGGCGTCCCTGCAGGCATTGCGTCTGGCTGTAGAGACCAGGAGCCGCCTGGGAGAACTGTTTGGCTATCCGCATCCGAACCAGGTGGCATTTTCCATGAATGCCACCGACAGCCTGAATATGGCAATTGAGGGACTACTTGAGCCGGGGGACCATGTGATCACTACCCAGATGGAGCATAATTCCGTGCTGCGTCCTTTGTATCGGAAGGAAAAAGAAGGGGTAGACCTGACCATCATCCCCTGTGATGAAAAGGGGAGAATGTGTCTGGATGTTCTGGCAGCTAGTATCCGGCCGGATACCAAAGCGCTGGTCTGTACCCATGCGTCAAATCTGACCGGCAATGTCAATGATCTGGAAAAACTTGGGGCTTTGTGCCAGGAAAACGGAACGCTGTTCGTAGTGGACGCGGCCCAGACAGCAGGGCTTCTGCCAATTGATATGGAACGGATGCACATTGATGTGCTGTGTTTTTCCGGCCATAAAGGTCTTCTGGGACCGCAGGGCATGGGCGGCATCTGCGTGCGTGAAGGTGTGAAGATAAAGCCATTTCGTGTTGGAGGAACCGGAATCCGCACCTTCGATCGAGAACAGCCGGATGAGATGCCAACCCTGTTAGAGGCCGGAACCTTAAATATGCCTGGTATCGCAGGACTCCGGGCCGGGGTGGAATACATTCTGGACAAAGGAACCGATGCGATCTGGCGGCAGGCAGACGCATATGCGAGCGCATTTTATGAAGGCGTAAAGAATTTACCGGGAGTCCGCTTATATGGTGATTTTGACGCGGCAGTCCGGACACCTGTGGTGACACTGAACCTGAAGGATTATGACTCCGCTGCCGTTGGTGACGAGCTGATGCAGCGGTTTGATATTGCGGTCCGATCAGGAGGCCATTGCGCGCCGCTGATGCATCAGGCACTTGGAACAGGAACACAGGGAGCTGTGCGCTTCAGCTTTTCTCATTTTAATACCATGGAAGAAGTACAGGAGGCTGTAAAAGCTATGCGGATCCTGGCCTGGGAGGGATAAGATGCTGAAAAAAGAACTTCGCCTGATCATCACATTCCGGGATACGGTCATGGCCATCCGTATGGAGAAGGCCATGAAGGAAGCCGGGCTTCCGGGCCGGATCATCCCACTTCCCGGTGCCATCTCCGCAGGCTGCGGACTGTGCTTTATGGCACCGGTAGAGACGAGAAAAGTGCTGGAACAGGAAATGAAAAGGCAGGATATAATATGGGAACTGATCACAGAGATCATGCTGTAAAAATTGCCGCGGTGCTGCTTGCGGCGCTGCTCTCAGGCGGCTGCAGTCATGCTTCGTATGAGAAGATCACAGCTGCGGAGACGGTCGCGGAAACTGCGTCAGATATTGTGCTGGAGACGGAATCTGAAACAGAATTCAAAACAGGATCTGAAACAGAACCTGAAACAGACCGGTTAGAAGAAAACCCTGAAGCTTCTGATCCTGTGGAGCCGGCAGACGGTTCCATGACCATCCTGTTTTCCGGCGATGTACTTCTGTCTGACCATGTTTTAAACGCGTACAGCCGGGCGGGCGGAATCTCAGGAGTGCTGGATCAGGGGTATTTGAGCGCAATCCAGTCTGCTGATTATTTTGCAGTCAACGAGGAATTTCCGTTCAGCAGCCGCGGCACCCAGGCACCGGACAAGCAATATACGTTCCGGCTGGCACCGGAAAAAGTTTCCCTGTTCAAAGAGATGGGGATTGATGCGGTGACGCTGGCGAACAACCATGCGCTGGATTATGGAACGGATGCACTGCTGGATACCTGTGAAATCCTGGACCAGGCAGGTATTTTGCATACCGGAGCCGGAAAAGATCTGGATACGGCGAAACAGCCGGTCCTGTTTGAGAAAAACGGACAGCGGGTGGCGCTGATCGGGGCAACCCGTGTGATCCCGAAGGCAGACTGGGCGGCCACAAAGGGCCATCCCGGAATGCTTTCTTCTTATGAGGTTTCGGTGGAGCCGCTGCTTGCACAGATTGCGGAGTGCCATGCCTCAGGAGATAAGGTTGTGGTTCTGATCCACTGGGGGATTGAGCGCGATGAGATGCCCCAGGAGTATCAGAGGGCACTGGCCAGACGCTATATCGATGCAGGAGCAGATCTGGTCATCGGAAGCCATCCGCATGTGCTGCAGGGCATCGAGTATTATGAAGGAAAGCCGATCTTTTACAGCCTGGGCAATTTTGTTTTTGGAAGCTCGATTCCGAAGACCATGCTGGTACAGGCTGCATTTACCGGAGAAAGTCTGTCATTACAGCTGATTCCGGGAACTTCATCCGGCGGTTATACCCGCATGCTGACTGATGCAGAATCAAAAACACAGTTTTATCAGTATTTGGAGGGGATTTCTTTTGGAGTCTCTGTGGGAGAAGACGGTATCGTCAGTCCGCAGCCCTGAGTTACGCCCCGTTCTTTGAAGCGCCTGGTGAGCGAGTTGAGCACCAGGCGCTTATTTGCGCTCCAGAGCGGCGCGATCAGCAGAGCTTTCGGCCCGTCTCCGGTGATGCGGTGAATGACCAGCTCCGGCGGAAGCAGGGACACACAGTCGATGACCAGATCCAGATATTCCTCCATGGTCATGACAGGAAAAGGATGCTGTTCATAAACCGTTGCCAAATCCGTGGCTTTTAAGACATGGAGCAGCTGCAGCTTGATGCCCTGGATATCCTGCTTTGCCAGATAGCGCACGGTCTCTAACATCTTCTCACGGTCTTCGCCGGGGAGTCCCAGGATCACGTGGACGATGGTGTCCAGTTTTCGCGCACGAAGCCGGGATAATGCATCGGTGAAGGTGGAGAGCGGATAGCCGCGGCGGATAAAGACGGCGGTATCCTCATGGATGGTCTGCAGTCCCAGCTCAAGCCAGACCGGCTTTTCCCGGTTTACGCGGGCACACAGATCCAGCACCTCGTCCGGCAGACAGTCCGGCCTTGTGCCGATGGACAGTGCTACAATCTTGGGGTGACGGATGGCGGCGGTAAACAGTGCTTCCAGGTAAGAGAGCGGTGCGTAGGTGTTGGTATAGGACTGGAAGTAGGCAATGTAGGCATCCGGTGCGGAACCCATTTTGCGTTTGACACGGGAGATCGCTTCTTCAATCTGCTCATGGACCGCGGTGGCAATCAGGGATGCCTCGTTTTGAGCAGAACAGTCGGTTTTTAGATTCAGTGATACCGCAAAATCTCCGGAACCGCCCTCACTGCAGAAGATGCAGCCGCGTGTTCCAAGTGTTCCGTCACGATTTGGACAGGTCATGTGCCCATCCAGGGCAATCTTGTAGACCTTCTGTCCGAAGCGGGATTTCATCTCAAAGTCCAGGGTGTGATAGGGGCTGCCGTTCCAGTTCATGAGTGTGAGTCCTTTCGTATCCGGATATTTCCGGTTTCTTTTCCATACAGTATACCATGCAACCGTAAAAAAACACAGACACACGAAAGAATATTGTATTGTCCGAAAAACATGCGGTGTGATATACTAAAAATATGGATATAATGGAGGAGGTTATCATGAACACAGCAAAAACTTTGGAATTGCTGCAATCAGAGGCAGCATATACCCGCATGTGTGAGTTATACGGAGCAGAAAAAGCGGAGGAGAATATCCGCCGTTATGGGGAACTGGTGAAGAAATTCCGGGAGAACTTTGGAGAGAACGATATTCTTATGTTCAGCTCACCGGGAAGAACGGAGATCAGCGGAAACCATACCGATCATAATCATGGCAAGGTACTGGCAGGAAGCATTAACCTGGATTGTGTGGGAATTGCCGCCAGGAATGAATCCAGCAGGGTAAATATCATCAGTGAGACCTTCCAGCAGAAATTTACTATTGATTTAAACGATCTTCAGCCGAGTGACAAGAAGGCCGGAACCGTAGATCTGGTGAAGGGACTGCTGAAGGGATTTCAGGAATCCGGCTATGAGGTTGGCGGTTTCGATGCTTATATCACCAGCAATGTCATCAGCTCTGCCGGTGTAAGTTCTTCTGCATCCTTTGAGATGCTGCTGTGTTCCATGTTAAACCGGTTCTTCAATGACGGACGCATGGATACCGTTGCTTATGCCCATATCGGAAAATATGCAGAAAATATGTACTGGGACAAGGCTTCCGGCCTTTTGGATCAGATGGCCTGCGCGGTAGGTGGACTTATTACCATTGATTTCCTGGAACCGGCTGCTCCAAAGGTAGAGAAGATTGACTTTGACTTTGCTTCCCGGAATCACAGCCTCATCATCGTGCAGACCGGAAAAGGTCATGCAGACTTAAGTGCGGATTATTCTTCTGTTCCGAATGAGATGAAGAAGGTAGCACAGTTTTTTGGCAAGGAGGTCTGCGCTGAGGTAACGGAGCAGCAGGTCATCGACAATATCCAGGAGGTACGTGCCTTTGCGGGAGACCGTTCCGTGATGCGTGCCCTGCATTTCTTTGAGGAGAACAAGCGGGTCGAGGCAGAGGTTGCAGCTTTAAAAGAGGGACGATTCGAAGATTTTCTGGCCAATATCACGGCATCCGGAAATTCTTCGTGGAAATGGCTGCAGAACTGTTATACCACAGCCAGCGTGCAGGAACAGGGAATTTCCATTGCCCTGGCACTTACAGAGCTGTTCATTGCGGAAAAACAGCGCGGTGCATGCCGTATTCACGGAGGAGGATTTGCTGGCGTGATTATGGCCATGTTGCCAAATGACATCGTGGACGAGTATATTGACTATATCGAGCATGCCATGGGAGCAGGGAGTGCATACCGGATGAGTATCCGTCCGTATGGCGCAGTGTGCGTGAATGACATTATCTAAAACTTTCTTTTTTCGTCAATCTGTGATATGATGGCGGGCGGTAGTGATACCGCCCGTTTTTTGTTATATTGAGGTATCACTCTGGACGGAAAAGAGGTTTAAGACAGAATTATGAAGCATTACAAAAAGATGATGCTCCTGATCTACGGGGCTTTGCTCTTGATCTGCATTGGAATCGTGTGGCTTCTTGGAGCGCTGAACCGGCAGGGCAATACCGGAAATAACCGGGAATCTACGGTTCAGGAGGACACCTCTCAGGCAGGCGAAACCCAGAATGAAAATGGAGCATCCGGAACCGAGAATGGAGCCGGTTTGGATGAGACCGGTAATGGCCTGGATGAATCAGAAGAGTATGAGGCAGAGCATAACACAAAAGAGACAGAGATAGAAGAGAAGCCTTATGAGCCGCCGACTCTGATGCTGGCTTCTGATCTTCATTATATGAGCAGCACCACCCACGATGACGGAAAAGCTTTCCGGAGCATGGTGGAGCACGATGACGGCAAGCTTGACCAGTACAGTGACGAGATGCTTGATACGCTGGTAGAAACGGCGATCGAGAATCATCCGACGGCTCTGGCCCTGACCGGGGACATCACCTTAAATGGTGAGCGGATCAACCATGAACTGCTGGCTGAGAAGCTGCAGAAGGTTCAGGATGCAGGCATTCCGGTGCTGGTGATTCCCGGCAACCATGATATCCGGAATCAAAACGCAGCCACCTATTTTGGTGAAAAACGGGAAGAGGCAGAGTATCTGGAAACGGGAGATGACTTTTATGAGATCTATCACCGGTTTGGGTATGATCAGTCTCCGAACCGGGATATGGCATCCCTGAGCTATGTGTATCCGCTGGATGCAAAGCACTGGCTTCTGATGCTGGATTCCTGTATTTATGATGACGGAAATCATGTGGAAGGGCGTATCAGCGAGGCAACACTCAAATGGATGGAAGTCCATCTCCGGGTGGCAAAGGAACATGATATTCAGGTGATCGTGCTGGCTCACCACAATTTGCTCCAGGAAAGCCGCCTGTTCACAACTCAGTGTGAAATGGAGAACGGGCCGGAGGTGACGGCACTGCTGGAGGCGTATCAGGTACCGCTTTATATCAGCGGACATCTGCACGTACAGCGGATCCGGGAGCATGTAACAGGTCCGGGGCTGGAAGATGTGCAGAATGGTATCCATGAAATCGTGCTGAGTCCGTATTCCTTCCCCGGAAATCAGTACGGTATGCTGAGCTGGGACCTGGACGATACTATGACGTTTGAGACCCGGCATGCGGAAGTGGCAGCATGGGCAAAGACACAGGGATCGAAAAATCCGGAATTGCTTAATTTTGCTGACTGGTCTTTACAGTATGGAAAATCTGTGATCCGGGAGCAGGTGAAGCAGACCATTACTCTGGTGCCGGATGATCTGAAGGAAAAGATGGCATCCCTGTATGCAGATCTATACTTCCCCTACTGCCTCGGTGAGGCAGTGCCATGGAGTGATGCAAAGCAGACCTCGGCTTACACTTTGTGGCAGCGCGTGGACCCGAAGGGAAAGAAGTTTAAGGAGATGCAGAGTATGGCAGAGGACAGTCGCGTGGCAAGACAGAGCTGGAACAGTGCCGGCAGTTAAAAACCGGAAAATCATACAATAAAAATATTGTAATTGAGCCAGTCAGAATAGTGTTTGTTTTTCAGATGGGAACGAGTTATAGTCTCTCTGGCAGACAGGAGAGATTATGGCCCGTGATTGTGATGGTATTGAACAGTTACGGATTTTTGCAGAATTTGGGGGAGAATTATGGCTACACAGCAGATTGAAGATCCGGTTAAACGTAAGATTGCGGAATACGCACTGATCACCGTGAGCATCTGGATCATGGTCGTTGGAATTTATTTTTTTAAGTTTCCGAATAACTTTTCTTTTGGCGGCGTTACGGGCTTTTCGTCCGTGGTCAGCAGACTGACCGGCATGAATGCCAGTGACTTTACGTTCATAGTGAACACAGGACTTCTGGTCATGGGCTTTTTATTTTTGGGAACCGATGTTGGCATTAAGACGGTATACGCCAGCATGCTGATGTCCTTCAGCTTAAGCGCCCTGGACCGCTTTGTTCCGTTAGCAGGAACCTTTACCGACCAGCCGATGCTGGAACTGATCTTTGCAATCTTCCTTCCGGCCGTTGGATCCGCAGTTTTATTTAACATCGGAGCGTCCAGCGGTGGTACCGATATCATTGCCATGATCTTAAAGGCACATTCCAGCATGAATATCGGAACGGCACTTCTGGTGGTGGATATTACCTCTGTGGTTATGTCCTTTTTTGTATTCGGACCGACTACCGGACTGTATTCCTCGCTGGGACTGATGGCGAAGTCCCTGGTAATTGACGGTGTCATCGAGAATATCAACCTTTGTAAATGCTTTCATATCATCTGTGATGATCCGGATCCGATCTGTGATTTCATCATCCGGGAGTTAAACCGCAGTGCCACTGTTTACAAGGCACAGGGCGCTTTTTCCCATCACAGCAAGACCGTTATTATGACAACCATGAAACGCAGTCAGGCCGTGCACCTGCGCAACTACATCAAGAAAGTGGAGCCGACCGCATTCATCCTGATCTCCAACTCCAGTGAGATCATTGGCAAGGGATTTTTAAGTAATTAAATATAGCATGAAAATGAGAAAACCACAGTAGTTTCCGGAAAGAAGCCACGGTGGTTTTCTGGCATATAATAGAGAAAAGAAGAATACTGGAGGAAGGAAGATGGCAGACAACAATCCGCAGCTTCAATCCGTGGATCGGTTTCAGAAAGCATATATAGAACAGGAAAAATATCATGAGAGAAAAGTCAGAACCATAAGAGTCATGATCCTGGTGCTGTTTCTCGCCCTGTGGGAGCTCTGTACAAGACTGGATATGGTGGATGATTTTATATTCAGCTCGCCGTCCAGAGTCTTTTTTTGTTTCCGGAAGATGGTGCTGGATGGCAGCATCTTTTCCCATATCGGCATCACACTATTCGAAACGATTGTCAGCTTTCTGATTGTTACGATAATCGGAATTTCGGCAGCAGTCCTGCTGTGGTCCAGCCGGAGTGCATCGGAAATCCTGGAGCCGTATCTGGTGATGCTAAACAGCCTTCCAAAGTCCGCTCTGGCTCCTATGCTGATCGTGTGGATGGGAAGTCATGTGCATACCATCATCGCGGCGGCGGTTTCCGTAGCTGTGTTCGGCTCAATCCTGACGCTGCAGTCCGGATTTTCCTCTATGGATCCGGATCAGATCCGGTTGATCTATACTCTTGGAGGAACGAAGAAAGATGTGCTCACAAAGGTATTATTGCCTGGCTCTGTGCCTCTGATCTTGAGCAATATGAAGGTCAATGTGGGACTGTGTCTGGTGGGGGTGATCATCGGAGAATTCCTGGCGGCAAGGAGAGGACTTGGTTATCTTATTATTTATGGCAGCCAGGTTTTTCAGCTGGACTGTGTAGTTCTTTCGATTGTACTGCTTTGCCTGTTTTCGGCATTGTTTTATAAGCTGATCGCGCGGCGGGAAAAATCTTGATTTGCGTTTTTTCTTTCTCTGCCTGGCAAATGGTAGTATAATAAAAGAAAAAGTGCTTGGAGAGGTGCTGAAAATGAGAAAACTGAATATGTGGTTATGGGGATTTTTGTCTGCTATATCATTGGGGGTATGAGCTTGTGCTCAGGTACCAGAGCAGGAAACAGCGGCTGTTGTGTCTACAGAGTCGCATGTTGCAGACCGTGTCTTGGCTGGAACATCGGCATTTGACCTGGCAGCAGTACCGGCTTATTCTGGTCAGCCATATATCGTTGTTCACGACAATGAACCGTATTTTGCAGATACTCAATACCAATACGAAGAAATTCCATCGTCCTTCCTGCTCATCCGTGAAACAGATGAAGAAAAGTAATAAAAAAGCTTCATCTGAGAGTAGGGATGCAATTATTGCTGCCGGGTATGATCCGTGTAAGAAATGCAATCCATAGAGGGCAGAATGAGTACGCAGATAAAAACAGAATACAGAAAAAGACAGAGAGCCATGTACACTGCTGAATGATATCAGTATGTGTACATGGCTCTCAATAAGAAATCAGAACCACCAGTTGGTAACGTTCAATGTCATCGTGTGGCAGCAGGAAATCATTGCAAACATAATGGTGTTAATCAATGCGCCAAGATAAATTTTTCCTGTTTTCAGGTATAATCTTCTGGCAATGATGGTACATACCGTTTGCACGATAAACATACTCCAGGTCTGCATGACACGGGCACTGTTTAACGGAACGGATCCAACTTGGGAGAAGGTGTAGTATTGGTATACCCAAAGGCAGAAGAGTCCAATACTATTTACAACGCACATGATCAGTGTGTTCAGCCATTCTTTTCTGCCTTTGATCATTCGACCGATATTCTGGGTAAATGCATTGCAGAAGAAGAAAAGACCATAAAGAATCATGTAGCGGAAGGAAATGAGGAACGGTTCTTTTGCAGGCCAGCGGATTACGTAGTTGCCAAGGCGGAATTCATTGCCGAAGAAATACTGACCGAATCCTACGATCAGGTATCCGACACCAACGGCGCAGCACGCAAGCAGAATGGTTTTCCATACATTTTTCAGGTCCAATTTCATATTCCAGGTAGATGGAGGCATCAGTTTAGGACCATTGGACATAAAGTAACGAAGGAAGAAGAGACCAACGGTAAGGACACCGGCACTGGCAGACCACAGAGACTGTTCCAAAAGCAGACCCTGCGGCCAGATTACAGTTCCAAACAAGCTTCTTGCGGCAAAGGTTTCTCCTTTATGTCCGCCAACCCACATGGCAAGTTTCATCATATAGGTAATCGGAAAAAGTCCACCTACAGCCATGAATCCCCAGTATAATCCCCAGGTGAAACGGTTCTGCGGACGTGCTGGCATATAAACATCTTCTGGGGATTTCACAAGCAGTGTTCTGAAGTAAGAGGTTGTAAGCAGCAGGCAGCATACGGAAAATACGGAGCAGAAGAAACCAACCATTCCGATTACGGAAAAAATCATGGACCACTGTCCGGTGAGGCTGGTTGCAGCAATCGGGTTCGGAGCGACAAACGCATTCTGGAAGAAATCCAGGGAGTTGGTAGTAGAGGCCGGAGAGTAAGGATTTACCATGTGGATTTCTTTTGGCTGATAGAGTGCGCGGATGTATTCTTTATCAGATCCGTTAACCGTACCCTTGTAAATCTTACCGACTTCTACATTTTCATTTTCGGATAAGTTATAGTTGTCCAGTTCATTGATGAAGGTCCGGGCATTATTGGATTTCGGGAAAGTCCATGGACCACCGGCTTCTGTCGTGTAGTTATTTTCATCAAAGGCACCAGCACTGACACCATAATGAACATCATACGGAAGATGGATTTCATCACCACTTTCCAGGACATCGTCCGGGTCATAGTTTAAGTAAGGAAGCCATTGTTTGTTTACGGCAAGCTGCTGATTACCCATCAGGAATACAGCAGAGACTTTATTCGGATTTCCGAGATATTCCTGGATCTTGTAATACGCATAACATGCATCTGCAGTCTTTCCTCCAAGGGAATGTCCCTGGATACCAATCTGATCGCGGTCAACGAAAGAAAGATTCCATGCATACTCTACAACATCTGCCATGCCGGAAGTAGGAGCAGTATTGATTTTTTCAAAACTGCTTCCTGGATTTGCTGTGACAAGGAAGAACGCATCCATAGGATTGTCTTTCCAGTTGGAAGCATCACCATGACCATCACAGTCCATGGTAATTGCTACATATCCGCGTTTGGCTAACTCCAGGGAAATAAAGTTCTGGCTTTCACGTCCATTATAGCTGCCATGCAGGGTGATAACACATGGAGCAGGATTTTCCGGGGTTGCAGATTTCGGCTGGAAGATGGTCAAGCCAATATCATGTCCCATACTGTCTGTTATTTTGATATCTTTTGTGATGATGCTTCCGAAGTTTGTATCGATCAGATACGTTCCAATCATGGAAAGCAGGCACACAAGCACAGAAATGATAAAAAACTTTGCGTAAAATTTTCGATTTAGTTTCATAAGCACTTCTCCTTTTGTAAATATCCCCTTTATTTTAAGCAACAATTTAAGTAACGATAACAGATACTCCATCGGGTATCACGGTAATTTCTGCTCCGGAATGCCCCAGCATCTGATCTGCTTTATCCAGTGCTTCTTCCAAAGAATGAGCCGGGATCATATGAAGACTGCAGACCATATCATTGGGGGCATCTGAAACATATACGATTCTGGCTTTTTTGAGAACACGGGCAAAAATTTGAGATTGCCATTGGTCAGGGATGGTCTGGTCAGCGGGTGTGGACAGGAAAGACTCCATAAGTCGGTTTACATCGGGTTCTTCCTGAAATGTCTTGAAGAAGACATCACCGCCGTGCCCATCATTTGATTTTGCTAACATGATGATGACACCTCCTGGAAGTACCGTTGCCTCGGCAGCAGTCATTCCTTTCACGGCCTGATAGATATTTTGGTCGAGAGGGTATCCTCCGTTTGTGGAAATTACGATTTCGGCAGGCGCTGCCTGTGCATGACACCAGCTGTTCAGAAACTGGACTCCCTTTAAATGCGCCGCTTCACAATCGCCGGCAACAGCACAGACTACCTCTTTGTCTTGGTTTAACACTACGTTGACAATAAAAGCGAGTTTGGCTTTTTGGGCAGCAAAAAGCATATCTTTGTGGATAGGATTTCCTTCCAGAATACCAGTCCGTGCATTTTTGTCATCAATAAATGCGGAACAATGGTTGGCCAGGACTGTTTTTCTGGAAGCAACGCCAGGAAGGATGCTTTTTCTTCCGCCGGAAAAACCGGCAAAGAAATGAGGCTCAATAAAGCCTTCAGCGCACAGAAGATCAGCTTCAGCGGCAATGCGGTTTATGATCAGCTCGCCTCCGGATGGGAGAGTGCCCAGTGAGATTAACTGATCTGCATCATCACAATCGTGAATCACAATGCGTTCCTCATCTACAATGTTAGAGCCAAATTTTTCAATTAATTCTTCTTTGCTTGTTCCACGGTGACAGCCAGTGGCAATCAGAAGTGTAATGCTGGCGGAAGGATTCGTTTCCCGAATCTCTTTTAACATAGCTGGAATGATCAGTTTGCTTGGTACAGGACGCGTGTGATCACTGGCAATGATGACAATATTTTTTTTGCCAATAGCAAGCTCAGACAGTCTGGGAGAATTTTCAGGATGTTTCAGGGCATTTCCTATGAGTCTTTCCTGTGTTTCGCCAGGCGAAAAGTTGCAGAGTCGAGATTCCAGAACTGATTTTATTCTTGATTCGGGAAGCTGCAGGGGCAATGAACCTTTTCCGTAGGGTAACAAAAGCTTTTTCATAAATCCTCCTTTATATAGATGTAAGATGTAACTGTTGTCAGGATTATAGTAAAAAATGAAGAAGAAAAAAAGAAATGATGTGTTTAAATATTGAACAATAAAAGCAAAATACTGTATAATTGGTTTCAAAATAGCACATATGTAAAAAGATGAAACAGGGGGATTGAGCATATGCAAAAGAAAGTGAAGATTCTTGGAATCGCACCGCATGAGAGTTTACTCAATGCAATGATTAAAATTGCGGCAAGTCGGGACGATATTGTTCTGGACTGCTATATGGGAGACATGGATCAGGGCGTTGAAATTGCAAAATATCATGAAAATGAGGATTATGACGTCATCATATCCAGAGGTGCGACAGCACATTTGTTGAAAGAGGCAGTTCGTGTTCCGGTTCTTTCCGTTGGTTTTTCTCCGTATGACATTCTTCGGGCGATGAAACGGGCAGAAACTTATCCGGATCCATATGCGATCGTAGGATTCCCGGAATTTACAAAACAAAGTCAGATTCTATGCAGCCTGCTTCAGAAGAACATTGAAATTATTACGGTATATCATGAGGAAGATGCAAAAGAAGTAATGAGAAGCCTAAAATATAGGGGCATCACCAAAATCCTATGCGGAACAATCGGAGTTCATTATGCCAAACAAATGGGACTGACCAGTATATTGGTAACATCTGGGGAAGAATCGGTGGAGGATACCGTAAATCAGGCGGTAAAGCTCAGTCAGGGATATTCTTATATGCGAGAAAGAAAACTTTTGTATGAACAGATTCTGAAAAATGAGCCGGGGTGTTATATGGTTTTATTTGACAGAGAAGGAAATATTTGTTTTTCTACATGGCCAAAAGAGCGAGGAGATTTGAATAAGATACTGGAAACAGAATGCAGAACTATACCAGAAGAAGGAATAAAAAAAATACAAGTTCTAAAAAATACTGTATTTCAGGTGGAAGGGCAACCGATGGTGGCAGAAGGACACCGGTATGTACTGTTTCGGGTGCAGGAGGAGAAAATGCCGTTCGCTGATGGAAGGCAAGGGCTATTTTTTTCCAACAGAAACCAGGTAGAAAATTATTATGACAATAGTTTTTTTGGGGCATCCGGAGCTCTTGGAGGAATTGAGAAAGAAATCAGTGGTCTGGAACAGTCAGAACGTCCGGTTATGATCTTTGGAGAAGAAGGAAGCGGAAAAGATATTCTTGCCCGATATTTATATATGCACAGTTTACTTTGCAGCAGACCTTTTGTAACGATCGATTGTGAGGCTGTGAATAACCGGACCTGGTCATTTTTGATGAGAGATGAATCTTCTCCATTTGCCGATCGAAATCAGACGTGCTATTTCAGAAATATGAATCGTCTGCCGGATGCCTGGTGTCGCCAGTTGCAGTTTATGATGTTGGAGAGAAGTTTTCATCGCAATAACCGGGTTATTATGACCTGTGAATTGGACAGCAGCGGCAAATTGCCGGAGCATTTATTACGCCTCGTAAATCAGTTTTCCTGTCATTGTATTTCTATGCCATCGTTGAAAATGCGGCAGGTGGAATTACCGATGTTGTCAAGTTTGTATATAGGCAAAAAGAATACAGAATTATCAAGACAGATTTTGGGATTCGAACCAGGTGCAATGGAACTATTACAGGCATATGAATGGCCTGGAAATTATTCTCAGTTAAAGCGCGTCTTAGATGAATTAGCTGCTTTGGCAGATGGACATTATATTAGCAAAAGTGCGGCAGAACGAGTCTTGAAAAAGGAGAAGATTATGCTTGGAGATGCAGTGCAGGAACAAATTGATTTTAACCGCACGCTTGATGAAATAAATGAAGATATTGTACGGAATGTGGTAGAACGCTGTGGCGGAAATCAGTCTGAGGCAGCCAGGAAACTTGGAATCAGCAGAACTACATTGTGGCGGTATTTGAAAAAAGAAAAGGACCTTAATATATAAAACAGGAGTACCTTACAGAAAAGTTCATACACACGAGAGCAATAATTTGACTTCTTGTAGGAGGATAGAAACCATGCTAATATAAAAGAAAATACAGTACTTGGGGAGGAAAAAGCGCTATGAGCAAAGTGTTAATCGTAGTAGATATGCAGAATGATTTTGTGACCGGTTCCCTCGGCAGCAAAGAGGCCAGAGAAATTGTTCCGAATGTAAAAAATAAAATTAAACGGTATGCAGATCGTGGAGACCGGATTATCTTTACACGGGATACACACGTAGAAAATTATCTGGATACCCCTGAAGGCAAAAAACTTCCGGTGAAGCATTGTCTTCAGGGTACAGAGGGGTGGCAGATTGTACCGGGACTCGAAACAGAACATTGTGAATACGTCGATAAACCGACTTTCGGCTGGATGCATTGGGATGACTTTGGAACTCAGGATGAGATTGAACTGATTGGTGTCTGCACGGATATCTGTGTGGTATCCAATGCACTGATCCTGAAAGCAAAATATCCGGAGGCTGTGATATCGGTGGATGCAAGCTGCTGCGCAGGGGTGACGCCGGAAAAACACAAGGCAGCACTGGAAACAATGAGAAGCTGCCAGATTGATGTAAATGGAGAGGACTGAGTACTGTGATTTTTTCGAAAATACCGCAGACGGAGGCAACATCAGTGTTTACTTTGGGTATTCTGACGGAAGTGCAGTAATTAAGCATTAGTAGAGGCAGAGCATTATGTGGTAAGGAAAACAGAAAACAGATAGAGAGCCATGTACGCTGCTGAATCATATCAGTATGTGTGCATGGCTCTTTCAGCTGGACTGTGTCGTGTTATCCATCGTGCTTCTGTGCCTTTTTTCGTCCCTGTTTTATCGGATGATTGCCGGAAGGGAATGATTCCTTTTCTCTGAGTTTGATGTTAAAATATCGGCTGACATAGTAAAAAAAGAAAAATTGTGCATAATTACAAAAAACCGTTTACATTTCACGGTTTGTATGTTAATATCATATATGTAATCGGTTTCCTAAAATGGAAGCGAAAGAGGACGTTTTAAATGAATATTAAAGAACTGGCTAAGCGTGCAGGCGTTTCTTCTGCCACAGTCTCAAGAGTGCTGAATAACTCTGGATATGTAAAAGAAGAAACACGAAAAAAGGTGCTGGAAGCGGTGGAGGAGTATCATTATGTTCCCAGTGCGATCGCGCGGAACTTAAGTATTAATGACAATCCGAGTATTGGCGTGATCATTCCGGATATTGAAAATGAGTTCTTTTTTAAGGCCATCAGCGGAATCGGTGAAATTGCGGACAGCTATCACTACAACATCGTATATTTCGGAACGAATGAGACCCTGGGCAAAGAACATGAGTTTTTGAATGCAGCGATCAGCCAACGCCTGAAGGGCGTGATCATTGCGCCGGTCTCCCAGCTGGATACGGTTACAAAGGACAGTCTGCTCAAGCTGGAAGAATCCGGCATCCCGGTTGTCCTTATCGACCGAGATATCCGGGGAGCACGTTTTGATGGAGTGTTTGTTGATAATTTTGGCGGAGCGTATGACGGCGTGGAGGCACTGATCCAGAATGGCCATAAAAAGATCGCTGTGATTGCCGGACCAGGCACTTCGAAGCCCGGAAAAGAGCGGCTTCAGGGATATCGGCAGGCCATGGAGGATGCAGGGATCCCCGTACGGGAAGAATATGTTGCCTATGGGGATTTCAAGAGTGAGAAAGCCTATGAGTCAACAAAGTATCTGCTTGAACAGCAGGATCCGCCGACAGCAATCTTTTCATCCAACAATGAATCAACACTCGGGTGCTTAAAATATCTGACCGAGAAAGGCATGGTGCCAGGACGGGAGATCGCACTTTTGGGGTTTGATGATATCGAAACATTGAAAGTCATTGATTACAGGCTGTCTGTGGTGGAGCGTGATGCAAGACAACAGGGAATGGAGGCTATGAAGCTTCTCATGGAATGCTTTGCAGACAGTAAGAACCGGCAGCGCGGAAAAAGGATTCTGGTTCCGTATCGGGTCATTCTGCGAGGATCAGAAAAGAGTACGAAAGAAATGTGTATGTAAGATGCACATTTTTCTTTGAAACAATATGTAACCGGTTACATACAGAAGGAGAAATATTTATTATAAAGGAGAGAGTATTATGAACTTAAATCGCATGATCGATCACACAATGTTAAAGGCAGACGCAACAAAGGAAACCATCATCCGTTACTGCAGAGAAGCGAAGGAGCATGAGTTTGCATCTGTCTGCGTAAATACCTGCTTTGTTCCGCTGGTGGCTGACGAGTTAAAGGGCAGTGAAGTAAAGACCTGCTGTGTGGTTGGTTTTCCGTTGGGAGCCATGCTGACGACAGCCAAGGCTTTTGAGGCATCTGAAGCAGTAAAAGCCGGAGCCGATGAAGTGGATATGGTTATCAATATCAGTGCACTGAAAGATAAAGATGATAACTACGTGGAAGATGATATCCGTGCAGTGGTTGAAGCATCCAAAGGCGCAGTTGTAAAAGTGATTATTGAGACCTGCCTCCTTACTGATGAGGAGAAGGTTCGGGCGTGCGAATTATCTGTAAAAGCCGGAGCGGATTTTGTAAAGACTTCAACCGGATTTTCCACCGGTGGTGCTACTGTGGAAGACGTGGCATTGATGAAAAAGACCGTTGGCGAGCGTGCAAAGGTAAAGGCGAGCGGCGGTATTCGCACACCGGAGGCGGCAAAGGCGCTGGTAGAAGCAGGCGCAGACCGGATCGGTGCCGGAAATGGAATTGTATTGCTGTAGCAGTTTGGGGATAAAAAGGAAAGAAGGAGACAGCTTATGGGGAAGAAAACAGTTGTATTTGGAAGCTTTGTTGTGGATCTGATGGGAAGAACCCCGCATCTTCCGGCAGCAGGAGAAACCGTAAAAGGAACCGTATTCAAAATGGGACCGGGAGGAAAGGGATTCAACCAGGGCGTAGCTGCTCATAAAGCCGGAGCCGATGTGACCATGGTAACAAAGCTTGGCCGGGATACTTTTGCCGACATTGCGTTAAATACCATGAAGGAGCTTGGCATGAAGCAGGACCGTATCCTGTATTCGGATGATACCGAGACAGGCTGTGCGCTGATCATGGTAGATGAAAATACCAGTCAGAACGAGATTGTAGTGATTCTGGGTTCCTGCAATACGATTTCTGATGCGGAGGTAGATTCTCTGGAGGATCTGCTGGATGGCTGTGAATATATGCTGACCCAGCTGGAAACGAATGTATCTTCGGTAGAGCGCATTGTGGATATTGCCTGCAAAAAGGGTGTTAAGGTTATCTTAAATACTGCGCCGGTACAGCCGATCAGTGATGAACTTCTCGGCAAGGTTGATCTGATCACACCGAATGAGGTAGAGGCAGAAATCCTGACCGGTGTGAAGGTTGACAGTGAAGAAGCGGCAGATAAAGCAGCTGAGTGGTTTTTCGGCAAAGGAGTAAAACGAGTGCTGATTACTCTGGGGGGCAGAGGTGTTTACATCAACACCGGAGATAAAAAAGGAATTATCCCGGCTTATAAGGTTAATGCAATTGATACAACAGGTGCCGGAGATGCCTTCAATGGCGGACTTCTGGCGGCACTGGCCGAGGATAAGGATATCTGGGAGGCAGCAGATTTTGCGAATGCGCTGGCTGCATTATCTGTTCAGAAAATCGGAACGACACCATCTATGCCGGTCAGAAGTGAAATCGATGACTTTTTAAATGCACATAAAAAATAGGGGGAAGAAATTATGCTGAAAACTGGAATTTTACATCCGCAGCTGGCAAGAGTGCTCGCGGAACTGCGTCATAAGGATACACTGGTGATCGGAGATGCAGGACTTCCGATCCCGAAAGGGGTGGAGCGCATCGATCTTGGCTGGAGACCGGGAGATCCTGCCTATCTGGATGTACTGGAGGAAATCTTAAAATATATTGTGGTTGAAAAAGCTACCTTTGCGGATGAGGCACTCCGTGTAACGCCAGAGTTTCATGAAAAGGCAAAGGCGCTTCTTCCGGCGGAACTTCCGGTGGAGTATATTCCGCATACAGAATTAAAAGCCAGAAGCGCAAACGCGAAAGCAATCATTCTTACGGGAGAGTTTACAGGCTATACTAATGTAATCCTTACTGCAGGCTGCGCTTATTAGTGCAAGAAACCCGAAGGAGGCGGAAAATGGGGGATCGTGTTATATTGCGCCTGGAGGATATTGTTAAGACATTCCCGGGCGTAAAGGCTTTGGATGGGGTAAAGCTTGATGTGAAAGAGGGGGAGGTTCATGCGCTCTGCGGGGAGAACGGAGCCGGCAAATCAACCCTGATGAAGATCATTGCAGGCGCGCAGGGCTATACCTCTGGTCATATGTACATCAATGACCAGGAGGTGGTATTCCATTCAACCAAGGAAGCGGAAAAAATGGGGATTGCCATGATCTATCAGGAATTTAATATGGTTCCTGAGCTTTCTGTGGCAGAGAATATGTACCTTGGCAGACTGCCGAAAACACAGCTTGGGGTGGTTGACTGGAAAAAGCTTTATCAGGATGCGGATGAGGTTTTGAAAAAGCTCGGCTTAAAATTTGACTGCCGCAATAAAGTAAAGAATTTGTCGGTAGCAGAATCGCAGATGACGGAGATCGCAAAATGTCTGACGATCGGTGCAAAGGTTATTATCATGGATGAGCCAACTGCGGCACTGACAGATGAGGAAATTCAGATTTTATTCCGGATCATTGCGGAATTAAAGGCAAAGGGAATTTCTATTTTGTACATATCACACCGTATGGATGAAATTTTCCGGATTTCAGATCGGCTGACCGTATTCCGGGATGGAAAATACATTGCGACAAAAGCAATCGGAGAAACCGATTATGATGATGTGGTTTCCATGATGGTAGGACGGAGTGTGACCAACCTTTATCCGAAACGAAATTATGAAAAACAGGATGTTGCGATGGAACTTCGCAATGTAACCGGAAAGGGAGTACACGGTGTCAGCTTAAAGCTGCACAAAGGAGAAATTCTTGGTGTGGCAGGACTTCTTGGCTCCGGAACGATCGAACTATCCAAAATCGTATATGGTGCACTGCCGATGACGGATGGGGAAATTATCATCAATGGAGAGAAAAAAGATTGTTCCTCACCACGAAAAGCTTTAAAAGCAGGTATCGGGTTTGTCTCAGATGACCGCAAGCAGGAGGGACTGGTCCTGATCCGTAATATCCGGGAAAATATTTCCATGTCGTCTCTGGATAAGATCAGCAATGGTCTGTATCTGAATAAGGCAAAAGAAACAGAAAATATCAATGCAGAGGTAAAGCGCCTGAATATCAAGATCAGCAGTCCGGCTCAGCTTGCCGGAAAGCTGAGCGGCGGAAACCAGCAGAAAGTTGTATTCGCAAAGGTACTGGAGGCAGATCCGTCCATACTGATTCTGGACGAGCCTACCCGTGGTGTCGATGTGGGCGCAAAGGCAGAGATTTATCAGATTATGGATGAACTGACAAAGCAGGGAAAGAGCATTATTCTGATCTCAACGGATCTGCCCGAGGTGATCGGCATGAGTGACCGCGTGGTGATCATGCGTGAGGGATATACCGTTCTGGAAATTGATAAGTCAGAGATGAATCAGGAAAAAATATTAGCCTATGCGTCAGGAGGAGTCAGTGAAAATGAATAAGAAAAAATTAATCAATCAGATTAATATCTACCGCTCCGTGTTGATCCTTCTTGTGATCTGTGTATTTGCAACGATTTTGTCTCCAAGCTTTTTGAGTGTGACAAACCTGTTCAATGTTTTTAAGCAGATCACGGTAGCGGGAATTGTCGGATGCGGTATGACATTTGTAATTTTAACCGGTGGTATTGACCTTTCCGTTGGCTCTATTCTGGGATTATCCGGTGTACTGGCCTCCGGTGTGCTGGCATCGACCGGCAATACGGCTGTGGCTGTCGCAGTATCCCTGACAGTCGGTATTGCCTGCGGTGCAGTGAATGGATTTTTCGTATCTGTCTGTGGTATCCCGCCGTTTATTTCTACCCTTGGTATGATGACGTTGCTTCGCGGTGTGATTCTTGTATACACAAAGGGCTCGCCGATTCCGATCAAATCAGATGCCTACAAGTTCTTTGGTAAAGGCAGTATCGCAGGAATCCCGGTGCCGGTCATCATCCTCATCATTGTATTCTTATTGGCACATTATATCCTCACTCAGACCTCCTACGGACGCAGTGTGTATGCGGTGGGCGGAAACCGCGAGGCAGCGCGTCTTTCCGGTATCCGGGTAAAAACCAGTGAGTTTCTGGTATATACCTTAAATGGTCTGATGTGTGGTATGGCAGGACTGATCCTGACAGCACGTCTTGGATCTGCGCAGTCCACAAGCGGAACAGGTATCGAGATGGATGCCATTGCAGCTGTTATTCTTGGGGGAACCAGCTTAAGCGGTGGTGTCGGATTCGTGCTTCCGACGGTAGTCGGCGCGATGATCATGGGTATTATTGATAACATCCTGACCCTTATGAATGTAAATCCGCATGCAACCAATATTGTGAAGGGTGCGGTGATCTTAATTGCAGTATTGGTGGACAAGAAGGTAAAGGATCTGTCTGCAAAGGCTGAATAAAAGGCGTAAATATCCTTGCGGGGAAAAATAAAAAAGGAGAATGTATTTATGAGAAAAAGAATGGGAGCAGCTTTTATGGCAATGGCAATGGTGTGCGCAGGCGTGACTGCATGTAGTTCAGGAGCCAGTGCACCGGCAGCAACAAAGGCAGAGAGCAAAGCAGAGGAGAAAGCCGACGAGAGTAAGGAAGAGACAGGCGGAGAGAAGAAGGATGGTTACGTGATCGGACTTGCAATGAATACGCAGACAAACCCGTTCTTCGTAGATGTAAAAGATGGTGTTCAGAAAGCGGCAGATGAGCATGGTATTGAGCTTTACATCACTGATGCACAGGATGATCCGACTATCCAGATGAAGGATGTGGAGAATCTGATCACGAAGAATCCGGACGCGATCATCATTGATACCTGTGATTCTGATGCAATTGTTTCTTCGATTGAGGCATGCAATGAGGCTGGTATTCCGGTATTTACCATGGACCGTGAAGCAAACGGCGGCGACGTTATTTCCCATATCGGTTACGATGCAATCAAATCCGGCAAGCTCGCAGGTCAGTTCTTAGTAGATTCCCTCGGTGGAAAAGGAAAGATCGTTGAACTGCAGGGTATTATGGGTACCAATGTTGCGCAGCAGCGTTCGGAAGGTTTCAATTCTGTAATTGCTGAGAATCCGGATATGGAAATCGTTGCATGTCAGGTTGCGGATTTTGACCGTGCAAAAGCAATGAGTGTTATGGAAAACATCCTGCAGGCAAACCCTGAGATTGACGGATTATACGCTGCAAACGATGAGATGTTATTAGGTGCTCTGGAGGCTATGGATGCCGCAGGCAGGACTGCTGATATCGTTAAGGTTGGCTGTGATGCCATCGATGATACTCTGGAAGCAATCAAAGATAAACGTGTGGAAGCAACCATCGCAGAGCCGCCGTTCTTCCTTGGCAAAGCAATTCTGAACACTGCTTATGATTATCTTGAGGGCAAAGAGGTTGAGGCTCACGTTGTTCTGGATAATCAGCTTGTTACCCAGGATACCGTTGACAGTCTGGTAACAAAAGAGTGATCAGATACATTAAGATTCCAAACAGAATAAAGGCTCAGATCTAAATGGAACGCAGGGCTGCCGGACTTGGACCGGCAGCCCTGTTGTGTTGTGCGCCCTGTGCGCACGCTTCAAATGGAGTTTTTTTCTTGTTCCGTTCTGCGGCTTGTGTTATCATAATGTAAAACAGAATGGGAGATACATGCAATGCAGACATTAAACCAGGATATCAAAACAGGCGAATTCAAACAGATCTATCTTTTATACGGGGAAGAGGCATTTTTAAAGAACAGCTACAAGAACCGTTTAAAAGAAGCCATCATTGGAGACGATACCATGAATTTTGCCCGCTTTGAGGGAAAGGGACTGGATGTGGACGAGCTGATCCGCCTCGCGGACACCATGCCGTTTTTTGCGGAGCGCCGTCTGATCCTGGTGGAGGACAGCGGCTTTTTTAAGAGTGCGTCGGATGCCCTGGTGCAGTATCTGCCATCCATGCCGGATACCACCATTCTGTTGTTTGTAGAAACGGAAGTGGATAAGCGGAACCGTCTTTATAAGAAAGTAAAGGACATGGGATATGCGGCAGAGCTAAACCGTCAGGACAGTGCCCAGCTCGCAAGATGGGCCGGCGGAATTCTTACGCGGGAGCAGAAAAAAATCACGAAGCATACGATGGAGTTGTTCTTAAGCATGGCGGGAGATGACATGGAAAATATCCGCATGGAACTGGAAAAGCTCATCAGCTATACCCTGGGCCGGGAGGTCATCACCGATGAGGATGTCCTGGCGGTCTGCACAGTACAGGTGACAAACCGCATCTTTGAGATGGTGTCGGCTATTGTGAACCGGCAGCCCAGAAAGGCGATGGACCTTTATGAAGATCTTCTGACATTAAAAGAGCCGCCCATGCGTATTCTGTTCCTGATCGCAAGACAGTTCAATCAGCTGCTGCAGGTAAAGGATCTGATGGGAAAAGGTATGGATAAGGGAACCATTGCTTCTAAATTGAAGATGCAGCCTTTCGTAGTCGGAAAGACCATGCCGCAGGCCAGGCAGTTTGGTAGAGAACAGATCCTTTCCTATGTGGAGTTCTGCGTGGAGACAGAGGAAGCGGTAAAGAGTGGACGGCTGCAGGACCGGCTGGCAGTGGAACTTCTGATCACCAGAGAATATAATAGTTGATTTTTTTTCCCTTTGATTGTAGCATATTATCTATGCGGAGTTTGTCGAACAAAGTCGCACGAATCTGTTTGCCTTTGCCGGAGATCCGCGTTAAAATATAAACAGCATCGAAAGGAGAACGACAATGAACGGAGCAGACATCCGTTTTGTACATCTTGGAATTACGATCAATCATCTGAAAAGCAGTATTTCAGTATTCGGATTCCAGATTGCGTTTTATGGCATCATCATTGGAATCGGAATGCTGGCAGGGCTGTGGATCGCCCAGTCAGATGCAAAGCGCAGAGGGCAGGACCCGGAACTGTATCTGGATTTTGCACTGTACGCGATCATATGTTCCATTATCGGTGCAAGATTGTATTATGTGATTTTTGAGTGGGACTATTATAAGAACAATCTGCTGCAGATTTTTAACCTGAGAGCCGGCGGTCTTGCTATCTATGGTGGTGTCATTGCGGGAACCATCACCATGATCGTCTACACACGGATGAAAAAAGTATCCTTTTTTTCCATGGCTGACACAGGTGTGCTTGGACTGGTTACCGGTCAGATCATCGGCCGGTGGGGAAACTTCTTTAACTGCGAGGCATTTGGCGGCTATACAGACAGTCTGCTGGCCATGCGGATCAGACGGGCTCTGGTTAATGATAATATGCTGAATGCAGATGTTCTGAGCCACAAAATTGTGGAAAACGGGGTGGAATATATTCAGGTGCACCCCACCTTTTTTTACGAGTCCTGCTGGAATTTGTGCCTTTTACTCTTTATGCTGTGGTTTCGCAGATATAAAAAGTATGATGGACAGATGCTCTGGATTTATTTGCTTGGTTATGGGATAGGACGTTTCTGGATCGAGAGCCTGCGTACAGACCAGCTGATCCTGTTCGGAACCGGACTTCCGGTATCTCAGGCGCTCTCCCTGGTCCTGATCCTGGTGGCAGCAGGAAACCTGATCTGGAGAGGATATCAGCACAGACAGAAAACCTGACAGCAACAAAGCCATGACAAAGATGCAAAATCAAGCCATAAAACATGTCGCAGTATTGTTATGATGCACCTTGCACCATCTGACAACTGGAAGGAGAAAAGCAGACATGGAGATTTCCAAGGAGGAACTGGTTGTGTGTATTGAGCGTGCCAGAAAGAAACTGGATGGCAGTATTGCGAACAAAGACGATTACCGCTATATTTATGAAAACAGCATAGCGCTTGACCGCCTGCTTGAGATATACATCAGCATGGAATATTAATGAAAAGATTCTTAACAAAGGTTTAACATCCATTCCGGAAGGGTGTCCACAAAAGAAGTGTGGATATCCTTCTTTTTTTGACGAAAATTCCTGGATTTTCCAGTCGCTTTTGTTAAAAAAAACTTGCTATTTTCTTACGCATGTACTAAACTTAGAATACAAGTGGTGGAAAGTGGCACAAAGTGGTTTGAAATGGTACAAAAGTGGCATATGTGGGTGCCAGATGACAGGGTAACAGGTGATTGATTATGTTCATGGGTGAAAGTAATCATACAGTGGCCGGAAATAATGCCCAGCACTGTAGATGATCCA
>ERZ773149.541-NODE-541-length-36751-cov-20.807663_pt1 | contig 36751 bp, 27 predicted proteins | sample MGYA00511081_ERZ773149 | MGnify/ENA primary metagenome ERZ773149 (study PRJEB29015, sample SAMEA2737846) | human gut metagenome | biome: human gut; feature: human-associated habitat; material: faeces | place: China | collected 2012 ...
CTCGGAGGGATTTCATAGGAATTTACGGAATTTAAAAAGAATGTGCGTGACCTTTAATCCGCTTTTGCCTCCCTTGAAAAGGGAGGTGGGTTGCCGTTAAGGCAAGCCGGAGGGATTTCATAGGAATTTACGGAATTTAAAAAGAATGTGCGTGACCTTTTAATTCGCTTTTTGCCTCCCTTGAAAAGGGAGGTGGGTTGCCGAAGGCAACTCGGAGGGATTTTGTGGGGGTGTATGAGTTTTAAATAGGTAGTATTTTGTTTTTTAATCCCTCAGTCTGTTCACGTTGCTCACAGCCAGCTCCTGACGGGAGCCCGTCCCCTTTGTCGCTCCGCGACATTTCCCCACACCGTGGGGAATCACCCCTTACAAGGGAGCCTATTAAATCCCTCAGTCTACTCACTACGTTCGTAGCCAGCTCCCTTTACAAGGGAGCCTGAATAATCCCTCAGTCTGTTCGCGTTGCTCACAGCCAGCTCCTGACGGGAGAGAGTCCCTTTGTCACTACGAGACATTTCCCCACACCGTGGGGAATCACCCTATTTGATGGAGCCTGAAAGCGGCTGCAATGCAAATTCGGCAGTCGAAAGAGACATTTATGCAAAAAATCCGCGATTTTTGCCGCAATTTCGAAATTTCGGCAGATTGACGAATAATTAACACATCGATTATTTATTTTGACGGAGTAATCATCAATATATTGTGTAGTTGCTCATTTACACCCCACAGATGTATTCGTCATTTTTTCAAATTCGCGGCTGTTTAGTTTAACAAATTCAAATAATAGTTAAAAAACATCTAAACGTCCGCAATTTTGAGTTCGATTTGTTTGCCGCGTCGTATTTTTGCGTTGACAAGAGTCTTTTTTGTGCTATAATTACAAGTGAACGGTAATTCACTACACGTGGTTATCTATGGTGCGCCGCTTTTGCGCAGCACCGTTTCGTTAATTTTATTAAACGGAGGTCACGATATGGACACAAGATTTGCAATTTCGGAGTACAATGACGCTGTTGCAGTCAACAAAGAGCTTGATGAGCTTATTAAAAAGCCGATTTACACCATCAAGCCGGAGGCTCTTAAAAAATACGAGGATGAGTATTACAACAAAAAGTGCCTCAAATCAAAAGCACAGATTGAGGAAGCTCGCCAGATAATCCCCGGCGGCGTTCAGCATAACCTTGCTTTCAACTATCCCTTCCCGCTTGTTTTCACAAAGGCAGAGGGTGCATATCTCTATGACGTTGACGGCAACAAGTATTTTGACTTCCTTCAGGCAGGCGGCCCGACTGTTCTCGGCTCCAACCCGAAAGCTGTTCGTGAGCAGGTCATCGACCTCCTTAATACTTGCGGTCCCTCAACCGGACTTTTCCACGAGTTTGAGTACAAGCTCGCCAAAAAGATTTCCGACAGCGTTGAAACCGTTGATATGTTCCGTATGATGGGCTCGGGCACCGAGGCTTGCATGGGTGCGGCTCGTATCGCGAGACTTGCTACAAAGCATAAGAACATCATAAAGATGGGCGGCGCTTACCACGGCTGGTCAGATCAGATGGCTTACGGTATCCGCGTAAACGGCACCAAGTTCACACAGGCTCACGGTGTTCCGCTCAACTGCTTCATGTTCATTCAGGAGACTACTCCGAACGATCTTGACGATCTTGAGAAAAAGCTCAGACTCAACCAGTTCCGCGGCGGCACAGCAGCCGTTTATATGGAGCCGGTAGGCCCCGAGAGCGGTACTACCCCCATCACCGTTGAATATGTTAAAGGCGTTGAGCGTCTTTGCCGCAAATACGGCGCACTCCTCGTATTCGATGAGGTTGTTACAGGCTTCCGTATCGGTATGGCAGGTGCTCAAGGTTACTTCGGCGTATCGCCCGACCTTACCATATTCGGTAAAGTTATTGCAGGCGGTTATCCGGGTGCAGGCGGCATCGGCGGTAAGAGAGAGTACATGAAGTATCTCGGTGCAGGCCTTGATTCGAGCGGTAAGAAGATCCACAAGGCTCTTGTCGGCGGCACAATGACCGCTAACCCGCTTTCATGCTGCGCAGGTTACTTCACTCTTGAAGAAATCGAAAGAACAAACGCTTGCCAGAAGGCAGGTCAGATGGGCGACAGAATTTGTGCGGGTCTTAAAGAGCTCGTTAAGAAGCACGGTCTTCCCTTCGTAGTTTGGAACACCGGCTCTATCTGCCACCTTGAGACAGTCGGCACAATGCACTATCAGATTAACTGGAAGAAACCGTGGGAAATCCCGGCAATTCTCGGCGAGACCGGCATAAGACAGAAGGAAATGGAGCATATGGGCGCAGCTTATATGGCAGAGGGTCTTGTAACTCTCGCAGGCAGCCGTCTTTATACTTCAGCCGCTTATACTCCTAAGATGATCGATCAGGCTCTTGCTTGCTTCGACAGAGTATTTGAAAACGTCGCTGTTAAAGCTGACTGAATTTAATCCCAAGAAAACGGGGCGGACGGGTTTTCCGTCTGTCCCGCTTTGTTATAAATAACGAAGAGGTGAATACAATGGATATAATGGAAGCAAAACAGCTCGTCATTAAAGCCGGTATAGAGGTTGTTGAATACGGCCTTATCGCGAGAACATGGGGTAATATTTCATGCAGAGTAGACGATAAGAGATTCGTTATTACTCCGAGCGGACGTCCCTATGAAACTCTTACTCCCGACGAAATAGTAGTTGTTAATATCGACGATTGCAGCTATGAGGGTGACATTAAGCCGTCCTCCGAAAAGGGCATTCATGCCGAGGCATATCGTCTTCGCCCCGAGGTTAATTTCGTAATTCACACGCATCAGATGCAGGCGTCCGTCATAAGTGCGCTCGGTATGGATATAAACGAGGTTGAACCCGCGTCGGCCGAAATAGTCGGCGATAATGTCCCGATTGCGGCATACGGACTTCCCGGAACCGGCAAGCTTCGCAAGGGCGTTGTCGAGGCTATAAAGCGTTCGGACTCCAAGGCCGTAATTATGGCTCACCACGGTGCTCTTTGCATGGGTAAGGATTACGACGAGGCGTTTAAGGTAGCGGCAGAGCTCGAAAAGATCTGCGAAACTACCGTTAAAAACAGATACCGTCTCATCACCGGTAAGGTAGCCGAGACCCTCGGCGACGTAGCCGAGTATATCGGCTCTCTCTTTGACTCGAGTGCCAAGGAGGCTCCGGTATTTGAGCCGTGCAACAGCGAACGTGACGGCAGCGTGTTTAATATAAGTGCCGTAGACGGCGACGGCTCGATAGTCAGAATAGATATTAAAACGGGTGAGCTTGTAGCAGGCAATGATTATCCGGCTTCGGCTGAAATGCACAGAGCCATCTATAAAAAGCGCAAGGACGTAAACTTCATTATGCACACCAAAACACCGGCGGAAGTCGCAATGTCTAAGTCGGGCAAAACAATGAAGCCGCTTCTTGACGATTTTGCACAGCTTGTCGGCGCAACCGTTCGCTCGGTAACATTTAATCCCAACAGCACCAAAAAGACCGCTAAGAAGGTCGTAAAGGCTCTTAAGGGAAGAAACGGAGTTCTTCTTAACAACAACGGTGCGCTTTGCGTATCGGGCAGCGAATATGATGCCACAGCGGTTGAAATGGTAATGGATAAGGGCTGCAAGACCGCAGTCGGCGCAAGACTGTTTGAGGCAGGCAAGCCCATAAGCCCCATTGAGACAAGACTTATGAGATTTATATATCTCAAGAAGTACTCGAAACAGGCTAAAAAGTGATATTTGAATATGGTGTAAAAAAGTGTCGCAGACCTCGTGTTTGCGGCACTTTTGCATTTCCCGGACTTTGTTTATTACGGTTTTGAGCGGCTCGCTTCGTTCTGCGTCGCGGCAAAACCGGAGGCTTGCCGGGCTAAAATAAAATCGCGCGTTAATTCTCAACCGAAGAGCTGCCGCATATACATATAGTGTTGTACCTGCCATAAGGGACACGGTGTTTATAAAGCGGCAGGCATAGTGTAAACAAAGCAGGTGAGAATTATGAAAAAATATTACCCCGAGGGTGCACGCCCGGACATCGAAGCCGTCGAAAAAAGACTTTCAAGCCCGGCGGAGCTCAAAAACGCCTTTTTGTCGGGAGAATCGCTTGAGGCGCGCGCGGTTCTCTGCGACCGCGGACACAATCTCGACGTGGATTTAAGGTGTATGAAGGGATTTATGCCGCGCAAGGAATGCGCTATGGGGATTGAAGATAACACGGTTCGCGACATAGCCATAATATCGCGCGTTAATAAGCCCGTTGACTTTGTGATAACGGGATTTTCCGAGAATGAAAGGGGCGAGACATTCGCTCTGCTCAGCCGCCGCAAGCTCCAAGAAGAGTGCGCGGTAAATTATACTTCAAGACTCATTCCGGGCGATATAATCGACGCGCGCGTGACGCACCTTGAGCCGTTCGGCGCGTTTTGCGACATAGGCGCAGGCATTTCGGCACTTATGCCGATAGACGGTATCTCGGTGTCGCGCATACCTCATCCGTGTGTTCGTTTTTCGGTTAATCAGGATATAAAGGCAGTTGTGAAATCGATAGACGAAAACGGCAGAATCACCTTGTCGCAAAAGGAACTGCTCGGCACTTGGGAGGAAAACGCTTCAAAATTCGCGCCCGGAGAAACCGTGCCCGGAGTAATACGCTCTGTGGAGGATTACGGTATATTCGTGGAGCTTGCGCCCAATCTTGCAGGGCTTGCCGAATGCGCCTCAGGGCCGCGCGCAGGCGACAGTGCCGCGGTTTACATAAAAAGCATAAATCCCGAAAGGATGAAAATAAAGCTTATTATCGTGGACTATTTTACCGGTGACGGCAAAAGTCCGGCGGCGGATTATTTTATAAGTGACGGTCACATAGATAAATGGACATATTCGCCCGAAACGTCAATTAAAAGGGTTGAGACGGATTTTATGAGCTGATTGTATAAAAAATATTGCAAAAATGATATAATTATGGTAATATCTACTTAATTGTTTAAAGCAGGGGGAGAATAATTATGTCAAAAAACAGGATGAAAAAGCTTGTCAGTGTACTTTTGGCACTGACCATGACAGTTCTTTGCTTTGTTCCCGCGGCAGCCGCAGAGCCCAAGGATAAGGTTACGCCTATCCTGATAATAGCCGGCTTCGGCGAATATGTGCTGGTGGACGGTGACGGAAATCAGGTTTGGGGGCCGTCGCAGGACGCAATAGTTGAAACGGCGAAAAACGCCATAGCTCCGCTCGGCGCGTTTCTAAAGGGAGATTATGAAACGTTTTGCACGGGAATAGTGGAAATAGCAAACAATCTTTTCGAGCCGGTTTCGTGCAATCCCGACGGCACGGCAAAGCACCCCGACGTCACCGTTATAGACCAATATACCGAGCCGGTATCGCAATACGGACTTGACGAGGTCACAAGGGGAGACGTCTTTGATAAGGATATAGTCGACGCGTGCTGCGACGAAGTCGGTGCCGACAACGTTTACGTTTACGGTCTTACTTGGCATAAATCTATGCAGGAGCTTGCAGCGGACATAAACGCGTATGTTCAAAAAATCAAGGCGGATAAGCACGTCGACAAGGTGTCAATTGCCGGCCACAGTATGGGCGGAGCGGTTTTGGCTTCGTATTTGGGGCTTTACGGCTGTGACGACGTCTCAAACATAACCATGCTCAATTCCGCATTTACGGGTCTTGATATGGTGGGCTGTCTCTTTAAGGGCGAGATAGACGTCGGCATAGATGAGCTTATCCCGTTTATAAATCAGAGTATGAATTCCGACACTCTCGGCAAGGTGCTTGACACACTCAAGCTTTTGCAGCTTGCGGTGCCGAAGCTTGAAGGCTTCCTCGAGACCGAGCTTCCCGACGGCAGCGGCAGAACCTATAAGGATCGAATTTATACCGAGTGCCTTGTTTCCGGCTTCGGCTACACGCCGAGTCTTTGGGCGTTTGTACCCGATGAATACTATGATGACGCAAAAGCCGTAATGCGGGCGTATATGGAGAAAAATCAGCAGCAAAGCGGTGTCTCGGCTTCCGTGATAGCAGCCAACTGGGCGACCTTTGAGAGAAAAATCGACGAGATACACGATATACAGGCGAATATTTCTTCGATTTTACAGAGAGCCAAGGCAAGCGGCACTTCTGTTTGCATATTCTCAAACTACAATCTTTATATAGCGCCGTTTACGCCTACCGCCGATTACACGAGCGACGGAGTTATAGAGACAAACCGTACAAGCGGCGGTGCCACCTGCGCCCGTCTTAAAACGACTCTCGGCGACGATTACGTTCAGGCGAGGGACGTCGGGCACAACTGTCTTTCCGAGGACGGCATTATCGACGCCTCAACCTGTATGCTCCCCGAAAACACATGGTTTATAAAGAATTACGGCCATTCGATGTTTGATTACCGCAAAAACGGCTGTGACCTTTATGTGCGGGCGATGACGGCGAAAACGCAGCCGACCGTTGACACTTGGACGGAGTATCCGCAGTTTCTCGTTTATAATGCGGGAACTCACTATGTGGCTCCGCTTACGGCAAAGCTCGGCGACGTGGACCTTGACGGTAGCATAACGCCCGTTGACTCAAGGCTTGCTTTAAGATACGTAAACGGTATGGAGGAGCTGTCTCCCACGGCTAAATATGTTGCGGATGCAAACCGCAGCGGCGATATTTCGACCTTTGACGCGGAGTACATCTTAAAGATGTACACGGGTCTTGTATAATTTCATTTCCGAAAGGAGCTGTAATTTTTACGGCTCCTTTTTGATTTGCACAGTTGTTACTCGCAAAAAGCGGCGTAAAACTTGCATATTTTCCCCTAAAATGCTCAAAATTGTATTTTGTGCTTAATTTATTTCGCCGAAATACAAAAAATTCGCAAAAACTATGGAAATGCCGTATTTTTTCTGTTATAATATCAAGCGGTTTATAATGCCCATAGCTTTAAAGCGAGGGCAGCCATTAACACTGTAATTTATAATTGGAGGTATTCTCAATGGCAAAAAAGTATTGCTACCTTTTTTCAGAGGGTAATGCTAACATGCGTGAGCTCCTCGGCGGTAAAGGCGCAAACCTTGCCGAAATGACCAACATCGGTCTTCCGGTACCGCAGGGCTTCACTATCACCACAGAAGCTTGTACTCAGTATTATGAGGACGGCCGCGAGATCAATCCCGAGATCATGGCTGAAATAAACGAGTACATCGTAAAGATGGAAGGCATCACCGGTAAAAAGTTCGGCGATAAGAAAAATCCGCTTCTCGTATCGGTTCGTTCCGGTGCGCGCGCTTCAATGCCCGGTATGATGGACACAATCCTCAACCTCGGCCTTAACGAGGAGGTTGTTAACACAATTTCCGAAATGTCAGGCAATCCGAGATGGGCTTGGGACTGCTACAGAAGATTTATTCAGATGTATTCCGACGTTGTTATGGAAGTCGGCAAGAAATATTTTGAACAGCTTATAGACGCTATGAAAAAGGAAAAGGGCGTAACTCAGGACGTAGAGCTTGACGCCGACGACCTTAAAAAGCTCGCTATGCAGTTCAAGGATGAGTATAAGGCTAAAATAGGCGAGGATTTCCCGAGCGATCCCAAGGATCAGCTCATGGGCGCTATCAAGGCTGTTTTCCGTTCATGGGACAACCCCCGTGCAAACGTTTATCGCCGTGATAACGACATCCCGTATTCATGGGGTACCGCAGTTAACGTACAGTCAATGGCATTCGGCAACATGGGCGATGATTGCGGCACAGGCGTTGCATTCACACGTGACCCGGCTACCGGCGCTAAGGGCCTCTTCGGTGAGTTCCTTACAAACGCTCAGGGCGAGGACGTTGTTGCAGGCGTTCGTACTCCCATGCACATCACAGAGATGGAGCAGAAGTTCCCCGAGGCATTTGCAGAGTTTAAAAATGTTTGCAAGACCCTTGAGGATCATTACAGAGATATGCAGGATATGGAGTTCACCGTTGAGCACGGCAAGCTTTATATGCTTCAGACCAGAAACGGTAAGAGAACAGCTCAGGCAGCTCTTCAGATTGCTTGCGACCTCGTTGACGAGGGTATGAGAACCGAGGAAGAAGCGGTAGCTATGATCGATCCGCGTAACCTTGATACTCTTCTTCACCCGCAGTTTGACGCAGCAGCTCTTAAAGCAGCTACTCCGCTCGGCAAGGGCCTCGGTGCTTCTCCCGGTGCTGCTTGCGGTAAGATAGTATTCACCGCAGAGGATGCAGAGGAGTGGAACGAGAGAGGCGAAAAGGTTGTTCTTGTTCGTCTTGAGACCTCTCCCGAGGACATCACCGGTATGAAGGCTTCTCAGGGTATTCTCACCGTTCGCGGCGGTATGACTTCACACGCTGCCGTTGTTGCACGCGGTATGGGTACTTGCTGCGTATCGGGCTGCACAGCTATCGATATGGACGAAGAAAATAAGAAGTTCACTCTCGCAGGCAAGGAATTCCACGAGGGCGACTACATTTCAATAGACGGTTCTACCGGCAACATCTATGAGGGCATTATCCCGACTGTTGACGCTACCATAGCAGGTACCTTCGGCAGAATAATGGGCTGGGCTGATAAGTACAGAACCCTCAAGGTTCGTACCAATGCAGATACTCCGGCTGACGCTAAGAAGGCAAGAGAACTCGGCGCTGAGGGCATCGGCCTTTGCCGTACAGAGCATATGTTCTTTGAAGAGGACAGAATTGCCGCATTCAGAGAGATGATTTGCTCCGACACCGTTGAAGAGAGAGAAGCTGCTCTTGATAAGATTCTTCCTTATCAGCAGAGCGACTTTGAAAAGCTCTATGAAGCACTTGAGGGCTGCCCGGTAACAATCCGTTTCCTCGATCCGCCTCTTCACGAGTTCGTTCCCACCGAAGAAGCTGACATCAAGAAGCTTGCAGACGCTCAGGGCAAGACCGTTGAGCAGATTAAGGCTATCATCGCTTCTCTTCACGAGTTTAACCCGATGATGGGTCACCGCGGACTTCGTCTTGCAGTAACCTATCCGGAAATCGCAAAGATGCAGACTAAGGCTGTTATCCGCGCCGCTATCAACGTTCAGAAGGCTCATCCGGACTGGACTGTTGCTCCCGAAATTATGATTCCGCTTTCATGCGACGCTAAAGAGCTTAAATATGTTAAGGACATCGTTGTTGAGACTGCAGATGCAGAAATTGCAGCTGCCGGCTCCGATATGAAGTATGAAGTAGGTACCATGATAGAGATTCCGCGTGCGGCTCTTACTGCAGGCGACATCGCTAAGGAAGCTGAGTTCTTCTGCTTCGGTACCAACGACCTTACTCAGATGACTTACGGCTTCAGCCGTGACGATGCAGGTAAGTTCCTCGGTGCTTACTATGACAAGAAGATATTCGAGAGCGATCCGTTTGCTAAGCTTGACCAGGTCGGCGTAGGCCAGCTCATGGAAATGGCTGTTAAGAACGGTAAAGCTACCCGTCCGTCACTTCACTGCGGTATCTGCGGTGAGCACGGCGGCGACCCGTCTTCCGTTGAGTTCTGCCACAAGATCGGCCTCGACTATGTATCTTGCTCACCGTTCCGTGTTCCGATCGCTCGTCTTGCTGCTGCTCAGGCTGCAATCGCAGAGAAGAACAAATAATCAGAGCTTGATTTTGGGCAACCCCAATTTTTAAACCATAACAGGAAAAAGACCTTGCAGAGTAAAATCCGCAGGGTCTTTTTTGCGCATTGTCGGAGCGCCTTAAAGATAAAAAATCAATGTGTGGATTGACGGCTTCGCTTACTTTGATGAGAAAAAAGTCTCCGTCGGCTGAATTTTGTCGCCGAAATGCGCCTTTTGATTGACAATCCGACGTAAACATTTTAAAATATCAAGAAGAGATTTTAAAAGGACGCGAAATATGAAGAAAAAAGTCAGATTGAAAAAGACGGTAAAAAGAAAATTTTTGCTGTTTGTAATTTTGGCCGTTATAATGACGGGGCTTATAGTCGGTGAGCTTACGATAGGGCAAAGAGAGGTAAAGGACCCTGCCGTCGAGAGGCTCGAAGCAAAAATCAGCGAAACAACCACACAGGAAGAACCGCAGGAGGAGACGACCGAAGAAGAGACTACCGCGGAAACGACAGCCCCTGAACCCGTTCCGGAGACGACCGCATCGGCACCGCCCGTTACGGCTTCGGCAGCCGATTTTAACAATCCTCAAACCGTAGACCCGAGCTCGGGCAATTGGGAGCTCACGCTTGTTAACGCAGGGCATAAGCTGCCCGACGGATATGTGCCGTCGCTTGCAAACGCGATAAGCGGAAGCAGCGTGCAGCTTGATTCGAGAGTTGTTAAAGCGTATCAAGAGATGTACGACGCCGCAAAGAAGGACGGCTGTGTTTTAACTCCGTATGCAGGGTATTGCTCGGTTTCACGTCAAAACGATAATTACAACCGAAAGGTGAGTTATTATAAAAATCAGGGCTTGTCCGATGACGACGCCGCCGCAAAGGCGCGCACGTTTATTTTGCCGGGCGGATATTCCGAGCAAAATCTCGGTCTGTCAATGGATATTGTGAGTGCAAGCTCCGATTTTGCCTCTACAAAGGAGTTTTCGTGGCTTGTAAAAAATGCGCAGGATTACGGCTTTATTTTGCGCTATCCCGAAAATAAAACTGACAAAACGGGTATGAATTATCAGCCGTGGCATTGGCGTTATGTCGGCAAAGAGGCTGCAAAGGCGATGAATAAGAGCGGCCTGTGCCTTGAGGAGTATCTCAAAGCGGCATAAATCAAGACGAAGCTCAAAAAAGGGGAATTATATAATGCTTAACACAAGAGCCGGCGGAGTTTTAATGCATATCACGTCGCTCCCGTCAAAATACGGAATCGGCGTAATGGGCGAAGAGACAAAACGGTTTATACGCCGTATCAAGGATATGGGGTTTTCATATTGGCAGGTGCTGCCGCTTTGTCCTACGGATTTTTACGGCTCACCTTATGCGTCTCCGGCGGCATTTGCGTTGTCACCGCTTCTGATTGACCCGGACACGCTCAAAAATGACGGTTTTGTGTCGGAAGACGACCTTGCAAGAAGCGTATATTACGGCTCGCCTTACACGGCGGACTACGAATTTGCCGCAAAAAGCCGCAGGGAGCTTTTAAAAATCGCGTATCAAAACAAGAAAAACGAAGTATCTGCGGAGACTGAAAAATTCTGCGAGGAGAACCCGTGGTGCGAAGCATATTCGCTGTTTTGCGCCGCAAAGGAAAAATTCGGCGGCAAGCCGTGGTATGAGTGGGATGAAAAATTCGCGCGGTACGAAAATGCGCTTAAAAACAGAGACGAGTTGAAAGACGAAGCCGATTTTTATAAATTCGAGCAGTATATTGCCTTTTCTCAATGGCACCGCATAAAGCAGTTTGCCAACGAAAACGGCGTAAAAATACTCGGCGATATGCCGATATACGTCTCAACCGACAGTGCCGATGTTTGGAGCAATACGGAGCTTTTTGAGATAGACGAGCGTAGCTTTGTGCGCCGCAGAGTTTCGGGAGTTCCGCCCGATTACTTCTCAAAGGACGGTCAGCTTTGGGGCAACCCGCTTTATAATTGGGAAGTGCTTGAAAAAACGGGATATGCCTGGTGGCTCAGCCGCATAAAGGACGCTTTTCGGCTTTATGATACGGTCAGAATTGACCATTTTCGCGCATTTGCGTCATATTGGGCGGTTCCTGCGGACGAAAAAACGGCGAAAAACGGCGAATGGGTCAAGGGGCCCGGAATGAAATTTTTTGACGCCGTAAAGGAAGAAATGGGAGACGTTCCTATTATTGCAGAGGATCTCGGCGTGTTCGGCGAGGACGTCACACAGCTGCTTGATAAAACTCGGTTCCCCGGTATGCGTGTAATACAGTTCGGCTTTGACCCGTGCGGAAACAGCACACATCTGCCGCATAACTATCCGCTGAATACCGTAGCATATGTCGGCACGCACGACAATACAACGCTGCTTGCGTGGCTTTGGGAGGCAACGCCCGAAGAGCGAGCCTTTGCGCTTGATTACTGCGGATTTACGGGCGATAATTGGGGCGACGGCGGATATTACAGCCCGTCCTGCCGCAAGATTATCGAAACCGTGTGGCGCTCTTCGGCAAAGCTTGCCGTCATTTCTTATCAGGATATGTGCGGCTTCGGCTCGGACGCGCGTATGAATGTTCCCGGCAGAGCGTTCGGCAACTGGCAGTTCAGAACCACCGAGGAAACAATAGACGGTATAGACAAAAATTATTTCAGACACATTAACGACCTTTTCAGACGTACCGGCGGCGAATAAAAACGAAAAGCTCCCCCAAGGGGAGCTTTTTTTAATGGGTTTTATTTACAAGGCGCGGCACCCTAATAGTAATAGGCTCCCTTGAAAAGGGTGATTCCCCACGGTGTGGGGAAATGTCGCGAAGCGACAAAGGGGACGGGCTCCCGTCAGGAGCTGTCTGTGAGCAACGCGAATAGACTGAGGGATTGTTTAGGCTCCCTTGTAAAGGGTGATTCCCCACGGTGTGGGGAAATGTCACGAAGTGACAAAGGGGACGGGCTCCCGTCAGGAGCTGGCTGTGAGCAACGCGAACAGACTGAGGGATTGTTTAGGCTCCCTTGAAAAGGGAGCTGGACGCGAGTTCACGAGCGGACTGAGGGATTAAAAAGTAATTTGCTTTCTATTTAAATTCCATATAACTCCGCAAAATCCCTCCGGCTTGCCTTGACGAGGCCCACCTCCCTTTACAAGGGAGGCAAAATCCCTCCGGCTTGCCTTACGGTAAATCACCTTCCTCTGCAAGAGAGGAGAGGTTGAGCGAAGAGAGAAAAGTGAACAGCGAATAATGAAGTGAGCGGACGACGGATAGACGAAAGAAAAACGAGAGGAGAGTAAAATGCGAAAAAGTAAAAAACGGCAAGTATCCTTTGATACTTGCCGTTTTTGGAGCCTTAACTATACACGTTTACGAACAAAAGAAGTTATTGAACAAGCTCAAAATATAGCTATGAATTACATGATTGATGAAATAAATAAAGCTTTTAAGAAAATTACTAAAAATAATATTGATTATTTACACGACAAAATAAACCAATATTATGGGAGTATATAAACTCTCAATTAATTAATGTCTTGCTATTCGTCTTTAGGTTTATCATAAACATTATGTTTGACTGATATTGTTCCATTGTCTAAATCAATATATCCCAAGTTAATGCAAATACCTCTCCAGTTCTCATTCCAGTATAACAAGATGTTAAAAATGCACAAGTAAATGTTTCATTATTTTCAAATCTATTTAAGAACCTCTTTACCATTTTCATCATAGTCAGTAACACCGAATCAATTACATCTCCAACAACAGCACCCAACATATTATACGAGCCTTCATTTTTCCTCGTTTTTATTATCTAAATTGCTTTTATATTCATTACCATATTCAGTAGTAAATCCAACAAAATATATTTTTTTTATATCATTATGATTAAAAAATGTTAATGAATCTGTTGCACCATTCGGATATTTGCAAGCCATATAATCCATAATTTTCCCATCTCTATCTTTGACTTTATACCCGATTATCATTAGCTTATCAAAATTTCCCTGAATTTCGACAACACTACCTATTATCATATATTTATCAAGAGAAACTTCCTGTAATTTTTTTCGTTTTTCTGCCATGTACCTATTAATTTCCTCTTCCGTTTTTTGTTGTCCATTTATACCCCATTTAATATCTTTATCTGACACAACAAATCTATCCTCTGCATTGTTGTTTAAATTATTCATTTATATCATTCCTTCCTTTTCCTTTGTAATAACGCACAAAAAAAATCAATCTTTTCAGATTGATTTAATCATTGACGTCGCATTGGTGCGACGATTTTATCTTTTGGAGCAGGTGAGGGGAATCGAACCCCCGTATTCAGCTTGGGAAGCTGATGTTCTGCCATTAAACTACACCTGCTTACGTGCTACGCTGAATATTTTATCATTATTTTTACAATAAATCAATAGTAATATGATACGCGGCACAGCTTAGCGGGGTAGGTCGCGCTGTCGCTTCTTATTACAGCTTTTCCACGGAGAGCCTCAGCCTTTTCAAATCGTTTTCGTCGGGATGAGACAGAGCACGGTCAAAGTTTTCAATCAGCATATCGAGATTCGGCGCGGGATTCGGCAGGCTTTTCATTTTGATATAGCGCTCCCTGACCGTTTGCGGCATTTTTCCCTGACACATATACTCACCGACTGTGATGTTGCTGCCGCTAATGCTCTTTTTTGTATTTGCGAGGATTTTTTTGAAGTACTCCTCGTCTCCGCCGAAGCCCGCCGTTCCGAAAAGAAAAATCCTTTTATTTTTCAGCGTTTCGAGCAAATCCAAGGTCGCCTTGTCGGCGGTTCCCTTATCCGTCCAAAAGCCTATAAATAAAATGTCGGATTGTGTATCGGCGTTTTCGCTCACTCCGAAATAATTACAGTTTTCCTCCGGCAGCGCGTCGCGAATGGTGTCGGCGAGCAGCCTCGTGTTGCCTGTCGGGCTGCTGAAAATAATTGAATAGCTTTTATCTGTCATGATGAACCTCTTTGCTTGTGCGGCATATCACATATGCGGCGAAATTTTGTTATAAATTATTATATAATTACGACGGCAAACAGTCAACAGCCGCAAGTGCCGAAAGCTTATACAAAAAGTAAGTTTTTCTGTAATCGGCAATAAAAAGGCTTTCGTCTCACCTGAAACGAAAGCCTTGATTTTATGTGTTTATGCTTGACGTTACGGCTTTGAGCCGCGCTTCAACAGCCTTTTCAGTCCTTGAGCTCGTCAACATACTCGGTATGCTCACGCAGATACTTTTTATCCTCGGGTTTAAGGTCAAGGCCTATGGTTCCGCCCGGATTCATAAGGTAATCGGGGTCAAAATAGTTTTTAAGCGTGCGGATTATGCCGTATTCCTTTTCGCCGAGGTAGCCCTCAAGCCACGGGGCAAACATCTTTCCGATACCGTGGTGGTGGCTGATGGCAGCACCGCTCTTCTGTATGGCGTCGAGAATTGTTGCGTGATAAGCACGGAACTCCTCTTCGTCCTGCATTTTAGTCATAAAGATGAAGTAGAGGTTGGCGCCCTGCGGATAGCAATGCGACATATGAGTTGTAACGATTGTGTTCGGAAGCTTATGGCAAACCTCACGAACCTCACGGTGAACACGAGCCATATTTGACCAGTTGACCGTGCACTCAAGCGTATCAATCATAAAGCCGAAATCCATGAGTGTATCGCGAAGATACGGGTCGTTGAAGCGGCCCTTTTCCCAGCCCTTGCATACGTAGCCGGTCATCGGGATACCGCCGTGCTTAACGGCAATTTTCATTATGTTATGCGCAACGTTTCTTGAGAAGCCCTTTTCGCCGTCTGTAAATCCGAGGAAGAGACAGCGCTCAAAGTCCTTGTAGCCCAATTTATCAAGAAGAGGCTCAAGCGGCGTTTCGTCAACGTTGTAAAGATGGAGCATTAATGAAGTCTCCTCCGGGTCTGAAAGACGGAAAACAGAGGAGAAGCCGCACTCACACTGCATCATTTCACGAGCGGCGCGCATAGCTGTCGGCCAGTCCTTGAACATATAAGAAAAGCGTTTTCTGTTTTCGGGCATCCAGCGGAAAAACTTGAGCGTGACCTCGGTAAGAACGCCGAAGGTGCCCTCGCCGCCCATCATGACCTGATTGAGATTCGGTCCCGTTGCCTCTCTCGGATAGTGACTTGTCTCGATTTTACCTATCGGTGTGGCGTATTTCTGCGAAACAACTATATCGGCTATGGTGCCGTAATAGGTGCTGTTCTGACCGGCACCGCGTGTGACGGTCCAACCGCCGACGGAGGAATATTCAAACGACTGCGGGAAGTGACCGCAGGTGTACGGACGTTTTGCGCCGAAAAGGCTCTGAGCGTTTTGAAGCGTTTGCTCGAGCTTTGGTCCGGACATACCTGCCTGAACTGTAATGGTCTGATCGGTCTCATTGAATTTAATGACCTTGTTGAAGTTGCGGCGCATATCAAGAGAAACGCCGCCGTTAATGGGCTCAACGCCTCTTGTAACCGACGAGCCGCCGCCGTAAACATAGAGCGGTATTTTATTCTTTGTGACGTAGGCTACGATTTTCTCAATCTGCTCGCTTGTCTCCGGAAAAACAACGAGGTCGGGAAGAGAGTCAAAACGACGGTGACGCATTCTGAGAAGATCGTACATTGTCTGTCCGTAGGAAACGGCGAGACGGTCGTAGTCGCTCTGTGAGACGTTCTTTTCGCCGACTATTGCGGCAATGGCCTTTACGTGCTTTTTGTCAATCTTCGGAGCGTGCTCTTCGCCGAGATTTACGGGGTCAAGACCCAAATCGTCATTATACTGCATAAACTCCTCGTCCTTGAGATTGCAGCGTTTTTTAACATATTTGTAAAGGCTCTCCTTCGGATATTTGAAGAAGTCGGGGTCGCCCCAGCGGAAAATTGAACGATAGCTGTTCTCAGGTGCTCTCTGAAGCATCCATTTAGGCTCAAAGCCCTTATACGGTTTTGTACTCATTATCAGTGTCCTCCTGTTTGAAAATGATGTAGGTATTTTTCTATTGGCTTTAATCTTGAGGCAAGGTGAGAATACGCCTTGCCGTAAATTTTCATATAGGTTCGGTGGTTTTCCTCGTTCGGAATAAATACGTCTTTTTTATGTACCATATGCTCTATGGCGTCCTCATAGCTGCCGTAAACGCCCTGTGAAATAAACGCGACCATGGCACAGCCGACTGCGCTCGCCTCGTGAGTCTGAATACGGTGTACGGGCAAGCCGAACACATCTGCGGCAATTTGACATACGACAGGGCTGCTGGAGCCGCCTCCGCCGGCATAAAGCTCATCTACCGTGACGCTTGAGCGTTTTTGCATTTTAACGAGCCCGTGGTACAGCTCTAAGCAGATGCCCTCTATTATGGCGCGATACAAATGATAACGCGTATGGAAATCCGAAAAGCCTATAATTGCGCCGCTCGCGTTCGGGTTCGTGATGCCCGGAGTCCAAAACGGCTGTAAAATAAGTCCGCCGGAGCCGGCCTCAATATCCTTGATTTTATCGTCAAGATAACGCTCTATGCAAACGCCCTCCTCGGCGGCGTCAACCTTATCCTTCGCGGCAAACTGCTCTATAAACCACGAAATCATCCAAAATCCGCGATAGACCTCGAATTCGGGATTGAACATATCGTTCGGAACAGCCGGATAAGCCGGCATATAAGGCTGCGGTTCAAAATATTTTTTAACCGCCATCTGTAAGGTTGAGGTCGTGCCGAAAGAAATTGCCGCTCGGTTTGATTTTACAACGGACATACCGATGGTTTCACAGCCCTTGTCGGAGCCGGTTGCTATAAGCGGAAGTCCCATTGGGATGCCCGTTTTTTCGGACGCATCTTTTGTGATTTTACCTATAACCTCGCCCGACGGAACAAGCTCACAGAGCTTTTCGGACGGAACATTGCACACGCAGCGCGTGAGAGCACCGGGTTTCATCCAACGGCGGTTTTTGTAATCAAACGGTACGTGACCTATCATATTTGCCACGGAATCCTTAAGCTCGCCCGTCAAAAGATAGTTGAGATATGACGGCAGCATAACGTATTTGTCTGTTTTGGCCCATATTTCGGGCTCATTTTGCATAATCCAGTTGCCGGTAGAGGCTCGGTAAATCATATCTACCGATTCTCCCATTCCCACAAGCGAAAACAATGCGCGTTTTGCTGCCGGAATCCGCCCGTCCTCGTCGGCCTCACGCTCGTCGAGCCATAATATTATGTCGCGAAGCGGACGTTTGTCTTTGTCAAGGCAAAGCACCGTGTCACGTATGCAGGTAAGGCATACGGCTGTTATGCGGTCAAGCTTATCGGCATTTCTCTCGATAACCTTTTTTGACATTTCGGCTATAATGTTAAAATAAAAATCCGGGGTCTGTTCTGCCCATCCGGGCTGTTTTGATAAATAAGGAACCTTGTATTTTTGCTGCTCCTTATCCTCAAAGTCTCCACTCTCATTGACAAGCAAGCATCTTGCACTCTGCGTGCCGACGTCAAAGGTCAGCACAAGTGACTGTTCCATTAAAGATTTTCCCCTCTTTCTTTTTTAAGGTTGCTTCTTCTCGTCCTTCAGGATATTGCTTGTTGCAATCAAATCCACGCCGAGATTGAGAATATTCGGTACAACGACTTCCTCTCGTCCGAGTCGTTTTGAAACGGTGATACGGTTTACCTCGTGCATCAGGTCGAAAATTCTGTTTTTGGGAATCGGCCCCGATACGCGAACGGGCAGAACCGGTACCGAAGGGAAGGCGGTGCGCACCGTTGTGCAAACGGTACGACGCGGGTCGGTCATTTCGCTTACGGCGAATTCTTTGCCCCTTTTGCAGGTGTTGCCGGTCACAACAAGCTCGTCGCCGTCTGATGTAATCGTCATTCTGCACGAACGGGGACAAACGATGCAAACCAATTCTTTTGTCATTTTACACCGTCTCCTTTACCGAGTCTTTCCAGCCGAAGCTCCACTCGGCTGTTTTCGTTTAATTCGCATGCGCTGAAATCAATCGTGAGATTTTCCATTTCGGGCGGACGCATAAATGCGTAACGCTTTTTAAGTATTTCCTTGCCGTCCGCGTAAATATGAAGCACACAGTTGTTTTCCTCCTCGCGGACGCGGAAATACAGGTCTGTTTTACTGTTATCCTCGTTGAGATTGAGCCTTTGCGGCACTGCGTACAATAAACCGTCGCCCGGGGTTATCTCAATAAGCCGTCTTTCTCTGCCCGAATAAGCAGCGGCTGATTTTCCCGCCTGCTCGGCGTTCTGCGAAACAAAGTCAACCAAATCGTTGACGTGCAAAGCGTTGCCGCAGCTGAATACGCCGTCGGCACTCGTCATACACTGACCGTCGCATACGGGACCCTTTGTGCGTTGGTCAAGCTTTACTCCGACGGACTCGGCGAGCTCGTTTTCCGGAATCAATCCGACCGAGAGAATCAGCGTGTCACATTCGACGCGGCTCTGTGTGCCGGGTATCGGAGCCATATTTTCGTCAACCTTTGAAATCTCAACCGCTTCGAGCCTGTCAACTCCGAACACGCGAGTGACGGTGTGCGACAGGTGCAGCGGAATATCATAATCGTGCAGGCATTGATGCAGGTTTCTCGTAAGTCCCGACGGCGTAGGCTTTGCCTCATAAACGCCGAGAACCTTTGCGCCCTCAAGCGTAAGCCGGCGTGCCATGATAAGTCCTATATCTCCCGAGCCGAGAATTACGCATTTTTTGGCGGGCATAAGCCCGAGCAGATTTGTAAAATGCTGTGCGGTTCCGGCCGTGAAAACGCCTGCAGGACGCGTGCCGTGAATAAATACCTGCTTGGCGGTACGCTCGCGGCAGCCCGTAGCCAGCACAAGCGCTTTTGCCGTGAATATCGAAACGCCGCTTCTGCCGACGGTATGCACCGAAAAGCTTCCGTCGCCGTTTTTGTCTATTTTCGTGACAAACGTAAGGGTGCTGTATTCGATATTGCGTTTGTACAGCTCATCCTCAAACCGCTCGGCGTATTCAGGACCTGAGAGCTGCTCGCCGAAGTGATGAAGACCGAAACCGTCGTGAATGCACTGCTTGAGTATTCCTCCGAGCCTTGCCTCTCTTTCAAGAAGGAGAACCTTGGCACCGTTATCGTGAGCGCTTATCGCCGCCGCAAGACCGGCAGGACCGCCGCCGACAACGAGTACGTCATAGTTACCTGTCGTCATCACTCTTCGCCTCCTTCGGTTACCTTTGTTTCGCCGTATGTTATCACCGCTTCCGCCGAGGATTTTTTAACCTCATACAGCGGAACGCCGAGAAATTCGGCAATTATTTTGGTGACAAGCGGCGAACAGAAGCCGCCCTGACAACGTCCCATTCCCGGTCTTATGCGCTTTTTGATACCGTCAACCGTCGGAACGCATATCGGGGATTTCAAAGCGTCGAGAATTTCGCCCTTGCTGATTTGCTCGCAGCGGCAAATAATCTCGCCGTAGTCGGGATTTTCGGCTATCATTTTTTCTCTTGTATCGTCGTCCATTTCGCGAAGCACGGGAACGCCCTTGCGAATAGGATTATAATTGTTGTTTTTTTCAACCGTCTCGGTCTTGCCGAGCATATTGACCGCAAGCTCCGCCATATCGACGGCAACCGCGGGAGCAGTTGTAAGTCCGGGGGATTGAATACCGGCTACGTGAATCAAGTTCCTTGTTCTTCTGCCGGGTTCAAGTATAAAATCCTCCTCAAAGGTAGGAGCGCGAACGCCCGTGAAATAAGTGATTATATCACGTTTTGACAGCGCCGGCATTGTTTGAGTCTGCTTGTCGAAGACGGTTTTAATGCTCTCGGCACGTGTTTCCGTGTTTTCCTTTTCAACCGTTTCTACGGCGTCGGGTCCTACGAGAAGATTATCGTGGACGGTGTGCAATATGCCGCCGCCCTTTGAATGGGTTTTACCGTGAACGCTTATGTCCTTTACGGAGGCTACCGAGTGCATATATGCGCCTGCTTTTTGGTCAAGAATCGAGTTGGTTCCTCGACGCGGATGAATCGAGAAAAATCTGTCATCCGCCATGGCGGCAATATCCTCGGCAAAAACGCCTGCGGCGTTGATAACGATTTTCGGATGAATAACGCCTCTGTTGGTGGTAACGCTTATGATGTTATGCTCCGACACCGCCATGGAGAGCACGGCGGTGTTAAGACTTACCTGCGCGCCGTTTTGAACGGCGTTTTCGGCATAGGCTATGGTGAGTCCGTACGGGCAAACACAGCCTGCGCTCGGATTATACATTGCGAATTTTGTTTCCGGTGTGAGGTTCGGCTCGCGGCGCATAAGCTCCTTGCCCGAGATTATCTCGGTGTCCTCTATGCCGTCGTGATGCTTCCGCCAAAAAGCATACAGACCGATAAGCGGCTTCAGCGCGGCGTTGCGGAAAAGCACATATTGACCTACCTGCTTAAACGGAACGTCAAGCTCGCGGCAAACGTCTGCATACATATGGTTTGCGCGGCGAATGTACTTGTGTTTGAGTGAGCCTTTGCCGAGGTCGATTCCGGGGTGCACCTCGCCGTCGTTGCGTCCCGACGCCTGAAGCGCAAGGTCCGCCTCCTTGTCTACAAGTAAAACGTCAAGCTTCCACTTGGTCAGCTCTCTTGCTATCGAAGCACCTGAAATGCCGCCGCCGATAACAAGCACGTCGGGTGTTCTGCCATCGAGGAAATCATCCTTGAGAGACGGCAGACGCGTCGGAGCGGGCTGCTCGCCCGTGTAAACAATATCGTTGACAATATGCGTTGTGCTGAATTTTTTTGCCGCCGCTTGGCAAGCCGCGACGATTTCGCCCCAATCGGAGCTTTTGCCTCGAACAAAAATCGAGCCGTTCTCCTTTGAAGCACTGAATTTTCCGCCGAAAGTCTTTTTCAATTTTTTGTTAATTGATGATATGTTCATAACTTCAAGCCTCTTTTAATCAGCCTTGCAGTCGGTCACACGCCCGACTGTGCATAAAAAATATGTCGGTTAACTGACCGACTCATAAGCAAAGTATAATTCCGAAAAAAGCGTTTGTCAATACTTTTAACTAAAAAAATCACTCTTACGTATTTTTTTTGTGAATATTGTTTTGTAGACATTGCCGATTGTTCGTGTTATACTTTAAGAAATTTTGCAGGAGGGTATTATGGCAGCTCAAAGACCCGAAAATATAAACGAAATCATACTTGATACTGCTGAGGAGCTTTTAAAGGTAAATTCCTTTTCGGAGGTGACTCTCGCGAAAATAGCCGAAAAGGCGAATATTTCGAAGGGCACGCTGTATTACTATTATAAAAGCAAAAACGAAATACTTTTTGCCGTTACCGACCGCTATCTTTCGCGCCAATGGGACGAGCTGATACAATGGACGGAAAACAAGGAAAAGGATACCTCGCCGCACCGTCTTGTAAATTATGTAATCGAGAGAAATATAGCCTATGCCGGGCTCAGGCTTCACCTCTTTGACGCGGCATTGCTCGGCGACGAGGAAATCAGAGCTAAGCTGATTCATCGCTATGATGAATTCCAAAAACTCATTTCGGCAAAAATCGCCGAGAGAACAGACGTTGTTTCGGCCGACTATTTCACTTGGCTTATTTTGATGGTTTCCGATGGTATTATTATTCAAAACAGCCTTAAAAACGAGTCCTTCGATACTCGGAAATTTCTTGAGAACAGCACCGAATACATTAAAAAAATCGAGAATATGCATAAGTCGCAATAAACGAAAGCCTCCGTCTTAATAACGGAGGCTTTTTACTGCCGTAAAAGCAGAAAAGGGAAACGAAAAAAATTATACTTTGTGTTTTTTCTTTTTGCGCAGGCCCGCCGTGACGCCTGTTACGCCGCCGCTGACAAGCAGCAGGGAAATCCATAAAGCGAGGTCGCTTGCATTGCCGGTTCGGGGAGACTTCGGATTGCCCGGCAGCTTAGCCGTTACGGTGTCAGCTTTTTTAATTTCGTTTATACCGTCTTTGTCGCTGTAATACTTATCACAGCCGCCGCAGTACCAATACTCGATATTGTCCTCGGCAGTCTTAGTTGCCGCCTTTGCATCGATGTGCTTTAAGTCGGTGTGATTGTTTGAATCAGGCTTTCCGTAAGCCTTGCCGCAGTATTCGCATACCGCTTTTTCGGCGCAGGTTGCATTTCCGCCCGAGCAAGCCATTGTTTCAACACCCTTGCAGCCGTCCACGGTGCATTTACGGCTATGCGTGCCGTCGCCGTTTGATGTCCATTCACCGAAGGTGTGCCCGTCGTTTATCGTCACGGTCATCTCGGCGGTGTTGCCTGCCTTATCGGTGACAATGATTTTCTGTTCGCCGTCCGCAGGAGAGAGAGTAAAGCCGCTGTTTTCATCAAGCGTGACCTTTGTGCCGTTTACGGTAACTGTATCTATATACTTCTCGTCAATTGTAACTGTCTGTGCCTCGCAGTAGGTCTTGCCGTTTTCAATGCCGCCGATTACAGGCCGGATATTATCGAGCGTTATGCGGTCGGAGCGAAGATATGTGATGTTCAGGCTCTCATCAACGAGCATTGCATAAACAATATATTCTCCGTTAGGCTCTATTAAAAACGGCTCATCATACGCACGGTACACAAGAGAGCCGAGCTCCGTCTCAGAGAGGTCCCGATTTGTTACCAGATAAGAGACAAACACGGTTCCGCTGTTATCGGAAGCGTTTATCGTTACCTCCTGCGTGTCCTTAAAGAACAGACCGAAGGTCAGCTTGTTTAAGAATTCGCGCCATTTATTTGTGCCTATGATAATTTCGCCCGTGGGTTTTTCAATGTCTTTCCATCTCGCTTTGAGCGTTATATTTTCGGCAGGCATGGTCGTGGGAATTTCTATATCCCAACCGATAAAGGTGTATCCCTCTCTTGTCGGGTCGGCAGGTGCGGTAATTGCCGTGCCGTAGTCCTGCGTGATCGGAGCGATTTCGCTGCCGCCTGCGGTGTCAAAGGTAATTGTATATTTATTCGTGTTCCAAACGGGATAGAGCGTTAAAGCCTCGTTTTTGGTATAAACATCTCCAAAGCTGTACACCTTTTCGCCGCCGTCCACGGTCGCCCAGCCTACTTGCGTGTGCCCCGTGCGAGTGAACAAAGCGCCTCGCAGCGTGAGAGCATCGTTATAGAACTTAATATCTGTGACCGCATTGCCGTCTCCATTTTCTCCGGGCTGATAGGTCACATCCCAAGCGCCCGTGATACGCACATAGGTCTTGTCGGAAAGCTGCCGGAAGATAGCGTTGAACCGCTCTCTGAGTGCGTTGTACAGCGCGGCAAACTCTTCATTTGTCAGCGTGTTGTCATCCGCCAGATAGCGCTGATACAGTTCTTGCATTTCAGCGGAAAGCTGCGGAATAACAGCTTCTGCGGCATCCTGCGCCGAAGAGCCCGTGAACAGCCGCACACCGTCGCCCATTTGCAGATAGCCTAAATCTTGATCCCGCAGCGTAATGGCCTGCGGATCGCCCGTTACGGTAAGCGAGCCGCTGTCTACGGTAAGATAGTACGCCGTGAGCCCGTCCGTCATGGTGACGCTGCCACCGCCATACTGGGTGTATTGGCTGAGCGTCAGTGCGCCGTTCAGCGTCAGCGAGCCGTTGCCGAGAATGGAAAGGGTGTTCATGCTCTTGCTAATTCCGTTCAGACTTTCGATGGTATTCTTTCCGTCCGCCGTGATAAAGAGCGGGTTGCTCTTTCCGATATACTTTTCGCTCAAGCGCACAGAGGTCAGGTCGGCATTCTTGAGCTTCAGATTCGGGAAAACACAACCGTATCTTTCAAGCCTGCCGGTCGAATAAATTTCCAAAATATCCTTGCCTGTCAGATTCACTGAATCCCTAAGTGTACTAAAGTTCTTGCCCTTAGGCAGAACAAAGGAGGCAGTCCCGTCGCCGAAAATATCGGTATAATTGTCCGGTGTGACCTCGACCTCGCCGTCGCCGCGATCCAAAAACAGACCGAAGCCGCCCCATAAAGCGGTAAGTGCCGAAACATCTGCGGGAACGGTATCGCCGGGCTTGTAGAAGTTTGAATTTTCGTCTACCCACCACAGTTGTGCATCTGCCGAAATGCTGTCCGGGCGGGGCAGACCCTCGGCAGCGGGCGCTTTGAAGCTCTCGCCCTTTTTCACGATGATATTGATCCAGTTCTGCTGCTCGCCGGGCATATAACCGGCCATGATCAACGCAACCGCCTTCAGGCTGTCGGCGGCAAGATCTGTCGGCAGTTCAAGGACGGGGCGGAAACCAATGTCCCGCTCCGGAAGGGTTGGCCTTGCCCAAAATGTAGCCTGTGCAGCGAAGTGTCCACCACGAGATAGATACATTCCCTCGACATTCCCAGTACCTATATCCTGGCCGAAAGAGCGCATTTTATACCAGTTTTTGATATAATCGGCTGACTTCTGATAGATCGTATCCCATTCATTGTCAATTGGTGCAAGACCAGAGCCTTCTCCTTCATTACGGTGATGGTCTCCAACAGATGGGGCGCGGAGCGTATAGTTCACGTTACTCGCTGTATAGGTCTGGCCATAAATCAGGTTCATTTCTGCCAACGTCTCCCGCTGCAAAGAACATTTCACGTTATAGTCCGCAATAAAAAGGCTGTGCTCGTAGGGCTGCTTGGCGGTATCGGTTTCATTTTCCATCGAATAGGCATCCACCGTACCTGCATAGGTAAAAGGCACATAATGCAGGGTGCTGTCAGGCAAATTGCTGTTTACCGTTCCGGGAATATCCATTGCCGAAAGGTCAAAATAGTATCTGCCGCCGGGGGCAAGGGTGAACTGTTCGTCGACCCGCTTTTCAACCGTCAGCGTAACATCCGCGAAACCGCTTGCAAGGTCGGTTTTGCGGTCGCCGTTGTACTGCTCGTTGAAGACCTTCAGGGTATAGGTACCCTCGGCAAAGCCGGCAGGAATGGTAAGCTGTGCCGTACCGTCTTTTTCTGTGAGGGAGGCGTTGCTGCGGCCGTAATAGATTACATTACCGACATCATCAAAGATCAGAGCGGAAATATATTCGTTTGCGCCGGTTTTTGCGTCGGTATAGGATATCTCTACGGTGCCGCCCTTGGTGGAAGCGGAAACCTCCCAGGTAGTTCTGCTGAAATCGTTGCGCTTGCTGTCATAAAGGGTCAGCTTCCATTCGTTTCCGGTGTAATTTGGGGAAACGGGCTGCAGCCCTCCGTCGGGCTTGCCGCCCACGGCGGCGGATGCAAAGAGGACAGAGTCCAAATTCAAGTCGAAAGCGGGACGAACGCCAAACTCCTTGGAAGTAGAGTATCCACCATAGTAGCGGACTTCACCTCTACCAGCCACAAAGGCAGTGGAATAGTCTTCGTCTGGGGAGCGCAGCCACCAATAGCTTGACGCCCAACCCGGATGCTCGGGATCCACGACACGCAAATCGTTGTTTACCGCATTAGCCTCTTTTGAGGAAAGCGGCCAAAAAACAGCATTGCTTACCGCAGGACCCGCTACACCGTCGGTATTTTCCTCATCGTAGTTTCCGCTTGCAAGGGTCCGTTTTTCAACAGCATCGGTTTCTTTCGCCGTCAGCTTATCCGCAAGCGCGTCTATTGCCTCTTTCAACGCGCTGTCCGCATAAGCGTTGCTCGCACCGAACTTTGACAACCCCATGTTATTTGCCGCAAGCAGGGTCATATTCCCGGCTATGCCGGCTGCACTGTTTCCGTCATAGTCGATGACGCGCCATGCACCGGGATTATTTTCATGGTCTTGCCCGAAATACACGGTCGGTGCGGTCGCTGTGTTTACATTTTTACTTAGTGCGTCTGTGCCAAGCTGTATCGCAGCAGAGCCCGTTGCTGTCTCGCCCTCGGCAAATACGCCTGTCGGCACAAGGCAGAACAGCATACATAGGGTGAGCAGGATACTGAGTATTCGTTTTTTCATTTCTTGCTACCTCCGTTATGTAAACTTAATCAAGGGCGGTTATTGTGATTGTGCCTTTGAAGCTCTCGAGACGGGTATTGTATGCCGACTGTTCAAACATGAAGTACAGCGTTATATCCTCGTCCGAGGCGTCGTAAATTCTGGTGAAATTAAAGGAATGTTGGTCGTTTGTCTGCGCTATTTTTTTGCCGTCACGTTTTATGCGTGTAACCTCACGGCAAAGGTCGTCGTCATAGCCGTCTGTCATCTGGATGGAGTAATTACCGTTGTTGTTGGACTCGTTTGATACCACCTGGAGAGAGCCGCTTATGGTGACGCTGTAAACATGACCTTTTTTGAGCGCAATCTTATCAAGATAAGTGGATATCAGGTCTCCGCTGTTTACCTTTTCATAAACGCTTAAAGCTGCGTTGCCGTTATTGAGAAATACTCTCGGAATTCTTGTTTCTGCATAAAAATAGCCCGGGCAGCTGCCGTTCTGACCGGCGTCGCCCTTGTCGCCTTTATCGCCCTTGTCGCCTTTGTCACCCTTATCGCCTTTGTCGCCTTTGTCGCCCTTTTCTCCCTTTTCGCCGTCTGTGCCGTCAACACCGTCTGTGCCGTCAACACCTGCGGCTTTTACACCGGTGTCGATTTCTCCGAACCACCAGTTGCCGTTCTCACCGATAAAAGGTGTTTTACCGTCTTTGCCGTCAGAGCCGTTTTGCCCGTTTATTCCGTCCTTACCGTCGGCTCCGTCTTTGCCATCAGCGCCGTCTCTGCCATCCGCACCTTTTAATGCGGTAAGATCGTACAGGTTAAGCCAAATCTCATCGCCGACATAACGCCATTGCAGGATATTTTCGCTTACGCGAAATTCCGGAGTTTTTCCGTTTGCACCGTCCGTTCCGTTCTGTCCGGCAGGGCCCTCTATATCGGCTATCGCAACAAGATTTTGCCACTCGTCGCCCTCGTAACGCCACTGTATGTGGGTTTCGGTTCGCTGCACCTCTATGTTTTTGGCATTAATGCCGTCCTTGCCGTCTGCTCCGTCTTTTCCGTCTATGCCGTCTTTGCCGTCTGCTCCGTCTTTGCCGTCAACGCCGTCTTTGCCGTCAAGACCGTTAATGCCGTCTTTGCCGTCAAGACCGTTTTTACCGTCGACGCCGTTCTTTCCGTCGGTGCCGTTAATTCCGTCCTTGCCGTTTTCTCCGGCAGCACCTCGCAGCTCGGTAAGTGCCACAAGGTCGCGCCAGTCGGCTTCATCGCTGTATTTCCACTGAACCGCCGTGCCGCTGTTGCGCACCTCCGGCAGTGCGGCGTTGGTTTTTGCCGTTTTGCCGCATCCTGCGACAAAAACAATGAAAAGCACCAAAAGCATACCTGTGAGCAGTTTTTTCCCTGTTCTCATCTTCTTTCCTCCGTTTCGCCGTCCGTAGACAGCTTAAAGTCATATTTCATTTCAAGCATGGCAAACAGCTTATGCATAACCGTAACGGCAAGCTCCCGAATATCAATCGAGCCGATAAAAGCAAGCACCTTTGCCTGTTCTTCCTCCGGTACACGATATACTCTCATTGATGCCGTCAAAAACCTGCTGAGCTTGCGCTCCAACGGGAAATGAATATCACATTTGCGAGCCATATAGTTACGCATAAGTCCTGACGTGCCGATTTCCATTTCATAAAAGTCACTTTCGCTGTAATCGGGAAAATTTGCTCCGAAAATCTGCTTTAATTCCGCCGTGGTGTGCAGATAGATGAATTCCGCCGTGTCGGGCTGAGAATATGCTTCAATATAGATTTCTCGCAGGTTCTCGTTAAGCTCCGTTAGCGTGAGCTGAAGAGACGTTTCCACCGCATAGGCGTATACGGGCGGCAGCTTTTTGTCCGCAATACTCCTCGCCACGTCAAATTGACCGCCGAACATCGATTCGGTCAAATCCAGCAAGATTTTATCCTTGGTCGGAAACAGATTTAAATAGCTGCCCCTTGCGACGCCTGCTTCCTCGACTATTCGACTGACGGAGGTGCTTTTGTAGCCCTCCTCCAAAAACAACCGAACGCACGCCGTTAAGATTTTTCTTTTTGTTTCACTGCTGTTTCTACGCAAATATATCACCTGTTTATAATATTATTAGTATGCATACCAATAATATCATATAGCATACAAAAAAGCAAGAGAATGTTGATTATTAACACGTTATGAGTAGGTCTTGCTTAAAATAAACGGTTTTTCATATAATAATGCACTTAACCCCTCGGATAATGCAGACGCATATCCGAGGGGTTTTGGCCGTTTCTGTATCAAAATATATTGTTTTGAGGTGCTTCACGAGGGCTTTGCTGCTTGATTATATAAAATAAGATGCGGGAGACTTAGCGTTATTCGCATTCGCATATACTTTTTCTTGTGTGCAATATCGAAGATGGCGTTACCGAAAATTCGTCAAGCCCCCATTTGCAAAGCAAGGGAATAAGACGTGTATCGGCTGCCGCTTCTCCGCACATTCCGACGGGGATGCCTGCCTTTTTGGCGTTTTTGATCGTCGTTTCGATAAGGCGCAGAACCGCAGGCTGAATCGGGTCATACAGCTTTGAAACAGCGGCGTTTCCTCTGTCAACGGCCATGGTGTAGCCCGTCAGGTCGTTTGTGCCGATGGAAAAGAAATCAACCTCTTTTGCAAGCAAATCGGAAATTATTGCCGCCGACGGAGTTTCTATCATAACGCCCACGGGAATATCGGCGAATTTAAGACCCTCGTTTTTAAGCTCATCTTTGCATTCTTCGATAAGGGCTTTTGCTCTGCGAACCTCGTCAAGTGTCGTTACAAGCGGAAGCATAACCTTTATGTTTCCGAAAACCGCTGCGCGGAGAATCGCACGAAGCTGAATTTTGAAAATTTTAGGGTTGTCAAGGCAGTATCTTATCGCGCGGTGTCCGAGAAACGGGTTGTCCTCTTTTTCGATTTTAAGGTAATCTATCGCTTTATCTCCGCCTATATCGAGCGTGCGAATGATAACCTCCTTGCCGTCCGTTATCTTTGCGACGGTTGAATATGCTTCGTACTGCTCCTGCTCCGTGGGAAGAGAGGCTCTGTCCATAAACAGAAATTCCGTTCTGAAGAGGCCTATGCCCTCGCCGCCGTTTTGCAATACGTTCTGTGCGTCCTCAGCCTTGCCGATGTTGCCGTACACATGTTTTTTTACGCCGGATTTTGTAACGGTTTCTTTTGAAAAGTATTCGTTGAGGCTTTCTTTTTCCTTCAGATATGCCGCCTGCTTGGTTCTGTATTCTTCAAGCTCTTCCTCTGTGGGGTCTGTAAATACTTTTCCCTTGAAGCCGTCTGCAATAATCATATCGCCGTCCGAGATTTTTTCAACCGCATTGACGACCGACAAAACGGCAGGTATGCCCATGGCACGTGCGAGTATTGCGCTGTGACTCGTAACACCGCCGACCTCGGTGATAATTGCGGAAACATTTTCCCTGTTTATTTGTGACGTCATGGACGGGGTGAAATCCTTGGCGATGAGAACAGAGCCTTTCGGTACGGATGAAATATCCACACTTTTTACACCCAGAAGAATGCGCAAAAGGCTGTCTCTTATATCCTTTACATCCGAGGCGCGTTGGCGCGTAAGCTCGTCGTCAACGCCGGAGAACATATTGATAAACATTGTGCATATGCTGTCAACCGCCGCTTCGGCAACAGAGCCGTTGTCGATTGCTTCTTCCATCTGTGCGAGCATAAACGGGTCCTCAAGCATAACAAGATGTCCCTCGAGTATCTCCGCCTCTTTATTTCCGGCATTCTTTTTAAGCTCCGCCACAAGTGATTTTGTTTCGTCGGAAAAGTCGGCGACTGCCGAGTGCAGACGCTTTTTTTGATGATCCGAATCGGTAAATTTTACGGATGAATAGTCAAGGTTTGTGTCCCTTATAACGACGGCCTTGCCGATTCCGAAGCCTTGAGATGCGCCGATTCCTTTAAGCATTAAACCCACCCTTTCATTAAGCCGCGGCAATATTATTCTTCGCCGAAGCCCGATGTGATAAGCTCTTCGGCTTTTTTGAGCATTTCGTTTTCGTCTGCGCCGCTGCACTCTACGGTGATTTCGCTTCCGCATTTGATGCAGCCTGCCATTATATTCATAATGCTCTTGCCGTTGATCCTTTTACCTCCGAAAACAATGTCAACGTCCGAAGAGAATTTAGACATTTCTGTTACAAAGGTGTTTGCCGGACGCATATGAAGTCCCATTTTATTAGTGATTGTAAAAGTTTTCTGTACCATAATAATTCTCCTTATGTTTAATACCTGCCGAGAGGATGATGCCCCTCGGCACGGTTTTTGATTGTTTGTTATACGGATTCTTTACGATCCTTTTTAAGAAGACCGAGCATCAGCGCTCCGACAACCGAGCCTGCAATAAGGGCTACGATATAGAGAAGCGGATGGTCGCATACTATAAATGTGAAGATTCCGCCGTGAGGTGCGGGGCATGTAACGTTGAACAGCGATGTAAGAGCACCTGCGACAGCAGAGCCTACTAAGCATGAGGGGATAACTCTGACCGGGTCGGAAGCGGCGTAGGGGATAGCACCCTCCGTAATGAAGCACAGACCCATAAGATAGTTTACGGGGCCTGATTTGATTTCTTCCGATGTCCACTTCTTCTTGTTGAAGGTTGTCGAAAGTGCGATTGCAATCGGGGGAACCATACCGCCTATCATAACAGCCGCCATAATCCATGTGTTGCCGTCGGCTATTGCAGCCGTGCCGAAAACATAAGCCGCCTTGTTGAACGGGCCGCCCATATCCGTTGCCATCATTGCCGCAAGTACTATGGAAAGGAGTATTTTGCTTGTATCGCCGAGCGACGAGAGGAACGAGGAAAGAGCGGAGTTGACAACGCCTATAACGGGGTTTACAAGACACATAAGAAGGCCCATGATAAGCGTGCCGAAAAGAGGATAGATAAATACGGGCTTTATTCCGTCCATTGATTTCGGAAGCCAAGAAAATGCCTTTTTGAGGAGATTTACAATAATACCGGCAAGGAAGCCTGCGAGCAGAGCACCGAGGAAGCCCGACACCGCTTTGTCGTCTCCGGTAAGGCTTTGGTTTTCAATCAGCGAGCTGAAGGTGTAACCGTTTGCCGCAAATACGCCGCCTATCATACCGGGCAAAAGACCCGGTCTGTCGGCAACGGACGATGCGATATAAGCCGAAAGAATGGGGAGCATAAGCGCAAATGCCGCTTTGCCTATCCAGAACACAATTGCCGCAACGGGACTTGTGAAGCCGAAGGTTCCGCCGACATCGGCATTGCCTGCAAGCGTATCGAACAGGAAGCCGAGAGCTATGAGAACTCCGCCGCCGACAACGAACGGGAGCATATGCGAAACACCGTTCATGAGATGCTTATAAAGCTTGTGCCAGCCGCTTTCCTTTTCGTCGTCATCAATAGGCTGCTTTTCACTTTCGTCGGCGTGATATATCGCGGCTTTTCCGTCAACGATTCTTTTGATAAGCTCCTCGGGCTTGTTTATTCCGTTTGAAACCGAGGTCTTTACAACGGGCTTGCCGTCGAAACGTGCCATTTCGACGTTTTTATCTGCGGCAATGATTATTCCGTCGCATTCTTCGATTTCCTTTTTTGTGAGCACGTTTTTAGCACCGCCGGAGCCGTTGGTTTCGGCTTTGAGCGGATAGCCTAATTTTTCGCCCGCTTTTTCAAGTGCCTCTGCCGCCATATAGGTATGCGCTATGCCCGTCGGACAGGCTGTAACTGCGAGTATTCTGTAACCGTTCGGCTTTACTTCGGGTTTTACCGCTTCCTCGGGGTATTTCTCCGCTTCCTTTTTGTCGATTATTTCCAAAAATTCGTCCGTCGTTTTTGCGCCCCGTAGAGCCGCGCAAAATTCCGGTTCCATAAGCATTACCATAAGACGGGAGAGTATTTCGAGATGTAAATCTCCGTCAACGGGAGCGGCAATCATAAACAAAATGTCCGAGGGCTTGGAGTCGGGAGCACCGTAATCAACGCCGTTCGGAACCGTTATCGCCGAAAGACCGGGAGTCTTTACGCTGTCCGATTTTGCGTGCGGAACGGCAATTCCTTCTCCGATTGCGGTCGAGCCCTGAGCCTCTCTTGCAAGGATAGCCTCCTTGTACGCCGCCTTGTCGGCAAGATTTCCTGCCTTTTCGTGCAGGGAAATCAGCTTGTCGATTGCCTCTTCCTTGTCGGTGAGAGAAACATTAAGAGCAATCGCATCTTTTTTTAATAAGTCGATGATTTTCATAAGTATTCCTCCTTATTTATACTCCGCGTTAAAGACGCGTTCAATTTCTTCACGGGTTGCAAGCTTTTCTGAAAAGGCCGTTGCGTTTCCGCACGCCGAGCCGAGTCTTAAAGCGTAGGAATAGTCGGCGGTCTTGATATATCCTGCCGTAAAGCCTGCTACCATACTGTCTCCGCAACCGACGGAGTTTATGAGCTTGCCCTTTGCGTTGCCTATTTTGTGGACGCTTCCGTTTTCGTCCGTAAGCATTGCACCGTCCTTTGCCATTGAAACAAGCACGTTTTTAGCACCCATTTCCTGAAGCTTTTTCGAATATTTCACAATGTCATCGTCGCTTTTAATTTGGACCGAGAATAGGTCGCCGAGCTCGTGATGATTCGGCTTTATTAAAAACGGTTTGTATTTGAGCACGTTTTTGAGCAAATCGCCCGTTGCGTCAACCACGCAGTTTATATTTCTGTCGCCGACTCTCTCAAGTATTTGCTCGTAAATGTCATCGGGGAGGGTATTCGGGATAGAGCCTGCGAGGATAAGGTAATCTCCGCTCTTTATGCCGTCAAGCTTCTTGAGAAAACTCTGCATATCCTCTTTTGTGATTTCGGGGCCGCAGGCGTTCAAATCAATTTCCTTGTCGGCCTTGATTTTGACGTTTATTCTCGTATCGCCGTTTTTAAGATAATTAAAGTCGCAGTTGATATTGTCGTTTTTGAGCATTTCTTCAAGCTTTTTTCCGGTAAAGCCTCCGAGAAAGCCGAGTGCCGTGTTGGGAATTCCGAGCTGTGTGAGTATGACCGACACGTTGATGCCTTTTCCGCCGTAATAGATTTCTTCGCCGTCCGTACGGTTTATGTCGTCGGTTCTGAGAGCTTTGAGCTTCATCACATAGTCGAGAGCCGGATTCAGAGTAACGGTGTAAACCATTAAGCAGTTACCTCCTTCACTACCGTTTTTGATTTAAGCTGTTCGTCATCGCATTTGTCGCAGACTATACACGCCGCTGCAACCGGTGAAAATGATACCGCCGAAACTTTTCCGAACTTTGTGTGGTCGCAAAGCACATAGGTTACAAAGCTTCGCTCTATGGCAACGGCTTTCAGCATTGCCTCCTCGGTGTCAGGGGTTGTAAAGCCCTGCTTTTCGCTGACACCGTTTGTTCCGATGAACGCTTTTGAAAAGTTATATTTCTGAAGATTTGAAGCGGCTACTAAGCCTATGATTGCCTCGGTTGTGCTTTTTAATTCACCGCCGATAACAAAAACCTTGCAGCCCTTGGCCGTCAGCTCCTTTGCGTGGGCGATTCCGTTGGTTACAAAGGTTGCTTTGGAAGAGGAAATATATTTGGTCATAAGAAAGGTGGTCGTGCCTGCGTCGATAAAAACGAAATCGTCATCATTTATCTGCGAAGCGGCATATTTTGCTATTGCTTCCTTTTCGTTTATGTTCATCAGCGATTTTTTGTTGAAATCCTCCTCGTTGTGGAGAAATTCCTGTCCGAGAACAGTCGCTCCGCCGTGAACCTTGTTTATTTTTCCGAGCTGGGAAAGAGCCAAAAGGTCACGCCTTATCGTAGATTCGCTTGTTTCGAATTTTTCGGCAAGCTTTGAAACGGTAACCGAGCCGTTCTGACGCAGAATTTCAAGTATCTGCGCTCTTCTGTCGGTTGTAAGCATATTCACACCTCCGATATCTCCGTTGTGCCTTAATTATACAAAAACGTTCAAATACAGTCAATATCGCGCAATAAAATTCAGCGTTTGTGCTTATAGTGTGCCCGTTTTGTTATCTAATATGCAATATTATTGAACCGTAAATGCGCACTTTTGCACGTTTTAAATTTTTCAATCACAAAAATACGCATCGGATAACATAAAAAAATCCGCCCGAAAGGCGGACGACATCAGTCATAAATTCAATTAGCAGACGGAAAAACAGCCAATGAAAAACTGTGGCTTTTTCGTTTTTCTCGTTTTTGACAAAAATAAAAAACCGAAAGCCCTTGAAAACAAAGGCTTTCGGCATTGCTTGTAGCTGTGGGGTACAGAAAAGATGTTTTTATGTTTTTTGTGGATAGAGTTGAACTCTCGGAATTTTTAATGAAATCGTTCGCGTTGCTCACGATGAAATCAAAACCTACGGTTTTGATGAAATTTTCGGCTACGCAGAAAATGAAATTAAATCCACCCATCGCCGCAGCGATTTCATACGCTGAAAGCGTATTTCATATTGCGAAGCAATGTTTCACCCACCCGCAAGGGTGGATTTAGTTGAAAAGGACAGATTTCTAACGAAATCTGTCCTTTTCTGGCGCGCCAAAAGGGATTTGAACCCCCGACCTTCCGCTTAGGAGAAGTCTCGGAGGGGCTTTTCTTATTCCCTCGAAATCCTCAAAAATCCTTGATTTTACTGGCTTTTCCGAAATTTTAGTGTTAATAATTTCTCTTATGAAATCTGCTAATTTTACGCCGTTTTTTCCCTTCATTTTAGCAAGGTATTAGCAAATGCAAAGATTTTTGGGGGACATCATTCAGTTAATCTGATACTCGTTGCGAGTGCTAAATCGCCGTAGCACTTTTTCGTTATTTTCGAGTATCTTATCAAATTCGTGTTTTTATTATACTGATTTTGAGTATCAATTTCAAGGCTTTATTTGGGCATTAAAATGGCAACCCTTGCGGATTGCCATTTTTTCGGTCTATATTGTTTTTGCCAATGCCTTTAACAACGCCGCTGCTTCCGGGTTGGATAACAGCTTTGCAATCAGAGAAGCATTTTCTTCTACACTGTTGTCATCGGAATTTTCTTCTTCCTCTACAGGAGTTTCCTGAACCTCTGCCATCGGGTCAAGAAATTCAACGGAGGTTTCAAACTTTGGCATAGGAGCAGTTTTGCCTTCTTCAACATTTTTCAGTCCTTTGGCATTGTAGAACTGTTCCTCAAATTTCTGTGCATTGTAGCGTCTGTCCTCGTCAATGATATGGCTGTAAACATCGGCTAGGGTTAGTCATCGTTTCATTTATTACATCTGTTAGCTTCGTTGCAAGCGTGATACCCAAGTCATCTGTATTCTGCAAACCGAGGCAAGTAGTTAAGTCGCCCTGTGGGTCTGCGTCTATGAGCAATACTTTCTTGCCCTGCATTGCAAGACCTACACCGAGATTTACCGTAGTGGTTGTTTTTCCCACTCCGCCTTTTTGATTGCATATTGCAATCGTTTTGCAGTTTGACACTTTGTTGTCCTCCTTTCTTAAAATTCATAGCTTTTCGGCTATGTACCTGACCGATTCATTTCCTAATCGGTCGTGGCAATATTTATTCTCAATACCCCTTGCCGTGCAAGACGCTGTGGGAAGTCACTAAGGAACAGATAGCTAATCTGTATCATAGGAGTTTTACCTCTGCCGGGTTTTCCGCCAGCCCCGTAGGGAAGTATCATTATCATTCTGACTGTCATCGCCATAACAGGGGCAACCTGTTATTTATATAGGGAGTTCTCGCTATTCTGATATTCAGAAGTCTCGGCGTACCCAATAAGGTGGCTAAATTCATCAGAAATAAAGTCTTAGTGACCTGTGTATTCAGTTTTCAAAGTACAAGTGAAAGGCTTCCGTTTTCGTGGTTCGGAATTAACCCCTTCACTTGTTTGAAATGGGAGAGCGTTTTTGGGGGGTGTTTTTTCAAAATTTCTTAAATATTTTTTTGAACGCAAAAAAAGCCGCCTATTATAAATTTAAGGTCAATAGACGGAGGGTAGAAATTTTCATATTTATGATGTATAATATGTGATATTAAAGATTGATAAATCGGAATTTGAGAAGGTAAGTGAATGGGATACCATGGAGGAATATGATAATGTCGAAAGATGAGTATTTGATAACCGATACG